>Ga0129308_1001229_pt1 | contig 28543 bp, 20 predicted proteins | sample L827metagenome_FD_94440 | JGI IMG/M metagenome (GOLD analysis project Ga0129308, IMG submission 94440) | Ring-tailed lemur group fecal microbial communities from Wisconsin, USA - L827 metagenome | ecosystem: Host-associated > Mammals > Digestive system > Large intestine > Fecal | place: USA...
TACGTGGCAGATCATCACCTTGCGGCCGGTCTCGCCGGCGACGCGCTGCAGCTCCCACATCTCGTCTTCATTGACGGCGAAGGGCTTTTCCAGAAGCATGTCGTAGCCCCGACGCAGCAGCGGTACGGCGGTTTTTACATGCTGGGTATCCATGGTGCCGTTGATGACGGCATCGGCCAGCCTGGGGCGCTCCGCCAGCGCCTCGGCGCTTTCAAAGCACATATCCTCTCCAAAGCCGTGCATCTCCGCCGTTTTTCTGCGGCGGATGGGGTCCGGGTCGGCCACGCCGACGATTTTGAATTTCTCCGGGTTCTGCAGGGCGTACAAGCTGTACAGAAGCGCACGATGCCCCGCGCCAACGATGATCGCTGTGATTTGTTTTGCCATTACGGACAGATCCTTTCCTGATTGATGTGATGAAAAATAAAGAGGGCAGAGCGGAACCGAACGCCGCCCGTATACAAATCCAGCATAGCGCCGCCGCCGCCGGGCAGTCAAGGGATAAAAGCCTGAAATTGCTTTCCGGACCCTGACGGAAGGAAGAAAAATCAAATCTTTGTATAAAATGTATGTGAATCATGCTTGAATTTTGGGATAAAAATTAGGCAAAACACACAAAAAGCTATTGATTTTGGAGTTTCTGCCGTGGTATCCTCGTAAGCAGTTGGCTGCTCCGCCATCCGGCGGGCATGCGGCTGCAGGCAGGAGGCGTACAGCGTACGGGTAAGCCGTCCGGCCTGAAAAAAGTACCCTATACCGTGTTTTCATTACATATGGAGGAAAGCAACATGAAAAAGATGAAACGCATTATCAGTGCAGCCCTCACCCTGGCGCTGGCTGCCGGGATGCTTGCAGGCTGCGGCGGCTCTTCGTCCGGAACACCTGCGGCTTCGTCCGCCGGCGGCGCCTCCGCCGGCTCGTCTTCCGCGGAGCGCGAACGCATCACAGTCCGCGTATTCCGCAGCAAGGCCTCCCATGAGGTGGCCATGGACCAGATGGACGTATTCAAGGTGATGGGTGAGATGTTCAACATCGACTTTGAATTTGACAATCCCCCGCAGGAAAATTACACCGAGCGCCTGAACCTTGTGATGATGGAAACGGAACTGCCCGACGTCATCATGGAGATCCCGGTGACGGATGTGCTGAAATACGGCGAAACGGGCGTGATCCTGCCGCTGAACGATTACATTGAAAACAGCATGCCGAACCTGAAAGCGGAAATGGACAAGCGCGACGGCGTGGAGAAAGCCCTCACCTACTCTGACGGCAACATTTACTACCTTCCCATGCTGGATGAGACGCCCTCGGGGAACATCCCGTATATCGTCCGCACCGACTGGCTGGACCAGCTTGGACTGGAACGCCCCGTAACCATCGAGGACTGGGAAAACTACTGGTCGCTCGTCAAGGCCACCGACCTGAACGGCAACGGAAAAAATGATGAGATCCCCTTCAGCGCCTATGAAATTGAGCGTCTGCGCAATTTCTGCACGGCCTGGGGCGTACTGGACGATTTCTACACCGACCCCACCGACGGCGGCAAGGTGCACTACGGCCCCATCGAGGACAAATACAAGGAAGCCCTGGTTTGGATGAACGACATGTGGAACAAGGGCTACATTGACCAGGAGATCATCACCACAGATTACTCGGCCTTCAGCGCGAAGCTGGCGCAGAACATCGTCGGCTCCTTCGCGGGCCCGCTCGGCGGCATGCTGGCCGCCCAGAACGCCACGATGGCGGAATCCGTGCCCGGCTTCCACGTCGCCGCCACCGAGCCGCCGAAAGGCGAGGCCGGCGTACAGATCCACACCAACATCGACCTTGTCCCCCGCGCCGTTGTGGGCGCCACCATCACCTCCACCTGCAAAAATGTAGACCGCGTTGTGGAATGGCTGGACTATATGTACAGCGCCGAGGGCCAGATGCTTCTGAACATGGGTATTGAGGGCACGCATTATACCATGCAGGACGGCGAACCCATCTTTACCGATTATATCCTGAACAACCCGGACGGTCTTTCCCCGAAACAGGCGGTGGGGACGTTCACCATCGCGCAGGGAACCATGCCCTCCGTGCTGTGCTTCAGCGAGACCAGCCAGCTGGACGATGCTGCCGTGCTGGAGGCCAAGGAGAACTGCATCATCCCGTTCCTGGAGGAATCCAACAAATATGTAATTCCCGGCACGCTTTCGTTCTCATCTGAGAAAGACGCTGAGCGCCGTGCCGCCATGGCGGATATCGAGACCTATGTGGACGAGATGGTCATGAAATTCATCACCGGCCGCGAACCCATCGAAAATTGGGATACCTATGTGGCAAAAGTGAAGGAAATGGGCATTGAGAACGTCATTGGCATCTACCAGGAAGCCCTGGACGCCTGGAACAGCTGAAACAAGAACCGGGAAGCCCGCCGCGCGCCTGATGTCCGGGCGCGCGGCGTTCTCCGGCGAACACCGCATGACGGGCGGCGGGCCTGCGAGCCCCGGCCCTATTTTGGAAGGAGGACACATTTATGAAAACCGCCGTGGCCTCCAGACAGGCGAGACCCTCCCGCACCGATAAAAACGGCAGACTGAGCCATGCGGGCAAGAAGATCTGGCGCAGCAGGTATTTGTATCTGCTGCTGCTGCCCACGTTTGTCTGGTATATCGTTTTCATGTATGCGCCGCTGTACGGCGCTCAGATCGCGTTTCGTGATTTCATGCCCGCCCTCGGCATCACCGGAGGGAAATGGGTAGGCTTCAAATACTTTATCCAGTTCTTCAAATCGGAATATTTTGTACGCTTGATGAAGAACACGCTGGGCATCAGCGTGTATTCCATCGTGGTGGGCTTCCCCATTCCGGTCATCCTTGCACTGCTGATGAACGAGGTGCGCAGCAAGTATTTCAAAAAAGGCGTACAGACCATCGTCTATATGCCGCATTTCATTTCCGCCGTCGTTGTGGTGAGTCTCATCAATGCAATGCTGTCGCCCAGCAACGGCCTGTTCAACCAGATCATCCAAATGTTCGGCGGGGACCCCGTCCATTTCATGGCCGAGCCGAAATACTTTAAGACGGTGTATGTGCTTTCGGATATCTGGCAGACAGCGGGCTACGGCTCTATCGTCTATCTGGCCGCGCTCACCAGCATCGACCCCTCGCTGTATGAGGCGGCGACAGTGGACGGTGCGTCCAAATGGAAAAAGCTGCTGCACATCACCCTGCCCTGCATCCTGCCAACGATCATGACGATGCTCATCCTGCGTATGGGCAGCATCTTCACCGTGGGCTACGAGAAGATCATGCTGATGTACAACCCCGCTACGTATGAGACGGCGGACGTCATTTCCACTTATGTATACCGGCGCGCGTTCGAGGGCGGCGAATACAGCTTCTCGGCGGCGGTGGGCCTGTTCAACTCCGTCATCAACTTCATCGTCATCATCGTGTTCAATAAGATCAGCAAACGGGTAAGCGAGGTGAGCCTCTGGTAATGGAACGGACAAAACAAAGGACAAAAATCAAAGAGAGTACGGGGGAGCGCATTTTTACCGGAGTGATTTATGCAATTCTAATCCTGTTCTGCGCTGTTATCGTTTTCCCCCTGCTGCATATCGTCAGCGGTTCTTTCAGCGACCCCATGGCCCTGCTGCGCGGCGAGGTATCGTTCTGGCCCAAGGGCTTTACGTTTTCCATGTACGAAAAGGTATTCAAGGACGCCAGCATCTGGCAGGGCTATGGAAATACCATTGTATATACCGTGCTGGGCACCTGTATCAGCGTGGTGCTCACCGCCTTTGCGGCGTATCCGCTTTCCCGCAAGGATTTTTACGGCCGCAATCTGTTCATGGGTGTGTTCGTGTTCACGATGTTTTTCACCGGCGGAATGATCCCCACGTTTCTCATCGTACAGCGGCTGCACCTGCTCAATACGATGTGGGCGCTGATTCTGCCAACGGCTGTCAGCACGTACAATCTCATTATCATGCGCACGTTTTTTGAATCCACCATTCCCTTCGAGCTGGTGGAATCCGCCTCGCTGGACGGCTGCAACGACCTTGTCATCTTTTTCCGCATCGTGCTGCCGCTTTCCGGCCCCATTCTTGCGGTCATGGTGCTGTTCTACGGTGTGGCGCAGTGGAACTCCTGGTTTCCGGCGCTGCTGTACATCAGCGACCGCGGCCTGTATCCCCTGCAGATGGTGCTGCGTGAAGTGCTCATCCAGAGCGACATCAGCAATATGGCGGGTTCCTCGGGTGATGTGGAGATCATCGGCGACGGCCTGAAATATGCCACTATGGTGGTGGCCACACTGCCCATCATGTGCCTGTATCCGTTCCTGCAGAAATACTTTGTAAAGGGCGTCATGATCGGCGCTGTCAAGGGATAAGCGCACAGGCGTTTTTTCGAAAAGCCGGGCGCGCAGGCGCCTGAGCGGCGCGCCCGCCGGAGCTCCGGCAGATGGGCGCGCCGCTTTTTTGTTATTTGGGAGGGAACAGAATGAAAACAGAATATCAGACCCACGATCTTTCTCTGCCCGCGTGGGGGCCGTATACCAAGCAGTACAGCGGTATTTCCCATATCCCGGCCGCAAACGACGGCGTCCGGTTTGACCTTGCCGTGTTTCCCGGGCTGTACCGCCGCCGTGTGGATGTGCCCAACGTACGGTTTGAAAGCGGATATCACGTGTGGAAGGCCGCGCCGGACCTTTCCTGCTATACGCTGCGGCACGAGCTGGAATGGAAAGATCGCGTATACGCGGACGTTTCGTTCGCGCCGCTGGGCGAAAACGCCCGTCTGGTCCGTGTGGAATGCTGCAACGGGACAGACACGCCGCAGAATCTTGTGCTGCATTATATGGCCAGCGCGCATGACCCCGTGCCCTCTTACCGCAGGTTTGCGCTGACGGGCGCGGAAGTGCGCCTGCCGGAGCACGCGGCCTTTGTGCTGGCCAAAGACTATGACGACCTGCGCTTTGCCGTGCCGCGCCCTACGGACGGGCTGGGATGGGACGGCATGCGCCGCGCCGAGGAGCCGGTGGAGGGCTTTGCGGGCGGATACGGCGTGGGGCTTGGATTCGGCTGTGCGGCCGGGTACGGGCCGTTCGGCCAGCCGCTGCCAAGCGGCGCGGGAGACACTGTAACCTATACGTTCACGCTGGAGCAGCCGCTGCAGAGGCCCTGTCTGTGTGTGCGCTATATCAACGCAGACAGCGCAGCCTCGGGATATAGGCTTTCCTCGGGTGATGTGCTGGAGCTGCCGCCCGTGCCGCAGCCGGAGGTCGCGCGCATTTGTCTGTCCCGGCCGCTGGCGGCAGGCGCGCACACGCTGACGCTGACGGCCGCAGGCTCAGGCGGCGCCAAGCTGGATTGCTTTGCGCTGTGCGAAGCGGCGGACAGCGGAGCGTTCTGTGTCACGCCGCGGGGGAGCGGCGCGTGTCCGGAAATGGAATTGTACGAAAAAGAGGGCTTCCTCACCCTGAAATATCCCCACATCCGCGAGTGCTATGGCGTATTGTGGGACTATGAAAGCGTGCAGGTCCGGCAGATCGAAAACAGCGAGCTGGATGTTTTTCTGCGCGAAACGGTACACGACCATGTTTCCTCTACGCTGCACGGAGATGGAAAAGGACATTTCACCAACGTGTTTCTGCGCCCCATCCCGCTGGCGGCGGGACAGTCGAAACGGGTCTACGGCGCTGTCTGTAGCGCGGGCACGCCGGAGGAAGCGGCTGCGCTGTGCCGGGAGCTGCGGGCGCGGCGCGAGAACTTTGAGGCTGTGTGGCAGGCCGCGTCACCGGCGCTGGAGCCGGCGCCCATGCTGCCCGCGGGCGAGCCCTTTGCCCTCGGCCGGCAGCTGATGCGGGCGGTGCTGTGCACCAATGTGGTATATCCTGTTTACACCCGGGGACAGTACATCCGCCACAATACCCCCGGACGCTGGTGGGACAGCCTGTACACCTGGGATTCGGGCTTCATCGGCATGGGGCTCGCACAGTTTTCCGCCCGGCGCGGGTTCGATTGTCTGAACGCCTACCTCACGCCGCCGGGCGACGACGAGGCCGCGTTCATCCACCACGGCTCGCTGGTGCCTACGCAGTTTTACCTGTTTGCCGAGCTGCTGAACAAAACGCAGAACCGGGCGCTGGCCGAATATTGTTACCCGCGCCTGATGCAATACTATGCGTTTTTTACCGGGCAGGCGGGAGGTTCCACCACGGCGGACCTGCAAAGCGGCCTGCTGCGCCCGTGGGACTACTTCTACAATTCCGGCGGCTGGGACGATTATCCGCCCCAAAAGGCCGTCCATGAGCAGCGGCTGGAAAAGCGCTGCACGCCTGTGGTCACAACAGCGCACGCGGTACGGTGCGCCCGCATCCTGGCCTATATTGCGCACCTGCTCGCCCACGGGGAGGACGCAGACCGGCTGGAAAAGGATGCGGAGCGTTTCACCCGGGCGCTTCAGGAGCACGCGTGGGACGAGGGCGCCGGATACTTCGGGTATGTGCTGCACGATGAACAGGGAAGGGCTGCCGGCTTTTTGCGGGACGCTTCCGGCGTGAACCATAACATGGGGCTGGGCGGCGCATCACCTCTGTTTGCCGGCGCGTGCACTGCGGAGCAGGCCGAAGGCCTGTGGGAAAAGCTGGCGAGCGAAGAGCATTTGTGGAGCGCCTGCGGCCTTTCCACAGTGGACCGGTCCGCCCCCTATTACCGCAGGGACGGATACTGGAACGGCGCGGTGTGGATGCCATACCAGTGGATGTTCTTCAAAGCGGCGCTGGATGCGGGCAAAACCGGCTTCGCGTTCCGCATCGCGGATACGGCCCTGCGGCTGTGGCAGGATGAATGCGCGGCGTCCTACCATTGCTTCGAGCATTTCATGATCGAGAGCCGCCGGGGCGCGGGCTGGCACCAGTTTGGCGGCCTTTCCGCGCCCGTGGCACAGTGGTTTGCGGCCTACTACGTACCCGGAACGCTTACAACCGGCTTCGACGTCTTTGTACAGTGCGCGCGTTGGCTGCCCGGAAACGCGGGGCTGGAGGCGGAGCTTTATTGTACGCGGCCCGGGCGTACTGCAGTTCTGGCGGCGCTTGCACCGGGTAAAATGCGCATTTCCTGCCGTTCGGGCGTGGCGGCGGAACAGCGCCACGCAGGCCTGTGGGAGATCACGCTGGACGTGGAGCAGCCGGGCCCGGTGATACTCAACCTGCTGCCGGAGGGGAGCTGCGCCGAATGATACGCCTGGAATGGAAGGACTGCCGCCTTACGGCGGAGGGCACGCAGGTCGTGCTGGAAAATGCTGCGCTGCGCACACGCTGGAGGCTTGAGCCGGAGGGTTTGGCGCTGGCCTGTGTGGAAAACCGCTTTACGGGCTTTTGTTGGCAGGGCGCGGACGGTGCGGCGCTGGCTCCGGCCTGCATGGCCCCGCCGGACGGGGAACCGGAATGGGAGGTCCGGCCGCAGGCGGCAGGCCTGTGTGCTGAGCACTGGGCCGTGCGCTGCACCTGGAGGCAGGGCGCGCACAGTGTGAGCCGGTGTTTTTTGCTGTATCCGCAAACGCCGTTCCTCACGATATGGGCCGAATGGGAGGCTCCTCCAGAAGAGGTGTTTGCCGCTGTTCGGCAGACAGCTCCCGGCGCGACAGGCGTAGAGCGGGACAGCGCGCGTGCGGCGGCACACAGCGTGCCCGGGGATGTTATGGCTGCCGTACCGCTGCCCCGCGGTCATCTGCGGTGGCGGTGCATACGCCTTGCGGACCAGACGGATGTGCATGACACTCTTGTGTGGGAGCAGGGCGCGCCGGTCTATCCCGCAGAGCGTGTAGAGGCGTCCGGCAGCTTTTTTACCGTGGAAGACACGCGGACGGGAGAAACACTGCTTGCGGCCCGCCATGCGCCCATAACGCCGGCGCCCGGCCCGCAGTTTCTTCTGGCAGGGAACTGCTTGTGTGTACTGCAAAACGGTTGTGCAGGCGCGCCGCCCGCCGGGACGGTGGGATGTACGTGTGTACTGGGAACCGCGCCGGCAGAGCGGTTGTGGGAGCAGTACCGTGCGTTTTACCGACTGGGCTGGCAGGCGCCGTGGCAGCGGCATGCGCTGCTGCTTTCCAACACCTGGGGAGACCGGAACAGGGACGCGCGGGTGTGCGAGACGTTCGTGCTGCAGGAGATCGACCGCGCCGCAGCGCTTGGCCTGGACACGGTGCAGATCGACGACGGCTGGCAGAAGGGCACGACGGTGAATTCCGCGCGTCCGTTGGGGGGCGTGTGGGAGGGCTATTACGCGGCGGATGCGGACTTCTGGACGCCGCATCCGGAACGGTTTCCCCGCGGGCTGTACCCAGTGGCGGAGCATGCCGCCGCGCGTGGCGTGGCGCTGGGCTTGTGGTTCTCTCCGGATTCCTCCGGAGAATTTGCAAACTGGCGGCAGGACGCGGAAACGTTGCTGCGGCTGTGGAGGACCTATGGAGTGGCGGTATTCAAGCTGGACGGCGTCAAGCTGCGCACGCCGGCGGCGCGCGCGAAATACCTTTCCCTGCTGGAAATGGTTACAGCACAAAGCGGGAGGCGCGTGATGCTTCAGCAGGACATCACCGCCGAGCAGCGTATGGGATATCTGGCTGCGCGGGAATACGGCACGCTGTTTGTGGAAAATCGCTACACGGATTTCGGCAATTATTATCCCCATCGTACGCTGCGCAATCTGTGGATGCTTGCCCGGTATGTCCCGGCCCAGCGGATGCTGTTCGAGCTGCTGAATCCGGCGCGCAACACAGAGCGGTATCGGGCCGACCCCCTTGCGCCCGGACGGTATACGGCAGACTATCTGTTTGCGTCCGTTATGGCCGCGCAGCCGCTGCTCTGGATGGAGCTCTCCGGGCTGGGGCAGCAGGACGCGGCGCGCCTGCAGCAGATCATCGGTGTGTACCGTCTGCACCGGGAGGCAATGTGGGCGTGCGATGTGCGCCCGGTCGGGCAGGAACCAGATGGCCGCTCGTTCACAGGCTTTGCATTTACAAGTCCCTGTGGGCAGAAGGGATATCTCCTGCTGTTCCGTGAAAATGCGCCGGAAAGCGCCTTCACCTTTACGCAGATGCCGCAGAAGGCCCGGCTGCGCCTGCTGTGCGCAAACGGTCCGGTTGGGTGGAGATGCACGCCCGCAGGCGGCCTGTGCCTGCGTTTTGCAGCCCCGCGCACCTATGCGTTTTATCAGTGGCAGACATAAAGCGCCGGCCAAAGAGGCGCACAAAAAACGGCAGGGCATGCACGCCCTGCCGTTTTTGGCAGAAAGAGAGGGATCGGTCAGCCCGCGTTGTCCCCGCGGCGTACCGCCGAGGGTGAAATGCCGAACCTGCGGCGGAAAGCCTTATAAAACGTGTTTTGCGTGGAAAAACCGCATTGTACGGAAATTTCGGTTATGCCCAGCTCAGAGCCGCGCAGAAGCTCCATTGCACGGGAGAGCCGCAATTCCTCCACATACTCGGTAAAGCTCTTGCCTGTCTGGTCCTTCAAAAACTGTGTGACGTATTTTTTTGAGATATGGAACTGTTCGGCAGCCATGGCGATGTTGAGGTCCGGCCGGGTGTACTGTTCGTTCAGCCAGGCGAGAACGCGCCGCTGAAGCGCTTCGTTGTGGCTGCGCTTGAGGGAATCGACATGGCTGCATATCTCAAAGCAGCAGTCGCGCAGGTTCTGCACCTGCCGCCGGGCGGACTGCCGGTTGTCATAAGAGCAAAGATAGGCGATGTCTTCGCACTCCACCTTTTGCGCCGCGGCAATCAGCACACCGCGCACGCTGAAGAATGCCTGCTGAAAGTTCTGCGGCGAAAGATCGTCCACATGGAACAGCTCGCCGATGAGAGACTGCGCTTCCTGTGCGCGGCCGGATAAAAGATATTCATTCAGCCGTTCCAGACTGGTGATATCGGTTGTCGTTACACGGACAAGGCTTTCGCCGCTCAGATAGCATACCTTTTGTGTGCGGTCGGAATAAGCGGCCATGTTGCGCGCCTGCCAATATACAGAGGAAAGCTGTTCCAGCCGCGTAAAACGTCCGCTGAGAATCAGCGGTTCCGTCATTTCCAAAAGGCCGTGCAGAGCCTCGGTCTGCCAGCACATCTGTACTTGCTCGGCTTCGGTACCTTTGTCCAGCGTCAGAACAACGAGTACGCTGCCCTCGGTGGTGTTGTAAACGAACTGCGTGCGCCCGTAGCTCTGGCGCACCTGCTCCGCGATCATCATCAAGCGCAGCTCCTCGCCCACATGCGTCTCTGTATGCCGCTCCTGCGCGGGGATCAAAAGAAGATAGTTGTAGTCCGTCAGCTGCATCTGTTCGCACATTTTTTTCTGTTCTTCAGCCGTGCCCGCTGCGCCGGTCTTTAAAAATGCTTCTATGCGGCTGTGGTCCAGCTCGCCGCGGGCGCGTTCCAGTTCCGCCGAAAGCTGGCTGTGGTTGCGCAGCTTCTGGACGAGCAGATCGTTGAACAGACGGGTGTTCGCCGTTTCGGCATCGTCCAGCGTGTCCAGTATGGGCCTGAGCTGGCGCAGCTCCCACAGCGTCATTGCGGAGCTGAGCAAAAAGCAGCCCAGCAGCCCCGCGCCGATGTAAAACCATATGGCGCGGTTGACAGCGCGCAGGTTTTCGGCGTAAACGGAATAGGGCAGGCCAATCACGGCGCTGGCGCCAAGGCTGGGGATGCTGCGGGAAACAAACAGATACTTCTGCCCATCATACCATTCGATTCCCGTTTCATTTCCGGAGAAGGAGAGGGCGGCCCCGTTGCAGCGGTACTGGCTCAGCAACGTGCCGTCGTCCCGCACGAGATAAAACAGGCCGTCATTGCGCCATTTTTCCGTGGGCAGAAACAGGTTGGACAGAGTGCGTTCCCGAATCAGTATATTGCAGGCACCACGGAATTGTCCGCCGGAGTTGATGAATGGCTGCGTGATCGTCAGATAGGAATCCGGATAATTCGTGCGGTTCAGCACAACGCTTTGTGCGGGCAGGTAAAGCGTCTCACGCGCGTCCTGCCATGCAGCCCAGGTGTCCTGGGGGACATCGCGGTACTCCAGCGCGCCCGGATAAAAGCTCTCATATCCGGAAAAAACGCGATAAGGGTCGATCACAAAATGGTTGCGCGCAAAGGTGACGTAGCTGTAAGCGGTGTAAGACATGCTGTAAGTAAGATCCTGAAGCAGTGTGGAAGCGTTGAAAGACGTCATGTAGTCGCCCATCAGCGAATCGTCATCGCTCACGGCCAGCAGCTTGTAGGAATCGTCGTTGAACAGCTTGTTCGTGGTAAACCGCAGGTCGCTGAGATATCCTTCAAAGGTGCTCACGGCAGTGGCGAGCTGTTCGGCGGCGTCGGTGAGCTGCGCTTTTTCAGTCTGCTGGTGCATCAGGCCGTATAAGGGAAAAAGAATGACGCAGAACACGAGAGGTACGACCAGATAACGTGTCAGGCGGCCGAGCCAGATGCGGATGATCCATTTGCTGCGCATGCGCTTCTCCCCCATATACAGTTGTCCGGGGTTGGTTTCCCGGGCGTTCTTGATAAACTAATTATATCATTATCCGGCAGAGAAAACAAAAGTACATCTAGAAAATGGCTTTGGAATCACAAGAAAATCCACAATGCTTTTTACGAAATGGAGAGCGCCGCTGTTTTTCAGATGTCCGCAGCAAAAATTTCGCCCGGCGGAAGCCGGGCAAGGTGATAAAGATGCAGCAAAACAGCTTTTGGAAAGCTTTTACGGTTGTTTTTTGCTTCCGTACCCGGAGCCGATGAGCCGCCATGTTCCAAATGGGCGGCAATAGTAATCGTCCGGAACGGGCTTTGGCCTCCAGCAAAAAGCGTGAAAAACAGCCCTCAGAATTCCGAGGACTGTTTTGGTGCACCCGGCTGGATTCAAACCAGCGGCTTTCCGGGACGGAGAACCGTGACAGACAGTTTTAAATGGCATAGCCCTACTGTTTTGCGTGAGGTGTACAAATTGTAAAAACAGGTGAAAAGCCCGTGGAGCCTGATAACAGAACGCTCCACGGGCTTTCAGTACATCGGCAGTCAAATCGTAGTCCAACCATAGACCAGACGCCAACCGGAAATAAAAAAGCAATACAGAACAAATAGTTTTCAGGATAAGATGCTCTTTAAGAAAAGATAGGCTGTTTTGCCCAATTATAAAAGTACGAGCCGAATAAGAATGAATAATAGGCGAAGAGAAAAGAATTACCTTTTGCCCGATAACTTTGAAAGATAACGGTATACGGTAGCTTCAGAGCAGAAGAGCGCTTGCGCTACCTCAGGAACTGCGCCTTTGATCAGAAAAACTCCCTTATCATACAGTGCTTGGATTACGGTCATTTTTTCAGCTTGTGTCAGACGAGACGCCCCGATGCCGGCGAATCGTGTGCCCAGAATGTTGGAGACTAATTCTGAAACATCTGAAAAGCTTTCTGAAAAATGAGCGGGAACAGCAGTGCTTTCTGTAGGTTGAAGCGCCAGCAAGCTGGCGAAACCGCCCAGCTGAAGAATTTCCTGACACAGCTTTTGATATTGGGCGGCGCTGGAGTTGATGGAGAGCATGCCGATTAGCTGTCCCGCGTCCTTGATAAAAAAATAGGAAGACTTCAACAGCTCTCCTTTGCGGGTGCGGCCTAAAAATTCTGATTTGTAGTCGCAGGTTTTCCATTCGCCGCTTTCGATGATATCACGCGCCACACGGGTGAGCGGTGCACCGACTCCTTTGCCGCCCTCCATCGTGCCGTTGGCAATTGCAACCACTGCAGGCGGAGAAAGCCTGAGGTCGAACAGGACGATCTTGCAATGCGCTCCCAGGATAAGCCCGAGAAAATCCACGAGCTTTTTATAGGATTCCAGCATGACGTAATCACTCCCCTTTTGCAGTCTTTCGGAATTTTTTCAGTATCAATATATCATAAATTCCCTGACAGCGCAATGAAAGGCCAGCAAACAGAAAGTGCGCAGCGTCGGCTAAAACAATCCGCCGTATCCCATCTTACGCAGATTGTGTACACTGGTGGCGATGCTCTCGAAGGGGTTGCGTCCGTAGGTATCGTCCTGCTCGATAGGGTAATAGCGGACACCGGCATCCTGGGCGGCGGAAAAGATTTCGTCCCAATCCAAATTTCCTTCGCCAATTTCTCCGAATTCGATGCAGCTTTGAAGTGTAGCGCGCACCACCTGAGGCTCGGGAGGAAGCTGGATGCGGTAGTCTTTCAAATGGAGCAGGTCAACGCGGCCGGCCAGGCGGCGGATCCACTTGGCCGGATTTTGCCCTCCGCGCTGGACCCAATGCGTATCCAGCTCAAAGCCTACATAGCGGGGGTCGGTGTTTTCGGCCAGAAGCTCCAGACCGAATTTATTGCCGAAGCGCTGGAACTCGTAATGATGCGTATGAAGATACAATTTGATGCCATGCTCAAAGAGACGCCGTCCATACTCGTTGAATCCTTCGGCAGCACGCATATAGCCGTCGTAGGAGCTGAAGCAGCTGCGCGGAAGCATACCGTTGCGCACATAATGCGCGTCGAACTGTTTGCAGCGGCGTATGATGCGGTCAAAATCAGTGGACAGAAGATCGCCCGGTTCATCGGGAAGATAGCGCTCGTAGACAATGCCCGGGGCAATGATGTGCATGTCATAGGCACGGCAGGCCGCAGCCATCTCGTCTGCGAGCGCGTCGGTAACAGAGATCTTGGAAAGCTCCAGATAGCTGATGCCCAGTTCTTTTACCATTCGGAAAGCATCATCCACACCGTAGATTTTTTTATTTTCTATCTCTCCGATTGGAAGGATACCTTTTGCACCGAAGCTCGTCACCTCGCGCAGTGTCATCAACTGCAGGGCGATTTTTCCGTCATTCATACAGACGCCTCCTTCTCCTGTTCGACCTTTTTCTGGAGCAGCCTGTAAAACTGGCTTTCGTCAAATGGGATAGCGGCGGGCTGGCCGGTCCAGCTGGAGAGATACATGGCGTTGGCGAGCGTCAGTCCTTTGATCCCTTCCTGGCCCGGGGCAATCAGCGGTGTGCCGTTCAAAACGGCGTCGGTAAAGTTGGAAAGAACCTGCTGGTGCTGTACGCCCCACTGGTCGGGAATGTCCAGAACGGTCTCGTCATACAGCTTTTCTCCAGAGCCGGTGCCGCGCACCAAAGCGCGTACATCTTCAAAGGTAAGCGTAGCGTTCAGCTCTTCTTCGGAACGGCGAAGGACGCGGATTGTGGCTTTTCGGCTGTTTTCAATGACGATTTTTCCTTTGTTGCCGAAAATCTCAAAACGGTCTGTTCCCAGGATATCGTGTGTGCAGGTGACAAAGACCCCGGTTGCGCCATTGGGATATTCCAGGGTGGCCAGAACATCATCTTCAACCGTTATTTTCCGATGCGAACCGTATTTCAAGTGGGCGCTTACGCTGCAGGGCATGCCGCAGATCCATTGCAGAAGATCAATTTGATGAGGAGCCTGGTTGGCAAGTACGCCGCCGCCTTCTCCGCCCCAGGTGGCGCGCCATGCGCTTTGCTCGTAATATTTTTGGGGACGGTACCAGCTTGTGATAATCCAGTTAACATGGCGCAATTCACCGATTGCGCCGCCGGAAACCAGCTCTTTGATTTTACGATAAAGGGGATTGGTGCGTTGGTTAAACATCATTCCGAATGTCAGATTGGGGTGCGCGGCTGCGACCGCATTCATTTCGCGGACCTTTTGCGTGTATACACCCGCGGGTTTTTCCACAAGTGTATGCAGCCCGGCCTCCAACGCTTCCATTGCAATGACAGGATGCAGATAATGCGGAGTAGCGATGAGCACTGCGTCCACCGCTCCGCTGGACAGAAGCTCGTGATAATCCTGATAAACGGCGATTTCATCGCCCATTGTCTGTTTGGCCCACTCCAGACGCACGGGGTCGATATCACACACTGCGGTAAGGCGCGCACCGGGGATATTGCCTGCGTGCAGCCAGGAAGCGTGGTTTCCGCCCATAAATCCTGTACCAATAATACCGAAACGAACCATTTCCATAAGATACCTCCATTCTGCTTTGCCTAAAAATAAAAAATTATCCTCTTGCAAATAAATTATAATTCACTTGTATACAAGTTGTCAAATCAAAAGAAAAGAGATAGAAATTTTTGGGAAACATGTGCAGGAAAAGGATGATTTACCGTGATTTTTCACAATAATAAAAAATTAACCCCCCATACGGCAATGTCTGCGCATTGGAAACAATACAGACAATTGCCGCACGGGGGAAAGTAAAAAATATCATCAAGTCCCACTGGGGGAGAGATAAAAGAAATCGGGATAGGCACGCACAACACGTGTAATATTTTCAGTACTGTTATACAGCGGGCGTCTGTGCAGTTCCTGCATGCGCGGAAGATCGTGCGTTTCCAGCGCGTCTACAATATCGCGGTGACGTGCAAGAATATCCTCGCACACGTGCTGGTTCAGGGTGTCATTTAGAATCCGGAAACGGTTATAGTGGGGACGCGTGGTGGAAATAAAGTCCCATACGCCGCGCCTGTCCACCAGGGTGTACAGCGTTTGGTGGAATATATTGTCCGCCTGAAGAAAAGAACGGACAAATTCATCCCGGGAAAGCTTGGCTTCAAATAACCGTTCCTGCTCCATAATCTGCAGGCGCAGCTTGAAAATACCGCGCGGCTCGATGCGGGACAAAAGTTCTGTCAAAGCGGTAAGCTCCACTGCTTCGCGGATGAACATCAGATCGTACAGAGAATCCAGACGGATGCGGCTCACGAAGGTCCCGCGCTGAGGGCGCACCTCCAGAAGGTTTTCCAATTCCAGCCGCTTGAATACCTCGCGCACAGGAGTGCGGGATACAGAAAAGCGCTGGCTGATGTCGGCCTCGCTTACAAGCGTGCCCGGTTCCAGTGTGAGAAGCATGATCTCCTGACGCAGTATTTGGTAAATTTGATCGGTATTGTAATGAATGTCTGCCATATACGGACACCTACTCCTTTTTAGTGGTTTTACTATATCATATTTCACTCTTTTTGCGCAATTCTGCTCAAAGAAAACGACAAAACTTGTATACATGTACAAAGTGATTATAAATAATATAAATATTATAGATTTTTTATATATTTGTCACAATATACAAACAAGGCAAAGCGCTTTTGGTATATTTTATAAAAAATTATTGTCGTGATAAAAAATTATTGAAAAGTGAGAAATAACCTGTTATGCTGAGAACAAGGGGAACGTCCCCGGTGAGACAGCCACGAATATTTTTGGAGATCAGAGAATGGAGGAACTATGATGAAAAAGCATCTTGCGATTCTTCTTGCAATTGTGATGGCCTGTACGATGCTTGCTGCTTGCGGAGGCGCTCCCGCTTCTACGGCACAGTCGGTGCCGGGCAGCGGAGGCACCTCAGATTCTGCCGGTGAACCGGCGTCTGCACCCGATGTAACGCTCAGTTTCTCGTGGTGGGGAAATCAAACACGTACCGAGCGTACAGAAGGAGCATGCAACTTGTATACAGAGCTGCATCCGAATGTCACGTTTGAATTGAACCCGATTTCCGGCAAGGAATATTGGGATAAAATTACGGCATTGGCGGCAGGCGGCAACGCGCCTGAGCTGATGCAGCAGGACTACGACCGTTTCCGTATTTTTCAGGAGAAGGGCATTCTGGAAGGAATGAATGCTTATGTGGACAACGGTACCATTGACCTGACGGATATTCCCGAAGCTTTTTTGGGCGCTGGGAAAGTAGACGGCCAGTACTATGCTTTTAACCTGGGCGTGAACGCGCCATGTCTGGTTTACAATAAAACCATGTTGGATGCTGCAGGAATCACAGTGCCGGAGCAGCTCACATGGGATGATTTCCATGCATTAGCCAAAGAAATTTATGAAAAAATCGGAGTTAAGACATCTTACGGTACATATTATGGGCCGCAGCATCAGATTCGTATGTCCGTACGCAACGCGGGCCTGCATGTGTACAACGAGGATGGCACGGCGCTTGGCTTTGACGATGCGGCCCTTGTAGAGCGTGTATTTGCGAATTACGAATATTCCTATACGAGCGGATACGGCGTGCCGGGCGAAATGTATACGGGCGCAACTTCTGTGGAGCTTGGGCCTATTGTAACAGGCGACTCATGGTGCGAGTTCCTGAACTCCAACCAGGTCGTGGCGCTTCAAGCGGCTATGGAAGATGAGCTTGCCATGGTGATGAACCCTGAATTCGCGGACAAAACCACGGACGGAGCCTATTTGAAGCCGAGCGTCATGATCTCCTTGAGCGCGCAGGGCACGCAGGAAGAAAAAGACGCGGCGGCTGCCGTTGTGGATTATCTTTTGAATTCGGTCGAGGCCAATGAAATCTTGCTGGCGGAGCGCGGCGTTCCCATTAATACTACAGTGCGCGAGGCGCTTGCGGACAAGGTGGATGAGACGACCAAAAAGACGTTTGATTTTATTTCTACTGTGGAGGAGCACTGCTCGGAGATCGACGCACCCGACCCCTCTTGCGCGTCGGAGCTGGATGCTGCGGCCAAGGTATTGATGGACGAGGTGCTTTACGGCAATAAAACGGCAGAACAGGCCGCCGAAGATTGGATGGCTAAGGCGAACGCACTACTGGGCGCATAAAGCAGAAACGGAGAAGAATGTAACCCTGTAATGAAGAGGGCAGAGCTGGTGAGGGCCTGCGAGCATTTGCTCGGCCGCGGCTCTGCCCTCGGTTTCTATATTGAATTTTTGGATGGTGGTGTTTTACATGCGCAAGACAAATGGCCGGCCCCAGTATTCAATGCGCCAAAACCTGGAGGGATATTCTTTTATCGGCCTTTTCGTGATTGGCTTCCTGGCATTCACTGTTATTCCCATCGGTACCTCGCTGGTGCTTTCTTTTACCAAATACGACATTCTTTCGCCGCCACAGTTTGTCGGTCTGGATAATTTTGTTCAGATGTTTACAGGGGACCACCAGTTTTGGGTCTCCTTTGGCGTCACGCTGTTCTATGTAATTGTATCAGTGCCTCTGCGGCTTGCTTTCGCGCTGGCTGTGGCAATGCTGCTGCAAAAAACCACAAAGCTTACCACGTTTTATCGTGCGGCATACTATCTGCCCACAATCATCGGCAGCAGCATTGCTATTTCCGTGGTATGGCGGCAGATGTTCAGCGCCGACGGACTGCTCAACAGTATCATCAACAAGATTTTTCATACCCAGATCAACATCTCGTGGATCGGAGGAGAAAAAACAGCAATCTGGACGCTCATCATCCTTGCGATTTGGCAATATGGCTCTTCCATGCTGATTTTCCTTTCCGGCCTCAAGCAGATTCCCAAGGAATTGTACGAGGCGGCCGACATCGACGGAGCGTCCAAGGTTCGCAGTTTTTTCCGCATCACGCTGCCGATGCTCACTCCGGTGGTATTCTTCAACGTTATTATGCAGCTCATTCAGGGCTTTATGACGTTTACGCAGAGCTACGTTATCACACAGGGTATGCCGATGGACAAGACCCTGTTCATTACGGTATATGTATACCGCAATTCGTTCACCTATTATAAAATGGGATACGGCTGCGCCATTGCATGGTTCCTGCTTATCTTTATGGCCGTTATCACCGCGCTGCTTTTCAAAAGCTCGCGCAGCTGGGTCTTTTATCAGGCAGAAGGAGGAGATTGACGTATGGTACGCAGCAAGACGAACCGTGTCATTACTAAAGTGGTCTATCATGCAGTGTGTCTGCTTTTGTGCGTTGTGATGCTGTATCCGCTGCTGTGGATGGTGTTCAGCTCCTTTAAGGAAACGAACGCCGTATTTACAACGGCGGCCGATCTGCTTCCTGAACACTGGACGCTGGACAATTATATCAACGGCTGGAGGGGGTTTCTGAGCACCAGCTTCGGAGTGTTTTTCAAGAATAGCCTGTTTGTGACTGTTTTGGCCACGGTGGGGGCTGTTTTCTCCTCTGTTGTCATTGCCTTTGGCTTTGCGAGGCTGAAGTTCCGCGGTTCAAAGCTGTGGTTCGCCTGCATGATGCTGACGATGATGCTTCCCTTCCAGGTACTGATGGTGCCGCAATACCTTTTGTACAATAAGCTGGGATGGGTGGGCACCTATCTGCCGCTGATTGTACCATTTTTCTTCGGACAGGGATTTTTTATCTTTCTGGATGTGCAGTTCATACAGGGGATACCCCGTGAACTGGACGAAGCCGCGCGTATTGACGGCTGCAGCACATGGGGCCTGTTTCTGCGCGTCATTCTGCCGCTTGTGGTCCCAGCCCTTGTAACGTCGGGCGTGTTTTCATTTATCTGGCGGTGGGAGGATTTTCTTGCGCCGCTGCTGTATCTGAACCGCGTGCCCAGCTATACGATGGCGATTGCGCTTAAAATGTTTTCCGACCCGACAGCGCAGAGCGATTGGGGCGCGATGTTTGCTATGTCCACGCTTTCTCTGGTGCCGGCTTTCATTATCTTTGCGATGTTCCAGAAATATCTGGTGGAAGGCATTGCGACGTCCGGCCTGAAAGGCTGAGAGGAGGCGGCTTGGCTATGGAACCGATCCGCGTGCAGGATCTTTTTGCGCTGCGATTTCCCGCGTCGCCGCTGCTTTCGCCGGACGGAGGACACTGCGCCTTTCTGGTCCATACAGCTCTGGAGCAGGAGGACCGGTATCAAAGCGACATTTGGCTTGCGAAGCCGCAGGGTGGTGCGCAGCCTCTGGTATCAGGCCGTTCTCCCAAGCTGCTTTTGTGGCTGGATGCGGAGACCCTGTTGTTTACCGAAAACTGCGCAGCGCATACCGTGTGCAGCATGGTTTCGCTGCGGGACGGCAGCGTCCGTCAGGCATACGAATTCCCGTATGTATGTACAGGTCTGTGGAAGCTGAGCGCAGGCGCGCTTCTGGTGCAGGCTGTAATTCCCGCACCCAAAACGGAACGCGCCGTTGTGCTGGAGGAAATACCGTTTTGGGCGAATGGGCGCGGCTTTACCAGCGGGCAGCGTTCCGCGCTGTTCGTTTACCGTCCGCAAGAGAACGAATGGTGTCCTATTGGCCCGCAGGACGGAGAGATTGGCGTTGTGAGCACAGAGGGCGCCTGTGCTTATTATTCGGTGCGATACCATTTGAACCGAAAAATGAAATTTGCGGCAGTACGCCGGTTCGACCTGCAGACTGGTGTGGACGAAGAACTTGTAGCGCCTGATATCTATGATGTTTTCTGGGTGGGAGAGCTGGAAGGCCGCGTCCTGCTGTATGCCACGGATATGCGGCGTTACGGCAATGTGGAAAACCCCTGCTTTTACAGCGTGGGAACAGAAGGGCCGGTGTGCCTGGCGGATTACGACGAAGGCCCCACCAACGATGTAACGAGCGACGCGCGTTACGGCGCCTGTGCGCAGTATGCTGCTGACGGGGGGTGGCTGTACTATATTGCAACAAAGGATGGATGCAGCCAGCTTGCACGCGTGGACCCGGACGGACGCAGGGAGCTGCTGACACATACGCAGGGGACGATAGATGGAATCACGGCGGCGGCGGGCCGCGTGTGCGGCGTGGCCGCGCGCGGCGTGCGCAGCGCGGAATTGTACTGCTTTGGTGCAGACGGCGAGGTGCGCCTTACCGACCTGAACGGCGACTATTTCGCGGCGCATGAAGCGGCGCCGGTGGAAACATGGCGCTTCGTTCGCGGCGGAACGGAGATCGAAGCGTTTGCATTGCTGCCGGAAGGCTTTGACCCCGCCCGGCGTTATCCGGCTGTGGTTCAGATACATGGAGGGCCAAAGCTGGCTTATGGGCCGGTGTTCCACCATGAGATGCAGGTGATGCGTGCACAGGGATATTTTGTGCTGTTCTGCAATCCGCGCGGGAGCGACGGGCGCGGCAATGCATTCATGGATGTGCGCGGGCGCTATGGGCTGGAAGACTATGAGGATATCATGGCCTTTCTGGACGATGCGCTGGTGCGTTGGCCGCAGATCGACCGTACGCGCGTAGGCGTGTGCGGCGGCTCTTACGGCGGGTTTATGGTAAACTGGATCATAGGGCACACGGCGCGGTTTGCCTGCGCAGTCAGCCAGAGAAGCATTTCCAATATGGTTTCCATGTTCTGCACCTCGGATATCGGGTACCGCTTTATCGCAGACCAATGCGGAGCCACGCCTTGGGACGGCGCGGACGCGCTGTGGCGCCAGTCTCCGCTGGCTTATGCGCACCGGGCAAAAACGCCGACGCTGTTCATCCATGGCGCGGAGGACTACCGGTGCGACCGCTCGGAAGCAATGCAGATGTTTACTGCGCTGCGGTATCATGGAGTGGAAAGCCGTTTGTGCCTCTTTGCAGGAGAAAATCATGAGCTGAGCCGCAGCGGAACCCCGTCCCAGCGGATCCGGCGGCTGAACGAAATACTGGCGTGGCTGGCGCGCTATCTGAAGCCGGAGCCGGGAAAAACAAGGAGTAATAAGGTATGACGAAGCCCTTGCGGATAGCCGTGGCAGGTATGGGGGCAATGGGGAGGTTATACGCGGCATGGATGCAGCAGGGCCGTGTGCCGGGCGCGGTGTTTTCCGCCGCGTATGACCCCACCCCGGACAGCGCGGCGCGCCTGCAGGAGTGTTTTCCTCAGGCGGAATTTTTCAGCCGGAGCGAAGCATTGTTCCAAAGCGGCCTTGCGGACGCGGTGCTCGTTGCATCACCGCACCGGTTTCATCCGGAGCTGGGGGAACAGGCCCTGCGGGCAGGCCTGCACACAATGGTGGAGAAGCCCGCGGGCATCGACGCCGCATCCGTGCGTAGATTGAACGCAGCTGCGGCGGAGCGTCCGCAGCTTGCGTACGGTGTTATGTTCAATCAGAGAATGAACCCGCTGTACCGCCGCATCCGGCAGTTGGTACAAAGCGGAGAGATGGGAAGCCTGCGCCGCGTAACATGGCTTATCACGACCTGGTGGCGGCCGAATTCCTATTACACACACAGCCCGTGGCGTGCCACGTGGACGCATGAGGGCGGCGGTGTGCTCACAAGCCAGGCGCCGCATCAGTTGGATCTTCTGCAATGGATCTGCGGCATGCCGGAGCGGGTGCGCTGTCACATGCAGTTTGGCTCGCACCGTGCGGTATCGGTGGAAGATGATGTTACGGCGTATCTGGAATTTCCCAATGGTGCGACAGGTGTGTTTATAAGCTGCACACACGATGTATTGGGCACCGACAGGCTGGAATTGTTTTTGGACGGCGGGAAGATTCTTGTAGAGGACAGCTGTCGTGCTCGGATACGCCGGCTGCATCAGCCGGAACAGGAACTGAGCACGGCGCTGGACGCACAGCAGACCGCACGGCTGGTGGAGGGGGGAACGCTGGCGGATATCTGTACCGAAACAGTATTGGAGCACAAGCCGGAATGGGCGGCGCAGCACTGCGAGATGCTGGCGGATTTTGTCACCGCGGCCCAAATGGGCGTGCCCTGCGCCGCTCCGGGAGCAGAGGGCCTGAACGAAGTACAGTTGGCAAACGCGATGTATCTTTCTGCATGGCAGGAGCGTACTGTTTCTTTGCCCGCGGACGAAGAGGCGTTCAATACAATGCTGGCGGAGCGGGCAAGCCGGGAAGGCGAAAAGACAATATGAGAAAGGGATGAGCGACATGGCAAAGCAAGAACGGATTCAGCAGGATATCGAAACCCTGCGCCGCATTACGGAGCCTTGCGCCTGCGGGACACAGCGCCCAAGCTATACGCCGGAATATCGTAGGGCGGTGGATTATGTAAAAAAACGTATGGAAGAATTTGGGCTGGAGACCCGCGAGGACAACGCAGGCAATCTGTATGGCGTATTGGCCGGAACGCAGAAGGAAGCCTCCAAGATCATATCCGGATCGCATCTGGATTCTGTCAAATGTTCCGGGGCTTATGACGGCATCGCGGGCGTGCTGTGCGCGCTGGAGGCTGCGCGTATGGTTGTCGAAAGCGGCGTGCCGCTGCAGCATCCGCTGGAAGTGATGGGCACCATCGGCGAGGAGGGCACCCGGTTTGGGCAGGCACTCATCGGCAGCCAGCTGGTGGAAGGCAGCTGGGGGGAAGCACAGCTGGACGAATTCCGGGGCATGGAGGATGGCCTGACCCTGCGGGAAGCGATGAAGGCTTACGGCCTGCCGGGTACTGCCGAAGGCGTGTGCCGCAGAGACGAGCCGGTAAAAGCGTTTGTCGAGCTGCACGCGGAGCAAGGCCCCATTCTGGAAAACGCCGGCGTTTCAATCGGCGTGGTGGAAAATATCGTCGCCATTTCCTGGATGCATATAACGGTGCATGGGCTTGCCAGCCATCCGGGCACGATCCCCATGAGTGTGCGCCGCGACGCGTGCGTAGGTGCCTGCAAGCTGATTTGTGAAGTAACGGATTACGCGCGGGAGCATTACGACGGAGAAGCCACCGTTACGGCCGGCAAGCTGGAGGTTTTCCCGGGGAATACGAACTGCATACCCTCCCGGTGCGATTTTACCATTGATATCCGAACCTGCAACGGCGCGTACCGGGACGACCTTGTGCGCTTTATCCGTGAAAAAAAGGCGGATGTGGAGCGGGAGTGCCGCGTGACCATCGATGTGCGCGAAGGAATGCGTCAGTCTCCGACAGCGCTGGACGCGAGGGTGCAGCAATGCATTGAGGATGCGTGCAAAAAGCTGGGCTACAGCTGGCGCAGGATGAACAGCGGCGCTGGGCACGACGCGATGATTTTCGCGCGCATCTGGCCCACGGCGATGGTGTTTGTGCAGTCGCACGACGGGCTGACGCACCACCCGGATGAATACGTTCCGCCGGAGGAGCTTGCCAAGGGGGCTGATGTGCTCTACGAGACATTCCGGTTGCTGGACGCCCAGCGGGATGACTGATACGGAAGGAGGATGCCGAATGGAACAGCAGGAGCAGGTGGCCCTGGAACTGGAAGAGGTCGATATGTATATCCTGTTCGCGCGGATGTTTGCGCATATTGCGCGCGAGATGGAACAGGCCTGCGGCGAACAAGGCATACAGGCGGTGCGCGCGGGTGTGCGCAGCTTTGGCGAAGAGCGCGGCCGCCACATAGCCGCCCGCGCCGCGGCGCGGGGCCATGCGGCGGATGCCCGGCACTATCTTTCCTGTTACGATATGGGACGCAGCGGATATTTCCACAGCCGGGATACCGTTTCGGAAAACCAGGTGGAGCAGGACTTTGATAAATGTGTCTTTGCCGAGACATGGATGCGGGACGGCTGCGAACGCTGGGGAATCCACTATTGTGATATGATAGATCCCGCGATTGCGCACGGCTATCACGAAGATATGGAATGTGTACATGACAGACACTTTTTCAGGGATGGCCGGTGCCATTTTAAGTTTATATTGAACCAGAAGGAGGCTGAAAGCGATGCTTAACATTACGCCGGCCGTGCAGATGTTTACGCTGCGCGACTATATTCAGACGCCGGAAGGCTTTGCAGAGAGCATCCGCCGTGTGCGGGAGATGGGGTGCGATACCGTCCAGTTTTCACGCGTGGGCGCGTCGATTCCTGTGGATTTTATCACGGACGTGATTCATGAATACGATATGAAGGTGTGCGTGACGCATTCGCCCATGCAGCGCATTTTTAATGACCTGCCCCGCCTCATTCAGGAGCATCAGGCATGGGGCTGTCCCAGTGTAGGCTTGGGCAATTTGGAAAACTGTTACCTCGACGATGGCTATGAGGGCTATTGCCGTTTCATTCGCGATATCGCGCCGGTTGTGGAGGAACTGAAGAAAAATGGAATGACCTTTTCTTATCACAGCCATACGTTTGAGTTTGTAAACTATCACGGAAGATGCATGTATGATATGCTGATAGAAGAAACAGACCCGGACGGCTTCCATTTTATTCAGGATTCTTTCTGGATGAAGTATGGTGGCCTGTCCCATGAAACGTATATGGAAAAAGTGGCAGGCCGCATGGAAGTGATGCATGCGAAAGATTTTACCATGATGATGCTTCCCATGGGAAATATTTTGGGAGAAACGGGGACCATTGGGGAAGGCAATATTGATTATCCGCCGCTTCTGCGCACTGCGGCGCGCACAGGCGTGAAAGTGGTTGCAATTGAGCAGGACCGCTGCCAGCGCGACCCGTTCGCATGTCTGGAAGATGCGTTCCGGGAGTTGAAGAAGCTCCTGGCAGAAACAGAGGAAGGAGGCGAGGGAGCATGACACGGATCGCGGCACAATTGAACACTGTTCGTGCGTACTGCGGCACGCAGGAAAGGCTTTTAAACACGCTTTCCCGTATCCGGGAATTGGGCTTTGACGGTGTGGAGCTGGAAAGCAGCCTTCTGAAAAATGCAGACCGGCAGACGGTCGCGCGGCATTTGGAAAAAATCGGTCTGGAAGTGTGCTCCATCCGCTCGACCTTTGCACGCACAGGCTATGGGCTGGAGGATATGCTTCAAGAAGCGAAGGCACTGAATTGCATTAATGTGGGCGTGGGAACTGTGACAGCCAGTTATTTCACAATGGGCCCGGCAGGTATGGAAAAATATCTGGAACAGGCGCACAAGGTATGCGAACGGTTTTCTCAGGCGGGGATACGCCCGCTGTACAGCTTGCGTTTTCATGAGTTTATGCGCCAAAGCGACGGAGTATGGCCTTTTGACAAGCTGGCGGACCGTCCCGAAACGGCGTCCTATTACTGGGAAACGGATTTGTTATGCTTGACACGGACTGCGGTGAAGCCGTCAAAGGTGTTTTCCCGCCTGGAGGGACGCATGCCGGTCTGCCGTCTGTCAGACCAGAAAATACGTGAAAATGAAACGTATTTCTTCTATGCAAGGCGAGAGGAATGCCCGTTGGGCGAAGGCCTGTTCGATTTGCCGGCTTGGACAAAGGCGGCGATGCAGGCGGGCGCGGAGTGGTTTACCGTAGGGCAGGAGCTTTGCGACAGGGAGCCGTTTGCATGCTTGGCAACAAGCCTGGAAAAAGCGAAAGAGCTGTGCCTGTAACAGCGTAAAAATAGGAAAGGACGGCGCAGATATGCGGGCGCCGTCCTTTTTTGGAACAGTGAAAGGTGGAGACAGAGAATGGAATGCAGTGTACCGATATGCCGTGCATACGAGGAGCTCCTTGCGGAAGAGCTGATTCCTGCAATGGGGTGTACGGAACCAATCGCAATCGCATACGCGGGTGCGCTTGCACGGGAAACGCTGGGCGTGCTCCCGCAGAAGCTGAAGCTGACGGTAAGCAGTAATATCATCAAAAATGCGAAAAGCGCAGTTGTGCCCAATACGGGTGGACTGAAAGGTCTGCATGCAGCCGTAGCAGCGGGTACAGTGGCCGGCCGTGGCGACAGACGGCTGGAGGTGATTGCTCAGGTAGACGATGTGCAGCGCGCGGCGATCTGCACGTTTATGGAGCAGTGCGATATCAGCGTAACGCCGGCTGGCGGGGACGAGGTATTTGACATCCTTGTGGAAGCGTTCGCCGGGGCGGATACCGCTCGGGTGCGGCTTATGGGCGGCCACACAAACGTAACGCTGCGCGAAAAAAACGGGGAAGTACTTTACAGTGCCCCGGCGCAGGGCACGGCGGAAAAAAACGCCGCCTACGCAAAGCTGAACGTGGAGGATGTTTATGCCTACGCGACGCAGGCGCCGCTAGACGCAACATGGGCGCTGCTGGAACGCCAGATCGAGTGTAATACCGCCATACGGGACGAAGGCCTGACGGGAAATTGGGGCGCGGGAATCGGCGCAACGCTGCGCGAAAGGGATAAAAGCGTAAAAACGCGCGCGGCGGCGGCCGCCGCCGCAGGCTCGGATGCAAGAATGAGCGGTTGCGAGCTTCCGGTTGTCATCAATTCAGGAAGCGGGAATCAGGGGCTTACGGCCAGCCTGCCCGTCATTGAGTACGCGCAGGAGCTGGGCGTAGAGCGGGAGACGTTGCACCGTGCGCTTTTGCTTTCCAATCTGCTCACGATCCATTTGAAAACAGGCATTGGCTGCCTGTCCGCATACTGCGGAGCGGTGAGTGCGGGCTGCGCGGCCGGGGCCGCAGTGGCATGGCTTCACGGCGGGGAGCTTTCCGCCGTGGCACACACGCTGGTAAATTCCCTTGCAATTTTGTCCGGTATGGTGTGCGACGGCGCAAAACCATCCTGCGCGGCCAAAATTGCAAGTGCGGTGCAGGCCGGTCTCTTGGGCTGGCAGATGTACCAGAACGGAAAGCAGTTTTACGGCGGCGACGGCATCGTCACGAAAGGTGTGGAAAATACCATCGCCAATGTCAGCCGTATGGGGCGTGAAGGCATGCGTGAAACAGACCGCGAAATCATTCATATTATGCTGGAAAATAATTGAGTTTTGTTTCCTGGGGAGTGTCAACAGGTTTCTTGTCGTGCTTTGTTTCTATTGAAAAGTCCTGTTTTTATATGCTTTATTTTAGAGTTGACCCCAAGGGTAGACCTTGGGGCCGCGGCATTATATGGTTTCGATGGCGAATACATTGGAACACAATTCTATGTTTTCTTCTTTTTAAGCAAATGTAAGCAATATCAAACCCGGGTGATATAAAAATACTGGAAAAGAAAAAGCGAAGGCGGAAGATAGCGGAAATCGAGTGTCTGGAAGATATAGCATTGGCAAACCATCTGCATAGAAAAGTGGGCGTATGGTTCTTTCCCCCAAAAATAGACAGTAAAAGCGCAGAGAAACAGAATGAATCACAGAAATGCGAACAGTGTGGTGATAAGCTAACTTTCTGAGGTGGCGTGTCTACTCAGCGGTGTTTGTCATATACTACGCCGGATGGGATACAAGAAACGGTGAGTGTACTCCGAGCACTACGCAGAAACGGCGGTCTCATTATTGCTCCCACGCATGCGATGGCCTTTGCGGTATCGCCTGAAAACGGCTTTAACATTGGTTTATGCTTTCAAAAATCAAGGAAAATATTTATAAAAAGTAAAACCGGAAGCGAAGTATAGGGAGCAAAAGATTCCTACAGACAAAGAAGCCAAACGTTTTCTCGGATTGCTGGAGAAGGCGCCCGTCCTCTACCGAAGCTACTTTACATTGATGATGCTTACAGGAATGAGGCGCGGAGAGCTGTGCGCGCTGCGGTGGAAGGATATCCGGCGGGAATGCATTGCAGTGTCGCGGAGCAGGGGGCGTGTTCGGGGAGCGGGTCTGCTGGAGGGGCCGACAAAGAATGGAAAGCCAAGGCTCATAGCGGTCAGCAGGACGATGCCCGGAGTGCTGGATGCATTGAGACAGTGGCATCTGGAAACGCAGGGAGAGATCACCGAGGATGCGCTTCTGTTTGTCAATGAGAATGGTTCGGCTCCGGACCCCGCCACGTTCACCCACTGGCTGAGGCGGTTCTACGACAGGAATGGATTCAGCAGAGAATTTCATGTGCACACGCTGCGGCATTATGCGATCACGACGATGCTTGCAGAGGGGATAAGCAAGCAGACGGTCGCGGAGATCGCGGGGCATGCGAGCACGGATTTTCTGGAAAGGACCTACTGCCACCTGCA
>Ga0129308_1001230_pt1 | contig 28526 bp, 30 predicted proteins | sample L827metagenome_FD_94440 | JGI IMG/M metagenome (GOLD analysis project Ga0129308, IMG submission 94440) | Ring-tailed lemur group fecal microbial communities from Wisconsin, USA - L827 metagenome | ecosystem: Host-associated > Mammals > Digestive system > Large intestine > Fecal | place: USA...
CGCAGACGGCCGCGACTACATCCTCAGCGGCAGCGGCTCCAAGGTCATCCACGGCACTGCGGAATCCAACCGGCAATTCACCGAAAAGCTCAACGGCGAAGCCTTCGGCTGCGTCTTCTACCGCATCCGCAAGGACGGCTTCTGCGGCATTGAGGGTATGGGCGTCGGCTCCAAGATCATCACAAAGCCCCTGCAGCTTGTGGAGCCGTCGATCTCCATCAACGCCAACGCCGCCTGCGGCTACATCCGCTATGGCATCATGCGCCGGGACGGCGCCTGGTTTGAGGGCTTCTCCTTTGACGACTGCGTGCCGATGGAATTCTCCGACGAGGTCGAATACCCGCTTTCCTGGAAGGGCCATGATCTGCGCGAGGTCGTGGGCCAGCAGATTCGCATTGCGGTGGAGCTGAACGGCGCGACCCTGCACGCCATGACGCTGTCGGCGCGGCCCTGCATCCGCCGTCCGCAGGAGAGCTTCGCAGACCCGACGCAGCTCGTCTGATCCGGCAGACATTGCGGCATAAAAGGACCTGCCGCCCACAAATTGCGGGCGGCAGGTCCTTTCGCACAGGGCTTTCACCTTGTAATCATGTTCTGATACAGGCGCGTCATCAATTTTCGAAGCGGCTGAAACAGGACCAGCGCGAGAAAGAAATTTCCGGCGCAGTGCAGCAGATCATAGGGAATTCCGGAGATCCACCAGCTCAGGGCAAAGGCCGGGCCGCCGGTCACCAGATAGACCGGGGCGCACAGCGCGCCGAACAGCAGCCCGAAGACGCCGGACAGCAGCGCCCAGCCCAGGGGGTGGGTCATTCCGCGCAGCAGCCAGGCCGCCGCCGCCAAAATCAGCCAGATATAGAGATAGTTTACCGACCAGAGATTGAGCCCATAAAAGGCGAATTCCAGAACCACATAGAGATAGATCGGATAGACCGCCTTTTTCCCAAAGACAACCGCGAACAGCATCACCAGCAGCGACACCGGCTCGATATTGGGCAGCCCCATCATCACTACCTTGGCGGCAAAGGTCAATCCGCCCAAAACGCCGAACAGCGCAACCTCAGACGTTCTCAGCCGCCATGCAGCCCTATCCAATCGTATAGACCAGCGAGAAGGACGCCCCGTCTGCGATGGGCGTCTGGTCCGCGCTCTGATTGGCGTAGTCGTCGCCCTCATAGAGCGCCCAATAGGCGCCGTCTTCCTCGTAGACAGCCGCTTCGCCGTCGACCTCGGTGATATACAGGCCGTACTGTCCGTCCTCGCCCTTGACCAGGCCCTCGTTCACCAGCACCTCGCCCAGATATTCCGCGTCGGTCTGATAGGTGAAGACCTTTTCCGTCTCGTCCGCATGCACGACCTTCACAGTAATTGTCTTTCCGCCGGCCGCAGTCTCCGGACGGGTCGCAAAATAAATCCCGGCCATAATCACAATCAGCGCCAGCACAGCCACCGCCGCCAATATCAGCTTATTCCGTTTCAAAGCAAACACTCCTTTATAAATCGATACAAAACCAATTTTTCTATGGTTTTGACTGCTGATTTTTTGAGTATATCACCATTATCCCCCGTTGTAAAATACTTTTTTGCACGGCAAACGCACCGCTTGCATTTTTTTCACGGCCGCGTTATATTGAAACCAAGGTCAGATAAAAAGGAGCGAATTGTCATGACAGAATATGAAATTTTGATGGAAACCATCAACCCCTGCGGCGGGGAACAGCACAGCAAAAAGGAATTCCTGGAGGTGGAGGCGGAAAGCCCGGAGTCCTACGTCCGCGAGCACGGCCGCTGGCCCATTCTGGACATCGCCGCCAACGCCCAGGGCGACACCGTGATCGTCACCGGCGACGGCAAGGGCAACATGGTCCGCTATACCTTTACGGGCTAACCCCCGCCTGAAATTCCGATTCATGCTGCAGGAAAAAGTCGCGGTAGACCCGCACGTTTTCCAGCTCTGTCCATGGCCGCACCCGGACCGGATCGGCATCCAGATCGTAAATTTTTGCCCCGCGCATCGACAGCAGGAAGGGTGAATGGGTGGAAATCAGGAACTGGCAGCCATAGAACCGGGCGGAATCGGAGAGGAATCGCTGCAGCTCCAGTTGCTTTTCGGCGGACAGGCTGTTTTCCGGCTCATCCAGCAGGTACAGCGCGTTTTCCTGAATCGCCTCCGTGAAGAAGGAAAGCGCGCTTTCCCCGTTGGAGCGCTCTGCCACATTCTGCATCAGCCGCTTCCGCACATAGCCGGAGCCGCTGCGCCGGGCCGCGTCCAGATGCCGGACCAGCTCCTCGTAGTCGTCCAGCGACTGGAGCTGGTAGCCGGACTTCCGGACCTCCGTATACTCCCGGAGCAGTTCTTCCCGCTTGCAGTCGATATTCTCGTTCAGGGCGCGGATGTTCAGGAGATAGTCGAACACATCGTCGCTGGTGATCACCCGGCTCCGCTCCTGCACGTCCTGTCCCCAGGCGGAGGCCAATTCGGCCTCGCACTGCCGGACATAGTCCTCAAAGAAATTGCTCCGGTTGCAGGCCGCGCCGCGGCGCACCTGCAGCCGCTCGGCAATCACGTTCAGAATGGTGCTTTTCCCGCTGCCGTTGCCGCCGTAAAAAATGGTGACCGGCTCCAGCTCGAACCGTGGAAGCGCCCGGTACCGGAAGACGTGAAACGGGTACCTGGTCGTATAGCAGGTACGGCGAATCTCCGCCAGGTAGGCGTCCTCCTGGTCCTGCGTCAGCATCCGGAACGTTCTCAGGTAAATCACAGGCGTTCTCCTTTCAGGAATATCCATTATGATACCATATCCGGAGGTCCGGCACAAGCCGCGCCTCCGGATTGTTTTTTTCGCTTAAAATTTTTCTATTTTCTCTTGACTCTCCCACTGTGGGAGGACATACAATACGGATGAGCTCAGGAAATCGCATATATGTGAGGAAATCATCATGTTGAAAATCGGAGAATTCTCGAAACTGTCCAGAGTCAGCATCCGCATGCTGCGCCACTATGACGAGCTTGGCCTGCTCGCCCCAGCCTCCATCGATCCGGACAGCGGCTACCGCTATTACAGCGAGGAGCAGCTTCTGACCGCGGGGCGGATCACAGCTCTGAAGGACATGGGCTTCGGTCTGGCCGCCATCCGGGATGCGCTTCCCTGCTACGGTGACCGGGAGGTCCTGGACCGGCTCCTCGCCGCGCATCGGGAAGAGCTTCTCGCAAGATCCTCGGAGCTGGCGCAGCAGGTGCGGCTTTTGGACGCCGTCAGAAACCAATTACGAAAGGACGATTTTACAATGACCTACAGCGTCACTCTGAAAACCCTGCCCGAACGCCAGGTTGCCAGCGTTCGCATGACCATTCCCAGCTATGAATGCGAGGGTATGCTCTGGAGCACCCTGGTCAGCGAGACCGCATCGCTGAACCTTGTCCCCGACGAGCCCTGCTATTGCATCGTCATATACCACGACGGAGAGTATAAAGAGGCCGATGTGGATGTCGAGGCGCAGAAAGCCGTCAAAGGCAGCTATCCGGACACGGAGCACGTCCGCTTCAAGACCACGCCGCCCGTGACCTTCGCCTCCGCCACCTATCAAGGCCCCTACAGCCAGATCGGCGAGGCCAACGCCGCCGTCGCCGCCTGGGTACGGGACAACGGCTATCAGTACGCCGGTCCTTCCTTCAACATCTACCATGTCAGTCCCCGCGAGACAGACGATCCGGCGGCCTTTGTCACCGAGATCTGCTATCCGGTCCGAAAGCCCTGATTCTATGGCCGGGAGGGGCATTTCCCCCTCCCGGCATGCAAAAGGCTCCTGCGCCATCCCGAGTCCGACAAAGAAGCGGATTTTTCATTGACTTTATCGCCCAAAAGTGATAGACTGAGGACTAGATATCCAACGCGATGATGAAGCATCGTACATGCCAATTCGTCCCCGCAGAGAGCCGCCGGGTGGTGCAAGGCGGTGAGGACAGGGCATGGCGCTCCCTTCTGAGCGGCTCCGCTGAACCTTTAGTAGGCGGAGACGGGTTCGCCCGGTACAGCGTCCGCGGCCAAATTGGCCGCATAAGGCCGCTCTCCGGCGGTAAACTGAGGTGGTACCACGGGAATTTCTCGTCCTCTGCTGCATGGGCAGAGGGCGCGTTTTTTATCTGGCCACACGCTACACTTTTCATGGAATCGAGGAATCAGCTATGCAGGAAATGAGCAGAAAAAATCAATACTTTACAGATTCCGTCATCCGGCGGATGACCCGCATCTCTCTCGGCTGCGGCGCAATCAATCTGGCCCAGGGCTTCCCGGACTTTGATCCCCCCAAGGCCATTCTGGACCGGCTGAATGAGATCAGCTATCTGGGGCCCCACCAGTATCCCATCACCATGGGCGCGCCCAACTTCCGCCAGGCGCTGGCCAAAAAGTGCGGCCGCTTCATGGGCCGGACGCTGAATCCGGACACCGAGATGGTCGTCACCATCGGCTCCACCGAGGCCATGGTGGACACGATCTTCGCCCTGACCAACCCCGGCGACAAGATCGCCATCTTCTCCCCCTATTTTGAAAACTACCGCGCCCAGGCCATCATGGCCCAGTGCGAGCCGGTCTTCATCCCGCTGACGCCGCCGGAGTTCAATTTCGACCCGAATGTCCTGGAGGACGCCTTCAAGCAGGGCCTCAAGGCCATCCTGATCTGCAATCCCTCCAACCCCAGCGGCAAGGTGTTCACCTATGACGAGCTGAAGCTCATTGCCGATCTCTGCATCAAGCACGACGTCTACGCCATCATGGACGAGGTCTACGAGCACATTGTCTACGAGGGACACAAGCACACCTATATGAACAGCCTGCCCGGCATGTGGGAGCGGACCGTCTCCTGCTCCTCTCTGTCCAAGACCTATTCGATCACCGGCTGGCGGCTGGGCTACGCCATCGCGCCGCAGCACATCATGGACCGCATCAAGCAGTACCACGACTTCAACACCGTCGGCTCTCCTTCGCCGCTGATGGAGGCCGCCGTCGTAGGCCTCAACATGCCGGACAGCTACTACAAGGAGTTCGGCGACCACTATGCCCACATGAAGAAGCTCTTCACCGAGGGCCTGAGCCGCATCGGCATCCCCTACACGGATCCCCAGGGCGCCTACTTTGTCCTGGCTGACATCGCCCCCTTCCTGAAGAAGGGCCAGTCGGACGTGGAATTCTGCGAGGAGATGGCCCACAAGGTCGGCGTGGCCTGCGTGCCCGGCACCTCCTTCTTCAACGAAAAGGGCATCAACAACATCGTCCGCATGCACTTTGCCAAGCAGGACGCCACACTGAACGAAGCCCTGGAGCGCCTCAGCCACATCAAGGAGAAGATGGCCTGACGCTCCGCTGCAGGCGAAACCATACGCCTGACTACCGTAATCCGCCATGCACAAGATCACTGTCAAAGGAATTCTGTCTTCCAAAAACGGCATGAACCTCTACCGCGGCTGCTCCCACGGATGCATCTACTGCGGCTCCCGCAGCGCCTGCTATCAGATGGACCACGCCTTTGAGGACATCGCCGTGAAGGAAAATGCTCTGGAACTGCTGGAACAAGCACTACGGCGCAAGCGCAAAAAATGTATGATCGGCACCGGCTCCATGACGGACCCCTATCTCCCGCTGGAGCTGGAGCTGGGCCATGTCCGGCAGGCGCTGCGGCTGATTTGCGACTATGGCTTCGGCTTTACGGTCATCACCAAGTCGGACCGCATTTTGCGGGACCTTGATCTGCTGCAAGCCATTAATGAGCAGACAAAGTGCGTCGTGCAGATGACGCTGACCACCTATGACGAGGCGCTCTGCCGCAAGCTGGAGCCGAACGTCTGCACCACCCGGCGGCGGTACGAGGTGCTGAAGCGGCTGCAGGCGGCCGGAATTCCCACGGTCGTCTGGCTCTGCCCCATTCTCCCCTTTCTCAACGACACGGCGGAAAATATCGCCGGAATTCTGGACTACTGCGCCGACGCCGGCGTCTACGGCGTTCTCTGCTTCGGCATGGGCCTGACGCTGCGGGAGGGAAACCGGGAGTATTTCTACCGCCAGCTCGACCGCCTTTTCCCCGGTCTGAAGGAGCAGTATATCCGCACCTACGGAAATCAGTATGTGGTGGGCAGTCCCAACCAGGACGCCCTGATGCGCCAGTTTCATGAAACCTGCGAGCGACGCGGCCTGATCCACAACAATGCGCAGATTTTTTCCTATTTGCAGACCTTTGAAGAAAAAGAGCCGGACCGGCAACTGAGCCTGTTCGACTGAGAGGAGCATTTATGGAGCAGCAAGCACCCGGCCCAATCCGGCTGGAGACAGCGCGGCTGGCTCTGCGGGAGCTGGAGCAGGCCGACTATCCGGCGCTGTGCCGCATTCTGCAAGACCCGGAGGTCATGTATGCCTATGCCCACGCCTTTGACGACGAAGAGGCGCAGGCATGGCTGGACCGGCAGCGGCAGCGCTATCAGGACTATGGGCACCGGTTTGGCCTCTGGGCCGTCCTTCTGAAATCCAGCGGCGAGATGATCGGGCAGTGCGGCCTGACGATGCAGGACTGCGATGGGCGGCAGGTTCTTGAGGTGGGCTACCTGTTCCAGAAGGCATTCTGGCATCAGGGATACGCCGCAGAGGCCGCCGTCGCCTGTCGGGACTACGCCTTTCAGGTCCTGCAGGCGGAGGAGGTCTTCTCCATCATCCGGGACAGCAATCTGGCCTCGCAGCGGGTCGCCCGGCGAAACGGCATGACCGTCCGCGGCCAGTTTGTCAAGCACTACTACGGCGTCGACATGCCACACCTCGTGTTCTCCATCCGCCGCGGCGATTGGGAAGCCGCGCGCTGATCGCTTTCTTCCGCGCAAAAATGGACAGGCGAGCATCTCGCCTGTCCATTTTATTCTTTTTCGAGGATTTCCCGCTGTAGCTTTTTCGTCAGCTTGGAAAACACCAACTGGTAGGAGTGCGCGCAGAGGTCCTGCAGCACATCGTCCGGCACGGCGCCGTCCAGAAAGACGGAGATCCAATGCCGCTTGTCGCAGTAAAAGCCCGGAATGATGTCGGGAAACTCCGCCCGGAGCAGCTCCGCTCTTCCGGGGTCGCACTTGAGCGACACCAGCTCCCGGCAGTCATATCCCTTGTGCTCCGGTCCGGGCTGGCAGGTGGCCGCGAACAGCTTGCCGCCCACCTGGTAGCGCCACCATTCCCATTCCAGCTTATAATCCTTTGCCGCCCCCGGCATAGAAAGCAAATAAGAGTCCAGCCATGCATATCGGTTCATCGCGCATTCCTCCGCCGCTTTTTTCTCTATTATAGGCGGCATTGGGACAGCCTGTCAACCGGGAAAGGTACCGCTTACAGCCCTTCGCGCAGATCGTTGACCGGCGGCAGGCAACTGTGGCCGCGGCAGACATAGTAGGTGGTCTTCCCGTTTTTCAGCGGGTATTCCTTCGTGGGCCCCGGCAGCAGCGCGGCAATCATGTCCGCGGGGAGCCGCAGCTTTCCCCGGTCCGACGGCTTCTCCAGCACGACCGTCACCTTGGCCGGCGGGTCCTCCCGGTCCAGAAGCGCCAGAAGGAACATGGCATGGCCGATCGGATATTGTCCGGCGTCCGCAGCGAGGAAATCGAGCTGCCGCGCAGCCGCCCGTTCATAGTCCTCCCTGGCCGTGAGCTGAGCAAGGCGCACCAGATTCCAGGCCATCAGCCCGTTTCCGCTGGGGATTGCGCCGTCGTAGGTCTCCTTGGGACGCAGGATCAGCGCGTCCCGCTCCGCCTCATACAGATAAAATCCGCCATTTTCGCGGTCCTGAAATCCGGCGCACACCTTCTCATACAGACGCTCCGCCCGCTCCAGATATTCCCGGTCCAGCGTCGCCTCGTAAAGCGCAAGCTGGGCAAAGAGACAGGCGGCATAGTCGTCCAAAAACCCCGGCACGCCGTGTTTTCCCGCCCGCCAACTGACAAAGAGCCTCTCGCCGTCGCAGAGGTTCTTTTGGAGGAAGCAATCCGCCTTCTCCGCCGCAGCGAGATAGCTGTCGTTCCCGCTGGCGCGGTAGAGGCTGCACATCGCCGCGATCATCAGGCCGTTCCAGACGGTGAGAACCTTGTCGTCCAGATGCAGAGAGCAGCGCTTCTTCCGGTACTGACCGACCTGCGCCAGAAACAAATCGAGGGACTTGTCCGCGACGTCGCTGTGCAGCAGATTGGGGATGCTTTTTCCCGCGAAATTACCCTCCCGGGTGATTCCGAAGCGGCGGTTAAATTTCTCGCCGTTCTTCTCTCCCAGAAGTCCCGTGAGCTCCTCCGGCGTGAACAGGTAATATTTTCCTTCTTCCCCGTCGCTGTCGGCGTCCTGCGCGCTGTAAAATCCGCCGTCCGGCGCCGTCATCTCCCGCAGAGCATAGGCCGCCGTCTTCTCCGCGATCTCCAAATAAATGGGCGTTCCTGTGACCGTGTACGCCTTACAGTAGGCCAGAATCAGCAGCGCATTGTCGCAGAGCATCTTCTCAAAATGCGGGACCAGAAACTGCGCGTCCGTGGAATAGCGGCAAAAGCCAAAGCCAATCTGGTCAAAGAGGCCGCCGCGGTACATCTGCAGCAGCGTCCGTTCTGCCATCTCCAGACAAACTGCATCGCCGCGCCGTTCCGAATAGGTCAGCAGGAAGAGGAGATTATGGGGTGTTGGAAACTTCGGCGCGCTGCCAAAGCCGCCGTTCTCCCGGTCGTAGAGCTGCCGGAACAGCGCCACAGCGCCCGGCAGCAACCCGGCATCAGCCACGCTGCCGGTTCTCTCCTGCTGCCCAAGCTGGGCGACAAGCTGTTCCGCCTGCAGCAGCAGCGCCTCCCGGTCCGTCTTCCACTTCTCCTGAACAACCGTGAGCAGCTCCTTCAGGCCGATCATCCCGCCCCGCGAACTTTTGGGATAATAGGTGCCCGCAAAAAAAGGCTTTTGCTCCGGCGTCATAAAAATACTGGTGGGCCAGCCGCCGCTGCCGGTGAACGCCTGGCAGACTGCCATATAGATGTTGTCGATATCCGGCCGCTCCTCTTTATCCACCTTGATGGCAATGAAGCTCCGGTTCAGCAGGGCGGCAATCTCCGCATCCTCAAAGCTCTCATGGGCCATCACATGGCACCAGTGGCAGGTGCTGTACCCAATGCTCAGGAAAACCGGCTTGTCCTCCTCCTTCGCCCGGCGGAACGCCTCCTCGCACCAGGGATACCAGTCCACCGGATTCTCCGCATGCTGGAGCAGATAGGGGCTTGTCTCCCGCTTCAAATGATTGCTCAAATTTGTCACGCTCCTCTGGAGATTAGTATGCGCCGCTCCGTCCGTTTCTTGTGGCTGGCCGGCGCGAAAAAACTACCATTTGGCCAAAATGCATGGTAGAATCAAAACCGGCAAATACTCGGTATATCCCGGATTGCCTCCGGAGACGCCAAACGAACAGGAGGAAGCGGTATGCGCTCCATTTTAATTAAAGATACCACAAGAGAGGAACGGATTCAAATTGTCAATCAGGCGCTCTCCGCCTGCGGAGACGCCTGCGAATCCTGCAGCGGCTGCGACAATTTGGGCGGCGGACGGACAGAATCGATCTATCAGCCCTATATCGACGGCGAAAAGGAAATTGCGGAGATCAACATGGAATACCGCACAGGAATGGTCCGGGGCTGAGCTTCCCGGAAAAGCATCCGGCTCTGACCTGTCAGGTCAGAGCCGGATATGTCATTTCCGCTCAAATTCTGCCGCCGTCTTTTCCAGCAGCTCCCGAATCGGCAGATGCTGCGGGCAGGCCGCTTCACATTTTCCGCATTTGATGCAGTCTGACGCCTTTCCATTATGAACGGTATGGACGGTGTTGTAATAGTAGTCCGTATTCCAGCTATGGAAGGCAATTTTCGCGTTGAAGCAGGCAAACAGGTCCGGGATGGAGATGTGCATGGGACACCCCGCGGTACAATAGCGGCAGGCTGTACAGGGGATCATATTCTTCGCGCGAATCAGGCTGCACACCTGGTTGACCGCCGCCAGCTCCTGCTCATCCAGCGGACGAAAGTCTCTCATAAAGCCGAGATTGTCCGTCATCTGCTCCAGATTGCTCATGCCGGAGAGGACCATCAGGATGCCCTCATGTCCGGCGGCAAACCGGATGGCATAGCTGGCAGGCGAGCCGCCCCTGCGTCCGTCCAGCACAGCCTTGGCGTCCTCCGGCAGATTCACCAGATTGCCGCCCTTGCAGGGCTCCATGACAATGACGGGCTTTTGATGCTTCCGGCAGACCTCATAGCACTTGCGGCTCTCCACCGCCGGGTCCTCCCAGTCCATGTAATTCAACTGAATTTGCACCACTTCCACCTGGGGATACTCCGTCAAAATCTGATCCAGTACCGCCGCCCGGTCATGGAAGGAGATGCCAAAGTGGCGAATCTTCCCTTCCGCCTTCAGCTCCAGCGCAGTTTCATAGGCCCGGCAGCGCTTGAACTTGGCAAAAACATCGGCGTTTTGGGCATGCATCAGATAAAAATCAAAATAATCCACGCCGCAGGCGTCCAACTGGCTCTGGAAGAAGGGCCGGATATCCGATTCCTTTTCAAAAAAGGTCGTGGTCAGCTTATCGGTCAGAACATACCGGTCGCGGGGATAGCGGCTGGTGAGGCAATCCCGCAGGGCCGTCTCGCTCTTTCCTCCCAGGTAGCCGCGCGCCGTATCAAAATAGTTAAAGCCGCTCTCCAGGAAGAAATCCACCATGCGATTCAGCTCGGCGGTATCTACAGCGTTTTCTTTCATCGGCAGCCGCATACATCCAAATCCAAAATTCCTCTTGATTTTTTCCATTTCGATATCCTCCTACTCGTGTCATCCTGTCCGCAGCCCGCCGTCCGGCAATGGGCAGGCGGCTGCGTCATACATCGGAATTATCTTTTTATTTTACAGGCTAAACCCGACTTCAGGTCAAGCGATTTTAAAAATCAGGGAGAAAATTTCAGTCAAACATGTTTGGGTCCGCCGCTGTGCAAAATGGGCCGTCCGCTTTCCGGTCATGACAATGCGTCTATTTCCCCTGCAGCCTCCGGATCCACCTCTGGACGTCCGCATCCGCAGTGAGCTGCCGGTCCCCATTGAAGCGGACATTCAGGCCGGTCCGGACATCGGCGTTGCGGCAGCTCTTTGCGATGTCCTGAAAGGTATGCCCAATCCAGCCGCCGTTGGTGGCAAAGGGATACACCGTTTTTCCGGACAGGTCGGCGCTGTGCAGGAAGCTGTTCATAGCAGGAGCAGCCGTGTACCACCACACAGGCGTGCCCAGTATGACCGTATCATATTGGCTCATATCCACTTGCAGCGGCTGAATTTCCGGCAGGAAGCCGCTGTCGACCTCCCGCTGACCCTGGTTCACCACATCGTTATAGCTGCCGGTATAGGGCTTGACGGTCTGAATCTCCGCCAGATCCGCACCGATGGATGTTCCGATTTTCTCCGCAATCCGGCGCGTATTTCCGCCGTAGGAATAAAAAATGACAACGCTTTTCATAGTCTGCGCCTCACTTCAGGCTGCGGTAGTCCCCGTCGGCCACAGGCTCACACCACTCGTTTTTCGTTTCCTCGCCGGGAACCTCAACGGCCAGGTGAGAAAACCAACTGTCCGGGGCGGCTCCGTGCCAGTGCTTTACGCCGGCGGGGATGTTCACCACGTCGCCGGGATGTAATTCCCGGGCGGGCTTCCCCCACTCCTGATAGTAGCCCCGGCCTGCGGTACAGAGCAGAATCTGCCCGCCTCCGGACTTGGCGTGGTGGATATGCCAATTGTTTCGGCATCCCGGCTCAAAGGTCACATTGCCGATGACCACCTGCTCCAGAGAGAGCATATTCAAATAGCTCTGCCCCACAAAATACTGGGCAAAGGCGGTATTTTCTCCGCCGCGAGGGAAAATTTCCTTGAACTCGTTCATATTTGTTCTCCTCCTGATTTTTTACCGGATAGCTTTGAAGGCGTACAGACCTCTTTAAAACCGCGTAAAGGCCGCGCCTTTGCATAATAAAATAGGCGTACCGGAAAATAACTCCCGACACGCCTATTATATCGTTATTCCATATCCATGTCGAATACCTGTTTTCTATCCTCTTTCCATGCCCAAAAAGCATTTTATGTGCGCAAGGAACCGGTTGGTGGCAGCAGGAAACGGCTGCCCGCGCTTCCACGCCAGGACGGAGGTGCCCGTCAATTCCGGGTACAGCGGCACCATACGCACCTCGGACTGCTCCAAAAAAGGCAGCGCGCCTTCAACAGTAAGCGCATAACCCAGGCCGGCCTGCACCATCATGGCGGCGTTGGTGCTGAGATTGCTGACACCGATCACCCGCAGCTTCTCATAATGGCTTCCGAACCAGCTTGCCACCTCGTCGTGTATCTTCTGCCGGCTGGGCAAGACGACGGGAATATCCGCCAGATCCTTCGCGGTCACATAATTTCGCCGGGCCAGCGGAACGCCTGCGGGCATCACGGCGGCCCATCGTTCCCTGACCGGCATCCGAATGTATTCGTACCGCTCCATGTCCACAGGCTCCAAAAGCAGGCCAATGTCCGTCAGGCCGTCGTTCATGCGCTGCTTGATCTGATCCGCATTGGCTGTATAAATTTCGAAGGTCACCCGGGGATACTGGTGAGAAAAGTCCGCAATCGCTTCCGTCAGCAGCTTGACCGAGGCCAATTCGCCGCAGCCGATGGAGATTATCCCCTCCACCTGCTCTTCCTGGGCCGAGATCTCCACCTCTGTCTTTTCTATCAGCTCCAGGATCTCTTCCGCTCTGCGGCGGAGCAGGAATCCTTCGTCTGTCAAAGAAAGCGGACGGCTGTCTCTGACAAACAGCTTGGTTCCCAGCTCGTCCTCCAGCAGCGCTATTTGACGGCTCAAGGTCGGCTGCGTGATATGCAGCGCCTTGGCCGCATTGGTGATATTTTGCTCCCGTGCCACCGTCAAAAAATAATACAGCAGCCTTGTCTCCACCATAACCGCGCAGCCTCCTTTTACAGCGTGATTTTTTATTCATTATAGCCCCAATTTCTGCATTTTTCAATTGATTGATAAATCTTTCACTGTGTGCTACACTTCCAGATGGACGGTAAAACGTTCCATATTTCGAACCAGAAACCTGACACATCGGAGGAACCGTACCATGATTTTGCTGCATAGAGAACTGCAGGGTAAGATACTGGACATTGGCGGCGGTGGCGAGGGCATCATCGGGCGGCTTTATCAAAATCAAGTGATTGCCATTGACAACCGCCAGGAGGAGCTTGACGATGCGCCAAATGGATTTGAAAAGATATGGATGGATGCGACGGATCTGCAATTTGACGACGCATCCTTTGACAATGTCACGTTCTTCTTTTCCCTCATGTTTATGGACGCGGCTGACCAGCAAAAAGCGATCTGCGAGGCGGCAAGAGTTTTAAAAACGGGCGGAAAGCTCTGCATTTGGGATTGTGACATCGCATCCGCATATCCGGACCCATTTTGCATTGATTTGGAAATTCAGTTGCCCGAAGAGCGAATCTCGACAACCTACGGTATCGGAAAACTGGATTCTCAAAGTTATGCGTCTATCTCCGGGCAGTGCCGCAGCGCAGGACTGACCCCGGTCAAACATGATATCGCGTCCGGCTTTTTCTATCTGGTTTTTACGAAAACGGCCTGCAAGGATACGGATCGGTGCAGTTCCTTTTGGTTCCGCAAGAACAGCAATATGGGAAGGCACCTGGGATAAAATAAAAGGGACTGCCTCTCATGATTTTGGAAATCATGAGAGGCAGTCTTTCTTTACATATCAGCCGTTATCGATCGCGCTCTGAAGAATCTCAATTGCTTCCTCCGCAGTGATGGTCTGCGTCAGAACGCCGGTGATGGCCGTACAGTATTCGCCGGTATACTTCGTATCAAACCAGGAAATGAACGCATAGTCGCTGGAAATCCACTTGTCAGATACATAAGATTCGTTGATATCCCGGCCAAGCACCGTCACGTTTTCCAGCTTGGCAGTATCGTACTTTGTAGCCGGCGCATAACCAGCATCGGTCATGATCTTGGTTCCCTCTTCCGAGGCAAAGAATTTCAGGAAGTCCAGAATTGCAGCATACTTGGCATCGTCGGACTTTGCCGCGCTGCCCAGAGCCAGGACCCAGTCAAATTTTCGCAGGATGGACGGGCCGCTCAGGGCACCATCCGGGAATTCAGGACCGGCGTTATATCTTGTGTGGTTTGCAACATCCGGGTTGCTCAAATCAGGCTCAATAGAGGAATAGGTGGTATACATGGCAGCTTTGCCCTCTTCAAACATAGCCAGGGCCTGGGCATGGGAAATCGTATAGCAGTCCTCATTGAAGGCCCCGGCCTCAGCCAGCTCCTGCATTCGGGCAAAACCCTTGGTGATCGGTTCGCAATCGGCGTACTTCAGTTCTCCGGCCTGGATCTGCTTTGCCATTTCTTCCGTGAAACCATATCTGGTGAAGAACGGATGATACCCCCAGACAGCCCACGCATCCGTGCCGCCTTCAGCAATGGGGACAATGCCGTTTTCTTTAAACACTTCAACGCAATGCAATAGCTCGTCCCAGGTCTCGGGAATCTCCAAGTCATATTGGTCAAACAGCTCCTCGTTATAGAGCCAGCCAAAGGACTCGCTTCTCCAGGGTAGACCATAGAGCGCATTTTCGCCGCAGGCGCCGTTTACTTTCTCCAGGACGCCGTCGGTAAAGCGGTCGATAAACGCTGCATCAGAGCCCAGGTCGTCATACAGATTCACAATAACGCCCGCTTCCGACCATTCATCCAGCCTGTCGGAATTGCAGGAAATCACATCCGGCAGATTGTCGGCAGATGCAGCGACGTCCCATTTCGCAGAGTAATCGTCTGCATCGGAGCCAAGGCAAGTGAGGTTGATTGTCACATTGGGATGCGTCTCCGTATACGCATCCACCAGCTTAACAAGCCAGGTATAGTACGTGTCCGTCGTAAGATCCGTGGTGCTGAGCCAGATTTCAAAGGAAACAGGAGCCTCTCCGGACGATTCGGCGGCAGGTTGTTCAGCGTTCTTTTCGGCGGTCTGGCCATCGGATGACGAGCCGCAAGCAGCAAGCGTGAATACCATAATCAGGCACATAACAAACGCGACCATTCTTTTCATTCTGAATTCTCCTTACACAATTATTTTCACTGCTTATACATTGACTGAGTTTCGACAATCAGCCTACGCTTCCTTCGCTATGCAATCTGCGCCCCCTTTCTGCCCGTTCGTAACGAAACGACTATCCTTTCACTGCACCAGCGGTGGATCCGGACACAATAAATTTCTGCAGTACGACATAGACCAGAATCTGAGGCACGATCAGAATCGTAACGCCTGCCGCCATGAGAGCGTAATCCGTGGAGAACTGGCCCTTAAAGTACATTGCCGCCAGAGAAATTGTTCTGTTCTCGACGCCATTGAGCATCACTCTGCTCAGCAGGAAGTCATTCCAGATGCCCAGGAAGGTATAAATTGCCACTGTCGCCAGGGCCGGCTTCACCAGGGGCAGCAAGATTCGAAACAGGAGCTGCCAGGCGCTGCATCCGTCGATGATCGCCGCTTCCTCCAGGCTGTCCGGAATGGCGTCAAATGCATCAATCAGATTCATAATACTCAGCGGCGCCGACCAGCCAATAAAGGTCAAAATCAGGCTCCACAGCGTATTCCACAGCTTCAGCTTGACCATCATCATGTAGATCGGGAGGATCAGCACGCTCTGCGGAACAATCAGGCCGCAGACAAACAGCAGCCTATATTTCTCGCGGACGGTCCGCCTGATTGCCCGATTTCTGCTGAGGGCAAAGGCCGCCAGAACCGCCAGCAGCATGGCCGCCGGTAACGCCACCGCCACTACAATGAGCGTATTTTTGATCATCGTCAGGTAGGGAATCTTTTCTATGGCGTTCCTGTAGTTTTCAAAGTCCAGCCCCTTGGGCATCGACAGCGGATTCAGTAGAATATCATTATTGGTTTTAAACGACAGAAGCACCAGCCAGAGCAGCGGAACCAGCGTCATAATCACGACGAAGTATGCGCCGATCTTCGCAGCTTTGCTCTCCATTTTTCTCGGTTTCATGCTCGCGTCTCCCTTCAGCTTTCCTTTTGATTCTTCTTAGAGCTTCTAAGGAAGAATACCACAAACACAATGGCAATCAGGCATTCCAGCACCGCAATGGCCATGCCATAGCTATACTCCATATTGTCAAAAATCACCGTATACATATAAGAGGCAATTGTCTCGGACTTGTGGATCGGGCCGCCGCCAGTCAGGATATAGACAATCTCATAGATTTTCAATCCGCCGGTCAAGGCAAAAATGATAATTGAGATCAACGTATCCTTTAAAAGTGGAAGAATGAGAAATCGTACTCTCTGAAAGCTGCTGCACCCATCCACGATGCTGGCCTCAATGATCTCCCGGTCAATACCTCGAATCCCCACCTGCCACAGGGAGACATAAAAGCCCAGAGAGCACCACACCATGACGACCGCGAAGGAGTATGGGCTCAGCGTCGGTCCGTTGATCCAGACCTGCGCCAGCTTTCCAAGCCCCACCGCGTTCAGCAGGGAGTTGACCAAACCGTTGCTGGGGTTGAGAATGAAATCCCATACCAGCGCAGAAAGTGCAATGGGAATGACATAGGGCGCAAAGACAACAACCTTGCCCGCTTCATTGAGCTTGGTTTTCCTGTCCAGCGTGTACGCAATAAAAAACGAAAGCGGAACCGCGATCAGCGTCATGACGCCTGTGGTCACCAGCGTGTTTTTGATGGAAATACCGATATATTTGTCCCGCAGCAGACGCGAATAATTGCGCAGAGCCACAAAGGGCGCAGCTCCCACGCCGCGGTAATCCGTGAAGCTGTAGCAAAAATCAATAGCGACAGGAAGTATATACATGATGAGATAAAACGTCAGCAGCGGAAGTACCATAGCGTAGAACTGACGTTTTTTATAAAATCTTGTCATTTTAATCCTCCGCTTGCCTCATTCAGGGATTCTGCCGTCTGACAATCATCTGGCCTCCGGTACTGACCAGATTGGCCGTTGCGACATTCGTCAGCCCGTCTTTCCGTACAACGTCAATGACCGGGCAGTCAGGATTTCGATTCAGAACGTTGCAGATCGCAGAATCGGACACATAGCCCTGTACTTCAATGGCCGAGTTTCCGTTGCAGATTACATTGGAAATACTCAGGCCGCGGATACTGCCGGGAAGATTTCTGCCCCAAAAGCCATCCCGGTCGCCCAAAAGAATAACGCCGCCGGATTGCACATCAGGATCCGGTGCGGAGCGCCTTTCCTGGGCTGCATCAGAGCTGTTGTCGATCACGCCGTCGATAACAACATTCCAGATTTTTGTATTGGCCGGAAGCAGTCGGACAATATAGCATACGCCTCCCATGGAATATCCCACCACGTTGCGAATGAGGATGTCGTGAATATCCGCATCGCGGCGGCTCCAGTCGTTGTGCATCACATGCGTGGAATTCAAAGAACCGCCGGGGATGTATTGCTCCTCCCCAGCGCAGGCAGTCAGGGCAATCAGATCATCTCCTGTGCCGCCCGTAATATCAGACAGAAGAATATCATGGCAGCCGTTCCGCAGATCCACACCATCCTGATTTTCCACATTCTGCAGCAGGCCGTCAATTTCTCTGGCCATACGGGCCTGGAATTTGATTTTTTCCACACGCCCGTCACTACAGGCCTCCAGAGATATGCCCCATCCGTGCGATTCCACAATCCGGAGGTTTTCAATAGAGAAATTTTCCACATTTGCCAGCAGAATACCAATATTTCTCCAATCTCCACACTGTGATTGTCCGGGTTTTCCCGCATCCGTGCCATAGGAATGGCTGTGTTCGACCCAAAAATCCACCGCGCCGGTTTTCCGGCTCTCCTGTGGGATCCAGTCGGCCATTCGGATCAAATCCTCTATGGTTTTCGGACACGGACAGGCCAATTGCTTGCTGGCGTCTCCCGTGGCCCGGGGATGGTCCGCGCCCTCCAGAATGCAGGTTCCGATACCGCAGATGTGAATATCCTGAATTCTCTCTGTATTCTCCACGCCCATACCGCAGTTTGCACTCCGGAAAAAATTATCACGGCACCGGTCGGAAAGTTTAATCTTGCAATTCTCCAGCAATACAGTCGTATGCGCCGGGATCACAATGGCCCGGTCCAGCAGCCAATAGCGCCGGTCCGGCTCTTCCTCACAGATGCGTGGCCCGATGTGCAGGATTCTGTCTCCGTCCAAGCCACGCAGCGCAGCTTCTATCGTTTGGCTGTCCGTCATTCCTGGTCTTGCAATGACTTGTTTCATATTTTTCTCCGTTTCTGTCTCGCCGGGCCTCAATCCTCCAGGCGGAACGCCTTTTTCAAATCTGCAATTTCTTCTGCGGTAATGTGCACGATGGATCCCAGATTCAGGCTGTTGATGATCGAATGGGCCGTGGCCTCCAGGACTTCCAGCCGTTCAAAGGCCTGCAGCAGGGAGTTTCCGGTCACAGCTACGCAGTCGTTTTCCACCATAAGAGCAGGTACCGACGGTCCAAACATCCCGGCAACCTTTTCCTCCTGTGTGTACAGTGTCTCACAGGGTATTTTCCGGATATCCCGCAGCAGAATATAGCTCTCCGGAATCGTCCTGGGATCAAATTCTGCGCCGGTCACCGTAAAGGCCATGGCATGAACAGGACGAGCCTGCAGCACGGTGCGAATCTCCGGATTGCAGCGATAGATTTCTTGATGGAGCAGCGCCGCACGGGAGGGAATTTTACCGTTTTCCTTCATTCCTGCCTTCACCCGCACCAGGTCCTCCTCCTGCATATAGGCCCTGTCCTGACCGAAGGGTGTGATGAGAAAGCTGCCGTCGCTCAGCCTCGCGGAGCATGTACCGCTGGTGGAGGTGAACAACCCCATCCGATATGAGCGCCTGATCAGTGTAATCATATCCCGGCGCGTGGAAAGCTCCTCCGATGAAAAATCCCCGGGAATAAAATCGTCGAGCTTTTTGTCGTGCCTGGTATCCGTGATCCGGCGCATCCTTGCCGGCAGATGATTGGCTGTTCCCACCTTTGCCGCCAAAATCTCCAGCTCCGCCGCACTGTTCAGAGTTTCAAAGCGCTGGAATGCCAGGAACATATCCGCCGCGCCGATACACACGCCATGGTTTTCCAGAATGGCAATGTCGCATTCTCTTGCAAATACCGCGCCCACCCGGGCGCCCAAGGCTTCGCTGCCGGGCACATCATAGGCCGCGATCTGTACGTCCGGGCAAATGTCGCGGACCGTAGCGGTCAAATCCAGACTCGGCGTCTTGCGCAGGATGGAGAAGGCCACCAGCGCCGGCGGATGGGCATGCAGCACCGCCTTCAAGTCAGGACGCATTTTGTAGACCGACGCATGGAAGGGCAGTTCGGAGGACGGACGGTGGGGCCCAACGCAGGTCCCGTCCGGATGGACACAGATGATGTCCCGCCGGGTCAGATTCCCCTTGTCCACGCTGGCCGGGGTGATCCAGATATTTCCGTCGTTGTCCATGATGGACAAGTTGCCGCCGGAGGTGGTAGTCAGACCCTTATCATAGATCCGGCGCATGAACATCACCAATTGGTCGGCCGGATGCATGTACTTGATACTCATACGGTTTTTCTCCGTTTCCTTATTCGAAATAAAAGACCTGCCGCAGCAGCGGTTGGGCGCCCGTGACAGGGTCGCGTCCCATAATCATCACATCGGCCATGTATTCGTTCCACCTGGCATTGATTTCGCTGCCGGCCTGAATCTCCCCGGCACGCCGCAAACTCTCGCACTCATAGTAGCCAAACAGCTCATTTCCTACGTTCCAAATACTGTAGTTCCGGATGCCCGCCTCCCGAAGCATGGCCTTCATCTCCGGCCAGATTGCGTCATGACGGCGGACATATTCCTCCAACATGCCATCCCGGACGGTCGCTTTCCATGCGTACCGTTCCATGATACCTCTCCCCTTTCCTTGTCTCTCTTCACTGGCGGCGCCGCAGCGTTTTTCACTTTTCCGATCGGAAATAACTCTGCAGGGCAGTAGTTCAAAGAATGCCGCCGTCCGTCGATTCCATATTCTATGGTTTTATTCTCTCTTTATCAACACATCCGCCTCATACTGCTTGACGGTGTCAAACCAGGCTCCGTCGCCAGGAACATTGCAGCGCCTGCAATATTCCTCCCAGACTTCCCCAAAGGGCATCGTCTTTTCCTCTTCGCTCCGAATCAGGAGTTCTGACCAGCGGTTCTCATTCTGAAGCTCTGTCATATCTGGAGCCAGCAGGGCCATCAGCAAGGCCTTCTGCACATTCCGGAATCCCACGACCCACGCTGCGATCCGATTGACCGACGCATCAAAATAGTCCAGGGCGATGTGCACGCGACCGTCCAAGCCTCCGCACCGGACAATCTCCTTGCAGATTTCTCTGGTTTCGTCATCCAACCGCACCACATGATCTGAATCCCAGCGGATGGGCCGGGTGATATGCAGCGCAATCTCCGGAAAAAACGCCAGCAGCGCAGAAATTTTATCTGAAACCACCTCAGTGGGATGAAAGTGGCCGTTGTCCAACATGGGAATACAGCGATTTTTCATGGCTGCGGCGTAGCTGAGACTGAATTCCGCCGAACCGGCGGTGTAGGCCTCCACGCCGATGCCGAACACCTTTGACTCCACGCAGGGCTTCACTGTCTCAAAATCAAAGGGCTCGTTGAAAATCTCATCCAGAGATTTCTTGTATCGAAGTCTTGGCCCCAGGCGGTCGGCAGGGATGTCCTTGAATCCGTCGCCAATCCAAATATTCATGACACAGGGCTGCCCCAGCTCCTGTGCCAGATACCGGGCAATCCGAATGCACGCCCTGCCGTGATCAACCCAGAATTTGCGGGTCTGTTCGTTGGGGGAGGTCAAGGTCAGAGGATCACATTTCGGGTGAGAGAAGAACGTAGGATTCAGGTCGCAGCCCAGCCCCCGTTCCCTGCAAAACTCCACCCAGGGAGCGAAGTGCTCCGGCGTCAGCTGGTCCCGGTCTGCCCAGTCCCCATCCTGGAATATGGCGTAGCTGGCGTGGAGATTCATCTTCTTCGTTCCGGGGCACAGCCGCAGAACCAGATCCAGATCCGCCATAAGCTCCCGGGGCGTTCTGGCCCGACCGGGATAATTTCCCGTGGTCTGGATGCCTCCGGTCAGGGGCTTGCTGGGATCCGTGTCAAAGCCCCTGACATCGTCGCCCTGCCAGCAGTGCAACGCCACGGGCACCTTCTGTAATCTGGACATGGCGGCGTCTGTATCGATCCCCAACTGGGCATATCGTTCCTTCGCTTCCAAATAAGACATCTGATCAACTCTCCATCTGAATTTTTAGATTACCAAGCGCAGTTGCTTCGATTGGAAGTGCCAAAACCTGCATACCGGTTACCTCTTCCGTCAATCTGTTGAGAAATTGGTTTTTCGCACCGCCGCCGACAATGTAAATCTTCCGATAGTGTGTTCCGGTATTGCGTTCCAGCTCCATCACGGCCCTGCCATAGCCGGCCGCCAGAGAGCGGTAAGCGCACCGAAAATAATCGCCCATCGTCTTCAGTCGTCGCTCCGTCAAACAGTCAAATGCCGCTTTCATGCTGCGCGGCGCCAGCAGCAGCGGCGAATCGGCGTCCACAGTCACATTACAGGTACTTTCACATGCGCGGTTCACGATCTCAGAAAACGGCATATCGGGACAAAGCTCGCGCCGCAGCTCATTGACCAGCCACAAGCCCATAATGTTCTTCTGGTACCGGTTGTATGACACGCCGCCCTCATTGGAATAATTCGCTTCCTCGCTGGCAGCATCCGTCAGGGGCTTCGGCGTCTTTACACCCAGCAGGCTCCAGGTGCCGGAGGAAATATACGGCGCATTTTCCTCCATGGGTATCCCCTCCACAGCAGACGCTGTGTCGTGAGTTGCACACAGCACAACCTTGCAGCAGCCGCCTACCTCCGCCTGAATTTCCTTTGTCAGCTCTCCCAGCACCGTGCCGGGAACGGAAAGCCAGGGAAACAGGCGCTCCGGATAGCCCAGCCGTTCGAGAATTTCACTGTCGTACTGTCCCGTCTGACAGTTCACCATTCCCGTGGTGGTCGCATTGGTATACTCCCTGGACCGTACCCCGCAGAGCCGGAAGAGCAGATATTCCGGAACCATCAGCAGGGCGTCAGCATTGGCAAGTCTGCCCCTCTGCAAATCGTCATAAAGCTGGTAAATCGAATTAAATTTTTGAAACTGGCAGCCCGTACGCCGGTAAAGCTCCGAAAACGGGATAATTTCATGTACTTTTTGCACAGCTTTTTCCGTCCGGCGGTCCCGGTAGGCATAGACCGGCAGGAGAGGCCGGCCGCCCTGCATCAGAACATAATCCACACCCCAGGTATCCACAGACAGGCTCTCAATCACTGGGAATTGCTGAAACGCCCGCCTGATCCCTACTTTCACCGCCTGAAACAGGGCTTCCATATCCCAGACGAGCTGTCCATTCTCCTTCAGAATTCGATTTTCGAAGCGGTAAACCTCTTTTGTCCGCAGAACGCCATTCTCTCTCCATCCGACAATATGGCGTCCGGAGGAGGCTCCGATGTCAATAGCCAGATAATATAGCAACAAAAAAGCCCTCCTCTTTTCATTTCTACTGCCAGTGTAACACAGCAAAAACGAAAAAAGGAGGTCCGGATTTTTCTGAAAACATGTCCTTTCTTGCAGTCAGTGGCTGAGTCTGTACTGTCCGGGCGTCACGCCGTAGGCAGCGGTAAAAATCCGATGAAAGTAGCTAACATTTCCATATCCCACTGCCTCAGATATCTCTGCAATGGTACGCTTCGTGCTTCGGATCAGAAAGGCCGCCTGTTTGAGCCGCTTTTCCTGCACCAGCTCCGTATAGGTTTTCCCCGTTTTGTTCTTGATCTCCCGGGAGAGCCAGGCCATATCATGATGAATCCGCAGCGACAAATCCTGCAGGCTTCCCTGCGCATAACTGGTTTCGATATAGTGCAGCACCTTGATGACGATGGCATCATCCTGATCCTTGGTCTCCAGCACCTCTGTATGTCCGCAGAGCTGCAAAAACAGCAGCGCCATGGTCATCTGTAGGATCTTTCGTCTGTTGGAGACATCAGACAACAGTGTCCACAGAAGATTTTCCACCAGATTTTGTACCATAGGCAGTGATGATGCCCGGAAATACAGATAGCTGGCCGATGTGTTTTGCCCGCACAGGCAGTCCACCAGGAAACGACGCAGCGGCGTTTCCTCCTCCAATTCCGAGAGCGGCGCCACGAAAAAGTCAGGAAAGATGATAAAGTTCACGGCGATATCCTGCTCCTCAGCCCGGTACACCTCATGGGTGGCGCTCTGGTGCATGAACAGCAGATCCCCCGGCTGCAGCGGAATCGTCTTACCGTTTACAACATGGGTGGTCTGACCCTGACACATGTAGACCACCTCCACATAGTCATGCCGGTGCTTCGGGAAATGAATGAATCGGGTATGCGGGCGAATGGTAATCAGCTTTCCCTCCGCCAACAGCTTGCGGCTGTTGATCGTATTTCCATAGTCGGCCATATAGAGCTCCCGGTCAATGGTTGTCCGGCCCCCCAGAATGGCCTGCTCCTCTTGCGTAATCTTGCTCAGATGCTTCAGCAGTTCCTGATTCATGTTCCCGTCCCCCACCTTCCAGTACCTTGACCGCCGCTGTGGACGTGTTGTCAAATTTCAGCCTCGGCGGAACTCCGCTGATGTGCTCCAATACCCGCTTTGGCCCTCCCGGCAGATATTTCTGATTTCGTGAGAGGAAAACCGAGTATATCCTTCGTTGGACTGCGGGATATTTCCCGTAAATTTATGTTTTTATTTTCGTGCAAGTCTTTGATTTACTCAACTTGCGCCTTTCTTAGCCTTCTTCCGCCGCCTCTCGTCTTCAGCAAACCAAGGAGATCGGATTTTTACGGTGCTGAGAATGGTTCTCTTTCTATCTCTCTCCTTCTGCTAACTTTTTCTGCCCTTTTTACGCTCTTTTATCTTGATTGAAAACAAATTTTTAAGGCATACAGCCATATTCTATCATTCCCAAATTTGTTTGACAGATAAAGCATATCATAATACATCAGAAAATGCCACAGCGAATCGCGAAAAACGGGTAAGTCCTTACAAGACTTACCCGTATCGAATGGCGGAGCCCAAACTCGCTGTAATTTCCCGATAAACGAGAGGTGGTCATTCTCTATTTGTCTCCCACACTTTTTCATCAAGCGGCACACGGCATCCCAACGATGCCGCCACCTTCTGAAGCATCCTTTTTGCAAGGGTTTTATGCATCAATCCCACCATCAGGCGCATAGGAAGCGAAAAATATTCCGGGCCGGTAAATTTTTTTGCCTCCTCTCGGAAAAAGCCGTCTCCCTCCGCAAACAGTTCGCCCATGGCCTGATACGGTTTTGTAATCTGGGCCTGTTTTTCCTCCTCCAAAAATCGGATCGCGAAATTATCTCCTTTCACCAGGCAGCCGCCGTAACGAACCCCCAAATATTCCGGCAATTTTTCCAGAAACGCCTCGCCGCAGCGAAGCTGGCACCCCTCTGCAAAGCCGCTCTGCAAAAGGAAGGAAAGCCTTGTTTGCATATCCTTTTTGGGGAGCGTCTCCAAAAATTCCAGAAGAAGTCCGGGCACACACTCCACGTATAAGGGCAGCGCAATGAGGATTTTCTCATTTTTTATGTACGCCTCACGGATGATGTCCCATGACTTGCGGTTGGAAATTGCATAGGTTTCAAAGGTGCTTCCTTTTTCTGACAGTCCTTTCGCAAAGGCGGCAATGATTTTCTCCGTGTTGCTGTATTTCTGTTCCCGCGGACTTCCGTTGATGATTACAACATGCATGAAACCGCCTCCTTTCCGCTGCTCTCAGGAAAGACTCCCAGAGAATGACTCCCAATATTCAGGGCCGTGCGCTGGCACCACCGTTCCAGGTAAGCCTGATCGCCGTCCCCGGTATAGATAATTCCGATGTCCGGCTGATGGTCATAGCGCATGACATGACGCATCTGCCGGTCTTCGAATTTCAGATACATGGTGAGAAGCGGCAGAAACCTGTCTACTATGTTCTTGGTCTGCCAGGAAACAAAGCCAAAATGGGTATCCGAAACCAGCCAAACCTGGTCAGCCTTGCTTATTTTTCTTAAAATTGGCTCATAATCGTCCTGAATGGCACAGACTCCCGGCGTTTTCAGCCAGCAGTAATTGCATCCGACACAGTGTGAAATGTGCATTCCGGTCGTGTCGATCAACTCAAACCCGGCTGCATTTCCACCCCTGCGAAGCAATTCCTCTGCGATTGCTTTCCCTGTATGTTCCGCTGTCGTATCAATCATTAAAACCATTTTTTCCTCCAAGTTCATAATTCATTGACTCTGCGTCTTATGCATCTGGCTCTTTGATGATATGTAGTTCTGCCCGACGAATCAGAATTTGTCGCTGAGTTAATCAGTTCTATATTTTCGCTTCAATCCATTTAATCACTGTTATCTGCAAGTCCTTTATATCGATTAACGATTTCTAATATTTCTTATAGATGTATTCGGTGAAAATCCGATAAAAGCAATAAACAACCCAGACCACCCAGGTTATTTCCCACCTTTGCGTAATGATACTAACCAGTAAATACAGGACGGCAACCGTAATCGCGATAATCCAATTCGATCTGTTTTTCTTCCTGCTTATTTCATTCTTTGATACGTTCACAACGTCTGATAGCAAACTTTCATATTCGCTATCAACGCTATTTTCTATCCTTTCGCCCTTGAATAATTCCGCTATGGTAATCCCCAAAGATGCAGCCAATGGCTCAATAAGGGACACATCCGGGAATCCAATGCCTCGTTCCCATTTTGAAATAGCTGCGCTTGATATGCCTAATTCGTTTGCTAAATCCTGCTGCGTGCGATTTTGCTCTTTTCTGACAGCGGCAATCAAACTGCCTGTTTTTTGAGCATTCACCATCTTCACCCTCCTTCTGCCTCTTATAATACCACGAGAAACATCTTATTCAATAAACGCTCCGTTGAAACGCTGAACGCTGCATCGAGTTTCGGGCAAAAACAATTATCCGTGACAGCGGTTTTCACGCAGGTCCAGGCGCCTGCCAGAGATATCTTCGGATTAAACAGGGCAGTCTTCTTTTGCAGCAGCTTTTCCGAAAACCCGGCCCGCCGCGCGCGATATGAATAAAATCCTACACAAAATTTGCAGTTCCCTGCTATAATCGTGTTGACCGTTTATAGACTTTTTCTCATTATACTTTTTTGAGCGGGGTGAACGACATGGCTTATAAAATCATGGTGATTGACGATGAACAGATGATTTTAGATATGCTGCGGGATCAATTTGAGCTGGAGCAGTATCAGGTGGTCACGGCAAGGAGCGCCGCAGAAGCAATCGACAAATTAAATACACAGCCGAATCTGATCCTGCTGGACATCAATATGCCCGGTATGGATGGGCTTCAGCTCTGCAAAAAAATACGGGACGATGTGGCCTGCCCCATTCTGTTCCTGACCGCCCGTCTGGAAGAAGCCGACCAGATAGCAGGGCTGCGGGCCGGAGGAGATGACTACATAATGAAGCCGTTCAGCCTTGCCGAGTTGATGGCCCGTGTGGAGGCTCACCTTCGTAGAGAGGCGCGTGTACAACGCAGGATTACCACAAGATTTTTTGGCGATTTGGCAATCGACTATTCGGCAAGAACAATTCGCGTCGGTCATCAGCCGGCAGAACTTTCCAGAATCGAGTTTGACATTGTGGAGCTTCTATCTCTGCACCCAGGACAGGTCTTTAGCCGGGAGACAATTTATGAGAAGGTTCGCGGAATAGACGGCATGGCGGACAACGCGGTCATCAAGGAGCATATTCGCCGGATCAGGCGCAAGCTGGGCGAGGCGTGTATTGAAACAGTTTGGGGGTGCGGATACAAATGGGCCGTATAAAAAGCTGGTTTCTCTCCCTACCGCTCAAAAGGGCGTTTATCTGCCTGGTTTTTTGCATGGCAATTTTGGTAGCTGGCTTATCTGGCTGTGTGATTGCTGCGAGTACGGCAATGCGGAATCATTTACTTGATACCGTTACGGTTCCGATTTCCTCCTTTGTTCAACAAGAGGATCGCGATTCTGACGGTTCCAGTGCTACGGCCCACATTGTGATTGCTGGCAGCGATCAGATTACCCAGAATGAAGACGGCGTACTTGTGCTGCGGACGATAGAACACCGGCTGCAAAACCTTTCGTCCAGGAATCGGCTGATTTATTATGGATTGGGAATTGCCATGATCGCGGTTCCTTGTCTGCTTTTCGCTGCGGGTACGCTTTTCTGTGCCTGGGTATTCTATGCGGTCAAGTTGAAGAAACCCCTCGCCTTACTGATGAAAAGCGCCGAACGCATTTCGCAGAATGAACTGGACTTTAAGATGGATTGCGATTCTTCCGATGAAATGGGACAGCTCTGCCGGGTAATGGACAAGATGCGCGCCTCCCTGCAAAAAAGCAATCAGGAAATGTGGAATATGATGGAGGAGCGCCGCAAGCTGAACGCCTCTATCGCGCACGATCTCCGCACCCCTCTCACGGTGATGAAGGGCTACACGGAGTACCTGTCCCGCAACGTACCCTTGGGGAGGATCAGCGAGGCAAAGCTGACCGGGACGATTCAAAATTTAGTCCAGGCCACAGAGCGGATGGAAGCCTATGTGGATCAGGTACGCGACATACAAGCCTTGAATGCTCTGCCGGTCAGAAAGGAGCCCGTAAATCTCCCTGTCTTTTTCGACCAGGAGGAAGAAACATGCATCATGCTGGCCGGGAGACACGGACTTCGCTTTGAGCTGCGGCAGAAGGGAATTCCCGCAATCCCACTCCTTATCGACAAAACGCTCGTGGAGCGGGCGATAGACAATGTGATTTCTAATTCCATACGCTATGCGCGAGAGTGGATCGTCATGGAGGTGCAATGGCAGAACTCCAATCTGTCGGTCACCATTTTCGATGATGGCCCCGGCTTTTCTGATGATGCGCTCAAAAAGGCGGGGACTGTATTTTATAAGGAGAACAGCGGGAACGACCACTTTGGGCTGGGTCTGTTCATCTGCGACACGCTCTGCCGGAAGCAAGGCGGGATGCTTGCGCTGAGAAACGGAGAAAATGGCGGGGCCTGCATCACATTGAGCATTGAGGCGGCGGTTTCGGAAGAGACAAATCAATTTGGAAAATAGGGACTGCAATTATCAAGCATAAAACTTCATGCGCCAACAGCGCACCACGAAAATCGGCAAATGCGGTGCGCATGAAGTTTTTGCGCATGTGGGCCGTCCCGGCCCACGCGCTTAAAATTTAAGGCCGTGCCGTCGGAGACG
>Ga0129308_1001231_pt1 | contig 28473 bp, 25 predicted proteins | sample L827metagenome_FD_94440 | JGI IMG/M metagenome (GOLD analysis project Ga0129308, IMG submission 94440) | Ring-tailed lemur group fecal microbial communities from Wisconsin, USA - L827 metagenome | ecosystem: Host-associated > Mammals > Digestive system > Large intestine > Fecal | place: USA...
AATCAGCCAAAGTGACGAAGCGAACGCTTTAGCATTACAGAGAGAGAGTAATCATATAATTACTTCTTTGAAGAGTGAGAGCGAAGCGAACTCTTGCTCTTCACCGGAAGAACTGCTTCGTTCAGTGGCAGCGATGAAGCACGAAACCATCTGGCAGGAGCAGATGGCCATGAAGAGTGGCATGGGGTTGAAATTCGCCGCACATTTCGACGCTTTGCTGCTGGCCTTTTCCACCTACATCAGCCTCATTGGCGAGGAAAACTCCATTCCCACGGTGAACGATGCCAAACGGCGGTTTTTCTTCTGGATGCAATCGGCCGACTGCAAGCAGCTCATGGCCCGTCTGCAAAAGCAGGAGGAAGCTGCACCCGATCCGTATCGCTTCGAAACGATAGTCGACGGCCGGCGAACCTACTGCGGCATGCCCATTGAGGAGGGAGCTCCACCGCGCCCCGCCATCAATGCCGTGTGGGATGACGACGGTCATTGCTGGAGACACTAGCGCCTTTTCCCGGCTATATAGACCACGCCCCGTGAGCTATATAGCCCAAGCATGCCGGGGTATATAGCCCGTGAGCATAGGCTATATAGCCCGCACCCCCTGAGGTATATAGCTCAGTTTAAACTAAAATCAAAAGAATACATGAGAAATTTTAAAGAATTTGGAATTGAAACAGGCACCCGCCACGGTGGAAAAATAAAAACCTATTGTCCGCAATGTCGCAACACGCGTCGCAATAAACGCGATAAATCACTTTACGTTGACCTCGACGAAGGCATTTTTCGCTGCTTTCATTGCGACTGGAAGGGCGTAGTGCCCGATGATAACGATCAGTGGAAGGAAAAGAAACCCTATCGCCCCGTACCCATCGTGCCTGTTCCGCAGGCGCCCCAACCCTTTACCCTCCCCAAAGGTCACAAGCAGCTCTGTGAGGCCGACAAAGACGATGCCGACGTAGCCTTTTGGCTCGAATGGTTGCATACGGCACGAGGCATTTCTGCTGCTGTGGCTCAGCAGATGCACCTCACCACGGCACGCGTGCACATCGCCCAAAGTGGCAAAACGGAAAGCTGCATTTGCTTTAATTATTTGTACAATGGCGAGGTGGTGAATACCAAATACCGCACGGCCGACAAGGCTTTCAAACTCAACGCCGGTGCACGCCTCATTCCTTACAACATCGACGGCATAGCCCATGCAGAGCAATGCATCATCGTGGAGGGCGAACCCGATGCGCTGGCCTGCCTCACCGCCGGGCGCACAGAAGTGATCAGTGTTCCCGGTGGAGCCAACAAGAATCTTACCTGGCTGGATCCGTTTATGAAGTCGCACTTCGACAACAAAAAGATTATTTATCTGGCGGTAGATAATGACCCTGTGGGCATCGAATTGCGAAACGAGTTGCTTCGTAGGCTGGGCAAGGAGCGTTGCCGTGTGGTGGCATTTCCCGACGATTGCAAGGATGCCAACGATGTGCTGCTGAAACACGGTGCACAGGCACTTTGCGATGCCATTGACCGCGCACCCCAGATTCCGCTCGAAGGAGTGTACACCGCCTCCGATGTGAGTGAAGACCTGCGCACGCTCTTCCTCAAAGGTCCCACGCCCGGTGCCGATACGGGACTTGAGGAGCTCGATAAGTGCATCACCTTCGAAACCGGTCGTTTGTGTGTGATAACCGGCATCCCCGGTTGCGGAAAGTCCGAATTTGTTGACGAGATGGTGCTTCGCCTCTGCCTCAAACATAGCTGGATGCCCGCCTTTTTCAGTCCCGAAAACATGCCCATGAGCTACCACCTGCGCAAGCTGTGCGAGAAACTCAGCGGTAAGTACTTCAAGCCCGGTTGCATGACCGACGAGCTGTACGACCGGGTACTCGGTTACCTCGACCGCAACGTGTGCCACATCATGCCGCAAGACGATTTTACGGTAGATAACATCCTGCAAAAAGCAGCCGAGCTGGTCAACCGTCGCGGCATACGTGTGCTGGTTCTGGACCCCTTTAACCGCATGGAACACCAGCACCCCGAGGGGATGAGCGAAACGCAGTATATCAGCTCCTTTCTTGACAAACTGAGCAACTTCGCCCTGCGCTACAACTGCCTGGTGATTCTCGTTCCCCATCCGCGCAAGATGAACCGCGATGCTAACGGTCGCATGCCTGTGCCCACGCTGTATGATATCAACGGATCGGCTGCATTCTTCAATAAATGTGATTTCGGGTTGGTCATCGAACGAGAGCCCGATGTGGTGCGTGTGCATGTGCAGAAGGTCAAGTTCCGCCAACTGGGCACTCCCGGCGTGGTTCCGTTTGTGTACAACACCATCAACGGCCGCTACACGCCTTGCGTGGAGAATTTGGCTGCTCATCAGGCCAGCCTTCGCCTCACCAACTTCACGTTCGATACCAATTGCTGGCTACCCGAAGAGGTGCAGGGGGAGTTGTTTTAGGAGCTGGAAGATTCAAGTAAATTTTAGAATGAACAAAGATTAAAATAATAATATGCATTTTATTGGTTTCTGATGATTTTATTATACTATTTTTGTTTTTAAAATAAAGTGTATGCTTGCCTAAATTGAATGACAAAATGAGTGAAGATAATAAAAATGGCATTATCATCTATCAGGATGATAATGGTATGACAAAGATAAATGTCCGTTTTGCGGACGAAGATGTATGGCTTACTCAGCAGCAGTTAGCCGAAATATATGATACGACACAAGAGAATATCTCTATGCATATTTCCAACATCTTCGGGGATAATGAATTGGATGAAAATCGAACTCATAAGAAATACTTATTAGTTCGCCAAGAAGGCAGTAGAAAGGTACAACGCAACATGGATCATTATAACCTTGACATGATTATTGCTTTGGGTTACAGGGTACAATCACAGGTTGCTACGCGTTTCAGGCGATGGGCTACGGAACGGCTTCACGAGTACATCCAGAAAGGTTTTACTATGGATGATGAGCGCTTAAAACAAGGTGGCAACAGATACTTTCGTGAGTTGCTGCAACGTATCAGGGATATCCGTGCTTCTGAACGCAATTTTTATCAACAGGTGACAGATATTTATGCTACCTCCATTGATTATGACCCAAGAGACAGTATGACACGCGATTTTTTTGCTACAGTGCAAAATAAACTGCATTATGCCGTGCATGAACACACGGCGGCAGAAGTGATTTATAATCGTGTAGATAATGGCAAGCCAATGGTTGGTATGACTAACTTTAAGGGGAATTACATTACTCGCGATGATGTTAAGATAGCTAAGAACTACCTGACAGAGGGTGAACTCCAACGGCTTAATCTGCTTGTCTCTCAATTTCTTGACTTCGCAGAGTTTCAGGCTTTGGAAATGAAGGAAATGCGAATGGCAGATTGGATTGAGGCTCTTGACAACCAAATCATTATGCTCCAACGTAAGTTACTTGAGGACAAAGGGCAAGTATCCCATAAGCAAGCGATGGAAAAGGCCGAAAAAGAGTTTAACATCTATCGTATGCGTGAAATGGCTCAATTAGAGAGTGATTTCGACAAGATGATGAAAGAACTTCCTTCAAAAGATAGAAAGAAATAGACCACATTACTACGGTTCCCCCAACGCCTGCACAATCAACCTTACCTGTGCAGGCGTCTTCGAGTCAAAGCTTAACCAATTGCTGGCTACCCGAAGAGGTGCAGGGGGAGTTGTTTTAGGAGCTGGAAGATTCAAGTACGGAGACTTTTGTCGGTAAGTATATAGTGTCTTATTAATTAAATTGACTATTTTTGCACACCATGAAAATAGATTTAAAAGACATATTGCCTCCCGGAAACCATAACTTGCTTCAGGCACTTGTTGTTGAAGAGTTTGCACCCCGTTTTTCACCGGGGGCAAAGGTTTTGTACTTGGGTGATACAGAGCATAAAACTCTTTTTATCAATGAAGAATGTCTCAATAAATTGGGCTTATACTTAACTGACCATTCTAAGTTGCCGGATGTGGTTCTTTATGACGAGTCTAGAGAATGGCTCTTTTTGGTAGAAGCCGTTACATCACATGGGCCGGTTTCCCCTAAAAGGATAGTTGAACTTGAAGAGTTTTTCCAAGCTTGCAAAGTGGGTAAGGTTTATGTAACTGCTTTTTTAGACAAACAAGAGTTTAAAAAACACGTTGCAGATGTTGCTTGGGAAACAGAGGTCTGGATAGCAGAAAATCCTGATCACATGATTCATTTCAACGGTGATCGCTTTATCGGTCCCCGATAGTTGCTTACCATGACCACAGGTCGCTAACTGACAGTGAGGCAACTTACAAGAAATACTTGTTAGTTCGATAGGAGGCCACAGAAAAAATAGACCACATTACTACGGTTCCCCCAACGCCTGCACAATCAATCTGACTTGTGCAGGCGTATATTTAATATATAGGTAAGAATGTTTTTTGTAAGACAAATTGTTTTTATAATTAATTATTCTTACTTTTGCAATTCAATCATTATGATAGATCTTTATGAAGCTACTTAATCTTTTTTTATTGTTGTTTATTTCAGTTTTTATCTGTTCTTCTTGTGTGAAAGAAAGGAGTTTGTATAATGGAGAACAAGGTACAGATAACCCTGATGATAAAGGTAACTCGAATAATAAAACGTATACTCCCTATGTATATAATTACAACACAGAAGTTTCCGGAGCTACTGCAGAAATATCTATTGAGTTAGATGAATTGATTGATCTTGATAAAGTGGAAGTGAGTATTCCTCCTCTTAAATATAATAAATCATGGCTTTTGTTATTAACTCAAGATGACTGTAAGCAAGCTGCTTACTGTTCAACATGGGCTGCTATCAATGGAAAACCCATTGCTTTTTTGGATACAGTAGGAGCTACCAGAGATTTATATTATGATGCAAAGCATTTGTATAACGGAGACTTACCACCCAATACATACGAATATAAAAAAACACTAGGAAGTTCTGATGGAGCCGGTAATGAAGTGCGTTTTGCTTTTACTACAACTCTCTATCCTGAATCAGAAAAAATGGATGTTGAATCAAATGTAAATAATGGATTTACAGATAACTATTATCGATTTTACATGAAATCTCTTTTGGTATGGGATAATGTAAAAGAAATGCTTGCTTATGGTAATGGCATTGCTTTTCATGATGTGGCGGCAACTGATGTGAATAATGAATCGGATATACTCTCTCATCTCTCTATTTGCCAGAGTTTAATAAAAGATAGGCTTTCTGGAAGAGGATGTAAAGTCTTGGCTGAACCAAATGGGAACAAAACCTATCTGGCTGCAGGAAAAGCTTATGATCAGATTCAAATAATGACCGCACAAGCGGGAGCCACTAAACTTTATCCTTTTCAAGTAACTGATGATTTACATAAAAAGATAATTGAGAGATGGTTTTATAATGACCCAAACGATATAAAAGACATAGTGAAACAGCAACTTAGGCTTCCTAAAGAAGAAAGGCTAGCTATCTGTTTGGGAGTCCATGGTACAAGTCTTTATTGGACTGAGTTTTTGCTTTGGCTCAATAATATGTATGGTAAAGATGGTGATGACAGCTTGTGGTTCCCTTCTTTAGAGGAATATTATGAATATAACTATTATCGTTTTCATTCAACCATATCTAAAAAGATGGAAGGTAATACCTTAAAACTTACTGTCACTTTGCCCACCGGTCAAAACATGTATTATCCTTCGGTTACTATCAATCTAAAGGGGTTATCTAAAAATAAGGTGAAGAATATAACTTCTACAGATAATGTTACCGGATTTTCATCTGCTGATTATGAAGAGGGATTGATGATGAATCTGGACTTTCGCAAGAATTTAGTAGAACACGCCACTCATTTTGTTCTTAAGTATGAAGAAACAAAAAAAGTAAGTGATCAACGCGATGCACGTTACTTTGTGAATATGCTGAAAGAGTCTGCGATAAAGACTCAGCTATTGGAGAGGATTGGAGCCAACTAAATTACTGACTATGGTTCTCCCAACGCCTGCACAATCAACCTGACCTGTGCAGGCGTATAATAATGACTCTTCGGGGCAAAGCCTATTTCAAGCAACGCATTCCACAAACCGGGGTAGTGCGCTATCCATTTATTGAGTTTGCACACGGCACTCTTGGACGTAATGTGAGGCAGGTAGAGTGATGCCAGCTCACTCTTGCTATAGCTGCGTATGGGGAATTTATCTTCTGTTTCCATACCTCAAATATACCGAAAAAATACCAATTCACCAATCATTTTACTTACATTTTATAGCCGGCAAATCGCTTTATTTCGCTGCTTTGCGCATAGTTTTCTTATCAGGAGCCATCAGGATGTGAAACGCCTCTGTGCCTGCCCGGGCTGTATTACCTTTGCCACTGTGATCACAAAGTAATAACCTTTAAAAAGAAAAAATTATGTCAGTAAGTGTAGTGCGCTATATGCGCAAAAAAAGATTGGGAATAGCATCTTCTCCCAACATCTACCTGCTCAAACAGGCAGCGGGTACGTCGAAAATCTATGATCTGGATGCTTTGGCAAATGACATTGAGATGGCCGGATCGCTCTCGAAGGAAGATATTCTTCACGTAATGAAATCCTTTGTGCGTAGCATTCGCAATGTGCTCAAGGAGGGCAACAAAGTGCGGGTCGACGGATTGGGTATTTTTTACATCACCCTGACTTGTCCGGGGGTAGAAGTGGAGAAAGACTGTACCATTAAAAACATTAGCAGGGTGAATTTGCGTTTCAAGGTGGCCAGTACGCTGCGCCTGGTGAATGATTCGTTGGCGACTACCCGTAGCGCTCCTAACAATGTGGAGTTTGTGATGAAAACCGAAACGGCTGCAACGGGTGATAACACAGGCGGCACAACGCCACCTGACCCCACCAATCCGGGCGGTGATGAAGATGATCCCAACGGATAAGCTGAGTTTTAACGTTAACAATGAATCATAATGAAGAAGATTGTAGAACAATTATTGGAGTGCCTTTTGGCACTCCTGCCGTTCTTCAAAAAGAAGAACGCCAAGGAAGTGAAGGAATTCAGTGACCTGATAACCGGTCAGTACGAATTCCTGGTAACCCAGCTCGAAAAGGTGCTGAAAGATTACTTTGAGCTGAGCGCACGGGTCAAGGAAATGCACACCGAGATGTTTGGTCTGAAGGAACAACTGGCTCGTTCACTGAGCGAGCAATGTACCGTTCGCGAATGTTTATCCAGACAGTAGGGGGTATGCGAGCCATCAACCTGATTGTGGTGCATTGCTCTGCCACGCGTGAGGATCGTGATTTTACGGAACAGGATCTGGATGCCGCTCACCGGGCACGTGGTTTTCAGGGCGCGGGCTACCACTTTTACATCCGCAAAGACGGTCGCATCGTGAACACGCGTGCGGTGGAGCTTCCCGGAGCACATGCTCGGGGGCACAACACGGCCAGTATTGGTGTTTGCTACGAAGGTGGACTGGATGCCGAGGGTCGTGCCAAAGACACGCGCACCGCTGCTCAGAAGGAGTCGCTTACGACTCTGCTGCACGAGTTGCAGCGTGATTATCCGGGCAGTGTGGTGTGTGGTCATCGGGACCTTAGTCCGGACCTGAACGGTAACGGCCGCATTGATCCGCACGAGCGATTGAAAGAATGTCCTAGTTATTCAATAAAAGAGGAAGGCTATTAGCCTTCCTCTTTTAGCATTGCAGTAATATAATTAATGTCCGTGTTCTGTATGAATAAACTTTTTGTTTACCCCTTTTAGCTTGAAGAGATTTAGAAACATCATCCAAGCTAAAACCGGGATTTGTAGAACCGCTTTAAATAATTTACGGTTGTAAAGCCTACCGGGAATAACTAAACATAGCGTGAACAACAACCACAAAGACAGATACCACCACTTCAGGCAAGATGCGGGACTGATAACGGTGGCTGAAAGCGTAATTACACCTATTAGGAAAATTAAAATAATTCTCGGTAACATCATCCATTGAATTACTTTGTTGCAATAATCGAAGTTACCGGTAAAGAATGCCTTTGGGAAATGGGGTAGGGCATTTAGTAGCGAACCAACCTGTGATGCAAACCACCTTCTGCGCTGATTCTGAATGCCTTCTTTCTTTTGCACTTTCTCGTCAAGCACATATAAATCTTCCAGGTATTCAATATAAATACGATCTTTCAGCAGTAACATTTCCAATTCTTTATCTTCACCTGCTGTTTGCAGTCTTTTTACGTTGTACCGAAACCAGTCGTTATCTAGCGCCATACCCGATCCAATCAATGCTGATGAGAATCCCATTGCCACATGACCTTTCCGAAACAGTGAGTTATTAATTTCTTCGCTTACGGCATCGAGTAAAGCTACATCCGTATTGGTGTTTTTGGCTGTTCGATGTGCCTGTATGGCCTTTAATCCGGCATTTCTGGCTTTATTCATTTCTTGCAGAAATTGAGGTGTAGTGAGGTTGTCAGCATCCATGACTACAACCATATCATAATGCCCATGTTCAGTTACATCCATAGCCAAAGACATTGCTTTTGCTTTAGAACTATCTGTGTATGTGGCTTTTATCAACCGAATGGGGAGTTGGCTCAATGCTTCGTTGGTAGCATCTTCCATGTGATCGGATATTACTATTACCTCGTATTTATCTTTCGGATAATCTTGCTCTAAAAAGGAAGTAACCGACTGTATAATCACTTTGTCTTCTTTGTATGCAGGGAAAAGCACGGCAAACCGATTCATCTTTTCTGCTTGTGCGTACTTCCTTCTTCTATAGAATTTAGAGGCTATAGCAAACAAAAACAGGTATCCTACTGATAAGCTAAGTATGTAAAATACCACCAGTTCAATGATACGTACAGTTGAAATCATAGTATAGGTATATTTTTCTTGTTTTCTTCTTCTTCCTCCGTTAGCTTTTTATCTATGTGCACTCCGGCAAAGCAAAGTGCAAAGCCGGTGTATACAATAATGGAGTTGGGATATTGCATCACGTCGTTGGCGTAAGCAGCTACAAAAAAACCGGCATTGGTACACAGCCATGCTGTGAGTAATCCCTTTAAAGGCTTATGTTTTATTTTAAACCATAAAATCCATGAACACCAAAGGAATAAGCTTATATGTACGGCTAAATAAAGTACAAGACCTACTATACCGGTATCTGTCCATACATTGACTAACCAAGAGTCTGGTGGATAGGGCATAACCTCCTTTGGCTTAAAACGTTCTCCCTTACCTCCTAAACCAATTCCGTATCCAAACGGTTTGGAGGCCATTAATACTTTCATTTTTTCTCTATTGGCAACACGAACCTGATATGAAGCATCCTCTGTTGCATAAAAAGCTGAACGCATTTTACGAATATATTCGTTTCCTTCTCCAATAATGGTAAATCGGAAGAAAAAGAACATACTAAGTAGAGTGAAAGTTCCTATTAAAAAACCTATTTTACTTTTTGATAAAAGAATATAAAGAGCAAGTCCTCCTAAGGGAACGGCCATTCCTGCTCTGGTTCCGGAAATTCCCAGTCCATATATTGAAGCAATAACCACTAAAAAGAAAAGTATTTTAAGCCATATTTTTTTTGTGAAGAATAGGGCTATAGAGAAAGCAGTTGCTCCCATAGCCATGTGTACACCGAAATTTGCTGCATCTGAGAAAAACGAAAAGTATCTAATACCTGACCAAATTAGGTGAGTTCTGGCTTTTCCTAATTCGTATAAGGCATAAAGTTCTCTTTGATTAAATCCGTGAGTTTTTTGCCAATAACCTTTGAAGCTAACTATTAATAGAAAAATAGCCCAGATAATTAATAAGAGTTCTATATGCTTGTATTGTCTAATTGACAAAGGGACCAATATGCTACATAAAATAGGATAAAAAGCATAATGGGTGATTGAGATGTTCCATGCTTCTTGTATGTGATTAGGGTTTGCAATTTCCAGTACACAAAAAGCACTCCAAAATATAAACAGAATTAACATCGCATTTTTACTCTGTTTCCAATCTGTTTTTTGATATATATTATGAATAAGGAGAGTTAGAAGAGCGAAAAATGAAAAGGTTAGATTCGTTACTCCTACCTGAAAATCAATATAGCCACCAGCAATAATAAATATCAACTGTGATATAAATAAAGAGTATAGAATCTTATCTGTGTATACAAACATAAAAGCAATTAACAATGCTGCAAAGGGCAGCATGATAATGCTTAATGTTGAAAATGTATTTTGAGTTAGTACGCTTCGGTAAAAAAAATAAAGCAAGATACACAAGATAATATAAATCCACCCTTTAGTGATAAGCGATGTAAAAAGAGAAGATATGATATTATTTGGGTTCTTTATATGTTCCATAATTACACTATATCTATTTCTTTTTTATAGCGGAGACTCTTGCGGTAAGCCCAAGTTGTGAGAAACGATAAGCTTGTTTTCTTAAATAGGTATAAGGAGGAAGCATACCGGTATAATTTTCAACAACACTACCGCTTGCACGATTTAAATAGGTACACAATGTTGAATTACCAATTTGTGATTTGAGTCTATCAAGCAAAACCTGGTCGCTGTTTCTCCAAGCTCTGTCAGCACTTAAAATTAATAAGTTAAGATTTGCTTCTTGCACTAATTTGGTTGGTGCATTGCTATCCTCCAAATTAGGATACTCAACAATTAAAATATCCTCCTTTCCTTGTTTATACACATCAGTAATGCTATCTGCCAGTAAATAACGCGACGAATTGGAATCAAAATCTTCACTCCAATTAAGTCTCTTCACTTTAAGCCCCAATTGCAACCAATAGGCTTCTAGCATTTTGGCAATATGAGTTTTACCTTCTCCCGTATCATTGCTTAGAAAGTTAACTATAAAGGGTTTACCTTCGGGTTTACTAGTGAAATAACGTAATATAGCACTGCTAAGATATTTAGTTGATATTAAATTATATACTGTTTGGTAATTTCTGTATTTAAGTTTGGGCGGATTGGGGAAAGCCCCCAATAATTTACTTTTTGTGAGACGCTCTGTACGTATTTTATCTCTTAATGTTCTATCTAGTAACTCTACAATCAAGAAAAAGCCTATAATAAGTGCTATACTACCTAGAAAGGCTAGCAAAACTAAATTCCTTCTACTGTTTGGCTCCGGCTGAATGGGGTATGCCGGTGGATTTAAGACTTTTAAGGTAGCTGCTGTCATTTCCAAGTTCTTCTTACGCATTAAAGCTTCGTTATATGCTCTTAATAAAGATAAATAATTTTGTTCGGTAAAATTAATATTCCTTTCCTTACGCTTTATGGTTGATCCAACAGGTGCAAAGAATACATATTTGTTATTTAATTCTTGCCTACTTCGTTGTATAACGTCGAGCTCTGATTTTGCTTTTTCATAAGCCAATGTTTGCGTTAGCCACTGATCTACTATGTTTGCTTTAGCAAGACCTTCTTTGGTTTGTTTTCCTGCAATGTATTTATCTGATATGTTAGATAACTCTTGTGCTGTTTGTTTTAGTCGTGCTTGATAATCTTGTAATGCACCATTGTTAATTGTATTCGAAGAGTTACTAAAAGATTCTAACTCTGAAATTTTACCTGTAAGTGTTGATGCTTCTTTGAGCTTATTAATAAAGGATATGTTATTTAAAAGTTGTTTGGTATTGCTATCCATTTGCTTTTCAAGTTCTTCTTTCATCGCTCTAGAACTATTAAATGCAAATGTGATGTCTTGCTCTCTAAGTTCAAATTCTTTGTTAATAGCAGCAATTTCTTTTGTTTCGTCCATATAGTTTATAACTCTTTTCTCAATGTTGTATTGAGTTAAAGAATCTTCTGCAACACGTAAGTCATTACCGATGCGCGCTAATTCGCTTCTGAAATATTCAATCACTTTATCTGTTTCTCCATAACGAATTTCTTTGTATTCATTTACAAATTCTTTCATTAATATATCAAGGGTATTATAAGCAATACCTGGGTCATTTGATGAATAAACTACTCTAAGTAGATCGCTGGCGCCTTTTCGCTCAACCCTAATCCTTTTTAATGCGCCATAACTATAATGTGGATGATTCCAGTAGAAAAGACCATAGATAAAATTGTTCTTATCAGGTTTTTCATATCTGAAAATGTTTTCAAGTGTTTTATCTTCACTTGTTTTATCGATTAATGAGAGTAGTACTTTACCGTCCGGGCGATTAATTGTTCTACCGTATATTTCTCTGTAACTGGCAGCCGTAATGTACTCATTATCTTTTTCTGAGTCCCCGTGAATCATGTTTCTGGCGTAGAGTCTGTAAGAAACTCTTTTTAAAGTCGTTTCTGATTGAATAATGTTTATTAAATTATCCATCGAATTATTAGTAGCAGCCCAATCAACATTTCCTGATTCACTTTGAATAGTATATCCGGATACTACACCTGTGTAGAGTGTTGCTTCAACGGTGTAGGTTTTACTCATATTTCTTGTTGCATAAATAACAGCTAATGTGATGATTAAACTGCCAAATATAACCCACCAACGTATTCTTAATAAGAATTTATATATGTAGAGAATGTATTCCATGCTTTAACTAATTACTTGATTATTTTAGTATGAGTTATTATTTCTAATGTCATTAAACTTTTATTTAATTCGGCTTTACTATTTTCAAAACTTTCTATTGCTTGTGACTGCTTCTCTTTTTCATTAGAAAGAACGCCTGAATCTATTGTACCATTTGCAAAATCTTTTTCACTAATCTCGTATTGTGCTGTAGATAATATAACTGCTTCTGCTCTAAGTTTCAAAATATTAAGTTGCGCATTTGCTGACACATACAGCTGTATAATGCTCTGCTGTACTTCTTCAAATTTCATTTTCTTTTCCAATTCAGCTGTTCGTATGTTTAGTTTTTGCCTTCTGACTCTTGCGCCCAAATCAAATAGACCATCTAGTGGAATACTGATAGCTCCACCAACAGTATACGTTGTTTGAGCGGAAGTAGAATAAGAACTGACAACAGGTGTTACAACATCTGTATAGGTACCATCGTAACTAAACGTCCCGTACTGATAACTACCTCTTATACTAAAAAAACTCCATACAGCACGTTTTTCCTTAGATAAATTCTTCTTTTCAATTAACTCTTTCACCGCAGCCAACTGGTAAATAGGTCCTTGTTTGGCATTTTCGAACAAAGAATCTAACGGCGGCAACTTTAAGTTCAAATAGTCATTGGCTTGAAGAGTGGAGTAGTCACTTACGGTAATTTCTTGTGCAATAAGCTTTAATGCACCGGTTTGCAATAGTAGCAAGGTTAAAAAAGATATCAGTATTCTATGGTTCATAGAGTCAATGCTTTATTGTATAATCTGATTATTTGTTGCAAATATACGCCTTTTTTCTTATTACGTAATTTTAAGTGATATTATTTTATGCCGTATTACTACAAATTAAATGATGAAAAATGTAATTTTGCATCTTTCTTTTTTGTATTAATCACAAACGTTATAATGAATAAACAGATTTTAATGTCAATTGTTCTGGCTGGTTTTTGCCAACAGGCACAAGCACAGCCCGACGGAGGGAGCATTTCGCCCCAGATGCTGAAAGAGATCAAACAGAGTTACGTGGGTACGCCTGCCGATAAGGCCATCCGCAACGCCATTTGCAACAACGACATACGCAAGTTGGCGCTAAATCAGGAAAATATGGTAGCTATGGACACATATTTCTCTAATAAAGTAGAGTCGAAAGGAATCACCAATCAGCAGTCGTCCGGCAGATGCTGGCTGTTTACGGGGCTCAACGTATTGCGTGCCAAGATGATTGCCAAATACAACCTGGGTAGCTTTGAGTTTTCACAGTCGTACGTGTTCTTTTGGGATCAGCTCGAGAAAGCTAATTTGTTTCTGCAGGGAGTAATTGACACCCGCACCAAGCCTTTGGACGATAAGATGGTGGAGTGGCTCTTTAAAAATCCGTTGAGTGATGGCGGACAGTTTACTGGGGTGTCCGATTTGGTTAGTAAGTACGGACTGGTGCCCAAGGAGGTGATGCCCGAAACGAATAGCAGCGAAAATACTGCGCGCATGGCCGATTTGCTTTCGCTGAAGTTACGCGAATATGGCTTGCAACTGCGTGATGAAGCTTCTAAAGGAGCTAAACCTGCTGCGCTGGCTAAGAGCAAAACGCAGATGTTGGGCACGGTGTACCGCATGCTGGTACTGAACTTAGGTGTGCCGCCCACGGAATTTACCTGGACTCGCAAAGATGCCAAGGGAAACCCTGTTGACACGCAGACTTATACGCCGCTCTCTTTCTACCAGGCGTATGTGAACGAGGATCTCACTAATAATTATGTGATGGTGATGAATGATCCGAGCCGGGAATTTTATAAATGTTACGAGATTGATTTTGACAGGCACCGGTATGACGGTCGTAACTGGACGTACGTAAATTTGCCTGTGGAGGAGATTAAGCAGATGGCCATTACGTCCATCAAAGACAGTACCATGATGTATTTCTCGTGTGATGTGGGTAAGTTCCTGAACTCGGAGCGTGGGTTGCTCGATGTGAAGAACTATGACTATGCTTCACTGATGGGTACCGATTTTGCCATGAATAAGAAGCAACGCATACAGACGTTTGCCAGCGGGTCATCTCACGCCATGACACTGATGGCTGTAGACATCGACAAGCAGGGGAATCCGAAGAAGTGGATGGTGGAAAACAGTTGGGGAGCAACCAATGGTTATCAGGGACATCTCATTATGACCGACGAGTGGTTTAATGAATACATGTTTCGCCTGGTTGTTGAGAAAAAATATGTTCCTGCCAAGGTGCTCGATGTGTTGAAACAGAAACCTGTGCGCTTGCCGGCATGGGACCCAATGTTTGCTTCGGAGCAGTAAAAGGAGTGATAACAGGTACTTGCTGATAGGTTTGTACTGACGTTTTTATAGAATTTAAGGCGTATTAAGCGAAACTTTATAATTCGTGTACGCAAACGAAAAGAATTAAGGATTTATTTCTTTAATTCTTTTTGTTTTGCTATCAAATCACATTATTATTTATTACTTTTGCGGGCAAATTTATGAAACCATTATTTTATATAGCATGGCAAATGTAATAAAGTTACGTAAAGGCCTTGACATAAACCTGAAAGGAAAAGCAACCGAAGAGTTATTCTCTGTCAAAGAACCGGGGATATACGGGCTGGTGCCCGATGACTTTCCCGGAATAACTCCCAAAGTTGTGGTGAAAGAGCAGGAGTATGTAATGGCTGGAGGACCCTTGTTTGTAGACAAGAATCATCCTGAAGTGAAGTTTGTTTCTCCGGTGAGCGGGGTAGTTACCAGCGTAGAGCGTGGCGAACGACGCAAGGTGATGTGCATCACTGTGCAAGCTGCCGAGGAACAGGATTTTGAAGAATTTGGTGTTAAGAAGGTGGCCGAACTATCGGCCGATGCTGTGAAAGCCGCGCTTATGCAAGCCGGCTTGTTTGCTTTTATGAAGCAGCGTCCGTATGACGTGATTGCTGACCCTACGGTGGCTCCTAAAGCTATCTTCGTTTCGGCATTCGACAGCAGTCCGCTGGCACCCGACTTTGAGTTTGTGTTGAAAGGGGAGGAGCAGAATTTCCAAACCGGACTGGATGCGTTGGCTAAAATGGCGAAGACGTATCTGGGCATCAGTGCCAAACAAAAAGCGGCTGCACTTACTAATGCACAGAACGTAACCGTTACTGTGTTTGACGGTCCTCATCCGGCCGGCAACGTAGGGGTGCAGATTCATCATATCGATGCGGTTAACAAGGGCGAAACGGTGTGGACCATCGGGGCGCAGGAAGTTATCTTCATCGGACGTTTATTTAATACCGGTCGGGTGAACTTTACCCGCACAGTGGCCGTTACGGGATCGGAAGTGTTGAAACCGGCATACTGCAAACTGGCTGTTGGGGCTTTGCTTACCAACGTATTTGCAGGCAATGTGAAGAAGGAACGCGAGTTGCGCTACATCAGCGGTAACGTGCTTACCGGCAAACAGGTTTCTCCAAACCAGTTCCTGGGTGCTTTCCATAGTCAGCTGACTGTGATTCCCGAAGGTTCTGAGGTGCACGAACTGGCCGGATGGATTATGCCGAGATTCAATCAATTCAGTGTGAATCGTTCTTATTTCAGCTGGATTCTCGATGCGTTCAAGAAACGTGAGTATGTGCTCGATGCTCGTATCAAAGGGGGTGAAAGGCACATGATTATGTCAAATGAGTACGATCGCGTGTTCCCGATGGACATTTTGCCGGAGTATCTGGTAAAGGCTGTCATTGCCGGCGATATCGATCGCATGGAGCAATTGGGTATTTATGAGGTGGCACCCGAGGACTTTGCGTTGTGCGAGTTTGTGTGTTCGTCGAAAGTACCCGTACAGCGCATTGTTCGTGAGGGTCTCGATGCTCTTCGCGCTGAGATGTGCTAATCACTAATTGATAACTAACTGAAAAATTATAAATGAAAGCGTTAAGAAATTATCTCGACAAGATAAAGCCGAACTTTGAAGAGGGAGGCAAGTTCCACGCATTTCACTCGGTGTTCGACGGGTTTGAAACGTTCTTGTTCGTGCCCAACCGCACTGCGAAATCGGGAACTCATATCCATGATGCGATTGATAGCAAACGCATCATGTCGATGGTGGTAATTGCCTTGATACCGGCGCTATTGTTCGGTATGTACAACGTGGGTTACCAGCATTTTACTCATACAGGCGCTCAGGGCGGTTTCTTGGAAATGTTTGCCTACGGTGCTCTGGCTGTTTTGCCTAAACTGGTTGTATCTTATGTAGTGGGTCTGGGCATCGAATTTGTGATTGCTCAATGGAAGAAGGAGGAAATTCAAGAAGGGTTCCTGGTATCGGGTATCTTGATTCCGATGATTGTTCCGGTTGACTGTCCGCTGTGGATTCTGGCTGTGGCTACTGCATTTGCTGTTATATTCGCCAAAGAGGTATTTGGCGGTACGGGTATGAACGTGTTCAACGTGGCTTTGGTGACACGTGCGTTTTTGTTCTTCGCTTATCCGACTAAGATGTCGGGTGATGCCGTTTGGGTATCGGGCGAAAGCATCTTCGGACTGGGTAAATCGGTCGACGGACTTACTGCGGCTACTTCTCTCGGGGTAGCTTCAACTGCGGTTGATCCTAACGGTTACCCGGCTTTCTCATGGGACATGGTTACGGGTTTGATTCCGGGTTCTATCGGTGAAACAAGTGTGATAGCTATCTTACTGGGTGCGGCTGTGTTGTTGGCAACAGGCATTGCAAGCTGGAAGGTTATGTTCTCTGTTTTCGTGGGTGGATCGTTCATGGCGTTTGTGTTTAACACCATTGGTCCCGATACGGCTATGGCCAACATGCCTTGGTATGAACACCTGGCATTGGGTGGTTTCTGCTTCGGTGCTGTGTTTATGGCTACCGACCCTGTTACTGCAGCGCGTACCGAAACGGGTAAGTATATTTATGGTTTCCTGATTGGTGCCATGGCTATCATTATTCGTGTGCTTAACCCGGGTTATCCCGAAGGTATGATGCTTGCTATCTTGTTGATGAATATTTTTGCTCCGCTTATTGATTACACGGTGGTGCAAGGTAACATCGGCCGCAGAGAGAAACGTGCAACTAAGTCAAACAACTAAAACCGGAAGATGATGAATACAAATAGTAACTCTTATACTATTATATATGCTTCGGTAATGGTTGTTATCGTAGCATTTGTGCTGGCATTTACTTCTGCATCACTCAGAGATACGCAGAATAAAAATGTGGAGCTCGATAAGATGAAACAGATTCTGCATGCGCTGAACGTGGATACCAAAGGGCAAGATGCAGAGAAAGTGTACAAAGAATATGTGAAAGCTGATCAGATTCTGAACGCTGCCGGTGAGGTGGTTGCTCAGGAGGGTGGCTTTAAAATTGATATGAAGGCCGAGTTGGCTAAACCGCTTGAAAAGCGTCAGCTTCCGCTGTATGTTTGCCAGGTGAACGGCCAAACTAAATATGTGTTGCCGCTTTATGGCGCCGGTTTGTGGGGACCCATCTGGGGGTATGTAGGGTTGAATGACGATAAGGATTCGGTGTTCGGCGTTTACTTCTCTCACCAGGGTGAAACTCCGGGATTGGGTGCGGAAATCAGTACGTCTGCTTTCCAGGCTCAGTTTACCGGCAAGAAGGTGATGAAGGATGGTGCTGTGGCACTGGCCGTTGAGAAGAATGGTAAGGTTACTGAACCTGATTATCAGGTTGACGGTATTTCAGGAGGTACAATTACTTCGAAAGGGGTAGATGCCATGCTGAAGGTATGCCTGAGCCAGTATGACAAGTTTTTAACTGCAAATAAATAAGGAGGGAAATAGAATATGAGTCAATTGTTTTCTAAAAAGAATAAAGAAGTATTCTCTGCCCCGATTAGCATGAACAACCCGGTTACCGTACAGGTATTGGGTATCTGCTCGGCCTTGGCTGTTACGGCCAAATTGGAGCCGGCTATCGTGATGGGTTTATCAGTTACAGTGATCGTGGCATTTGCCAATGTGATTATTTCATTGTTGCGCAACACCATACCGAACCGTATTCGTATCATTGTTCAGCTGGTGGTTGTGGCTGCGCTGGTTACTATCGTTAGTGAGGTGCTGAAGGCGTTTGCGTATGACGTAAGTGTGCAGCTTTCAGTATATGTGGGCTTGATTATTACCAACTGTATCTTGATGGGTCGTTTGGAGGCTTTTGCCATGGCCAATGGTCCTTGGGAGTCTTTCCTCGATGGTTTGGGCAACGGTTTGGGATATGCCAAGATTTTAGTGATTGTAGCTTTCTTCCGTGAGTTACTGGGTTCGGGCGCGTTGTTTAACATCCGCATCATTCCTCAGTCTTTCTACGACTTGGGCTACATTAATAATGGTTTGATGCTGATGCCGCCTATGGCACTGATTATTTGTGCCTGCATCATTTGGTATCAACGGAGTAAGAACAAAGCTTTGCAGGAAAAGTAACCTAAATTCTTGGAAATTATGAATGATTATTTGAGTTTATTTGTCAAGTCGATCTTTGTCGACAATATGATCTTCGCATACTTCTTGGGAATGTGTTCTTACCTGGCGGTTTCGAAGAATGTGAAAACAGCATTGGGATTGGGTGTTGCGGTTATTTTTGTATTACTTGTAACGCTTCCCGTTAACTACTTGCTGGAGAATTATGTGCTGAAAGCAGATAAGATTATTGAAGGTGTTGATCTCAGCTTCCTGAGTTTTATTCTTTTCATTGCGGTGATTGCGGGTATTGTGCAGCTGGTTGAAATGGCGGTGGAGAAATTCAGTCCGTCACTGTACGCTTCGCTGGGTATTTTCCTCCCTCTTATCGCTGTGAACTGTGCCATCATGGGTGCTTCTCTCTTCATGCAACAAAGACATTTTGTTGATATGGGTGAGGCGGTATCTTACTCTTTAGGTTCGGGTGTGGGCTGGTTGCTGGCAATTGTCGGCTTGGCTGCTATCCGCGAAAAAATGGCTTACTCTGATGTGCCTGCTCCGCTTAGGGGACTGGGTATTACATTCATCACGGTAGGACTGATGGCTATGGCCTTTATGTGTTTCTCAGGATTGAAGTTATAATTAATAAAAAGGAAATATACAATGACGTCTTTAATACTTGCGAGTGTAGGGGTTTTCCTTGGAGTGATTCTCCTGCTCGTCATTATACTTCTTATTGCTAAAAGGTATCTTTCTCCTTCCGGAAAAGTAAAGGTGACCATCAACGGCGAGAAGGAAGTAGAGGTAGAAGTGGGCTCAAGTCTGCTGTCTACGCTGGCTGAAAACAAAATTTTCTTACCCTCGGCTTGTGGTGGCGGTGGTTCGTGCGCACAATGCCGTTGCCAGGTAGAAGCGGGTGGAGGTGAAATTCTGCCTACCGAGAAAGTGCATTTTTCTCGTAAAGAACAACAGGCAAACTGGCGCCTTGGATGCCAGGTGAAGGTAAAACAGGACATGGAAATCAAAGTACCCGAAGCGGTACTGGGCGTGAAGAAATGGGAGTGCGAAGTGGTGTCAAACAACAACGTAGCTACTTTCATCAAAGAGTTTGTGGTGCGTTTGCCTAAGGGTGAACACCTTAACTTTGTGTCGGGTGGTTATATTCAGATTGATATTCCGAAATATGATATCAAGTATGCTGATTATGAAATAGAAGACCGCTTCCGTGGCGATTGGGATAAGTTTAAAATGTGGGATCTTACTTGTAAAAACGAGGAAGAAACCATGCGTGCTTATTCTATGGCCAACTATCCGGCTGAAGGAGACATCGTGATGCTCAACGTGCGTATCGCTACTCCTCCGTTTGACCGTGTAAATGGTGGTTTCATGAATGTACCTCCGGGTATTTCTTCTTCATACATCTTCTCACTCAAACCGGGTGATAAGGTGATGGTATCGGGTCCGTTCGGTGAATTCCACCCGATTCTGGATTCTGGCAGAGAAATGCTTTACGTTGGTGGTGGTGCGGGTATGGCTCCGCTACGTTCGCACATTCTGCACTTGCTGAAGACTTTGAAAATCACCGATCGTAAGATTTCTTATTGGTATGGTGCCCGTTCAAAGAACGAAATCTTCTACGAGGAAGATTTCCGCGAACTGGAGAGAGAGTTCCCGAACTTCTCGTTCCACATTGCGCTGAGCGATCCGTTGCCCGAGGACAACTGGACTGGTCCGGTTGGTTTCATCCATAACGTGATTCTGAACAATTACCTCAAAGACCATGAGGCACCCGAAGATGTAGAATACTACATGTGTGGTCCCGGCCCGATGGCTAAAGCTGTTGAAAAGATGCTTTACGATTTGGGTGTACCGCGTAACATGTTGATGTTCGATGACTTCGGAGCTTAATCCGGTTATCTGAATACACACAATAGCAGAAGGCTGCTTCGTCCTTGTAACGGTTTACCGGAACAAGGGGGAGCAGCTTTTCTTCTTTTATTTTCATTTTTTTGCTTGCTCAGTATATTTAGCGTATTCTTACTAAATTTAGTTCTTCCCCCTTTTTGATGGGCTTAAAATTAACCCCATCTTTTTATATTCTGCATGCTTGCGTGAATCAGCTTAATTTAGCACTTTCCCCTTTTGTGCGTACTCTCTGCCGTCCCCTTGTTCTCTATTTCTTCCCGTTTTCCCTCGTTTTGTCAAAACAATGCCGTACCTTTGTTGCGTAAAGAAATAAGGATGGAAAAGAAGAATCAAATAGTACGTGCGGCTTTGGCTGCCTTGAAAATAGAAAAACTAAACCCTATGCAGGAAGCTGCGTTGGCTTGCGCTGCAGGCGAACGCGAGGATGTTATTTTGTTGTCGCCTACGGGCACCGGCAAAACACTGGCCTATTTGCTACCGTTACTTCAGCTGTTGAAACCGACCGATGACGGTATACAGGCAATGATACTAGTTCCCTCTCGCGAATTGGCATTGCAAATTGAAACCGTTTTTAAAGACATGAATACGCCGTGGAAAGCTGTTTGCTGTTACGGTGGGCACCCTATTGCCGAAGAGAAGAAAAGTATGCTGGGCAACCGTCCGGCTTTGATTATAGGTACGCCGGGACGTATCACAGACCATTTGGGGAAAGGAAATTACAACCCCGACACCATTCATACGTTAGTGATTGATGAATTCGACAAGTCACTGGAATTTGGTTTTCAGGATGAGATGGCTGAAATTATTAACCAGTTGCCGGGTCTTGCAAAGCGCATGCTTTTATCGGCTACCGATGCTGCCGAAATTCCACAGTTTACCGGTATCGATAACCGGGTAATCAGGCTCAATTATCTTTCTCCCGATGGCGAAGAGTCTGAATCACGCCTTCGCCTGATGAAGGTGCTATCTCCTGCGAAAGACAAAATTGATACGTTGTTTGCTTTGCTTTGTTCGTTGGGAAGCAGCTCGAGCATTGTGTTCTGCAACCACCGCGATGCAGCCGATAGGGTAGGTGCTTTGCTGGCTGAAAAGGGACTTTACAACGAGGTGTTTCATGGTGGCATGGAACAACCCGACCGGGAAAAGGCACTTTATAAGTTCAGAAACGGCAGTTGTCACGTGTTGGTTTCTACAGATTTGGCTGCTCGTGGATTAGATATTCCCGAGGTGGAGCACATCATTCATTATCATTTGCCGGTCAATGAGGAAGCGTTTACCCATCGCAACGGACGAACAGCTCGTTGGGATGCCAGCGGAACGTCTTATATCATTCTGCATGCAGAAGAGGCCTGTCCGACTTATGTGCCCGAAGACACGGAGGTGTATCAATTATCCGATAATCCGGCTTGTCCGCCCCAACCGCTGTGGGCTACTATATATATAGGTAAAGGGAAAAAGGATAAGCTGAACAAAATTGATATTGTGGGTTTCCTTTATAAAAAGGGGAATTTAGGCAAGGAAGATGTGGGCCGCGTGGATGTGAAAGAGCATTATGCTTTCGTGGCAGTGCGTCGCAGCAAAATAAAGCAACTGTTTACCTTGATTCGGGGAGAAAAAATAAAGGGAATGAAGACTCTAATTGAAGAAGCAAAATAATAGCACTATGTTGTGTGCGATAACGCTCATAATAATATGCTTTGTCTGTTTTTGTTTTGTGACAAAACCGCTCTGAGGTCATCTTTTTTTTATGAAACATTATTTGGCAGCATCTTTCACATTAATATGTCCGTCAGGTATATATTTTTGATTTGCATATTTATGTGTTTATTCTTGTATAATAGTCATAATCAGTTTGTTATACGTGTTTCTTTGTTTTGATTAATTCATCTTTATATGCGCATTCCATTGAGTTTGCCCGACTAACAATCTGGTGTATAAATACTGTATAAACCAATAAAAAGAAAGGTAAATAGCCTTAGTGATTATAATTTTATAGAGAAACGTTTGGCGTAAGGGAAATATTTTGTAATTTCGCAGCGTCTTAAGACTTCTAATAACTGAAATTGTATAACAAAAACCAACTTTCAAATGAAAAAGCATAATTTCAATGCCGGACCTTCCATACTTCCTCGCGAAGTAATAGAGGATACTGCAAAGGCCATTTTGGATTTTAATGGGTCTGGTCTCTCTCTGATGGAAATCAGCCACCGTGCTAAAGACTTCCAACCTGTGGTTGACGAAGCGGAAGCGTTGTTTAAGGAACTACTTAACATTCCCGAGGGTTACTCGGTGCTCTTCCTGGGTGGTGGTGCCAGTTTGGAATTCTGCATGGTACCTTTCAATTTCCTTGAGAAGAAAGCAGCTTACCTCAATACCGGTACATGGGCAAAAAAAGCAATGAAGGAAGCCAAAGGCTTTGGCGAAGTTGTTGAAGTTGCCTCTTCAGCCGATGCTAATTACACATTTATCCCGAAAGACTACACAATCCCAACCGACGCAGACTACTTTCACATTACAACCAACAACACAATTTTTGGTACAGAGTTAAAGGAAGATCTTAATTCGCCGATTCCTGTCGTAGCCGACATGTCCTCGGATATTTTCTCACGCCCTATCGACGTATCTAAATACGCTTGTATTTATGGTGGTGCACAAAAGAATCTGGCTCCTGCCGGTCTTACTTTTGTTATTGTGAAGAATGACGCGCTGGGTAAGGTGTCTCGTTACATTCCTACAATGTTGAGTTATCAAACTCACATTGATAACGGTTCGATGTTTAACACACCTCCTGTAGTACCTATTTATGCTGCATTGCAAACGCTGAAATGGGTCAAAGCTCAGGGTGGAGTGAAAGAGATGGAACGCCGTGCCATTGAGAAAGCCGATTTGCTGTACAATGAAATTGATCGCAACAAACTATTTGTGGGTACTGCTGCCGAAGAGGATCGTTCCAGAATGAACATCTGCTTCGTTATGACTCCCGAATACAAAGAACTGGAAGCCGATTTCTTGAAGTTCGCTACAGAAAGAGGTATGGTGGGTATCAAAGGTCACCGTTCGGTGGGCGGTTTCAGAGCTTCGTGCTACAATGCCCTCCCAAAAGAAAGTGTTCAGGCTTTAATAGATTGCATGCAGGAGTTTGAAAAACTGCACTAAGCAACCTTATTAATATAATTTTCACCACAGATTGTACGAGGGCGCAGATGAATAATGATCTGTGAAAAAGCCTTGTGTAATCTGTGGTGATTTCATTTTATAAACTATCAACATTTGCTATGAAAGTACTAATTGCTACCGACAAACCGTTTGCCAAAGTGGCTGTAGACGGTATTCGTAAAGAGATTGAAGCTGCCGGATTTGAACTGGCTTTACTCGAAAAATATACTGAAAAGGCTCAATTGCTAGATGCAGTGAAAGATGCCAATGCCATCATTATACGTAGTGACATTATTGATGCTGAGGTTCTGGATGCTGCCAAGGAACTGAAAATTGTGGTTCGTGCCGGCGCCGGATATGATAACGTTGATTTGGAAGCTGCAACTGCTCACCAAGTTTGTGTGATGAATACACCCGGACAGAATGCTAATGCTGTGGCCGAACTGGCTTTGGGTATGATGGTCTATGCTGTGCGTAACTTCTACAACGGAACTTCGGGAACGGAACTGATGGGTAAAAAACTGGGTATTCATGCTTATGGAAATGTAGGTCGCAATGTGGCCCGCATAGCCAGAGGTTTTGGTATGGAGATTTACGCATACGATGCTTTCTGCCCTAAAGAAGTGATGGAGAGCGAAGGGGTGATAGTTTGTGACTCTGCCGATGAACTTTATAAGGCTTGTGATGTTGTTTCTTTGCACATTCCGGCAACTGCCGAAACAAAGAACTCCATCAACTATGCATTGCTCAATGGCATGCCTAAAGGTGGATTGCTGGTAAACACAGCGCGCAAAGAGGTAATCAACGAAGCTGAAGTGCTGAAACTGATGGCCGATAGACCCGACTTCAAGTATGTTACTGACATTATGCCGGCTGCTCATGCAGAGTTTGCAGAAAAGTTTGCCGGTCGTTATTTTGCTACTCCGAAGAAAATGGGTGCGCAGACTGCCGAAGCAAATATCAACGCCGGAATTGCTGCTGCCAAACAAATTGTTGGCTTCCTGAAAGATGGATGCGAGAAGTTCAGAGTAAACAAATAATATTAATGAATAGAATTTATGGCAATAATAAAACCTTTTAAGGGTATTCGTCCGCCTCAGAACCTGGTGGAGCAAGTAGCATCGCGCCCTTACGACGTGTTAAACTCAGAAGAAGCCCGTGAAGAGGCTGCCGGAAACGAAAAATCTCTTTATCACATTATCAAGCCGGAAATTGATTTTCCGCAGGGCACCGACGAGCACGATGACTGTGTATATGCCAAAGCTGCAGAGAATTTCCAATTATTCCAGGACAAAGGATGGTTGGTACAGGACGAAAAGGAATTGTACTACATCTATGCACAAACCATGAATGGCAAAACGCAGTATGGTTTGGTGGTTGGTGCCTACGTGCCCGACTACATGAATGGAATCATCAAAAAGCACGAACTAACCCGTCGCGACAAGGAGGAAGACCGCATGAAGCATGTTCGTGTGAACAATGCTAACATTGAGCCGGTATTCTTTGCCTATCCCGATAATGCAACGTTGGATGCCTTGGTGAAGAAATATACCGTTCAAGAGCCTGTTTATGATTTCATTGCTCCGGGCGATGGATTTGGACATACATTCTGGATTATTGATGATGCAAGTGACATTGCTACCGTAACGAAGGAATTTGCTGCCATGCCGGCGTTATATATTGCCGATGGCCATCACCGTTCGGCAGCTGCTGCGTTGGTGGGTGCCGAGAAAGCTAAACAGAACCCCAATCACCGTGGTGATGAGGAATACAACTACTTCATGGCTGTGTGTTTCCCGGCCAATCAGTTGACCATTATCGACTACAACCGCGTGGTGAAGGATCTTAACGGACTTTCAGCTGCTGAGTTTCTTGCTGCTCTCGAAAAGAGTTTTGTTGTGGAAGAGAAAGGTGCTGATATTTACAAACCCAATGAATTGCATAACTTCAGCTTGTATCTGGAGGGCAAATGGTACAGTTTGACCGCTAAACCAGGCACGTATGATGACAATGACCCGATTGGTGTATTGGATGTAACCATCTCTTCCAACCTCATTCTGGATGAGATTCTGGGCATCAAGGACTTGCGCTCTGATAAACGAATTGATTTTGTAGGTGGCATCCGTGGATTAGGCGAACTGAGCAAACGTGTTGACAGCGGAGAAATGAAAGTGGCATTGGCTCTCTATCCTGTTTCCATGAAACAGCTCATGGACATTGCCGATACCGGTAATATTATGCCTCCCAAAACTACTTGGTTTGAACCCAAATTGCGTTCGGGCCTTGTGATTCACAAATTGGTATAAGCCGTAGCGTTCATGCTGTAGCGCGTGAGGCGTATGCTAACCATGAACAAATGACGCTTCTGCGTCTTAATAATAAGCACTATAGGGGCTGTCTGTAAAAGCGGGCAGCCCTTTTTAGTTATATGTAATGACTTTTTTTGTAACTTTGCGCCATGGTTCAAGATACTTATAAAACAATAGCCGATGTATCCGAAGGGTTGTACACTGAGAAGAGAAGCAAATTCATTGCTGTGGCCCTTCCGGTGAAAACCGTAGAAGAGATAAAAGAGCATTTGGAAGTGTATCAAAAGAAGTACTACGATGCTCGCCACGTGTGCTATGCGTACATGCTGGGACACGAACGGAAAGACTTTCGTGCCAATGACAACGGAGAACCATCGGGTACTGCGGGCAAACCCATTTTGGGGCAGATTAACTCGAACGAGCTGACGGATATTCTGGTGATTGTGGTGCGTTATTTTGGTGGTATCAAGTTGGGTACCAGCGGACTTATTGTGGCTTATAAAGCTGCCGCTGCCGAAGCAATTGCTGCTGCTACCATTCTGGAGAAAACCGTCGACGACGAAGTTACGGTACTTTTTGAATACCCCTTCATGAATGATGTAATGCGCATTGTGAAGGAAGAAGAACCCGAAATTGTAGACCAGTTGTATGACATGGATTGCCGCATGACGCTTCGTATTCGCCGTTCGTGCATGCCCCGCTTACGCGAGCGCTTGTTGAAAGTTGAAACGGCTCGTTTGGCCGACCAAGATTAGTCAATTAAATATTATATATCTGATAAGATGGCATTTGAAGCAACAAAAAAAGAGTGGAGTGAGTTGTATACGTTTTTTCGCTTGCTGGCAACCGGTGTGGTGTACATGGGTACTCCGCAGGGGAAAAAAGACGATGAAAAGAAGTTGAGCATTGCAATGATTCAACGCGAAGAGCACAACGGCACCCGTCGCTATTACATCGAAGGAGAGGAAGTACATGTGGTGGGTGAAGAGATGGATGCTCGTTTCCCAAGAGAAGATTTTGCCACTGTGGCCGATCTTATTTTGGATGCGATAAAGACATCGCCCGATGATGAAGTGGCTTCTCCCGATGGAGTAGAGGAGTTTCTCGATGCTGTTTCTATCTTTGATCTGGAAGCAAAAACAGAAGATCGCACAGACTTTTCTATTGCTTTCTGGCATGCCGATGCACCGCTTACGGGGCTTGTGGTACGCTCACGCATCGGACGGATGAATCCGTTGCTTGACGGTGGGCGCACGGCCAACTTGAAGTTTGAGCAAACGGGTATTAAATTTGCAACGCCCACTGTGAGCAAAGTCAATGCACTGGAATCTGCCAATGAAGTGGCCGACCGCATGATGCTGATTGACCGTTTGGGTGGAGTGCTGAAGTATGCCGATGTAGCCGACAAGGTATTTCGCAGCAATCTCCTGATGATTGACCTGCATTTTCCACGTTTGCTGGCAGAGATGCTTCGTGTGATGCAGCTCGACGGAATTACTCGTGTTTCCGAACTGACCGAGGCTATGAACTCCATCAATCCATTAAAGATAAAGGAGGAACTCATCACCAAGCACCATTATTATGAGTTCAAGATGAAACAGTTTTTGTTGGCTTTGGCTTTGGGTATGCGCCCTGCCAAGATATACAACGGAACCGATTCGGCAGTGGAAGGAATGCTTTTGGTTAGTGGCAACGGTGAAGTACTGTGCTACCACAAATCAGATAAAGCAGTATTCGAAGACTTTCTTTACCTCAATACCCGCTTCGAGAAAGGAGCGGTTGAGAAAGATAAATACGGTTTCCTGGAGCGTGAAAACGGAGTGTACTACTTTAAACTAAATGCCAAAATTGGTTTGGTGAAACGCTAAACGCCTGGGGTATATAGCCAACAAGTACTGAGGTATATAGCTCATTGAAACCGGCTATATACCTCAGTGCATATACGCTATATAGGTCAGGACAGTCCTGAATTCAAGTTGTAAATGCGACAGTGATTATTATCTTATGTTAAATGCCTTTTTCATGTGTTCTAGATCTTTGAATTTCATGGCCTGTTCTGGGGTCATGTATCCGAGTCTTTTTCTGGG
>Ga0129308_1001233_pt1 | contig 28450 bp, 26 predicted proteins | sample L827metagenome_FD_94440 | JGI IMG/M metagenome (GOLD analysis project Ga0129308, IMG submission 94440) | Ring-tailed lemur group fecal microbial communities from Wisconsin, USA - L827 metagenome | ecosystem: Host-associated > Mammals > Digestive system > Large intestine > Fecal | place: USA...
CCGTTCCCATTCCGAACACGGAAGTTAAGCTCATCTCTGCCGAAGATACTTGTCTGGAGACGGACCGGAAAAATAGGTAACGCCAACACAAAACAGGACAGTCAAAAGACTGTCCTGTTTTTTTATTTTGAGAACCTACCGATTTATTGAGCGAAAATCGAACGTACTTTCTAATTTTGATTGACTTAAAGGACCTTCTGTACTACAATCAGTAGGAAGGGAGTGCTGGGCCTTGGAACGGAATATCACCTGCTGCTTTACCGGGCATCGGCCCGATAAGTTGTCCTGGGGGACTGAGGAGAACGATCCCCGCTGTCTGGAGCTGAAAGAGCGGCTGGCAGAGGCCCTGGAACGGGCCTACAAGGCCGGCTGCCGGCACTTTATCTGTGGCATGGCCCGGGGGGCCGACCTGTACTTCGCGGAGGCTGTGCTGGCTCTGAGGGCTGCATATCCAGATGTGAGTCTGGAGGGGGCAAGGCCCTGCGAGAGCCAGGCCGACTCCTGGCCGGCAGGGGAGCGATTACGTTATCAGCGGATCTTGGATCAGTGCAACTATGAGACTTTGGTCCAGCATTACTACGACCGCGGCTGCATGATGCGGCGCAACCGCTATATGGTGGACCGGTCCAGCCGAATTATCGCCGTCTACGACGGCGTGCCCAAGGGCGGCACCGCCCAGACCCTGGCCTATGCCCTGCGTCAGGGTCTGGAAACCGATATATTACCTGTGGAAATAGGAGAGAACGCGCCATGAAAACATTGCTGCACGCCTGCTGTGCTCCATGCGCCAACCGTCCGATTGAGGTCCTGCGGCAGGAGGGGCTGGATGTGGTTACCTTTTGGTATAACCCCAATATCCACCCCTACACCGAATACCAGGCCCGGAAATCCACCCTGGAGCGATACGCCAAGGAGATCGGCATGAAGCTGATCATCGGGGGAACCTACGACCTGCGTCCCTTTATCACCAGTGTGGCGGGCAATATCGACGGCCGCTGTGGCTACTGTTACCGGGTGCGGATGGAGGAGACCGCCAAGTACGCCGCAGAGCACGGCTTTGACAGCTTCACCACCTCCCTGCTGATCTCCCCCTACCAGAATCACGAGGCCATCGTGGCGGTGGGAACGGCCATGGGGGAGAAGTACGGCGTGGAATTCCTGCCCCGGGATTTCCGGCCTCTGTTTCGGGAGGGACAGGAGTTTGCCCGGGAGCACGGCATGTATATGCAGAAGTACTGCGGCTGCATTTTCAGTGAGGAAGACCGCTATATGGCGGCCAAGCGGAAGAAAAAAGAGGCCAGGCGCCAGTTGGAGCAAGGAACTTAAAAGAAAGCGGACGCTTCCGAGAGGGAGCGTCCGTTTTTGATTTTGACCCGGCAAAGAAGCCGCCACGTAAAAGAAGAAGGAGCGGTTCCAAATGAACCGCTCCTTCTGTGAAGGGACAAAGATTTCAGACCAAGTACGGCTGGATTAGCCGAACATGGGCAGGAAGTTGACAAAGGCAGTCAGGATGATGCCGTTGAAGAAGTCGATGAACAGAGAACCGACCAGGGGCACCACGAAGTAAGCCTGGGGAGCGGGGCCATAGCGCTTGGTCAGAACCTGCATGTTGGCCATGGCGTTGGGGGTAGCACCCATGCCGAAGCCGCAGAAAGCGGAGGTCATGACAGCGGCCTCGTAGTCGCGGCCCATGACGTTGAACACCACGAAGCGGGCGAAGAAGAACATCAGGACGACCTGAGCGATCAGCATGACGATCATGGGGCCGGCCAGAGAAGCCAGATCCATCAGCTTCAGGGACATCAGAGCGATGGCCAGGAAGATGGACAGGGAGACGTTGCCCCACAGATCCAGAGCGGTGGAGGGCAGAACCTTGTGATTGGCGTCGGCCACGTTACGGATGACAGCGGCCACCAGCATAGCGCCGATGTAGGTGGGGAAGGTCAGCTTGAAGTCGCCGAAGTGAATCTTGTTCAGGAAGGTGGTCAGGATGACGCCCAGGCCGGAAGCGACGATCAGCAGGATAGCGGCGTTGGTGAAGGACTCAGCGTCGACGCGCTCAGCCTTGGCCTTGTCCTCAGCGGACTCGTCGCTCAGCTCCATGATCTCGGACTCGCTCTCGGTGGAGGTCAGATTGTACTTATTGATGATGCTGCGGGCAGTAGGACCACCCATCAGAGAGCCGGACACCAGGCCGAAGGTAGCGGCGGCGATAGCCAGGGCGTTGGCGCCCTCCAGGCCCATCTCCTCCAGCAGGGGGCCGTAGGAACCGGCAGTGCCGTGACCGCCGACCATGGGGATGGAGCCGGTGCACAGGCCCAGACGCAGATCCCAGCCGAACACGCCGGCCAGCAGGCTGCCCAGAACGTTCTGCAGGCAGACCATGATGATGGCGATGGCCAGGAAGGAGAAGACCTTCTTGCCGCCCTTCTTCAGCAGACGGAAGCAGGCGGTGTAGCCCACGCTGGTGAAGAACAGGGTCATGAAGTAGTTCTTGACGTTGGCGTCAAAGGACAGGTTGACGATACCAGCGATGTTCAGGAACAGGTGAACGATAGCGAAGATCAGGCCGCCGACCACGGGGGCGGGCACGCAGCAGCGCTTCAGGAAGTCGATTCGCTCGGTCAGGAAACGACCCAGAACGAACAGGAGCATGGCCAGACCAGCAGTCTGGTACATATCGAGGGTAAACTCAGGCATTGTTGTTCTCCTTCTTTCTCAAATATTTTCTCATTTTTGACCGCATGTCCCGGTGCGGCCTCACTCAACTCCTGCATTTTAACTGGCCTGAATCAAAATCCTTCAAAATCCAACAAAACCGGAAAAAGTTTGATAAAACGTACAAAGACAGTTTTTTTACAATATGTCTTTCTGCCATGGACACAGAGAAAAACGAGAAAAAACCGCCTGTCAGTACGGATTTGCAAATGAAAGTTAGACAATTTGCAAGGGGGATCTGGAAAATAACGGCCTGTTTATGGGAATATCACAAGAAAAAATCTCCGTCCCGGCAGACAAAAACCCGGCTGCGCCTGGGCACAGCCGGGTTAAAAGGTATCGTTTGCTTCAAAATGACTCAGTCTTCCTCTACCAGGACCAGCAGGCCATCCAGAAACTTTTTCAGGTTGGCCTTGCCTCCGGGGCCGTTGCCCTGGATGTGGGCCATCTCAGCCCGGACCTCCTGGAAGGGGAACAGGCGGGCGGAGTAGCGGGTAAAGAACTCGTTGTTGTAGTCCTCCAGCCCCAGGCTGGCGATGTGGCTCAGGCCGCGCTCCAGGGCCCGGCGGGCCCGCTGTTCCATGGTTTTGGGGGTACTGCTCAACTGGGCGCACAGGGCGCTGCACCCCACCTGAGAGGCGGTCTGCCCCTGCTCCAACAGAAAGGTGCACATGTCGATGATATCCTGTGCACCCTTTTCCCCAGCCATACCCAGCTGGCTGAGAATATATTTCAGGCGGCGGCGCTCCCGTTCCCAGCGGTTCTCCTGGGGCGGGGGCGGGGCCTCCCGGTTGACAAAGACGCTCTGGATCGCCTTCAGAGCCCGTTCGTTTTCAATCTGATGGCTTACGTTGCTGATGACCTGGCGTACTTCAATCAGGTTGATGGGCTTTTGGATAAAGAAGTCTACTCCGGCGGTGTAAGCCTTGGCGATCATCTCCTTGGAGGTGACCTGGGACAGCATGATAAACTTGGCGGCGCAGCTCCGTTCCCGAAGCTCCCGGACCACCTGAATGCCGTCCTTGCCGGGCATCAGCAGGTCCACCAGGATCAGATCCGGGTCCACCGCCAGAATGCGGTCCAGGTCAGGAGGGCCGTCGGCGGTGTCTCCACAGATGGCGCCCAGGCCGCCCCCTTCCACGATGTCCTCCAGAATGCTGATGACAGAGATGTCGTCCTCAATGATGTAGATCCTCATGATTCATCCCCTCCGATCACCCGGTCCAGCGGCAGCCGGACCTGGAATTTTGCGCCCTGGCCGGGCGCTGAATCCACTTGTATCGTGCCGTCCAGCTCGTCCACGATATACTGCACCGCGGACAGGCCCACGCCACGGTTGATGTCGCCGGTCTCGGGATTGAATTTGGTGGAGTAGCCCACCTTAAACAGCAGCTTCATGCCTCGGGGCGGAATGCCGGGGCCGTCGTCCAGCACCTGGAAGACGAGACTGTCGCCGTCACGCCAGCAGTCCACCAGTACCTCGCCTCGGCGGCGGTCCGCCTGAATGGCCTCCACCGCGTTGGTCACCAGGTTTTTCAGCAGAGACAGCAGGCGGTAGTGCTCCCGGATGGGCAGGTCCTCCCGGCAGTGGCACTCCAGGCGGATGTTGGCCCGCTGGGCCCCCAGAAACTGGCGGGTGGACACCTCAAGAATGTGGAACATGTCGGTGAGGGACATGGACTCGTGGTCATAGGACCCGGCCACCTCCTCCTCAATGCCCCGGATGATCCGCAGGTTGTCCTTTTTCACCTCGTGGACCTCCCGGGCGATGGCCAGGGCCAGGGAGGTCAGCTCCTCCGGGGCCTGGTTCCGGTCCAGCTGCTCGTAGAGCTGGTAGGCGTGGGACATGACCGTCTCGATGTCCTCGGCGTCCTTCTTGAGGAAGTACAGCTCGGTCTTCAGCTCCGCCGTCATGAGGAAGAGCTTGTGGTAGCGCTGTTCATGCTCCTCCCGCAGCAGCAGCTGGCGGTAGCTCTGGGTGCCCCAGAGAAAGGCGGCGGCGGGGATGGAGCGGATCAGGGCCAGCGCCGCGATGGTGAACAGCTCGGTGGTGATGGCCTCCAGCGACAGGTGGCTGGACAGGGCCAGATTCAGGGTGTTGGACAGAAAATCGCACAGCCAGAAGACCATCCACAGCCGGGATGGGGAGACGGACCGGCGATCTTTGACCAAAATACACAACAATAAGTCGTAAACGACATAAAAAATACCGCCTGGATACTCTAAATAGAGGGCCGCAGACAGGGTGGAGCCGTTCAGCACGTCGATCCAGGCCCGGAAACCGGTGACGAACAGACCGGTGACCAGCCCGGCGTCGGGCCAGTGGCTGTCCCGCATCAAGGTGACCAGCAGGGCGGGGTACAGGGTGGCGGCGGCAGATACCCGGAAGCCCTCCGCCAGGACCGACAGCACAGACAGGTAAAGCTGGCTGGTCAGGGTCACCACAACGGCGATCAAAAGCCGCCGCTGCCAGAGGGACAGACGCAGGACGGGCCGTTTTGAGACCTTCATGGAACGTAAATCACTCCCATACATATTTAAATATACAGACATATAAATTTTGATATATGGATCAGCTATATGATAAAAGATTGGAGGAGAATGTGCAAGGGATTCCGGAAAATTCTTTCTTTTTCAAGGACCGAGCCTGGGGAAGAAAGTTGCGGAATTGCCCAACTTTTGGTTGACTTTGTAGACCAACATGGAGTACAATAGGTTTACAAAGTAGACCAAAGAAGGTGCGACAATGGAAGAAACGACGTTGACCAACAGTGAGTGGTATGTGCTGGACTGTCTGTGGGAGCACAGCCCCATGACGGTGATGCAGTTGGTGGCCGCTCTGGGAGAGAAGGTGGGCTGGGCCAAGAGCACCACCATCACCACCCTGCGGCGGATGGAGGACAAGGGCCTGATCCGCTGTGAGATGGAGGGCCGGACCCGGTACTACTTCCCTCTGGCAGAGCGGAAACAGGCTGAGATCCGGGAGACCCGCTCCTTCTTGGATAAGGTATACCGGGGCAGCGTGGGCCTGATGGTGTCCGCCATGGCCCAGGACAGGGCCCTGTCCAAGGAGGAGATCGACCAGCTGTACGCCATTCTGAAGCAGGCGGAGGAGGGGCAGAGATGATAGAGTGGATCGTGACGTCGTCTGCGTTGATTCTGGTGGTCCTGGTCCTGCGGGCCCTGCTGCGCGGAAAAATTTCGCTGCGGATACAGTATGCCCTGTGGCTGGTGGTGGCAGTCCGGCTGCTGATGCCCGTTCCCCTATGGAAGGCCCCTCTGCCTGTGACGGCGGCAAATCTGGCCCCCGAGCCTGGGCCGCGATGGGAGTCCACCCGGTACCAGGTGGAGGAGGTGCCGCTGGCCGAAGGAGGCGGCGTGTCGAACAGCCGGTTTCAGGTCCAGTCAGACGGCACTGTCACAACATCGGACAGTTTTAGTTTTCCGGAGCTGGATAAGGAGGCAGGGGTTATCCGGGTCTATGCCGACTTCTGGTCTCCCCGGCAGATTGCCCTTGCTCTGTGGGCGGCAGCCGCAGTTCTGATGGCGCTGGCCATGCTCTGGGCCAACCTCCGCTTTGCCCGGCGGCTGAAGGAGCGCCGCCGGCCTCTGGAGGCGGAGCCCTGTACTGTTCCTGTTTACACAGCCGACGGCCTGCCCTCTCCCTGCCTCTTCGGCCTGTTCCGGCCCGCCATCTACCTGCCCCCCGAGGCGGCGGAAGACGGGACGGTCCGGGCTCACGTCCTGGCCCACGAGCTGACCCACTACGCCCACAAGGACCACATCTGGGCGGTTCTGCGGTGCCTGTGCCTGGCGCTCCACTGGTACAACCCCCTGGTGTGGCTGGCGGTGATCCTGTCCAAGTGGGACGGGGAGCTGGCCTGTGACGAGGGGGCGGTGGCCCGGCTGGGGGAGGAGGCCCGGTTTGCCTATGGCCGCACTCTGGTGGGCCTGGCGGCCCGGCGGTCGAGCCGCCCCGCCGACCTGCTGTCCTGCTCCACCGCCATGACCGAGGGAAAAAAGACCATCCAGCAGCGGGTGGCCCTGCTGGTCAAAAAGCCGGAGACCCGAAAGGCCGCTCTCTTCGCCGCCCTGGCCGTCCTGGCTCTGGCGGTGGTATTTACCTTCTCAGCGGGGAGCGGGAGCGCCTACGACCAATATGGCGCTCAGGTAGAGCAGGCCCAGGCCCTTCGGATGGCGCCGCCCCCCTATTTTAGTGTGTTTTATCCCGACCCCATTACCGATGAGGACCTGCTGGCCCAGGCCAAGGAATTGTTGGGCAAGGCCCGGGAGCTGACGGCGGAGGAGAAAAAACAGGATTGGAGCGACGCGTTTTTTAACGCTTATTCCGTCACCCTGTTCCGGGCACCGGCGGATGAGGAGGGGGCGCGCTACCGCCTGTGCGGGAAGAATGGAACGGACTATGTCCTAATCGAAAGCGGTGACTGGGAGGACCGGGAAAATTTGAAGTACACTCCCGTGGCTGCTCTGTCCGACGGATTTTCCGAGGCCCTGCTGGTGCTGGCCCGGCAGCAATACGACCGGAACATCGAGGCCAAGATCGCCCTTACCGACGAGGAAATCGTCTGGTTCAACGAGGTGTTTTTCGACCAAACGGAGGGATTCAATATCCGCGTCCAGTTCCTCAGCACGCTGTATGACCGGCCCGAGGACATCGACCTGTATGAGCTGTTTTATAACGGCAGCGGCCTGCCAGAGGCGAAGCCTATCTCCAAAGAGGAGCTGCGGGCGCTGACTGGGTCGGACAACTGGCAGGGGGTAGACTGCGATCGGGTGACCGAGGCTGAGATGGACGCTGTTTTGAGAACGCACACCGGTCTGTCTCTGGATCAGACCAACCGGGTGGGGCTGGATCAGTTTACCCGTCTGCCAGACAACGACGCTTACTACCATTTTCACGGGGATACCAATGCGGACGTCCTCAAGGTCATCTCCGGATTTCGTAGCGGGGATACCCTGAAGCTGTACTATTCCTATGGGTACACCGACTCCGATTTCCGTTTCCTTACCTTGCGGGAGGTGGACGGAACTTACCTCTTTGTGTCCAACCAGACTGCATCCGGTCAAGAGGGGGAGTATTCGGACTTTTTGACCCGACTGTCCAAAGCCTGGAGCATACTGCCCGAACACACCAGCCTGGGGAGCGGCTATTCCGCGATCACCGACAGGGGCTATCGTGACGCCTTGTATGAGTTGTTGTCCCAGGGGACACCTTCCGCGGCGGAGGATGATACGGACTTATACATGAACTGGTCAAGAAAGTTTAACACCGGTGAAGCGGCATTTTTCCACATTGCCAGCCCGAGGAAGGTGACATTCTATTTGTCTGAACAGCCCGTAGGGTGCTATCTGGCCGTCTATGAGGGGGCGGACAGCCGGACCTGCCGCCGGTTGGCCATCCTGCCCGCCGGAACGGTGGAGCGGGCGGCGGAGCTCTCTCTGAATTGGATACGGGGCGGCGTCCTGTGACGCCTTCCGATATGAATTTTGCTGCCGGAGGAGGGGCGCCTGCCCGAAACGTGCCCGTATGAAGAAGATCAAAAAAGCGCCCCGGCGGTTCACGACCGCCGAGGCGCTTTCGTCATTTTCCTGAAAATATAGTGTTCAATATAGTAAAAACGCCAGAAGTTAAACCTGTTAAAATCCTGTGACTCCTTTGGAACTCATCGTTAAGAAACCGTTAATATGGTTGTTTCCGCGGTGGTAAATCGCTATGATAATATAAATCTTTGTACTTTATCTTTGCCTAAGGCGGGAGTTTTTATTATGAGTTTACGCGTCGGCATCGACATCGGCTCCACCACCGTCAAAGTGGTGGTGCTGGATGAACACAATAAGCTGCTGTTCCGCTCCTATGAGCGGCACTACTCCAAAACCCGGGAGCGGGCCTGCGAGACCCTGAATTCCATCCGGGACATGCTGGCCGGCCAGGAGATCAAGGTCACCATCACCGGTTCCGCCGGCCTGGGTGTGGCCAGCGCCGCCCACATCGACTTTGTCCAGGAGGTCTACGCCACCGCCGCCGCGGTGAATACATACATCCCCGACACCGACGCCGTCATCGAGCTGGGCGGCGAGGATGCCAAGATCATCTTCTTCGGCGGCGCCCTGGAGGAGCGGATGAACGGCTCCTGCGCCGGGGGCACCGGCGCCTTCATCGACCAGATGGCCACCCTGATGAATGTCAGCGTCCAGGAGCTGGACGCCCTTTCGTTGAAGCACGAGAAGATCTATCCCATTGCCTCCCGCTGCGGCGTCTTCGCCAAGAGCGACATCCAGCCCATCCTGAATCAGGGCGGCCGGAAAGAGGACGTGGCCGCCTCCATTTTCCAGGCGGTGGTGGACCAGACCGTGGCCGGTCTGACCCAGGGCCGGGAGCTCAAGGGCAAGATCGTCTTTTTGGGCGGCCCCCTCCACTTTCTCATGGGCCTGCGGGAGCGGTTTGTGGACACCCTCAAACTGGACGGGGAGCACGCCGTGTTCCCCCGGGACGGCGACTGCTTCGCCGCCATGGGCGCGGCCCTGTGCGCCACCGACTATGCCCCCGCCCCCTTTGAAACCGTGCTGAAAAAGCTGGAGGAGAGCGTGGACACTACGACCCTGGTGGACACTATGCCCCCGCTGTTCGCCAGCCAGGAGGAATATGACGCCTTCTGCGCCCGGCACAACGCCAAAAAGCCCCCCGAGGTGGATATCCGCACCTACACCGGCCCCGCCTGGCTGGGGCTCGACGCGGGCTCCACCACCACTAAGCTGGCCCTCATCACCGAGAACGGCGGCCTGCTGTATACCTACTACCACTCCAACCAGGGCAACCCTGTGGCTATTGTCCTGGACCAGCTGCGGAAAATCTACGACATGTGCGGGGACCGCATCACCATCAAGGGCGCCGCCGTCACCGGTTACGGCGAGGACCTCATTAAAAACGCCTTCTCCTGCGACCTGGGGCTGGTGGAGACCATGGCCCACTACAAGGCCGCCGCCCACTTCGAACCCGATGTGGACTTTATCATCGACATCGGCGGTCAGGACATGAAGTGCTTTAAAATCCGCAACGGCGCGGTGGACTCCATCATGCTGAACGAGGCCTGCTCCTCCGGCTGCGGCTCCTTCATCGAGACCTTCGCCAAGGCGCTGGGCTACAACATCGCGGACTTTGCAAAGCTGGGCCTGTTCACCCAGAAGCCGGTGAACCTGGGCTCCCGCTGCACCGTCTTTATGAACTCCAGCGTCAAGCAGGCTCAGAAGGACGGGGCCAGCGTGGCCGACATCTCCGCCGGCCTGTCCACCTCCATCGTGAAAAACGCCATCTACAAGGTCATCCGGGCCGCTTCCGCCGACGATTTGGGCCAGCATATCGTGGTCCAGGGGGGCACCTTCCACAACGACGCGGTGCTCCGGGCTTTTGAGCAGGAGCTGGGCCGGAACGTGACCCGTCCCACCATCGCGGGCATCATGGGGGCCTTCGGCGCAGCCCTGGCCGCCCGGGACCTGCACCTGGAACAGAGCAGCCTGCTGTCCCGGGAGGACCTGGCCCGCTTCACCCACACCGCCAAGCCCGCCACCTGCGGCCTGTGTACCAACCACTGCTCCCTCACCGTCAACTCCTTCGACGGCGGACGGCGGTTCGTGTCGGGCAACCGCTGCTCCCGCCCCCTGGGGGAGGAGCCCCATCGCCAGCCCGATCTGATGCGCTATAAGTATGCCAAGCTCCGGGCCATGCACGGCAAGGGGAGCGGGACCGGCAGCCGGGGGAAGATCGGGATTCCCTTCGGCCTGAATATGTACGAAAACCTGCCCTTCTGGTTTGAATTCTTTACAAAGCTGGACTTCGAGGTGGTCCTCTCCCCCGAGTCCTCCCGGAAAATTTACTTAAAAGGCCAGCGCACCATCCCCTCGGACACGGTCTGCTATCCCGCCAAGCTGCTCCACGGCCATGTGGAGGCCCTGGTGGAAGCGGGAGTGGACGCCATCTGGTACCCCTGCATGTCCTATAACAACGACGAGGGCATCGGCGATGACCACTATAACTGCCCCGTGGTGGCTTACTACCCCGAGCTGCTGGCCGCCAACATCCCCGCGCTGAATCAGACCAGATTCCTGGACCCCTATGTGGGCCTGTGGCGGCGCAAGGATTTTGAAAAGCGCATCGCCAAAATCATGCTGTACGAGTTCCAGATCCCCAAGAAGGAGACGGTGGCCGCCGCCGAGGCCGCTTACGCCGCCTATGAGACGTACAGGGACGACGTGCGCGCAACCGGAAAGCAGTACATTGCCTACGCCCGGGAGAAGGGGCTGAACATCCTGGTGGTGTGCGGACGCCCGTACCACATCGACCCGGAGATTAACCACGGCATCAACGACCTCATCACCTCCTACGGCTTCGTCCTGGTCACCGAGGACGCCCTCAGTGATCTGGAGGGCTACGCCCCCAGAACGGTACTGAACCAGTGGACCTTCCAGAGCCGGATGTACAACGCCGCCCGCTATGTCTGCACCCAGCCCGATATGCAGGTGGTTCAGCTTGTCAGCTTCGGCTGCGGCACCGACGCCGTCACTACCGACGAGATGCGCTCCATCCTGGAGGAGGGCGGAAAGCTTTACACCCAGCTGAAGATCGACGATATCAGCAATCTGGGCGCTGTCAAGATCCGAATCCGGAGCTTGATGGCCGCCATCGAGGCCAGAAAAGAGAAATAAGTGCAAGGGGCGCGCGGCGCGCGCCCACGGGCGGCTTCGGCCGCTCCTACGTGCGTTATGCGTATCAGGAAAGGAATTTTGGTATGGCAAAATTAGTGTATGATGATACCGGCCGTCTGCTGTTCACCAAGGAGATGAAGGAGGAGTACACCATCCTCATGCCCCAGATGCTGCCCATCCACTTCGGCATGTTCCGCAAGCTGCTGGAGCTGGAGGGCTATAAGGTGGACCAGCTGAACAACGACGGGCGGGCTGTGGTGGACGAGGGGCTGAAGTACGTCCACAACGACACCTGCTACCCCGCCCTGCTGGTCATCGGCCAGTTTATGGACGCCATCAAGAACGGGGGCTACGACCCTCACAAGGTGGCCCTGTTCATCACCCAGACCGGCGGCGGCTGCCGGGCCTCCAACTACATCCACCTGCTGCGCAAGGCCCTGGCCAAGGCGGGGATGGAGTACATCCCCGTGGTGTCCATCTCCTTCGGTCTGGAGAAGAACCCCGGGTTCAGCATGAGCGTCAGCCTGATCCGCAAGCTGGTCTATGGCATGATGTACGGCGACCTCATCATGTGGACGGCTAACCAGGTCCGCCCCTACGAGGTGGAGACGGGGGCTGCCGACGCCATGATCGCCTACTGGTCCCAGGAGCTGGTGGACCGCTTCCAGGGGGGCAAGGGCATGAGCCGCAGGCAGATGCGGACTATTTTCGATGAGATCTGCGCCGATTTTGCCGCCATCCCTGTCCAGGGAGAGCCCAGGGCCCGCGTGGGCGTGGTGGGCGAGATCTACGTGAAGTTCTCCGCCCTGGGCAACAACAATCTGGAAAAATTCCTCCTCAGCGAGGGGGTGGAGCCCGTGGTCCCCGGCCTGATCGACTTTATCCTGTACTGCGTCCAGACCCGCATCACCGACATCGAGCTCTACGGCGGCAGCGGTGTGCAGAAGGCGGTCTATCAAACCGTCCTGGGGTATGTCCAGGCCTGTCAGAAGGATATGATCGAGGCCCTGGAGCGGTCCGGCCGGTTCCGTGCTCCCGGCGCCTTCCAGGACCTGCACCAGATGATCCGGGGCTATCTGAGCGACGGCAACAAGATGGGCGAGGGCTGGCTGCTGACCGCCGAGATGCTGGAGCTGATCCATTCCGGCACGCCCAATATCGTCTGCACCCAACCCTTCGGCTGCCTGCCCAACCACATCGTGGGCAAGGGTATGATCCGAAAGCTGAAGGACGACTATCCGTACAGTAATATCGTGGCCATTGATTACGACCCCGGCGCCACCAAGATCAACCAGGAGAACCGCATCAAGCTGATGCTGGCCAACGCCAAGGGCCTGACCCACCAGGAAGTGTCCGCTCCCCGGGAGCCCCAGCCCCATATGCCCCCCAAGCTGGCCCACGCGAATATTTAACAAAAACGGCTCCCATCCATCGGATGGGAGCCGTTTTAACTCTATGTATATGCTCATTGGGGAAGCAGCCACAGATTCAGGTCCACCCGGCTGTCGATGCCGTCCACCTGGCCGGCGTCGGTGTACTGCCACATCTGGAACTCGTAGCGGAAGCCGGGATACGCATTGTACTGGGCCAGCCAGAAGGGGTACTGGATCACGCCCTCCAGGTCATAGCGCAGATAGCCCAGATACTGGTTGAGGTAGATCATGGGCGGATACCCCGCCTCCTCCACCGTCTCACAGAAGGCGTTGGCCATGGCGGTGAGAGTTGCCCGGTCCACCCCGTCGGTGCGGGCGGTGTCGTCGGAGATGTTCTCCCAGTCAAAGACCACGGGACCGGTCAGGTCGTAGTCCTCAATCAAATCCAGAACAAATTGAGCCTCCTCCTGGGCCTCCTCCACGGTGACGGCCTGGGAGAAGAAGTAGACGCCCACATCCAAACCGGCGTCCAGAGCGCCTTGGATGTTATTTTGGAACTGGGTGTCTTCAAAAATCACGCCGCTGCCGTAGTACCGGCCTCCAGCGCGAATCATGGCGAACTGGATGCCGTCATCCGCCACCTTGTCCCAGTCGATGGCCCCCTGGTGGGAGGACACGTCGACGCCCAGGGCGGTATCCACCCCGTCGGCGGTGTAGGTCATCCGGTCGTCCTCGGACTGGAAGGCGGACAGGTCGTAGGAGTTGGCAGGAATGGAAGCCAGCACCGGAACAGTTTTGCCGGCGATACGGATCTGGCTGGCGTACCGCTGGACCTGCCAGACAATGGCGCTGATCTCTGCCCGGGTGATGGCGTCCTGGGGCTTGAACAGCAGGCGGTCTCCGTCCTGGCTGCCCGCCACCATACCCAGCTGATACATGGCGGTGACCAGGCCGTCATCCACATCCGTGAAGGGGGAGGGGGCGGTGGAAGGCGTCAGCCCCAGGGCCTGGGCGGCCAGCTGGACGATGCGCAGCCGGGGGATAGCGCCATCCAGCTGGGCAGTGTCTTCCTCCGTGAGCCAGCCACGGGCTACGGCGAAGTTCGCATAGGCGCTGGCCCAGTGGGTCCCCTCCTGGGGCGTCATGGTCCCCAGACCGGCCCCCTTCAGCACCATGACCAGGGCGGCCCCGGCGGAAACAGGGTCCTTGGCGCCGAACTGTCCGTCGGGATAGCCGTCGATGACCCCCTGGCTGTTCAGCGTGGCCACGTAGGGGTAGTACCAGTCCTTCTCCGCTACGTCGGAGAAGGGGGACGTCCAGCCCTCCGGGGCCGCGGCCTGCTCGGCGGCCAGGGCGGGCTGGACCAGGAGGGCGGCGGCCAGGGTGAAGGTCAGGAGACGGGATAGGGATTTGCGCATGGGGCAGCACCTGTCTTTCTATGTTAAGTAGTACCATTATAAAGGGCTGTTCCCAGGGTTTCAACTGCCAAATTGTGAACATTTTTTGGAATCGGTTGCGGTTCGGCCCCTTTGCTGATATAGTTAGTAAAAATGAGTTTAGGAGGCCCCGACATGCACGTCCCGACCTGTGAGACCAGCGCTCTGGACCTGGTGGATTTTGACCAGGCGCTGGAGGCCGCCAACCGGCCAAACCCCGATTATGACATTACAAAGTGGCTTTATGTGCCGAATTTCTACTCAGAGTATCGTTATATTCTGGGGACTCGGGGGGAAAAGCCTCTGATCTGTGTGGGTATCAATCCCTCCACCGCCGCCCCCGACGACCTGGACAATACCCTGAAGTCGGTGGAACGGGTGGCCCATCACAACGGCTATGACAGCTTCATCATGTTCAACGTCTACGCCCAGCGGGCCACCAACCCCGACGACATGGAGCAGACCTACAACCAGGACCTCCATGCCCAGAACATGAAAGCCTTCGATTACATCCTGTCCCTGGACCGGGACGGCGCCCCCGCCGTCTGGGCCGCCTGGGGTACCATCATTGAAAAGCGAAACTACTTGCCGGACTGCGTCCGGGATATGATCGCCATTGGAAACACGCGGGGGGCCCGGTGGTACTCGGCGGGCAAGAAATCCAAGAAGGGCCACCCCCACCACCCCCTGTACCTGCGCAAGGACAGCCCCCTGGAGTCCTTCGACGTGGACGGCTATCTGGATACTTTGGAATATTAAAGGGAGTTTCCGGAAATTCATGGACTTTTTCGGCGGACCATGGTAAAATAATATGATTACGGAGACCGCCCAAGGGCCGTCCGTTACGAATATACATCCTATGGAGGAACTGGTTTGAAAACTGAGATTTTGGGGATCCAATTTGACGACTTGACCCGGCAGGAGGCCGCCCAGCGGGGAAAAGAGCTGTTGGAGGAGGACAAGTTCCACTATGTGGTCACCCCCAATCCTGAATTTATCCTGGCCGCCGAGCAGGACGCCGATTTCCGCGCCGTCCTGAACGGGGCCGACCTGGTGCTGGCCGACGGCATCGGGGTGGTCTATTCCGCAAAGATTTTGGGTACACCCTTAAAGGGGCGGGTGCCCGGCATCGAGTTCGCCGGCGACATGCTTGCCGCTCTCAACGACATGGGCGGACGGCTGTACCTGCTGGGGGCCAAGCCCGGCGTGGCGCAGAAGGCGGGGGAGAACATCTTGGAGCAGTACCCCAACATTGTCCTGTGCGGCACCCATGACGGGTACTTCAAGGACGAGGAGGCCGTCCTGCTGGAGGTGTCCGCCGCCCGGCCCGACCTGATCTTCGTCTGCCTGGGGGCGCCCAAGCAGGAGAAGTGGATGGCCCGCTGGGGCAAGCACACCGGCGCCCGGATGGCCATTGGCCTGGGGGGCTGCCTGGACGTCTTCGCGGGCAACGTGGAGCGGGCCCCCGAGGCCTGGCAGAAACTGGGGCTCGAGTGGGCCTACCGCCTGAAAAAGGAGCCCAAGCGCATCGGCCGCATGGCCCGGCTGCCCCTGGTCCTGGTCAAGGCCGCCGGGGAGCGGGTCAAGGGAGGAAAACATTGATGGCCGGCAAGCTCATCGTCTTCGAGGGCACCGACGGCTCCGGCAAGTCCACCCAGTTTCGACGGCTGTGCCAGCGGCTGGATGAGCAGGGGCGCGATTACCGGAAGCTGGTCTTTCCCCAGTACAGTGAGCCTTCCTCCGCCCTCATCCGCATGTACCTGGGGGGCGAGTTCGGCAAGAATCCCGGGGACGTGAACCCCTATGCCGCCTCGGCCTTCTATGCCGTGGATCGCTACGCCTCTCTGAAAAAGGTATGGGGGGCGTACTATGAGCAGGGCGGCCTGATCCTCACCGACCGGTACACCACCTCCAACGCAGTCCACCAGGCGGTGAAGTGTGAAGAGGCCGACCGTCCCGCCTTTTTGAACTGGCTGGACGACTTTGAGCACGGGAAGATGGGCCTGCCCCGGCCCGACCTGGTGATCTACCTGGACATGCCCATCGAGAAGTCGGTGGAGCTCCTCCGCAGCCGGGAGAGCGCCACCCATACCAAGGCCGACATCCACGAACTGGACACCGGCTACCTGGCCGCCTGCCGCCGGAGCGCCCTCCAGGCCGCCGACGTCCTGGGCTGGCGCAAGGTGGCCTGCCTGGATGAGGCGGGCCGGCTGCGGTCTATCGAGGACATCCATCAGGAAATCTGGGCTCTGGTTGAGCCTGTTTTGCGGTAAAACGTCCCAAAATACAGGAGGTTTTTATGGTTTACATCCTGCTTGCCCCCGGCTTTGAAGAGGCCGAGGCCCTGGTCCCCGCCGACCTGCTGCGCCGTGCAGGGATCGACACCGCCCTGACCGCTCTGGAGGGGGCCGCCGTCACGGGAAGCCACGGCATCACCGTCCAGGCGGATCGGACCCTGGACCAACTGGATCTGGACCGGGCGGAGATGCTCGTCCTGCCCGGCGGCGGGAAGGGCGTGGAGAATCTGGGCAGGTCCTCCGCTGTGGAGGACCTGGTCCGGGAGGCCCGGAACCGGGACATCCCTCTGGCTGCCATCTGCGCCGCCCCCACCCTGCTTGGCCGCTGGGGAATGCTGGAGGGCAAAAAGGCCGTCTGCTACCCCGGTATGGAGGACCGCCTTACCGGAGCTGCCGTGGAGCGGACGTCCGGCGTGGTGGAGGACGGAATGCTCATCACCAGCCGGGCCGCCGGGTCCGCCTTTGATTTCGGACTGACCCTGATCCGGGTGCTGGCCGGGGCGGAGAAGGCGGAGGAGGTCCGCCATGCCGTTCACTACCGCTGAGGAAAAAGCGTTCCTCCGCCGACAGGTCCGCCGGGAACTGGCCCAGCTGACCCGCGAGGAGCGGGAAGCCAGCGACACGGCTCTCTTCGCCCGGTTCCTGGCACTGCCGGAGGTGGAGGCCGCCCGTACCATCTTTGCCTTCTGGGGCATCCCGGAAAAGGAACCGGATACTTTCCGGCTGATCGCCGCCCTGACGGCCCGGGGCAAGGAAATCGGCCTGCCAAGAATGCTGCCCGGACACCGGATGGAGGTCCGCCGGTATGATCCGGCCCGGCCCCTGGTTTCCGTCTCCTTCGGCATCCTGGAGCCTGACGAGGGCTGTCCCATCCTGAGCAAGGAGGACATCGACCTGGTCCTGGTCCCCGGGGTCTGCTACGACCGCCGGGGGTACCGCTTGGGCTTTGGCGGCGGCTATTATGACCGGTGGCTGGCTGATTTTCCCGGATACCGGGTGGGGCTGTGCCGGGAGATAGCCCTCCAGGACCGGGTGCCCACCGAGGTACACGACAGCCGGGTGGATCGGCTGCTCACCGAGGGGGAGGGCCTGTCCTTCTGAACGCAGGCAGGAAGGCGGGGCCGAAGCCCCGCCCTTGTCCCGACCATGGATCAGCAGCAGCCGTTGTTGTCACAGCCGCAGTTGTTGCCGCACCGATTGTCGCAATCGAAGCCGTTGTTGCCGCAGCAGCAGAAAAGGATGAGGATCAGGATGATGATCCACAGGCAGCCGCCGCAGCCGTTGTTCCCAAAGCACATATGTTTTCACCTCGCTTGATTTGCGGGACCCGTTGTTCCGCGATTCTGTACTATTCTATGGATTCCCCCTGTCCCAGGTGACAGAGCGGGCAAAAATTGTTAGGAGCTGACCCTATGGCACAGGAAAGAAGAAGTGAACGGAGAAGCGGCCGGGAGGAGCGTCCCGCGCCCCGCCGTCGATCCACCGGAGCAGCCATGGGCTTTGCCACCGTCTATGTGGTGGCGGTCATCGGCGTGTCCATCCTGCTGGCCTGCATTGGCTGGATCGCTGCCAACGATGTGCTGGCCCTGAACAAGGAGGCGAAGACCGTCACCATCACGGTCACCAAGGAGGACAGCTTCGCCGATGTGGCCAGCCGGCTGAAGAAGGAGGGGCTCATCGAGTACAAGGGACTCTTCAACCTCTTCGCCTCCATCACCGGCGGCAAGGACAAGGTGACCATGGGCACCTACACCCTGAACACCGATATGGATTACCGGGCCCTGCTGGCTGGCATGAGCCTCAACTCGGCCACCAAGGCGGAGGTGACGGTGACCATCCCCGAGGGCTATACCGTGGCCCAGATCTTCCAGCTGCTGGAGGAGAAGGGCGTGTCTACGGTGGACGAGCTGAACGAGGTGGCCGCCAACCACGACTACAACTTCTCCTTCCTGGAGGACATCCCTCTGGGTGACCCTGACCGGCTGGAGGGCTTTCTCTACCCGGATACCTACCAGTTCAACACCCCCCACAATGCTCTGTATGCCATCAATAAGATGCTGGTCAACTTTGACGCCAAGTACACCGACGACGTACGCAAGCAGGTGGAGGACAGCGGCTACTCCATCCGGGAGATCCTGACCATCGCCTCCCTCATCGAGAAGGAGACCGACGGCACCGACCGGGCCAAGATCGCCTCCGTCATCTACAACCGCCTGAACAATCCCAATGCCGGTACGGTGGGCTTCCTCCAGATCGATGCGACCCTGGCCTACCTCAACGGCGGTAAGGTGCCCACCGAGGCGGACAAGGCCATCGACTCCCCCTACAATACCTACAAGTATAAGGGCCTGCCCCCCGCGCCCATCGCCAACCCAGGCATGGAGGCGATCCAGGCAGCTTTGAAACCGGAAAAGACCGGCTATTTCTACTACGCCCTGGGGGACGACAATGTCCACCACTTCTTCTCCAGCTATGAGGAGATGCAGCGGTTTACCGCGTCCCAGACCATGTACAAGAAGTAAGACCCCGAAAACATCGTATAGGATCTACAAAACGGGCAAGGGCGCAGCCCTTGCCCGTTTTTCCACAGAGAGAGAGAGGTAACTATGAGAGAGAAAAAGATCGAGCTGCTGGCCCCCGCCGGGGACATGGAACGGCTGCGTATGGCGGTGGCCTACGGGGCCGACGCCGTCTATCTGGCGGGGACCACCTTCGGGATGCGGTCCTTTGCCGGTAACTTTACCCCCGAGGAGCTGAAAGAGGCCGTGGCCCTTTGCCATAGCAACGGCGTTCGGGTTCACGTGACCTGCAACACCATGCCCCGCAACGACGAGGTGGCTAAGCTGCCCCAGTGGCTGGAGTACCTGAACGAGGTGGGGGTGGACGCCATCATCCTGGCCGACGTGGGCACCCTGGCTCTGGCGAAGGAGTACGCCCCCCGTGTAGAGCGCCACATCTCCACCCAGGCCAGCATCGTCAACTACCAATCTGCCCGGGCCTGGCACGACCTGGGGGCCCACCGGGTCATTCTGGCCCGGGAACTCAGCCTGGACGAGATCCGGGAGATCCGTGCAAAAACCCCCAAGGAGCTGGAAATCGAGGCCTTCGCCCACGGCGCCATGTGCGTCAGCTACTCGGGCCGGTGCCTGCTGTCCAACTACATGACGGGCCGGGACTCCAACCGGGGGGCCTGCGCCCAGCCCTGCCGCTACAAGTACGCCCTCATGGAGGAGAAGCGCCCCGGCGAGTACTTCTCCGTCTACGAGGACGAGCAGGGCACCTACATCATGAACTCAAAGGACATGTGCATGATCGACCACGTGGCCGAGCTGATGGACGCGGGGCTGGACTCCCTGAAGATCGAGGGTCGGGCCAAGTCGGCCTACTACGCCGCCATCGTCACCGGGGCCTACCGCCACGCCATCGACGCCGCCCAGGCTGGACAGCCCCTGGACCCGGTGTGGCGGGACGAGGTGGAGCACATCAGCCATCGGCACTATTCCACCGGCTTCTTCTACGGCCAGCCGGGGCAGTTCACCGAGGACTCCCGATACATCCGGAACTGGCAGATCGTGGCCAAGGTAGAGTCCTGCGATGAGGAGGGCAACGCCCTCCTGTCCCTGAACAACAAGTTTGCCAAGGGGGACCAGCTGGAGTTGGTGGGCCCAGACGTGCGGCCTGTGGCCCTGACCGTGGACGGGCTGTGGGACGAGGAAAACGCCCCTGTGGACGAGGTCCGCAAGCCCCAGATGAAGTTTAAAATGAAGCTGCCCCGTCCGGTTCCGCCCCTGTCTCTCCTGCGGAGACAGGCGGACCTGACCCCCTGACGGAAAGGAAGTGCGCCCATGGTGCCCACATACGAACAGATGGGGGACTGGCTGGAGGACATCGCCCAGGACTTCCCCGAGGCCTTCTTCGAGGAGCTGGACGGCGGCATCCAGCTGGAGGAGGAGGCCCTCCCCGACCCGGATTTTCCCCCGGGCGAGATGTACATCATGGGGGAGTACTGCCACGATATGCTGGGGCGGTATATCCTGCTGTACTACGGCTCCTTTGCCGCCCTTCTGGCCGAGGACGATGAGGAGACCTGGAAGGACGAGATCTTCGCCACCGTGGCCCACGAGTTCACCCACCACATGGAGGACACCGCCGGTCTCCACGCCCTGGACGACCAGGACGCGGAATTTCTGCGGCGGGCTCTGGAGGAGTACGGGGACGAGGAGTAAGTTGTGGATTCTTTTTTTGAAAGACCTGGAAGCCTTTAGCGAATACGAAACATGAGCTTAGGGCTTCCTCGTACCATTCGGTAAAGGAATCAAAGAACTTTATGCGGATGATCTGGAATCGTATTTCGAGTCAGAATCGGAAGAAAAGCGAAGCTTTTCGCCAAAATTCTTTTTGATACTTTTTCTTTTCAAGAAAAAGTATCCACAACAGAAGGTGACTTTGTGGAAGAACGGAGAATCTGCGGGCGATTTGCCCCCAGCCCCAGCGGACGGATGCACCTGGGCAACCTGTGGTCCTGCCTGCTGGCCTGGCTGGCGGCCCGAAGCGCCGGGGGCGGTATGGTCCTCCGCTTGGAGGACCTGGACCCCGACCGCTGTAAGCGGGAATACTGTGACCAGGTGATGCTTGACCTGGAGTGGCTGGGGCTGGACTGGGACAACGAGCCTGTCTATCAGAGCGATCGCACCGACCTCTATGCCCAGGCGTTTCAGACCTTGGAGGAAAATGGGCTGATCTACCCCTGCTACTGCACCCGGGCGGAGCGCCTGGCCGCCTCCGCCCCTCACCGGTCTGACGGCGTCCCCATTTATGATGGGCGGTGTGGAAAACTGACTGACGAAGCGCGGGCCGAGCTGTCCAAGACCCGCCGCCCCGCCTGGCGGGTCCGGGTGCCCGCCGGGGAGCGGGCCTTCACTGATCTCCTCCAGGGGGCGTACCGGGAGGACCTGGCGCTGGACTGCGGCGACTTTATCCTCCGCCGGTCCGACGGGGTGTACGCCTACCAACTGGCGGTGGTGGTGGACGACGCCCTCATGGGGGTCACTCAGGTGGTACGGGGGAGCGATTTGCTGGACTCAACCCCCCGGCAGCTGTGGCTCCAGGAAAAGCTGGGCTTTTCACACCCGGAATACGGCCACGTCCCCCTGCTGCTCTCCCACGACGGCCGCCGCTTGGCGAAGCGGGACCGGGACCAGGAACTGGGGGCCCTAAAGGAGCGCTACACCGCCCCGGAGCTGGTGGGCCATCTGGCTCGGGCCGCTGGCCTGATTCCCGAGTACGCCCCCGTGACGCCGGAGGAGCTGATCCCCCTGTTCTCTTGGGACAAGGTGCCGAAAAAAGATTTGATCTTCCAATTCGATACATAAAAATCCCGCAGGCACAGCCTGCGGGATTTTTTTAATGTGTGTCTTTTCCAAACTCTTTTCGGAAGAAATGGCTCAAAATGCCGGCAGAGATCAGGAAAGCCAGCAGGTCGGAGACGGCCTGGGTCATCTCCAGGCCGGTAAGCCCAAGCTGGTCAGCCAGCAAAAAGACCAGCGGGATGTACAGGCCCTGACGGCAGATGGCCAGAACGGTGGCCCGGAGGGACTTTCCCAGGGACTGGAACAGCATATTGGAGAAGATGAGAATGGCGCCCAGAGGCAGGGTGAGGCACTGGTACCGGAAGGCTTTAGAACCGATGGCGATGACCAGGGGGTCGTCCCGGCGGAAGAAGGTGATGATCTGGGGGGAGAACAGAAACCCGATGACGGCAGCGGTGGTCAGGATGATGGTGCAGGTCTTAATGGAGAACCACACGGCCTCCTTGACTCGGTCCAGACGGTTTGCCCCGTAGTTGTAGCCTACGACGGGTTGGAAGCCCTGTCCGAAGCCGATGACGATGGACTGGATGAACATAAATACCTTGGAGACGATGGCCAGAGCGGCCACCGCCGCGTCTCCGAAGAGCCGGGCGTTCCAGTTCAGCGACATGGTGGACAGGCTCATAACCCCCTGGCGGAAGAAGGAGGGCATACCCTGCTTTAAAATAGCCAGATAGACCCTGGGGGTGCGGGAGATGCAGGCGGGGCTGACCCGCAGATCGCTGAGCTTCAGCAGGAAGAAGGAGGCCAGAATGGTCAGACTGACGCATTGGCTCAGCAGGGTGGCCAGGGCCGCGCCGCCGATACCACGGTCCAGAACAAAGATGAAGATGGGGTCCAGGATGATGTTCAAAATGCCGCCGGTGCCCAGGCCAAGGACGGACAGCTTGGCCTTGCCCTGCCAGCGCAGCAGGTTGTTCAGGGTAAAGGACAGGATCATTACAGGGGTGCCCAGCAGAATGTAGCTGGCGTAGTCCAGGGCGTAGGGGTAGATGGTCTCGGTACTGCCCAAAAACCAGATCAGGTTCTCACGATTCAGCAGCCCAAGGACCATCAGGACCAGTCCCAGCACCAGGGCGGTGAGAACGGCGCTGGAGGCGTAGGTGTCGGCCTCTTTCTGTTTCCCCTGACCCAGGAGCCGGGCGGCGATGGACCCGGAACCCATGCCCACGGTGAAGCCCACGGCCTGGATGATGGCCATGATGGAGAAGACAATGCCTACCGCGCCGGAGGCGCTGGTGTTGATCTGGGAGACGAAGTAGGTGTCCGCCATGTTGTAGATGGAGGTGACCATCATGCTGATGATGGTGGGGACGGCCAGGGTGCAGATCAGAGGCGGGATGGGAGTTTCCAGCATCTTCTGCCGCTGGTCGGGGTGCTCCCTGGATGATGCTTTCCGGAACTGTGGGAGAGACAACGCAGGTCCCTTCTTTCAACATTTTTCTTTCATTTTACTAGAAAAGAGCGTGAATGACAAGAAAAAGGGGGGCGCAGAGCGTAAAAACTGGCCTGACGGAGCAGGCCAGAGTAAAAAAGGCCGCCGCGCACTGCGCGGCGGCCCGAATGGTACCGAACTTAGAAGGGCAGACCCAGTCCGCCGGTGAGGCTCTGCATGGTGCTGGCGGCGTCGTTGTCGGCGGCGCGCATGGCCTCGTTGACGGCGGCAACAATCATGTCCTGGAGCATCTCCACGTCGTCGGGGTCCACGGCCTCAGGGTCGATGACCAGATTCTTCAGCTCGTGCTTGCCGTTGACGGTGGCGGACACCACCCCGCCGCCGGCGGCGGCCTGGTACTCCTTCTCTTGCAGCTCCTGCTGCATCTTCATCATGTCCTGCTGCATCTTCTGGGCCTGCTTGAGCATGTTCATGTTCATGCCGCCGCCCATGCCGGGCATACCCCGGCCGCCAAAGCCTTTTGCCATAGCGAAAAACTCCTTTTATCTGAAATTTTATTGAATAATGATGTTGTCGAACTGAGCTCCGAAGGCCAGCAGCTCATCCAGGGCGTCGCCGCCCTCGGGCTGGGCCAGGGGCTGAGGCGCGGGGGCGGAGGGCTCCTCCGCCGGGGGCTTGCCGGTGACCACGCTGACGTGGGGCTGTCCGCCGAAGGTGGCGGCGGCCGCCTGGGTCAGGCCCTCCAAAATGATGGGCTTGTTCAGCATGGAGCGGGTAAACTCGGTGTCGGTCCACAGGGTCAAGGTGTTGTTTTTCCACACGCCGGTGACCTTGGCCGGGTTGTTCAGGTAGGGAAGGACCGAGGGGGAGACTTTTCCCCGCAGACCTGCCGCGAAGGAAGGCCAGAAGGTCCGGTCGCCGCCGCCGGAGACGGGAGCGGCCTGGGGCGCCGGTGCGGGGGCACGTCTGGGCGCTGCGGGAGCTGGCCGCGGGGGAGCTGTCGGAGCCGGCCGGTTGATCGGCGGCGCGGCGGGGATGGGCATATCTGGTTCGTCAAAGACGTATTCCGGCTCCTCGGGCGGCTCTTCCGGGAGCGGGGGCCGCTCTTCCTCCCAGGGGGGCAGGTCGTCCGCAGGAGAGGGAGGAGACACCGGACGGGAAGCCGGTTTGGACTGAGGTCTGGGTGCGGGCGCTGCCGGCCGGGCCGAGGTAGTCTGACAGGCCGGGGGGACCTGGGCGGGAATGCCCTGGGTCATCCGTTCCTCCAGCCGGGCGATCCGGGCCGACAGGCCGGTGAAGGATTCATCCAGACTCTCATCGCACAAACGGATGAGGCACAGCTCGGCGTCGGTGCGCCGGTTGCTGCTCCGGGCCAGGTCGGAAACGGCGTTTTGGAGCAGCGATAGAATTTGCAGCAGCCGCTGGGCGGAGAACTGCTCCCCCAGACGGCGCATGGTGGTCTCGTCATAGCCGCCGGTCAGCAGGGCCGCGCCCCCCTGGGGAGCGGTCTTGCGCAGCAGCAGGTCCCGGGCCAGGGAGGACAGCTCGGACAGCACCGAGCCCACATCCTTGCCGTTGGCGTACAGCCGGGCCAGGGTCTCTAAAGCGGCGGCGGTGTCGTGACCGGCCACCTGCTCCATCAGATTGGCGGTCTCCAGATTGCCTGCCAGACCCAGGGTGTCTAAAATTTCCTGTTCATCCACCCTCTGCCGTCCACCGGAGCACTGGTCCAGCAGAGACAAAGCGTCCCGAAGGCCGCCGTCGGCCAGCCGGGCCAAAAGGGCCGCACCGTTGGCCGTCAGGTCGATGGACTCCTGCTGGGCCACATAGGAGAGCCGCTGGGCGATCTGTCCGGGCAGGATGCGTTTGAAGGAGAACTGCTGGCACCGGCTCTTAATAGTTGCGGGGACCTTGTGCAGCTCGGTGGTGGCCAGAATGAACATCAGGTGGGCGGGGGGCTCTTCCAGAATCTTCAGCAGGGCGTTAAAGGCGGGGGTGGAAAGCATGTGGACCTCGTCCACGATGTACACCCGCTTGCGGACGGCGGCGGGGGTGTACACGGCCTCGTCCCGGAGGGCCCGGACCTGGTCCACGCCGTTGTTGGAGGCGGCGTCCAGCTCCAGTACGTCCAGAATGGAACCATTTTCAATGCCCAGACAGGCGGGACACTGGTTGCAGGGGTTGCCGTCCTGGGGGTTCTGGCAGTTGACGGCCCGGGCCAGGATTTTGGCGCAGGAGGTCTTGCCGGTACCCCGGGTGCCGGTGAACAGGTAGGCGTGGGACAGCCGGTCCCCCGCCACCTGCTGTTTTAAGGTATCAGTGATGTGGGACTGGCCCACCACGTCGTCAAAGGTGCAGGGCCGCCACTTGCGGTACAGGGCCTGGTACATCAAATCACCTCGAGTCATAAAATAGCCGCAGGCAGTTTTTGTGCCGTCCGTTCCGGCCGCCCGAAGGGGCAAGGGACGGGGCTTGAAATAAAAAATAAATTTCGGCGTAGAGCAAGGCCGCACACCGGCCTTTGAAGCGTGCAATATGCCCGTTACCTGGACAGCCGGCTCAAGAACAGTATCCCCGCGGCACACGCGGCGGGCCGCTTAGTGCTGCTCGGTTCCCCGCCTGACACGGTTCACGGAGCCGCGTTGCGCGGGACCGGTCTATCATCACTGCTTATCCAGGGCAGACGACACACGACACGTCCGGGGGCCGGGATTCATCCCCGCTTTAGCGGATTGCGGGTATAGGGCACCGCTATCTCCCCGACTAGTGCGGCCTTGCTCCGCGCCGAAACACAGAACAGAGCAACTTGTATTGTACTATATTTCGTTGAAATTATCAACAAAAAAATAACACGAAAAATTAGAATGCTGAGTTTTGAAAATTTTAATACGTTAAATTAGTGCTTTATATAATTTGTATAAAGGGTCGCAGGAATAAAATTTGGGCTTTACAAGTTCAGAAAATCTGTTATAATAATAAAGCTACCTGTTGTCTTCAAAACGGTTAAAAAGCGCCTTATATGGGCGCAGGACAGCAGTGGATGCGATATTGGGGGGCGTAGCTCAGCTGGGAGAGCGTACGGTTCGCATCCGTAAGGTCGAGAGTTCGATCCTCTTCGTCTCCACCAAAAATCCGCAAGATTATGTTATCTTGCGGATTTTTTGCAACCTTTTTCAAAAATACGGGACCTATGAGAATATTTATCATTGCGTTAACGGCAGAAATGCGTGGGTTTCGTTCTAACCGGTCCGAAGTTTACCCAGTGGAATTAGTAAAGAAAGATGAAACGTATGCAAAAAAACGAAATGAACATCCTCGTCTCCTTTGACAAAAATTACATTAGCCCCTTCCACACCATGCTGAAATCCCTGGCGCTTAATAATCCCGGGGAAACGTTCCACATCTGGCTGCTGCACAGTGCCATCCCTGCGGAGGAGCTGCGGATGCTGGAGGAGTACTGCGGAGAACAGCGTGCGGCCTTTACGGCGGTGCAGGTGGACCGGGGGATCTTTCAAAATGCCCCCATCTCCAAGCGGTATCCCCAGGAGATGTATTACCGCCTATTGGCCCCGTGTCTGCTGCCCGAGTCGGTAGAAAAGGTGCTGTATCTGGACCCGGACATTCTGGTCATCAATCCTCTGCGCCCCCTGTGGGAAATGGAACTGGAGGGGCGGGCGTTTGCCGCTGCCTCCCACACCGGGCTCACCGACGTGATGAATGGGGTCAATCGGGTGCGGCTGGGGACCAACCACGACTACTATAATTCGGGCGTCATGCTGATCGACCTGGAGAAAGCCAGAGAGCTGGTAAAGCCGGAAGATATCTTCCAGTGTGTCAGAGAGCACGAGTCGGAGCTTGTGCTCCCCGACCAGGACGTGTTCAACTACCTGTACGGCGAACAGACTGTTCCGGTAGACGACGCCCTGTGGAACTACGACGCCCGGTACTATTCCACCTACCTTATCCGCAGCGGCGGCATGTACCACATGGACTGGGTGATGGGGAATACGGCGGTCCTGCACTTTTGCGGCAAAAATAAGCCCTGGGCGCCTTCCTATTCCCACCGCTTTGGAGCTCTCTACAAGCACTACATGCAGGTGGCTGCCAGATGACCTAGGCCGAAGGCCGGTATGCGCGGGAATCCTCTGAAATGCGGACGGATTTGGATTGAGCTTTCCAAGAGACAAGTGGTCTGTTTGCACCTTTCCTCTTGCGATTTGCATTTTTGTGATTTATAATTATACCATCTTGCTTGCGGCATAAACGCAAAAAGGAAAAGGAGATCGCCATGACAGTTGCTGAAAAGAAAGAGCTGATGGCCACCGCCTGTAAAGTCCGTATGGGTGTGATTGAGGGCACCCACGCGGCCAAGGCCGGTCATCCCGGCGGAAGCTTGTCCGCCGCCGATCTGTTTACCTACCTGTATTTTAAAGAGCTGAATGTGGACCCCAAGAACCCTAAGTGGGCGGATCGGGACCGCTTCGTCCTGTCCAAGGGCCACACCGCCCCCGGCCTGTATGCTACTTTGGCGCAGCGGGGCTTCTTCCCTGTGGAGGATCTGCTGACTCTGCGCCACATCGGCAGCCACCTCCAGGGCCACCCCAACATGAATATGACCCCCGGCGTGGATATGTCCACCGGCTCTCTGGGCCAGGGCGTCTCCGCCGCCGCCGGCATGGCTCTGGCCGCCAAGTACCAGGGCAAGGACTGCCGGGTGTACACCCTGCTGGGCGATGGTGAGATTCAGGAGGGCCAGGTCTGGGAGGCCTTCATGTTTGCCCACCACTATAAGCTGGACAACCTGTGCGTGGTCATTGACAACAACGGTCTGCAAATCGACGGCCGGGTGGCCGACGTGATGAGCCCCTACCCCATCCCTGAGAAGCTGAAGGCCTTCGGCTTTGCGGTTACTGAGATCGACGGCCACGACTTTGACCAGATCGAGGCCGCCTTCGCCAAGGCCAAGGAGACCAAGGGCGTTCCCTTCGCCATTGTGATGAAGACCACCAAGGGAAAAGGCGTCAGCTACATGGAGGACCAGGCCGGCTGGCACGGCAAGGCCCCCAACGACGAGGAATATGAGATCGCCATGAACGAGCTGCGGGCTCAGCTGGCAGAAGTGGAGGCGATGTAAGATGGC
>Ga0129308_1001234_pt1 | contig 28449 bp, 25 predicted proteins | sample L827metagenome_FD_94440 | JGI IMG/M metagenome (GOLD analysis project Ga0129308, IMG submission 94440) | Ring-tailed lemur group fecal microbial communities from Wisconsin, USA - L827 metagenome | ecosystem: Host-associated > Mammals > Digestive system > Large intestine > Fecal | place: USA...
ATATTCAAAGACAGCTAGGAATCACGCGGACGTTTCCGCATATGATACTCCGCCGGATGATCAGGCGGAGGCCGAAAAGAAACAGAAAGGTGGAAAATCCAGTGGAAGAATTCAGGAACGACGAGGTTCAGGAAGAAAAGGTTCAGGAAGAGCCTGCGGAGGAAGCGGCTGAGAACACGGATACGGCTGAGACAGCCGACGGGGCTGCCGGGACGCAGGAGGACGCGGTACACGAGGATTCGGAGCCTGCTCAGGACGAGGAGGGCGATGAGTCCGGCGAGTCAAAGCGCAAGGGCTTTTTCGGAAAGAAAAAGAAAGACAAGAGGGATCAGCAGATTGAAGAGCTGACAGACCGCGTACAGCGCCAGATGGCGGAGTTTGACAATTTCCGCAAGCGCTCTGAGAAAGAGAAATCGGCGATGTACGAGATCGGCGCGAAGAGCGTCATAGAGAAGATTTTACCGACGATCGATAATTTTGAGCGCGGCTTCGCAGGACTTACTGAGGAGCAGAAGGCAGATCCGTTCGTACAGGGTATGGAGAAGGTCTACCGCCAGATGCTTACAACGCTCGAAGGAATCGGCGTGAAGGCGATCGAGGCCGTCGGCCAGCCGTTCGATCCGAATTTCCACAACGCAGTGATGCATGTGGAGGACGAGGAGGCCGGTGAGAATGTGGTCGTCGAAGAATTTCAGAAGGGCTACCTGTACCGCGACAGTGTTGTGAGACACAGCATGGTCAAGGTGGCGAACTAGTTATTGTTCAGCCCAGAGCTGCGCACTTGCTGCGCGGCTGCTGGAGAACATGATTCAGGCGGCAGTTTGGGCTTCGCGAAGCGAATTTGCATGCCCAAACTGCAAGTTACTGGTCACAGAGTGAACAGTAACGCGAACTAATCAATGGAGTTATTCCTTTATCATAGATACTGACATGACAATTTTAAGGAGGTTTCATTATGAGCAAGATCATTGGTATTGACTTAGGTACAACAAATAGCTGCGTAGCGGTTATGGAGGGCGGCAAGCCGGTAGTTATCACGAATACAGAGGGTTCCAGAACGACACCGTCCGTAGTGGCATTCACGAAGACAGGCGAGCGTCTCGTAGGCGAGCCGGCGAAGCGCCAGGCAGTCACGAACTCCGACCGCACGATCTCCTCGATCAAGAGAAAGATGGGCAGCGATTACAGAGTAGAGATTGAGGGCAAGAAATATTCACCGCAGGAGATCTCCGCGATGATCCTTCAGAAGCTGAAGGCTGACGCTGAGAACTACCTTGGCGAGAAGGTGACGGAGGCTGTCATCACGGTTCCGGCATATTTCAACGACGCACAGCGCCAGGCGACGAAGGATGCAGGGAAGATCGCGGGCCTCGATGTGAAGCGTATCATCAACGAGCCGACGGCTGCAGCACTGGCATACGGCCTTGACAATGAGAAAGAGCAGAAGATCATGGTATACGACCTCGGCGGCGGTACATTCGACGTATCGATCATCGAGATCGGCGAGGGCGTCATCGAGGTGCTTGCGACGAACGGCGACAACAACCTCGGCGGCGACGACTTTGATAAGAAGATCACAGACTATATGATCGCAGACTTCAGGGCGAAGGAGGGCATCGATCTGTCGAACGACAAGATGGCTCTGCAGAGACTGAGAGAGGCTGCTGAGAAGGCGAAGAAGGAGCTGTCCTCCTCGACGACGACCAATATCAACCTTCCGTTCATCACGGCGAACGAGACAGGTCCGAAGCACTTCGAGATGGATCTGACGAGAGCGAAATTCGACGAGCTGACACATGATCTGGTAGAGAGAACGGTTATCCCGGTACAGAATGCACTCAGAGATGCCGGACTGTCGGCGGGCGAGCTGTCCAAGGTCCTTCTGGTAGGCGGTTCCACACGTGTACCGGCCGTGCAGGAGAAGGTAAAGCAGCTTACGGGCCATGAGCCGAACAAGAGCCTGAACCCGGATGAGTGTGTTGCACTGGGCGCTTCGATCCAGGGCGGCAAGCTCGCAGGCGATGCAGGCGCAGGCGATATCCTGCTGCTGGATGTTACTCCGCTGTCTTTGTCAATCGAGACACTTGGCGGCGTAGCGACGAAGCTGATCGAGAGAAATACGACGATCCCGACGAAGAAGAGCCAGGTATTCTCCACGGCTGCAGACAATCAGACGGCCGTTGATATCCACGTAGTGCAGGGCGAGCGTCAGTTCGCGAAGGACAACAAGTCCCTCGGCCAGTTCCGTCTGGACGGGATCCCGCCAGCAAGAAGAGGCGTGCCGCAGATCGAGGTTACGTTCGATATCGATGCGAACGGTATTGTGAACGTATCCGCTAAGGATCTTGGCACAGGCAAGGAGCAGCACATCACGATCACATCCGGCTCGAACATGTCCGATGCTGAGATCGACAAGGCTGTGAGAGAGGCTGCTGAGTACGAGGCACAGGATAAGAAGAAGAAGGACGCAATCGACACGAGAAACGATGCGGACGCGATGGTATTCCAGACCGAGAAGGCTATGGAGGAGGTCGGCGACAAGATCGATCCGTCCGACAAGGCTTCGGTTGAGGCTGATCTGAACGCACTGAAAGAGCTCGTAGCGAAGACGAATCCGGACGATATGACGGATGCTCAGATCGCAGAGCTGAAGGCAGGCAAGGAGAAGCTGATGGAAAGCGCTCAGAAGCTGTTCGCGAAGGTTTACGAGCAGGCTCAGGGAGCGGCAGGTGCAGCAGGTGCAGGCCCGGATATGAGCGGCGCAGCAGGCAGCGCTCCGCAGGATGACGATGTCGTAGACGGGGACTACAGAGAGGTTTAAACAGATATTTTCCACATGCCGCACCGCGCGGATTTACCGGCACAGGCAGAGAGGCGCGGTACGGCAGCGCAAATACGATAACAGAAATAGCAGAGATACCCCTGGAGGACGCAGGCCCTTCAGGGGCATCGTCGGGTAAGGTGGTATCATATGGCAGAGAATAAAAGAGATTACTATGAGGTCCTCGGAGTGGACAGAAACGCCGACGAGGCGGCACTCAAAAAAGCGTACCGTGTTCTTGCGAAGAAGTACCACCCGGACATGAATCCGGGCGACAAGGATGCGGAGATGAAGTTCAAGGAAGCTTCCGAGGCGTATGCGGTCTTAAGCGATCCGGATAAGCGCAGGCAGTACGACCAGTTCGGCCACGCTGCGTTTGAGCAGGGCGGCCCGGGAGGCGGCTTCGACGGCTTCAATTTCAGCGGCGACATGGGCGATATCTTCGGCGATATTTTCGGGGATCTGTTCGGCGGCGGCAGCCGCAGGCGCGGTGCTTCGAACGGCCCGATGCAGGGCGCGAATGTGCGCGCGAGCGTGCGCATTACGTTCGAGGAGGCAATCTCCGGCTGTGAGAAGGAGATCGAGCTGAATCTGAAGGATGAGTGTCCGAAGTGCCACGGCACCGGGGCGAAGCCGGGTACCTCACCCGAGACGTGTCCGAAGTGCGGCGGCAGGGGGCAGGTTGTCTTCACGCAGCAGTCGCTGTTCGGCACGGTGCAGAATGTCCAGACGTGCCCGGAGTGCCACGGCTCCGGCAAGATCGTCAAGGAGAAATGCCCGGACTGCTACGGCAGCGGCTATATTTCCAACCGCAAGAAGATCAAGGTCACGATTCCGGCCGGAATCGACAACGGCCAGAGCATCCGCATCCGCGAGAAAGGCGAGCCGGGTAAGAACGGCGGCCCGAGAGGAGACCTGCTCGTTGAGGTAGTAGTAGGCAGACACCCGATCTTCCAGCGTCAGGATATGAACATCTATTCGACCGTTCCGATGAGCTATGCGCAGGCGGCGCTCGGCGGGGACATCCGCATCAGCACAGTCGACGGCGATATCATGTACACGATCAAGCCCGGCACGCAGACCGACACGAAGGTGCGCTTCAAGGGCAAGGGCGTTCCGTCGCTGCGCAACAAGAACGTCCGCGGCGACCACTACGTGACGCTCGTGATCCAGGTTCCGACGAAGCTTAGCGATGCCGCGAAGCAGGCCCTGCGCGACTTCGACCGCGAGTCCGGCAATTCACTCGGGCAGGTCGCGGAGTCCGCGGATAAGAAGCAGGATAAGCCGAAGAAGAAAGGGTTCATGGATAAGCTCAAGGAGACGTTTGAGGATTGAGGGAATGTTGTAGAGAGCTGACGATTCCGGCTGCGGAAGCGCCGGGGCGTATCTGAGATGGAATAGAGATGCAGCGGGATATCCGAAAGACAGGAACTGACTTTGGATGTTCCGCTGCATTTTGATATTTTCCTGAACTTTCGGTTCGGTGAGCTTCTTTCTTTTTTGCGGCGGTTATGTTATCATAAAAAAGATAATACGATTTCTTCTGCGTATGTTCATAAAAAAGACAGGCAGAAATTGTTTATGTTGTGCTGTAGAGCTGCAGTTATGAGATAAGTGCGAAAGGGTGAGGCGTATGGGAAATTATCTGAATGGCGGGAATTCTGGTTTTGCTTCTGTCAGGAAAAGCATTTATATCGACAAGACGGAGATGATCGCTTTTATTAACAGTACTCTTGGAACTGCCGATAAGCTGACCTGTGTCAGCAGGCCGCGCCGCTTTGGCAAATCGTTTGCAGCGAAAATGTTATGCGCATATTATGACAAAAGCTGTGATTCACGGGATTTATTCGAGGGGCTTGCCATCTCAAAGGACGCTTCTTTTGAAAAACATTTAAACAAGTATAACGTGATTTGTTTTGATGTCACCTGGTTTATTTCCAGCGTGAAGAATATTGAAGATACCGTTCGGAGTTTGCAGGAAAGAATCATTGCTGAACTGCGGGAGGCTTACCCGGAGGCGCGCGAATCAGATACATTATCCGAGACCTTGTCTGCGATTCATAAAATTACGAATGAGAAATTTATTTTTATTATTGATGAGTGGGACGCTCTGTTCCGTGAAGCGAAGCAATATAAGAAATTACAGGAAGAATATATTAATTTTTTGCGTGGTTTGTTTAAAAATACCGGATTTACAGATAAAGTGATTGAGGCTGCGTATATGACCGGCATTCTTCCGATAAAAAAGTATGGTTCTCAGTCGGCCGTGTCCGATTTTCAGGAATATACAATGCTGTCGCCGGAACCCCTGGAACAGTATGTCGGATTCACAGAATCGGAAGTAAAAGCGTTATGTGAAGAGTATTCTGTTGATTTCTCTGAGATGAAGCGTTGGTATGATGGATATTCTGTCAGCATGTGTGGCTCTGTATATAATCCGAATTCTGTTACTCAGGCGATCAAAAAGCGGAGATTTGGCAGCTACTGGACAAGAACAGAAACGTATGAGGCATTAAAGATTTATATAGATCTCGATATGGATGGACTGAAAGAAGCTGTGATCCGTATGTTAGGCGGAGAAAAAATCCAAATCCTGACAGGCTCGTTCCAAAATGATATGACGAATATTTCCTGTAAGGATGATGTGCTGACTTTGATGGTGCATTTGGGATACCTTGCATATGATGCAGAGGAGGAAACGGTTTTTATTCCAAATGAAGAGGTGAGACAGGAGTTTGTACTTGCTGTCACAAAGGGCAGACATAAGGAACTCGCGAAACTGATTCAAAACTCTGATCATCTGTTAATGCAGACGCTTGATATGAATGAGGAAGCAGTGGAAAAAGCGATTGAAGAAGTGCACAAAGTGGTGTCTTCTCCACTTGCTTATAACAGGGAAGATTCGCTGAGAAGTACGATTCGTTTTGCGTATCTTACTTGTTTAGAAGAATTCATAGAGATTGATGAGCTTCCATCGGGAATAGGATATGCAGATATGGTATTCATGCCGAAGAAAGGCTCGGACAGGCCAGTTATTTTGATCGAATTAAAGTGGAATAAAACTGGTGAAAGTGCGATCAGACAGATAAAAGACAGAGATTATCCGCATGCTTTTAAAAATTATGGAGGAGAAATTTATTTAGTGGGAATTACTTATGATGTGAATACGAAAAAGCATACCTGTAAGATTGAAAAGTGTATAGTGTGAGTTTCGGCAGGAATGAGCAGACCATGTGAATGGCGATCTTACTTCCCATTGATTTATCAGAAGCATTATGCTAAACTGTGAAAGTACTGAACAGTTACGAAAATGGCAGGAAAGGCTGAATACGTTTATGCGCTGGAACAAATTTACTTTGAAGACAAGGACTGAGGTGGAGGATATTGTGATTTCCTCTCTGGCAGATGCAGGAGTGGAGGGCGTTGAGATTGAGGATAAGGTGCCGCTCTCGGAGTCAGACAAGCAGCAGATGTTTGTCGATATCCTGCCGGATGGGCCGGAGGATGACGGGATCGCATATCTGAGCTTTTATCTGGATGAGGATGCGGACAAGGAGGAGATCCTTGCGCGTGTGAAGGAGGAGCTCGACGAGCTGCAGATGTTTGTCGATATCGGTGAGGGCACGATCACGGAGAGCCAGACGGAGGACAAGGACTGGATCAACAACTGGAAAGAGTATTTCCATCAGTTTTATGTCGATGACATTCTGATTATCCCGTCCTGGGAGCAGGTGAAGGACGAGGACCGCGACAAGATGATTATCCATATTGATCCGGGGACGGCGTTCGGCACCGGGATGCATGAGACGACGCAGCTCTGTATGCGCCAGCTCAGGAAATATGTGACTCCGCAGACGGAGCTGCTCGATGTCGGTACGGGCAGCGGGATTCTTTCGATTGCGTCGCTGCTGCTCGGCGCGCATCATGCGGTCGGGACGGATCTGGATCCGTGCGCGATCACGGCGGTCGGTGAGAATCTGGAGGCGAATCATATCCCGGAGGGCAGCATGGAGGTGTTGCTCGGCAATATTATCGATGACAAGGCGGTTCAGGATGCGGTTGGATATGAGAAATACGACATTGTCGTCGCCAATATTCTCGCGGAGGTGCTCGTGCCGCTGACGCCTGTGATTGTGCATCAGATGAAGCCGGGCGGAATCTATATCACATCCGGCATCATCGATGAGAAGGAAGAGACGGTTGTCGCTGCGGTGGAGGCCGCCGGACTTGAGGTGGTTGAGGTGACGCACCAGAATGACTGGGTGTCGGTGACGGCAAAAAAACGGCAGGACTGCTGCCTGTAAAGCAAATGGAAATGCAGCGGCAGGAATGCTGTCTGTGAAACAAATGGGAATGCAGCAGGAGAGGCGGACGCGATGTATCATTTTTTTGTGAGTCCTGAGCAGATCGGTGAGCATGAGATCCGGATAGAGGGCGGCGACGTCAACCACATCCGGAATGTGCTGCGTATGCAGCCGGGAGAGCAGATCACGGTCAGCAGCGGCGAGGATGGCCGGGAGTACCGGTGCGAGATTACAGCGGTCGGTGCGGATTGTGTGACTGCGCAGATTATGTGGGCGGAGGAGACGGGGGCGGAGCTTCCGTCGAGGATCTGTCTGTTTCAGGGGCTTCCGAAGGGCGACAAGATGGAGCTGATCATCCAGAAGGCAGTTGAGCTCGGCGTGTCGGAGATTGTTCCGATGGCGACGCGGCGTGCCGTTGTGAAGCTTGACCGCAAGAAGGAAGAAGCGAAGTGCAAGCGCTGGAATGCGATCTCCGAGAGCGCAGCGAAGCAGGCGAAGCGTCTCGTGATCCCGGAGGTGAAGCATGTTATGAGCTTTCCGGAGGCAGTGCAGTACGCATCCTCCTTCGATAAGAAGATGATTCCGTATGAGCTTGCGAAGGGCATGGATGAGACGAGGAGCTTTCTGGCATCGGTTCATCCGGGAGACTCCGTCGCAGTCTTTATCGGTCCCGAGGGCGGCTTTGATCCGGCGGAGATTGAGCTGGCGCAGTCATCCGGACTGCAGCCTGTGACGCTCGGCAGGCGGATTCTGCGGACGGAGACGGCGGGGATGACAGTGCTGTCGGTGCTGATGTTCCAGCTTGAGAGGTAGACCATTGTTTTATAGCAAAGCCTTGCGTCCACACTGGACGGCTTTGGGAGAATCGGATTTCATATGCTCACAGGCCATATGCCGGGTACGGGGAATTACCAGTGAGTGCAGTAGATAAGCAGGGAAAGGAGAAAATAAAGATGGTATATCATATCGTTATGTGGAAATTCAGGGAGGAGATCACGCCGGAGCAGCGCCCGGAGCTGAAGGCGCGGATGGCGGAGAATCTCGGCAGTCTGGTCGGGAAGGTGCCGGGGCTGCTGAGCGTGAATTTCGTGTCGGAGCCGATTCCGTCGAGTACACATGATATTGCGCTCGTGACGACGTTTGAGCGCGCGGAGGATATTGCGGTCTACGCGAAGCATCCGGCTCACGTAGCGGTGGCTGACACATATGTCCGTCCGTTCGTGTGCAGCCGTTCCTGCCTCGACTACGTGCAGGAGTAGCAAAGGTTACTTTCAGGCCAGAGCCACGCACCTGCTGTGTGGCTGCCGGAGAACATGATTCAGGCGGCAGTTTGGTCATGAAGTGAGCAGTAACTGACAAAGGAGCATATTTTAGAGACAGAATGGACAGCCGGCGCTGCAGCCTGACAGACTTTGCAGGCGGTATTCGAAACGGCTGTCCGATTGCATGAAAATGAGGCCATACATGGAAGCATATTTAGATAACTCCGCGACGACACGCTGCCTGCCCTCCGTCGCGGACATTGTTGTAAAGACGATGCTTGAGGATTACGGCAATCCGTCCTCGAAGCATATGAAGGGCGTCGAGGCGGAGCGGTATCTGCGCGGGGCGCGCGAGACGATTGCCCGCACGATGAAGGTGAGTGAGAAAGAAATTTATTTTACGTCGGGGGCGACGGAGTCGAATAACTGGGCGCTGATCGGCGCTGCGATGGCGAACCGCCGGGCGGGGATGCATCTGATTACGACGGCCGTCGAGCATGCAGCGGTGCTGATGCCGATGCAGTATCTTGAGGAGCAGGGGTTCCGTGTCACATACCTCCCGGTGGATCATCAGGGCCGTGTCAGTCTGGATGATCTTCAAAATGCGCTCTGCGACGATACGATTCTCGTGTCGATGATGTATGTGAATAATGAGGTCGGCACGATTGAGCCGGTCGCTGAGGCTGCAAAGCTTGTGAAAGCGCGGAATCCGAAGATCCTGTTTCATGTGGACGCGGTGCAGGCGTACGGGAAGCTTCCGGTCTATCCGAAAAAGCTCGGCGTCGATATGCTTTCGGTCAGCGCGCACAAGATTCACGGCCCGAAGGGCATTGGCTTTCTCTATGTGAATGAGCGGACGAAGCTTCACCCGCTGATTCTCGGCGGCGGCCAGCAGAAGGGGATGCGCTCCGGAACGGATAATGTTCCGGGGGCGGCAGGACTTGCCGAGGCGGCCAGGGAGGCATGTACGCATCTCGATGAGAGTGTGGCGCATCTGCTTGAGCTGAAAAAGCGGATGACGGACGGGCTGCGCAGACTGTCAGAGCAGCTTGTATCGGATGGTGCGGCACCGGCAAAGGACGGTCCTGCCATCGTCATCAACTCTCCCGAGGGAGCGGACGGCGCGCCGCACATTGTCAGCGCGGCGTTTCCGGGCGTGCGCAGCGAGGTGCTGCTTCACGCACTCGAGGAGCGCGGCATTTACGTTTCCGCAGGCTCCGCGTGCTCCTCAAATAAAAAGCTCCCGGTCAGCACGGTCCTGAAGGAGCTGCATCTGGCGCCGGAGCTTCTGGAGTCGACGCTGCGCTTCAGCTTTAGCTGCTTCACGACGCAGGAGGAGATCGATTACTGTCTGGAGGCACTTTCCGAGCTGCTTCCGGTGCTGCGCAGATATGCGCGGCACTGAGCGCATAGCAACTAAGAAATCGGTATGTCGCACGTTGCTAAATCTGGATGTGGACTGGAACAGGCGCTATTCAGTGAGTGATACAGCCGGGACAGAGTGTTATAAGACGCATGGCCGGCAAATAACAGAAAAGGAACGGAACTATGTTTAAGAGTTTTTTGATTAAGTACGGAGAAATCGGTATCAAGGGGAAGAACCGCCACCTGTTTGAGGACGCGCTTGCGAAGCAGATCCGCCGTGCGCTCAGAAAGGTCGATGGTGAATTTAATGTCTACCGCGAGCAGGGGCGCATTTATGTGGACTGTGAGAGCGACTATGATTTCGATGAGACGGTCGCGGCGCTGCAGTGCGTGTTCGGTATCGTCGGTATCTGTCCGGTTATGAAGACGGAGGACCGAGGGCTTGAGGAGCTCGGGAATGATGTCATCGATTTCCTTTCAAATGTTTACGATATCAGCGACCAGACTTTCAAGGTCGTGACGCGGCGTGCGCGCAAGACGTACCCGATCGAGTCGATGGAGGTCAACAGTGAGCTTGGCGGCCGGATTCTCGAGGCGTTTCCGAGGATGCGCGTCGATGTGCATGAGCCGGAGATTATGCTTCATGTGGAGATCCGCGAGAAAATCTACATCTATTCCAAGGTGATTCCGGGCCCGGGCGGTATGCCTGTCGGAACAAACGGCAAGGCAATGCTGCTGCTATCAGGCGGAATTGACAGCCCGGTTGCAGGCTACATGATCTGCAAGCGCGGCGTCAAGCTGGACGCGACGTACTTCCATGCGCCGCCCTACACGAGCGAGCGCGCCAAGCAGAAGGTCATCGATCTGGCGAAGCAGATCGCGCACTATTCGGGGCCGATCAATCTTCACGTAGTGAATTTTACGGATATCCAGCTCTATATTTACGACAAGTGTCCGCATGACGAGCTGACGATCATCATGCGCCGCTATATGATGAAGATCGCGGAGCATTTTGCGAAAGAGACAAATTCGCTTGCTCTGATTACGGGCGAGAGCATCGGCCAGGTGGCGAGCCAGACAATGCAGAGTCTCGCGGCGACGAATGAGGTCTGCACGATTCCGGTGTTCCGTCCGCTGATCGGCTTCGACAAGCAGGAGATTGTCGACGTGGCGGAAAAAATTGACACGTACGAGACGTCGATTCTGCCGTACGAGGATTGCTGCACGATATTCGTTGCGAAGCATCCGGTGACGAAGCCGAATCTGAATGCGATCAAACGTTCTGAGATGAAGCTGAGTGAGAAGATCGACGAGCTGGTGCAGAAGGCGATCGAGACGACGGAGCGGATCTGGGTAGAGTGAGTGCAAAAAGGGGCCGCCGCACAAGTGGCGGCAGCCCCTGTCCGAGATTGCGGATCAGATCAGATGATGTAAGCAGAGAGAACGTTGAGAATCTCATCGATGTTATCCTCTGCATGGATGTTGAGATCGATGGGCTTTGAGAGATCAAGACTGAAGATACCCATGATAGATTTTGCGTCGATAACGTATCTGCCGGAAACGAGATCAAAGTCATTGTTGAACTTCGTGATGTCGTTTACAAAAGATTTAACTTTATCGATCGAGTTTAATGAAATCTGAACTGTTTTCATAAATTATATCCTCCCAGTAATTATTGTAACCGCAGTCACACCATCATCTTAACGGTTAGGAATATAAAAGTCAAGATGAAAACAAAAAAAGATTTGGAAGGCTACCGGTCACGGAGGAAGCAGTAGCTTTGGAAGAAACGGAGGAATTCGATGGGCAGGAAAGCAGCGCTTCATAATCTGGGGTGCAAAGTAAATGCATATGAGACGGAGGCTATGAGGCAGCTTCTGGAGAAGGAGGGCTATGAGATCGTGCCGTTCGCCCCGGGGGCGGATGTGTATGTCATCAACACCTGCACCGTGACAAATATTGCGGACCGTAAGTCGCGGCAAATGCTGCACCGCGCGCGCAAGATGAATCCGGATGCCATCATTGTTGCGGCCGGATGTTATGTGGAGACTGCCGAGCAGCCTGTCGAGCTGGATCCGGCGATCGATATCGTGCTCGGGAATAACCGCAAGGGCGAGCTGCTCGAGGCGCTGCGCCGTTTCGAGGAGCAGCGTGCCGCGCATGAGGAGGAGCAGAAAGAACGCGGATCCCATGATGCGGGCAGCGGTACGGCACAGGGGAGCAGTGCAAATTCCGGCGTCTCAGATGGCGGACAGGATGCGTCCGAACGCACATATATAATAGAAGAAACTCCTCCGCAGAAACTGCAGAATACGGTGCCGCCAGAGAGCAGAGGTGGCATGGAAGAAATTCTTTCGCAGAATACGGTGTCACCAGAGAGCAGAGGCATCCTGGAAGAAACTCATCCCCGGAACCCGCAGGAGAACCAGGCCCTTATCGACCGAATCGACATTAACCATACGAAGGAATATGAGTCCCTGTTCATCACGCAGAGCGAGGAGCGCACGCGCGCCTGCATTAAGGTGCAGGATGGCTGCAATCAGTTCTGCAGCTACTGTATCATTCCGTTCGCGCGCGGCAGAGTCCGCAGCAGGGAGATCGACGATGTGCTGCGGGAGGCACGGACGCTCGCTGCAAACGGCTGTCAGGAGGTTGTGCTGACCGGGATTCATTTAAGCTCGTACGGGGTGGATTGCGACCTGACGCTGCTCGATCTGATCCGTGCGGTGCACGAGATTCCGGGAATCAGGAGAATCCGTCTCGGTTCTCTGGAGCCGGGCATTATTACAGAGGAGTTTGCGCGCAGTATCGCACAGCTTCCGAAGTTCTGCCCGCACTTTCATCTGTCGCTGCAGAGCGGCTGCACCGAAACGTTGCGCCGCATGAACCGCCGTTATACGGCCGAAGAATTTGCGGCAAAATGTGAGCTGCTCCGGCAGGTATTTGACCGTCCGGCGATCACGACGGATGTTATCGCCGGCTTTCCGGGCGAGACGGAGGAAGAGTTTGAGACGACGGTCGCGTTTCTGACGCAGCTTCGCCTTTACGAGACACATATTTTCAAATACTCGCGCCGCCACGGCACGCGTGCCGCTGTGATGCCTGATCAGATCCCGGAATCCGTCAAGGCGGAGCGTTCCGACCGCCTGATCGCGCTTGGCGAGTGCAACCGCAGCCTTTTTGAACAGCAGTATCTCGGGGATACGGTTGACGTACTTTTCGAGGAGAGGATAACGGTTGACGGACGTGATTATTACACCGGCTATACCAAGCAGTATATCCGCGTGGCAGTTCCGGCCGATGCAGATTATGAAAATCAGATTCTTACAGGGACTTTGGGGGAGGCGTTTGCGCCGCATCTGTATTTGCTGCAGCGCTGACAGGCTCAGAGCCGGAAATAAAAAGGGATTGAATTATTCTGTAAAGTATATTAGAATGGAACGTAGCAGACGAGATAAGTAAATAAAAGTTATCGGCTGAGGAGTGAGCCGTAACAAACTAAGGACGTGGAAAGATGGCAGAGATTAACAACACACAATACTTTAAATTCAACACCGATCCGGAGACACGGGTAAAGACGGTGCTGGATGTTGTATACAATGCAATGGCCGAGAAAGGCTACAACCCGGTGAATCAGATCGTTGGCTATATCATGTCAGGCGATCCGACGTATATCACGAGCCACAACAATGCGCGCAGTATGATTATGAAGGTAGAACGGGACGAGCTGGTAGAGGAACTCCTGCGCGAATATATCAAGAATAAGTCATGGCAGCAGGAACAGAAGTGATCCGGATTATGGGACTTGATTTCGGTTCAAAGACCGTCGGCGTGGCAATCAGCGATCCGCTGGGGATCACTGCGCAGGGAATCGAAATCATCAGAAGGGAACAGGAGAACAAGCTGAGGAAGACACTTGCGAGAATCGAAGCGCTGGCTGCGGAGTATCACGTCACGCAGATTGTGCTTGGTTTTCCGAAAAATATGAACAATACGGTCGGTGAGCGCGCTGAGAAGACACTGGCTTTCGGGGAGATGCTTGAGCGCAGGACCGGTCTGCCTGTAACGATGTGGGATGAGCGCCTGACGACTGTGTCGGCGCAGCGTACCCTGATGGAGAGCGGTGTGCGCCGCGAGAACCGAAAGGAATACGTGGATATGATTGCGGCTGTCTATATTCTGCAGGGATATCTTGACAGCGCTGAAAGGATAACACATGAATAAAATAGAGTTTCGCCCGGACGGAGAGGATAAGACGGTCGGGTTCTTTGTGGTGGAAGAAACAAGAATCAACGGAGTCTCTTACCTGCTTGTGACCGAGACAGAGGATGAGGAAGCGGAGGCTTATATCCTCAAGGATCTGTCGCAGGACGGTGAGGCGGAGGCGAGTTATGTCTTCGTGGAGGACGACGACGAGCTGGAAGCAGTATCAAAGATTTTTGCAGAGCTTTTAGAGGACGTGGATATTGAGCTCTGACAAATATTAGAATGCCGGAGCTGCGGGCACGTGATGTGCGGAAGCATACGTCCGGTATCGGTTGAACTTAGTATGATTATGGAGGTGCAGATTGAAAAAAGAACAGAACAGACAGAATACCAGCAGCAGGTTAAAGGTAATCCCGATCGGCGGACTCGGCCTGATCGGAATGAACATGACGGCGTTTGAATATGGGGACAGTATCGTAGTTGTGGACTGCGGCCTTGCCTTCCCGGAGAATGATATGCTTGGCATCGATCTCGTGATACCGGATGTCACATATCTGAAGGAGAACATTGACAGGGTGAAGGGCTTCGTATTCACGCATGGACATGAGGACCATATCGGCGCGCTGCCGTATATTCTGAAGGACGTGAATGTGCCGCTCTATGCGACAAAGCTGACGATGGGCCTGATTGAGCGCAAGCTGACGGAGCACGGGCTGATGCGCACGACGAAGCGCAAGGTCGTCAAGCCGGGGCAGTCGATCAATCTCGGCGAGTTCCGCATTGAATTTATCAAGACAAACCACAGCATTCAGGACGCGGTTGCGCTGGCGATCTACTCACCGGCGGGAACCGTCGTCCACACAGGAGATTTCAAGGTAGATTACACGCCGGTATTCGGCGACGCGATCGATCTGCAGCGTTTTGCTGAGATCGGCAGGAAGGGCGTCCTCGCACTGATGTGCGACAGTACGAATGCGGAGCGCAAGGGCTTTACCGCATCAGAGCGGACGGTCGGCAGGACGTTTGACAATCTCTTTACCGAGCATTGTAACCAGCGTATCATTATCGCGACCTTTGCATCGAACGTCGACCGTGTGCAGCAGATCATCAATTCCGCGTACAAGCATGGCCGCAAGGTCGTGATCGAGGGACGCAGTATGGTCAATGTCATCTCGACGGCGTCGGAGCTCGGATATCTGAGCATTCCGGACAATACGCTGATTGAACTTGAGCAGATGAAGAATTATCCGGACGAGCAGGTGGTGCTGATCACGACGGGCAGCCAGGGAGAGTCGATGGCGGCGCTCTCGAGGATTGCGTCCAACATGCACAAGAAGGTCAGCATCAAGCCGGGCGACACGGTGATCTTCAGCTCGAACCCGATTCCGGGCAATGAGAAGGCGGTCTCCAAGGTCATCAACGAGCTGTCGATGAAGGGCGCGGAGGTGATTTTCCAGGATACGCACGTGTCCGGCCATGCCTGCCAGGAGGAGATCAAGCTGATTTACTCGCTGGTGCGCCCGAAATACGCGATCCCGGTGCATGGCGAGTACCGTCACCTGAAGGCACACGCGGGGATTGTGAAAGAACTCGGATTTGACAGCGACAATATTTTCATCCTCAAGGCCGGTGACGTGCTGGAGATGGACAGCAGCTTTGCGAAGGTGGCGGGCCATGTCCAGACGGGGGCGATCCTCGTGGACGGACTCGGCGTCGGGGATGTCGGCAATATTGTGCTGCGTGACAGACAGCATCTGGCGGAGGACGGCATCGTGATCGCCGTGCTCACGCTCGAGAAATATACGGGGCGGATTTTGTCGGGGCCGGATATTGTATCCCGCGGCTTTGTGTATGTGCGCGAGGCTGAGGATCTGATGGACGAGGCGCGCGACGTCGTTGAGGATGCGATGGATTACTGTGCGTCGCACCGGATTACAGACTGGAGCAAGATGAAAAACGCGATGCGGGATGCGCTTGGAGATTTCCTCTGGAAGCGGACGAAGCGCCGCCCGATGATTTTACCGATTATTATGGAAGTTGAGTAATAGCTATGAATCACATACAGGATTGTACGCAGGAGCTGATCCGGGCGATTTTGGAGAGCGATGAATACCGTGAGTTTGGCCGGATCCGGGACAAGGTGAGAGAGCAGCCCAGGCTGCGGGAGGAGATTAACCGGTTCCGCCAGCACGTTTTTGAGGTGCAGAATTCGCAGGAGCCGCTTGATATGTACGGGGAACAGGAGCGGCTCTGCCGCGACTATGACGCGTTCCGCCGGAATCCGCTTGTCAATGATTTTTTGCAGTCAGAGCTGCGTATATGCCGTCTGATCCAGCAGATCTCGATGGAGATCGCCGATTCCGTGGATCTCGATACGGATTGGGTTGAGGAAGGAGTCAGGCTGTAGTGAAATCAGAAGGGAGCCGGACTGCGGGATGATCATACAGGAGCGGATGTCCGTATATATCAATTCACTTGACAGCGGGAACGGGCCGTTTCTCGACGGGTTGGAGCAGGCTGCGCTTGCGCAGGAGGTGCCAGTGATCCGTCAGGATATGCAGTCCTTTCTGAAGGTGCTGCTGGCGGTCCACAGACCGTGCCGGATTCTGGAGGTCGGGACGGCGGTCGGCTTCTCCGCGCTGCTGATGGCGGCGAACACGCCGGACGACTGCCGGATTACCACGATTGAGAACTATGAGAAGCGCATCGTGCAGGCGCGCGAAAATATTGCGCGTGCCGGGATGGAGCAGCGGATCACGCTGCTTGAGGGAGATGCGCACGAGGTCATGCGCACGCTGGACGGGCCGTACGACATGATTTTTATGGATGCGGCGAAGGGGCAGTACATTTTCTTCCTGCCGGAAGCGCTGCGGCTGCTGCGCACAGGAGGTGTGCTCGTCTCCGACAATGTGCTGCAGGACGGCGATATCATTGAATCGCACTATGCCGTGGAGCGGCGCAACCGCACGATCTACAAGCGGATGCGCGAGTATCTCCATGTGCTGAAGCATACGCCGGGACTGCTCACGTCGGTTGTGGCGGTCGGGGACGGCGCGGCGGTGACGGTGAAGCAGCAGGAGAGGATCATCCTGCCGGAAGCCGTATCATAAATCTGGCGAAAAGAGTGTATAAGATAAATGAGAAAAACCGAATTATTAGTGCCTGCGAGCAGTCTCGAGGTTCTGCGCACCGCGGTGGTTTTCGGTGCGGACGCCGTCTATATCGGCGGCGAGGCGTACGGACTGCGCGCGAAGGCGAAGAATTTTACAATGGAGGAGATGGCGGAGGGGATCGCCTTTGCGCATGAGCACGGCGTCAAGGTCTATGTGACGGCGAATATTCTGGCGCACAACGGCGACCTGGCCGGGGTGGAGACGTATTTTGAGGAGCTCCATGCGATGAAGCCGCAGCCGGACGCGCTGATTATCGCCGATCCCGGTGTATTTGAGATCGCGAAGCGCGTCTGCCCGGAGATTGACCGCCATGTCAGCACACAGGCGAACAATACAAATTACGGGACGTACCGGTTCTGGTATGCGCAGGGGGCGAAGCGTGTCGTCTCGGCGCGGGAGCTTTCGCTGGAGGAGATCCGGGAGATCCGCGCGCATATCCCGGACGATATGGAGATCGAGACGTTCATTCACGGCGCGATGTGCATATCCTATTCAGGGCGGTGTCTGCTGAGCAATTATTTCACGGGCCGCGACGCGAACCAGGGAGCGTGCACGCATCCCTGCCGCTGGAAGTACGCCGTCGTGGAGGAGACGCGGCCAGGCGAATACATGCCGGTCGAGGAGAACGAGCGCGGCACCTTTCTTTTCAACTCCAAGGATCTCTGTATGATCGAGCATATCCCGGATCTGATGGAGGCCGGGATCGACAGCTTCAAGATCGAGGGGCGCATGAAGACAGCGCTCTATGTCGCGACGGTTGCGCGGACCTACCGCAGGGCGATCGACGATTACCGGAAGGATCCGGCGCTCTATGCGGCGCACATGGACTGGTACCGCAGCCAGATCGGAAGCTGTACCTACCGCCAGTTCTCGACGGGCTTCTTCTACGGCAAGCCGGGCAGCGAGACGCAGATCTACGAGAACAGCACCTATGTGAAGGAGGCCGTCTACCTTGGCATGGTCGGGGATGTCAGCGCCGATGGCCGCTGCAAAATCTCGCAGCGCAATAAATTCTCCGTGGGCGAACAGATTGAGATCATGAAGCCGGACGGCCGCAATATCGAGGTCATCGTCCGCTCGATCCGTGATTCGAATGGCAGCGAGCAGGAGAGCGCCCCGCATCCGAAGCAGGAGCTGTGGGTGGCGCTGGAGCCGGCGGGAGCAGATGGTAACGCGCCGCATTTGACAAAGCAGGAGGACAGCGGTTTCACCGGCCCGGAGGTGTACGATATTTTGCGCAGAAGGGTATGAATTTATCAAAAATTTTATGAGGAGGATTGGGTAATGACAAAGAGGAGAATGAATTTGTTTCTTGCAGCCGTGCTTGCAGCAGGTACGCTTTCGTCCGGCATGACGGCGATGGCCGACGAAGCGGGCGACGGTGTTCTGGACGTTGCGCTGAATGCTGATATCACGACGATGGATGTCATGAAGACGACGAATGATTACATGGTTCCGATGAATGTCTTTGACCGTCTGTTTGAGATCAAGGTCAATGACGACGAAAGCACCGAGATCGTGAACAGCCTGTGCACCGATTATTCGGTGAGCGACGATGGCCTTGTCTATACGTTCACGCTCAGAGAGGGCGTGAAGTTCACGAACGGTGAGGATTTCACGGCTTCGGACGTTGCGTATACCTTTAAGCACCTGCTGTCTGAGGAGTCGGTCAATGCCGATATCCCGCTCGAGGTAGTCGGCGCCCAGGAGTATATGGACGGTACGGCTGACGAGATCGAGGGACTGTCAGTGGACGGGGATTATCAGATTTCGATGACGCTGCTTAAGCCGAACGCCGGGTTTATCGCAGAGCTGTCCGCTCCGGCTGTCTGCATCATCGACGAGACGACGGTGGAGGCTGCTGAGAATTTTGGTATCGCCGTTGAGGATACGATCGGCACCGGCCCGTACATCGTGACGGAGTGGGTGAACGGCGACCATGTGACGCTTGAGAGCAATGAAAATTACTGGGGCGGCGCTCCGGCTGTGAAGAAGTGCATCCTTCACTTTATCCCGGATTCCTCCACGCAGAATCTGATGTATCAGAACGGCGAGCTCGATATTCTGGATCTTGATTTCCAGGATGCTTCGATTGTAGCTTCGACGTACCAGACACAGTATGCCGACAAGCTTGTCTCGAGGAACCGCCTGTCCCTGACGTACATGTCGATGAATGCGAATGACGAGTACCTCTCGGATCCACAGGTCCGCAAGGCCATCCAGATGGCGGTTGACCGCGACACGATCCTCCAGGCTGTTTATAATGGCAACGGTCATCTTGAGAACGGCATTATCCCGACGGGCGTGCTCGGCCACAACGACAACGGCACGGAGCTTGCGTACAACCCGGACGAGGCGAAGCAGATTCTTGCTGACGCAGGCTACGGCGACGGGGATATCACATTTGAGCTGGCGCTTGATTCCTCCTCGAACGCAAACACGCAGATGGTTTACCAGATCGTGCAGCAGCAGCTCGCGGCGGTGGGGATCAATGCGGAGATCAAGACGTATGACCAGTCGAGCTGGCTTGCAGCGAGAAAGTCGGGCGAGATGGCTTCCTTCATCGGGACATGGACGATGGACTACAACGATCCGGCGAATATCATGTACACGTTCTTCGGCAGCGAGGAGAATTGCGTGATGCGTTCCGTGAACTACAAGGATGCTGACGTGATCGCGCGTGTGGCGGCGGCGTCCGGCATCGTAGATGACGACGAGCGCTATGCAGAGTACCAGGCGCTTGAGGAGAAGATTATTCACGAGGATTTCCAGTGGGTGCCGCTGTATGCGCTGAATCATCTGTTCGCGGTCGGCGACCAGATCGAGAGCTTTATCCCGCACTGGGCCGGTTACAATGATATCATCGTGAAGGATGTTGTGATGAAATAAGACGTATCCACAGTGTGGCTTATCAGGGCAGGATTCCGTTTTTGGCGGAATCCTGCTTTGTGGCATAGGGAACCTGGCTTGCTGCCGCACGGCAGGCGGCTTCGTTCTGTCAGGCTGTATGCAGGGATACAAAGGAAAAGAAAGGAAACAGTATGGTCAAGAGTATAGGGAAGAGACTGCTGCAGACGCTTCTGGTGCTGTTCTGCGTGTCCCTGTTAATTTTTATTCTTCTGCGCATTGTCCCCGGCGATGCGGTTACGACAATGATGGGAGAGCACGCCAGCGCGGAGACGATTGAGCGCCTGACGGCGGAAATGAATCTGGATAAGCCGTTCTATGTGCAGTTCGGGTATTACATCCGTGATATCTGTACCGGGAATTTCGGCACGAGCTACACGCTGAACAAGCCGGTGACGGAGCTGATCGGCGCGGCCTTCCCGAATACGGTGAAGCTCGCCCTGCTGGCGGCTGTGATTGCCTGGGTGATCGGGATTGTCTGCGGCGTGATTGCGGCGGTAAAGAAGAACGGTATTCTTGACCGGATTTTCATGGGAGTTTCGCTTCTCGGCGTCTCGATTCCGGTGTTCATGGTGGCGATGCTGCTTCAGTACCTGATCGGCTACCGGCTGCACTGGGTGGATATTTCCGGCGTCGAGAGCTGGACCGGATTCATCCTTCCGGCAATCGCGCTTGGCTGGAACAGTGCCGGGAGCATCGCGCGTCTGACGCGGTCGACGCTCGTGGAGGTGCTGACCGAGGATTACATAGACACAGCCAGGGCGAAGGGACGCGGCCGGGCGGCTGTGATTTTGCTGCATGCTTTGCGCAATGCGATGCTGCCGGTTATCACGATGATGGCGCTGCAGATTTCGAGTCTGCTGTCGGGCGCTGTGATTACGGAGACGATTTTTGCCATCAACGGAGTGGGAAGGCTTGCGGTCGACGCAATTACGAGCCGTGACATTCCGTTGCTTCAGGGGACGGTACTGTTCACGACGGTGATCGTGATCGCGGGCAATCTGGCTGCCGACTGCCTGTATTCCGTTCTGGATCCGCGCATCAGAAGGGGGGCGTGAGTATGAAGATCAGAAAAACTGCAAAATCCGGGCCTGGTGCGGCGGTGCAGGAAACCGCGTGTCCTGATACCGCCGCCGCGCAGCAGGAGCGTGAGGCGCTCGTGGCGCAGCTTGGCGAGAGCGACACCTTCCTGGACAAAATGCGCCGGATGGCTTCTGACAATAAGCTTGCGGTGGTTTCAGCCGTCGTGATCGTCCTGTTTATCCTGCTCGCGCTGTTTGCGCCGCTTCTGACGCCGTATGATTTTGATGAGATGGATTTGCTGGCACGCCTTGCGCCGCCCTCGGCGAAGCATCTTTTTGGCACCGACGAGCTTGGCCGCGATGTACTGACGAGGCTGCTCTACGGCGCCCGCGTGTCGCTTGCGGTCGGTATCATCCCGACGATTGTGTCGATGCTGATCGGCGCGGTGCTGGGAATGATCAGCGGCTACATCGGCGGGGCGGTTGACGCGGTGATCATGCGCCTTGCCGACGTCATGCTCTCGTTCCCGTCGCTGCTTCTGGCGATGGTCATCATGTATACGCTCGGCGACGGCATCGTCAGCATTTTTATTGCGCTGGCTGTCACGAACTGGGCCAGCGTCGCGCGCGTGGTGCGGTCGGAGACGCTTTCGCTGCGTGAGACAGAATATGTCGAGGCGGCGCGCAGCATCGGCGTGCGGGATTTTGCGATTATTTTCCGGCACATTCTCCCGAACTGCATTCCGTCTCTGATCGTGCTGTTCACACTGAATGTTCCAGCCGCGATCCTGTCCGAGAGCTCGCTGAGCTTCCTCGGCATCGGCGTCCAGCTTCCGAATTCCTCCTGGGGGCTGATGGTAAATATGGGGCGTTCCTTCCTGTACAATGCCCCGTGGATGAGTCTCGTGCCGAGCGCCGCGATCATGCTCGTGGTGCTTGCGTTCAACTTTCTCGGTGACGGGTTGCGTGACGTACTCGATCCGCACCTGAAGAATTCATAAGGAGGACGGTCATGGAGCAGATGTTACTGGAAATTAACCATTTGAAATCCTATTTTTTCACCCGCAAGGGCGTCTCCCCGGCCGTCGATGATGTGTCGATCCGCGTGCCGAAGGGAAAGATCGTAGGTATCGTCGGCGAATCCGGCTGCGGCAAGAGCATGACTGCAAAGTCGGTGATGGATCTGCTGAAGTATCCGGGGCGTGTCGTGGAGGGAGAGATCCTGCTCGAAGGCAGGGATCTGACGAAATTATCCGCGAAGGAGAAGCGCAAGGTGCGCGGCGAGGATGTCAGCATGATCTTTCAGGAGCCGATGACGAGCCTGAATCCCGTTGTCAAGGTGGGAAAACAGGTGCGCGAGGCGATCCTGATCCATCAGAAGACGGACAAGGCGGAGGCAAAGAAGCGTGTGCTCGAGGTGTTCCGCGAGGTAGGAATCAGCGAGCCCGAGAAGCGTTACGACTGCTATCCGCACGAGCTCTCCGGCGGGCTGCGGCAGCGCGTCATGATCGCGATGGCGATGGTGTGCCGGCCGAAGCTGATGATTGCCGACGAGCCGACGACGGCGCTTGACGTCACGATCGAGGCGCAGATTCTGAAGCTGATCAAAAATCTCTGCGCGACGACCGGCATGAGCTGCCTGCTGATCTCGCACAATCTCGGCGTGATTGCGCAGATGTGCGACTACGTCTACGTGATGTATGCGGGAAAGATTGTGGAGCAGGGCGACGTGTATACGATCTTCGACCGTGCTTCGCATCCGTACACAAAGGGGCTGCTTGCGTCGGTGATCCATCTTGACACGCCGCAGACGGGGCATTTGTCCACGATCCCGGGCGTCGTGCCGAATCTGATGCATCTGCCGGCAGGCTGCGCATTCTGCGGGCGCTGTCAGGAGGCGGTCGGGCGCTGCCGGGCAGAGAAGCCGGAATTGTACGAGCTTGGCAATGGACATGCGAGCCGCTGTTTCCTGTCCATAGAAAGTGAGGCCATCCATGAGTGAACAGAAAAACGTACTGCTGCGGTGCGAGCATCTTGTAAAAGAATTTCCGCTGGACCGGAAGCGCGCGGTACACGCAGTTTCCGATGTCAGTCTTGAGATTTATGAGGGAGAGTGTCTCGCGGTGGTAGGCGAGAGCGGCTGCGGCAAATCGACGCTTGGCCGTGCGCTGATCCAGCTTCACAAGCCGACATCAGGAAAGGTTTATTATAAGGGCGAGGAGATATCTGCGATGAAGCCGGCGCAGTTTGCGCCATACCGCAGACAGATGCAGATGATTTTTCAGGATCCGTACGCGTCGCTTGATCCGCGGATGACGGTGCGCGATATTATTGCGGAGCCGCTGGTCACGCACAAGGTCTGCGGGGACAGGGAGGCTGTCACGAAGCGTGTGCTGGAGCTGATGACCGCTGTCGGCGTGCCGGGCGAGTTCCTTTACCGTTATCCGCACCAGTTCTCGGGCGGACAGCGCCAGCGCATCGGCATCGCGCGCGCGATCGCGCTGGATCCGTCGCTCGTCATCTGTGATGAGCCGGTCTCCGCGCTCGACGTTTCGGTGCAGAGCCAGGTCCTCAATCTGCTGAAGGATATCCAGGCAGCCTCCGGGCTGACCTACGTGTTCATCAGCCACGACCTGTCGGTGGTGCGTTTTATCTCGGACCGTGTCTGTGTGATGTTCCTCGGCAAGATCTGCGAGATCGGCGATTCCGCGACGATCTACAGCCGCCCGGTTCATCCGTACACGCAGTTCCTGATGAACGCAATCCCGGTCCCGGATCCGCACAGGCGGGAGGAGCGCGCGATCCTGCAGGGAGAGCTGCCCAGCCCGATTGATCCGCCAAAGGGCTGCAGATTCCACACGAGATGCCCGTACGCGACAGAAGAGTGCCGGACGCGGGAGCCGGAGCTTCGCGAGGTGGACGGACGCATGGTGGCGTGCCATCACGCAGAATAAATATCCGAAATGCAATTACCGTTGAGCCAGGGGATTGCTCTGGCTCAACGGTAACTTTATGATTAATTGCTAAATCCCGTATTCTTTCATTAGCTGCTCCAGGAAGGCTTTATCCTCCGTGGCACGGCGCAGATCCTCCAGCCTGCCAGCGTCAAGAAGAAGCTTCGTAAGTGCAATGCCCTGTTCGAGGCCCTCTTCCTTCACAAACTTCATATGTTTTTCTTCATCATATTCATAAATACTCACACTTTTCGCCTCCGCTCTGTATTTTCTGAGAAAATCAGCCAGTATGTCATCCCGGATGCATTCTGTAATCGCCCGCTCAACAGCGTCCGCCAGCGGCATGTCCTTTGTGTATGTCCTGACACGGTGCGAATATTCGGAGTAATCACGCAGTGTCTTGCAGGTGTCCAGAAGCTGCTGGTTGTGGCCGGGATTAATGTTCAGCAGCGTTGCCTTCAGCTCGAGGGAATAGTCTTCCTGCTGCACTGTGAAAAGATCCGACAGACAGATTGTCTCGCAGTCCGGCCTGTCCGTGGTTCCATTGTAGAAAATCAGGAAGTTCGGAGTCGGGATCGAAATCTTCGCAGGACCGTACAGGTTCGCATTCTTTGTGATCGAGGAGTACAGATCCGCCACGTACATCAGATACCGCAGCGGGAGATTCGGGCTGTAGGTAGACTGATGCTCGTAGAGTTCAAGCCGGGAGTCGATGATGAAAGACAGGTCATTATGCATCGACATATAAATGGCGTTTTCCAGAGTGTTTATTTCTAATTGTTCCGGATCATCGTACTGCGTGCCGTTCAGTGCATTGTACAGCTCGAGCAGTTCTTCTTTTTCGCGAAAGATCATCTCGAACAGCCTTGCCTTATAGGTGCGGGCGGGAGCCGGTTCGGTCTGTGGCTGGCGCTGTGCATTGGAATGCCCGGTGGTTTGCAGTGTCTTACGTGTCTGTTTTTTCTTTTTCAAATAGAACTACCTCCTTTGGTAAATGAAGCAGGAGGCTTCCACATCAGGTCTGCCTGTCCGAAACCTCGCTGCATGATTTGGAAATGAAAGCATTGAGATTTCAGAATAGTGCCGCCTACGGCAGATAAGCTTCAGATGCAGACAAGCTGCAAAGAAAAACAGAAACAAAATGCTTTGTCTGTATCATAACAGATACGCGACAAATTTTTCAATCCTTTTTCTTAAAAATCTGAAATAAAATATGGAAAAGCACTTTTAAGCGGCAGTTTTCATAAGATAAAATAAAACCGCTTAGAGGTGCTTTTTTTGAAGACATTTAAGAAGCCGCTTTCCCCGGCGGAAGAGAAGGAATACCTGGCCCGGTACAGGGAGGGGGATACGGAGGCAAGAAATCTGCTGATTGAGCACAATCTAAGGCTGGTTGCACATGTGGCGAAGAAATATCAGTCGCCGGAGCATGATCCTGATGATCTGATCTCAATCGGAATCATCGGGCTGATCAAGGCCGTGATGACATTTGACAGCGATAAGAACAGCAGGCTCGCGACGTACGCGGCGCGGTGCATTGAAAATGAGCTTCTGATGATGCTGCGTTCGCGCAAAAAGCTGACGCGCGAGGTGTCGATGTACGAGAAGATCGGCATTGACCAGGAGGGCAGGGAGCTCCGCCTGATGGATGTGCTCGAGAGTGAGCCGGTCGACGTTGTGGAGAATCTCGAGACGCAGAAAAATATTGTGTGGCTGCGCGGCTGTATGTCCCGCGTGCTGAATGCGCGGGAGCTCCAGGTAATCTGCGAGCGCTACGGCCTGAACGGCAAAAAGGAGCGCACCCAGCGGGAGATCGCGCAGAGTCTCGGCATATCGCGGTCGTACGTGTCGCGTCTGGAGAAGCGGGCGCTCGAGAAGCTGCGTGAGGCGTTCGATGGGGCGGCCCTGGCCTGAGTTTTGTAAGGATTCTCTATTTATTTTAAGACGATTCGGCGTACTTCTCTGACGGTGGCCTGTTATACGGTAGTGTGGCAGTTCATCAGGCTGCTGTGGATCAGGGGATATACGGTTGTGCGTGAACAGCAGCGATATACCCTTGACGAATTGGGTATAACGGGTATAATAATTTACAAAACAGTGCAGGGAGGTGACGTATGGAACAGAAGGAACTGCTCCGACGCATTGCCAGACTGGAAGAACAGATTGCCGCTCTGCCGGCAGGATCGATTTCAACAAAAAAGGTCAGAGGCAGGGAATACTATTATCACCGCTGGACGGAGAACAAAAAGCGTGTTGAAAAGTATCTCCCTGCAGAAGCGGTCGATGCCCTGCGGGATCAGATCCGGCAGCGGAAAGCGTTGGAGGCGGAGCTGAAGGTACTGCGTCAGAGCGTGCCGAAGCAGAAGATACCCAGTATACCGGTGCATGATTTTATTACCAACGTCCGTACAGGTGCATCACTGCGGCCGTTTTCTGCCCCGGTCCGCGACTACAAAAAGCGTGAGTGCTATCAAAAGCTGCATGATTTTCTGTATGGAGAGCAGCAGGATAAGGTATTTATACTCTATGGTCTGCGCCGGACCGGCAAGACGACCATGATACGGCAGATTTTTGCGGAGATGACGGATGCAGAGCTCGCCAGATCCGCCTTTATTCAGATCACGGCGAAAAATACGCTGGCGGATGTGAACCGTGACCTCAGATATCTGGAGGAGCAGGGCTTTTGTTACGTGTTCCTCGACGAGGTTACGTTGATGGAGGACTTTATTCAGGGCGCCGCGCTGTTCTCAGACGTGTTTGCCGCCTGCGGTATGAAGCTTGTACTGACGGGTACGGATTCACTGGGATTTTTATTTGCTGAGGATGAGCAGCTTTATGACCGCTGCGTGCTGCTTCACACAACCTTTATTCCGTACCGGGAATTTGATGCTGTCCTCGGTGTTCATGGCATCGACGAATACATCCGCTACGGTGGAACGATGAGTCTTGGCGGCGTTCACTATAATGAAACCTCGACTTTTGCCAGTAAGAAAAGCGCCGATGAATATGTGGATACCGCTATTGCCAGGAATATACAGCATTCATTGCGCTGCTATCAGGATCAGGGGCATTTCAGGCATTTGCAGGAGCTTTATGAACAGAATGAGCTGACCAGCGCCATCAATCGTGTGGTGGAGGATATTAACCACCGCTTTACGATGGAGGTGCTGACTCGTGATTTTAAATCGCATGATCTGGCGCTTTCCGCCCGCAATCTGCGCCGGGACAGGAATCATCCTGTGGATATTCTTGACCGCATTGATATTGCTTCTGTGACAGAACGCCTGCGAAGGCTTCTGGAGATCCGCAACAGGCCGGAGCAGAATGTCCGGATAGACGAGACCTGCGGTATGGAGATTCGGGAATATTTGCATTTGCTGGATCTGGTTCAGGAGATTTCCGTGGTCAGCCTTCCGAATGTCAATCAGAAAGCAGCGCGTACCGTCATAGCCCAGCCGGGAATGCGGTATGCACAGGCGGATGCGTTGGTGAAAAGTCTTCTGTTGGACGAGACGTTCCGTGATCTTTCTCTGCCTGAGCGAAATGCTGTCCTTGACTGCATTCTCAGTGAGATCAGGGGACGGATGATGGAGGATATTGTTCTGCTGGAAACGAAGCTTGCCAATCCGAAAAAGGAGGTCTTCGTCCTTCAATTTCCGATAGGAGAGTTTGATATGGTGGTATTTGATCCGGATGCTGCTTCCTGTCAGATTTTTGAGATCAAACACAGCACGGAGATTGTGCCGGAGCAGTACCGTCATCTGGTTGACATGCAGAAATGTGCCGATACGGAGCACCGCTACGGCCCGATTATGGCACGGACAGTGCTGTACCGCGGACAGAGCAGGATGGTAGACGGAATTCGGTATGTAAATGTGGAAGAATATTTGAGAATGCTATGATTTATGTGTGTGAATATGATGATACGTTGCCGTGGACAGTCATCGAAAAAGAGGCGCGGCGGTTCGGGCTTGCTGATGAGGATCGGTTGCCGGAGTCTGTACAGAAGCCGCAGACTTTACGGCCTGCGCAGCGCCAGGCGCGTTTGCGGGAGCGTGTCATGGCGCGGCTGCTGCTCGAGTATGCGCTTTGGAGGGAGTATGGCCTGCATTCGCTGGAGGAGCTTGCCTGGCAGACAGGCGGGAAGGGGAAGCCGTACAGTGCTGCCCACCCGGAGATTTATTTTAACATGAGCCACTGTGAGACGGCCTGCGCCTGTGTCACAGCGGATCATGAGGTCGGGATTGATGTGGAACGCAGGTTTGCTTTCCGGCCGGCGCTTGCGCGGCGTGTCTGCACGGAGCAGGAGCGGCTGCTTATGGAGCGGCTGCCGGAGGCGGAGCGGGAGCGGCTGCTACAGGTATTGTGGTCGATGAAAGAAAGCTATGTGAAGCGCGACGGGCGTGGACTGGCGTACGGCCTGGAGCGGATCGGG
>Ga0129308_1001235_pt1 | contig 28439 bp, 35 predicted proteins | sample L827metagenome_FD_94440 | JGI IMG/M metagenome (GOLD analysis project Ga0129308, IMG submission 94440) | Ring-tailed lemur group fecal microbial communities from Wisconsin, USA - L827 metagenome | ecosystem: Host-associated > Mammals > Digestive system > Large intestine > Fecal | place: USA...
TACTGGCATATTTTAAAACATAGAATAAAGGATTTTTTACGGCAAAGCTTGTCTTTAGATGATTCTATTCATTATGCCTTTTTATCTCCTTAATGTTCTATTTACAAGTAGAATAACTATATTTGATCTTTGTCTGATGAAACAGGAATATCTGAAATCTTTGAATAAAGAAAATGGAAAAACACTGGTTGTTTATTATTCGCTGGTTCTGCCGGACGGCACGGACGCATCGGCAAGCGCAAGCCGTGTGATTGTTGACGGAGAACCGCATGGCACAACAGAGTATATGGCTAAAGTTATTCAGGAAGAAACAGGTGCAGACGTGTTTGAGATTCAAACGGTTCAGGAATATCCGACCGAATATCGTGATGTTACCAGTCAGGCATCGGAAGAAAAAGAATCAGGATTCCGTCCTGAACTTGCCACACATATTGATAACATTGACCAGTATGATACAATTTTCGTAGGTTATCCGAATTGGTGGGGCGATATGCCAATGGCGTTGTATTCTTTCTTTGACGAATACGATTTGTCGGGAAAGACGATCATCCCTTTCAATTCCCACGGTGGAAGCGGATTTTCGCAAACAGTACAGTCTATCGCAACGCTTGAACCAAATGCAACTGTCAGCACAGACGGTCTTAGCCTTTCAAGAGGAACGGTTCCCACGTCAAGAGATACCATTGCAGAATGGGTAGCAAACTTAGGATATCAAAAAAATATAGAAGATAAATCTCCGAAAAATCTCGTCGCCTATTATTCCGCAAGCGGTACAACAGAAAAAATCGCTGACTACATTGCAGAAGAAATGAATGCAGATATATTTGTCATTACTCCCATAAATGAATATACAAATGCGGATCTTGATTGGACAGATTCAGACAGCCGTATTGTATATGAGCATAACAATCCTGATACAAGACATGTAGACTTGATACAGACTGTTCCGGATAATTTTGAATTATATGACAATGTGTTTATAGGCTATCCAATCTGGTGGCAGGAAGCAGCATGGGTAGTTGATGATTTTGTCGAAAAAAATGACTTTACAGGAAAGAATGTTATACCATTTTGTACTTCTATAAGTTCTCCATTGGGAGAAAGCGGAACAAAGCTTGCTGAAATGGCGAGTACAGGAAACTGGCTGGAGGGAATGCGCTTCACAAGCAGTTCTTCCAAAGAAACCGTGCAAAATTGGGCAAAAAGTCTTGATTTGACAAAACAGGTAAATTCAAATAAAACTTTGATAGCTTATTTGTCTTATCCGTTACCTGACGGTACAGACACCAATACCAGTGCAAGCCGTGTGATCATAGACGGAGAACTGTATGGTTCTGTTGAATACATGGCGAACGTCATTCAGAAAAATACAGGTGCGGATATATTTGAAATCCAGCCACTTGAAAGCTATGGAGATGATTTCAATACAGTTGCAGACCGCGCCTTGGCTGAACAAGAAGATGATGTTTTACCGGAACTTTTGAACCATATTGAAAATCTTGAACAATATGATACGATTTTCGTAGGCTATCCCATATGGTGGTACGATATGCCGCAGATGATGTACAGCTTTTTTGATGAATATGATTTCGATGGCAAAACAATTATTCCGTTTAATAGTCATGGCGGAAGTGGTTTTTCGGGTTCAGTTCAGGAAATTGCAAGTCTTGAACCAAATGCTACTGTACACACAGATGGTCTGACAATTTCAAGAACCATTATGGCAACTTCTGAAAGTACAATTATTGACTGGCTTGAAAAAATCGGTATGAAAGTCAGCTGATGATAAGGAATCTGTCTGTTTATAGCAGACAGATTCCTTATTCAGGCAAAAACACAAGGTTAAGGAACAAATAGAAAATTTCCTTCTACAATAAAAAAGCGGTATAATAGAAGTACAGTATGATTGAAATGGGGGAACAGATATGACTGTAAAGATGAAAATGCATAAGCAAATAATATGTATCCTTTTGGTGGGGATGTTCTTCCTGACTTCCTGCGGAAAGAAGTCAACAGAATCTGTGATTGAACCTCAAAGCAAATCATTTTTTGCGATGGATACATATATGATGATTACTGCATATGGTAAAAATGCAGAATCAGCGTTAAATCAGGCAGAAGATAAAATTGAAAAGCTTGAGAAGTTATGGTCTGTTACAGACGAAAATAGTGAAATTTATGCTATGAATCACAGCAATGGTAATACTGTTTCTGTAAGTCCTGAAACAGTGGAACTTCTTGATTTTTCACTGAATGTTTCCGAGATGACAGATGGTGCATTAGACTGTACTATTTATCCGATTCTGACTGAATGGGGTTTTACAACAAGTGAGTATAAAGTTCCGACTGATGAAAAAATAAGTGAATTGCTTAAAAATACAGGTTACAAAAAAATAAATCTGGACGGAAATAATGTTATTGTTCCTGAAAATATGCAGATAGATTTAGGAGCAGTCGGTAAAGGTTATACAGGTGATTTAGTAACGGAAGTATTGAAAGAAAACGGAGTTACTTCTGCTCTGTTAGATTTAGGCGGAAACATTCAGACTATCGGTACAAAACCTGACGGTACAGATTGGAAGCTTGGTCTGCGAAGTCCTTTTGATGAGGGCAATTTTGCAACACTGGAAATTTCCGATTGTGCAGTGATCACTTCGGGTGGTTATGAGAGGTATTTTGTTGGTGATGACGGTGAAAGCTACTGGCATATTCTCGATCCAAAAACCGGAAAACCTGCACAAAGTGGATTGGTATCTGTAACAGTTGTTGGAAAAGAGGGACGGCTCTGCGATGCACTTTCCACTTCATTGTTTGTCATGGGACTGGACAAGGCAGAGAAACTCTGGAAACAGCATGACAATTTTGAAATGGTTCTCGTAGCTGAGAATGGAGAAATTTATATTACAGAAGGGTTGGAAGATGATTTTTCACTGAACGAAATATACGGCAATCTGGAAGTGAATGTGGTGAGGCGATGAAACATAAAAAAATTTGGATTAAAGTTTGCATCCTGATTTTTACTGTCGGAATCATCGGAAGTCTATATTTGATTTTTCATCCTCACGGTCAGATAGTCAATATTATTCAGGACGGTAAAATTTTGTATACGATTGATCTGGAGCAGGCGGAAGATCAGATGATTTATATTGAATATCAGGGAAGTAAAAATGTGATCCAGATTCAGGAGCGTCAGATTTGCGTCATTGATGCAGAATGTCCTGATCAGACTTGCGTTAAAATGGGAGAACTGAAATCAAATGCTACACCAATTGTATGCCTTCCAAATAAACTTGTCATAGAGTTTGCAGAAAATGATGATATAGACGCTGAGGTGAAATAACATGAATGTAAGAAGAATGACACAGCTTGCGTTGCTGACTACCATTGCACTAATTATTTTTATTGTGGAATTGAGGATCCCGAATCTCGTTCCAATTCCCGGCGTGAAACTTTGACTGGCAAATATAGTAACTGTTTATGCCATGTACCACTGCACTGCAAAGGAAACATTTTTGATTGTGATTACAAGAATTCTTCTTGGAGCGATTTTTGGAGGAAATATCAGTACCATATTTTACAGTTTAGGCGGTGCGGTACTTTGCTTAATGGGAATGCTGCTGATGCAGCGTGTAATTGATGAGAAGCATATCTGGATTTGCAGTATACTTGGTGCGGTTCTGCATAATATCGGACAAATTTCCGTGGCAGTGATTATGATGAAAACCACTGCTGTGATTTCATATCTTCCCTTTTTGTTAGTTTCAGGATGTATTACCGGAGCATTCACGGGAACTTGTGCACAGGTACTGATTGGAAGAGTTGGACTTAATCGTATATTTCATTAGATGGTGTAATTTTCTGATACTGCACATCAGGAATTTATATAGATTTTATCAGGGGTATCGTATTCTGATACAAGGGACAAATCAGAAAAGCAGTCGTATGTTGATACGGCTGCTTTTGCTTTTTTTAAGCATAACGATTCAGCGAGGCAGCTTGAATGGTTATGCTCTTTTTTGCTGTTTCGTTGTTCATAAAAAGTTTACAATTATTTTTTTGAAAACTTTCTCATTTTGATGTACGAAATGTGTTCTGGTATATCAAAAGGGGTGAAAAATGCCAAAAAGCTCATATCTGCAAAGGAGGGATGAACGTGCATACTTCACCTGAAACGGAGAAGCGAATATGTGCAATGTTTGATTCCTTCTGTAAAACGGTCATACGAAATTGCAGCAGAAATTTAAAACGGGCAGCAGTCAATCAAAGGAAACATTACAGTATAGGAAGTATATCAGTACAGCGTTTGCTGAATTCTTTTGTGATTGAGGATAATTATCCATCAGAGCAATATCTGATATATGTTGAAGATAATCCATGCATCATCGAAAGCGAACTTCTATGCCATGCTCTGGAAGATTTGAAAGAAAATCAGCGAAAAGTTCTTCTAATGGATTATTGGCTGTCGATGACGGATGAAGAAATAGCAAAAAGACTGGAGGTTACAAGACGCACGGTATATAACTTGAGAAATCGTGCGTTCAGCAAAATTCGAAGATACTATGAAAATCACGGACGAGACCCCTGAATTGAGCTATAGCTTAATTCAACAGGCTGTTTGTGGTGAACCACAGGCAGTAGAAACAATTTTACATATTTATGACCGGTATATCAATTCTATGGTGACGTTTGAAATGACAGACGTGAACGGAAATACAATTCAAAAAATTGATGAAGATATGAAAATACAGATTCAGATGAAACTTATAGAGTCGATACAAACAAAATGGAGGAATTTAATTCAATGATACCAACAGATTTATTTGAATTTGCCTATGTACCAGACTGGTACGGGCAGTTGGACGAACTTGCTGTAATGGCACTGCCGGAATTATGGCGGTTTAAGAAGCCGGCAGCAGCAACCAAAAATACAGACACGCCCATATTGGAGCGATATATCAACATGATCTTCCGCAAGCAGAGCATTGATTACAATACAAACCCAAATATAGCGGCAAAGTTTTTCCATGTAGAAAACGAGTATGCCTGTTTCCATACAGGACTGTACAATCACCGCTACAAAGCAATTTACGGCTGCTTTGAACGCAACAAAAAGCTTGATACCACCTTCAAATGGTATTTCCGAGGCTTTTGTGATGAAGTGTCGCCACGATTGAAATACATCGAACCGCTGCCGGAACGTCCAAGCTATCCGACAATACAAAATGGCATCAACTTTAATCCGGAATGGTCCATCAGAGTGAATGTGGAACATATCCTTGGAGATGCAGAAAATTTAGAGCGTATACCCACAAAAATCCGAAAAGCAAAAAATCTGCCGCTTCTTCTTGAAACAGCGATAGAGCTTGCAAGAAGAAAAGCTGTGATAGAACCCGGACTTGTTGTTCCGCAGGGATATCAGAATAAATTACAGCATTTAATCCCAATCTATCTGACCAACATGAAGAAGCCCGACCTTGCCATGACGCTGTCTGTAATGGACGGATATTATCTCGGCAACACCTGCCTGACGCTTGAAATGGCATATTTGAATGCAAGAGTCATCGCCCGCCCCGTCGCTCCGTGGCTGACTGAACTTGTGAAATAAGAAAAATATAAAATCAGAGAGTCCGACAAGCTGCACGAAGTTTGTAGCTTGTCGGATTTTTATTTTATAAAATCGTTAATATAAGCGTGGATTTGGAGTCTAAAATTTATAAATGTGAAATTTTTGTGAATTTTTCTTATTTAGGAAATGGGCTTTCCTATATAGGTTGTACAATTAAATATAGGAAATATACAACGAAGGGAGGGGAAAAGCTGTGAATGCAGTCGAACGCAGAGAAGAAATCATGCGTATTTTAATTATAAGACGTCATGAAACTATGCAGGTTCTTGCGGCAGAATTCGGCGTTACAGACAGGACAATTCGCAATGATATCACCATTCTCACAGCCAAGTACCCTCTGAAAACAAGTCGTGGTGTTGGCGGCGGAGTTTCGATTCCGGATTCATTTAATCCGTATAAAAACATTTTTTCCACGGAACAAATAAACGTTTTGGAAGAATTACTTCCAAAAGCAAATGAGCATCAGCAAACTGTCATTCAACAAATGCTTGCCGCTTTTGGTGCCGGTACATATCAACACTGCAAAGTATAAGGAGAACCAAAAAATGAAAGAAATCCTAAAAATCCCAATCAAGGCAAACCTATATCAGCACCAGCAAAATGCCTGTAAATTTGCCTGTGAACGATTCGAAATCCTGCCGTCCGAAGTACACAGTAACGGAGTTGCACTGCTCATGGAAATGGGCTGCGGAAAGACCATAACCAGCATTGCCATTGCAGGAATCCTGCATCAATACAGGCATATCAAAAAAATTCTGATTACAGCGCCGCTGTCTATACTCGGCGTGTGGGAACAGGAATTTGCACATTTTGCAGACTTTCCATATCAACTAACAGTTTTGAAAGGAACAAGTTCTCAGAAGAAAGAACAGCTTAAAAAACTGCACGGAAATACTCTGCAAATTGCTGTAGTCAACTATGAATCTGCATGGCGTTTGGAAAAAGAACTGCTCGCTTTCAATGTTGACCTCATCATTGCAGACGAGGCTCATAAGATAAAGGAAAACCGTACTTCCCAGTCCAAGGCAATGCACCATTTGGGAGATAAGGCAAAGTACAAGCTACTACTGACCGGCACGCTTATCACAAACAAAGAAATAGATGTATTTTCCCAGTATCGCTTTTTGAACAGCGATATCTTTGGGACAAGCTTTTATGTATTCCGAAATCGTTACTTTGATATGTGCGGCTACGGCAATCATATTCCTGTTTTCAAAAAGCAGATGATGAACGATTTCTTGCAAAAGCTGCATTCTATCGCCTATCGTGTGACAAAAGCGGAATGCCTTGATTTACCTGAAATTACGGAAGAAATCCGCACCGTAGAGTTAGAACCGAAAGCAATGAAGCTGTATAAACAGCTTGAAAAAGATAGCTTTGCAGAGCTTGCCGGTTCTGAGGTTTCTGCAATGAACGTCCTCACCAAAATGCTCCGCTTATCGCAGATGACAGGCGGTCATCTCACTGATGATGAGGGTGATACAAATTCTGTCAGTACCGCAAAGCTGGATGCACTTTCCGACATTCTCGATACCATACTTGCCGAAGATAAAAAGCTGGTCATCATGGCAAGATTTGTGCCGGAGCTGAACGATATTCAGAAACTTCTTGAAAAGAAAAATATCGGATATGCTTCTGTTCGTGGCGGTATTTCTGACCGTTCTGAAGAAATCAGAAGATTCCAGGAAGAGGCAGGCTGCCGTGTATTTATAGGGCAAATCGCAGCGGCAGGACTTGGAATTACACTGACCGCAGCGTCTACAATGGTGTTCTACAGTTTGGATTATTCAATGTCAAACTTTGAACAGGCAAAGGCAAGAATCCACAGAGTATCGCAGACTGAAAACTGTCTGTATATCTACCTTATAGCAAAGAATACAGTGGATGCAAAAATTCTCCGTTCTCTGCGTGACAAGGTGGATTTAGCAAGAATGCTGGTTGATGATTATCGGAACGGAAGCAATCCGTTTCAGGAAAAGGAGGACTAAAATGGAACTGAATATGTACGAGCTTGCGGAGCAGTTAAAACAGCTTCGTGAGGAGAAAAAGGATGCAGAACAGCGTGTAAAAGACATCAATTCCGAAATTGACAAGACAGAATATGCACTGGTTCAGCTAATGGCAGAAACGGAAACTCAGAACTTTACCCGTGCAGGAACGATGTTTTCGCTGACAACCAAAACCCGTGCGTCCGCTGTAGCAGGACATAAGGGCGAGCTTTTCTCTGCTCTGAAAGAGAACGGCTTCGGTGATCTGGTCTATGAAACTGTCAATGCAAATAGTCTGTCTGCTTTTGTAAAGGAGCAGATATCAGAAAATCAGGATACTGTTCCTGACTGGCTGAACGGTCTTATCAACGTCTATGAGCAGACCTCTGTGTCTGTACGCAAATCTACGAAATGAAAGGAATCAAAACTATGAAAAATGAAATTATGGAAACAAACAACACAGGCTTTCTCGCTTTGCAGGACTTTGATCTTGCCAACGTTATGAGCGAGGAAATGGACGGTCTTTCCGCTACTTTTGAGCGTGTAAAAATACCGTCAGGAGGTGGAATCATGTTTGAGATTCTCGGTGAGAACCCCGATGAGCCGGAAACAGTTAAGGAATTTTCGGCAGTGATCCTCTATCAGCACTCCTTGAATGCCTACTACAAAAGCGAGTATCAAGGCGGCTCTAATCCTCCAGACTGCGGCAGCTATGACGGGCATAACGGCGAGGGTGATCCCGGCGGAAACTGCGATTCCTGCCCTTTGAATCAGTATGGTTCGGGCAAAAACGGCGCTAAAGCCTGCAAGAACCGCCGCCGTCTGTATCTTCTTCGTGAGGGCGAGATTTTCCCTATGATTCTATCTCTGCCCACTGGCTCACTAAAGGCATTTACACGTTATTTAATGCGTGTAATTCCAAAGTATAAAAATTCCAATGCTGTGGTTACTAAATTTGCATTGAAGAAAGCGTCAAGCAACACTGGCATCAATTACAGTCAGGCACAGTTTGCGGTGGAACGTGCCTTGTCGCCGGAAGAATATCAGCTGATCTCTGCCATGACGGAACAGGTCAAGGCACTCAGCAGAAGCGTCGGCTATGAAGCGGAGGACGCAATGAACGTTGACCCCGAAACAGGCGAAGTTATCGAGCCGCTAAACTAAGGAGAATATCATGGAAAATTATAGATGCGTTACTTCTGTGCAGGAAATTCAGGAGTACATAGGCAATGCGGAAGTTGTCGCTTTTGACTATGAAACATCTCCAAACGAGCCTTACCGCATGGAAGAAAAAGCGGCTCTTGACCCGCATAAGAGCCATATTGTAGGGTGCAGTTTTTCCATTAAGGAGCATACAGGGATATACGTCCCTGTTGCTCATAAAATTGGTGAAAACATTGATAATACGTCGTTTTTCAATTTCTTGCGCAGCTTTCTCACAAGCAAAAATCTCATCAAAATCGCTCACAATATCGCCTTTGAATCTGCAGTGTCCTATCATCGTGACATTGTGATTCAGCCTCCTGTTTATGATACGATCTGTGCGGCACAGATGACGCTTAAAAGCAATTATGAATTCCGCAAACTTGCCGACAGCGGTCTGAAAAAACTGGCAGCGGAACTTTGCCATGAACCTCTGCCGACGTTTACAGAAGTTACAAACGGCAGGCATTTTGATGAACTGGATGCGCAGAATTCTGAAACAGTACGTTATGGTTGTGCAGACTCTGACTTTGCACTTCGCCTGTATCATATCATGGGCAACTGGTTTGATCGTTTTCTGCCCAAGCATAGTTACATTGTGGAGCAGATCGAATCTCCTACAGCGGTGTACCTTGGCATTATGAAGCATAACGGTGTGCCTGTTGATGTTGACTTGATGAAGTCCCGTCAGCAGGAAGCGGAACAGCAAATGCAGCGTATCAGAAATGAGATAACTATGCTCATCGGCGACGTTTCAATCGGTGCAAATTGCAGTACAAAAGCGTTTAAAGATTATCTGTATCAGACACTGAAACTTCCTGTTATGAAAGTTACGACATCAAATAAAGAAGCGGCAGATGACGCCTCTATGATCATGCTGAAGGAGTGGTGCGATAGCAATCGTCCCGAACTTTCCCCACTGTTCACGCTGGTACAGGAATATCGAAAATGGGGCAAAATCAAGTCTACATATATTGATGGATATCTGAAATATATCGATGCGGCAACAGGCAGAATTCACCCGGATTTCTTCGCATTATCCACCGAAACAGGTCGTATGAACTGCCGGAATCCGAACATTCAAAATTGTCCTCGTAAAAGTAATGACCCTATCGGTGTCCGTAATTTTATCAAAGCGCCGGAAGATCATCTTATCCTGTCACTTGATTTCTCGCAGATCGAACTGCGTGTCGGAGCATTCTACTGCCGTGACAAAACGATGATGGAGACTTACAAAAACGGCGGTGATATTCATGCGGCAACAACTTCTGTTATCTTCGGCTGCACCTATGAAGAAGCACAGGACAAGCGCCGCAAGGAGTACAAAGAACAGCGTACTATTGCCAAAAATGTGAACTTTGGCACATTCTATGGACTGTTTCCGAAAGGTCTGCAAAGTACGCTGAAATTTAAGGCCGGCGTGGAGAAATCCGTTGATGATTGTTCTGCGATTATCGCAAATCTGAAAGCCGGATACCCTGCACTGACAACTTGGCAGGAGGAAACCAAGCAGGACGCAGCGAGAAAAATGTACACCGAAACTTGGCTCGGTCGCAGACGATATCTTCCCAATATCCGCAGTGATAACTGGGGACTAAAGTCCTTTGCGGAACGATGTGCATTGAATACGCCGATTCAGGGAACGGCTGCGGATATTCTGAAACTTGCAATCGTCCGTGTTTTAGAGGGACTTCCATCACGTCCGTGGCTGAAACCGATATTGCAGATTCACGATGAATTGACGTTTATTATTCCGAAAGGAAAGCTCATTGAATCAGTGCAATTTATCCGTGACTGCATGGAAAAACAGCCGTTTTCAGAGTTTGACTTGCCGCTTGTAGCAGAGGCTTCTGCCGGCGAAACATTCGGAAATTTAGAGGAACTGGAGGGATGAATTTGGCATCGACACATAACTGTGAGGGATATTACTCTCCAACGGAATTTGAAGCGATGAAAAGACTTGAGACTGAGGAACGGAAATCACGGCGTTTAGCCGCCTTTCGCCCTCTGGTATATATATGCTCGCCCTATCGTGGAAACACAAATGAGAACATTGAAAATGCACGGAAATACAGTCGATTTGCGGTCAGAAATCACAGCATTCCCTTTGCGCCGCATCTGCTTTTTCCGCAGTTTATGGACGATACTCTTGGCGAAGAACGTCAAACGGCAATGTTTATGAATTATGTCATGCTGACCAAATGCGTGGAATTATGGGTATTCGGCAGCAACGTTTCTGAGGGTATGGTACAGGAGATAAAGTGGGCAAAACGCAGGCATATGCCGATTCGCTATTTCACGGAAAAAATGGAGGAAGTGGTATGAATATATCAGCACAGGATGTCATAAACGTCATGTTCAATCCCGATGATACAGTGAATCTGCGTGTTTTTGACGACAGAAAAGAGGGAATTTTCACGGGTGCAAAAATGTCAGTGGAAGCAGGAAAGTTCTTTGCTGTGGAATCGACACTGAAAGAACATAACAAGAAAAATCATGGTATCTTTTTTGTGGTGAACTCCGGCGGTCAGACCGATGACAGCATCACTCGTATCAATGCACAGTTTGTGGAGATGGACGACAAGACTTTCGAGGAACAGCAGGCTCTGATAGACGCATTTCCTCTTCCGCCGTCTATGATTATCAGAACGAGAAAATCCCTGCATACATACTGGTTTGTCAAGGACGCAAAAGTGGCGAAGTTCCGCCTGATTCAAAAGGCTCTTGTACAGTATTTCGGCGGCGATCCTGCCTGCGTCAACGAAAGCCGTGTCATGCGTCTGCCGGGATTTTATCACTGCAAGAAAGATCCTGTTCTTGTGGAGTGTGTTTCGTTTCATCCAGAACGGAGATATTTGCAGGAAGATCTGATTGAAGTCCTGAATGTTACGGATAAAACAAATACGTCTACAACAGAAGAAAAATCTGTTGCAGACGGCACTGAAATGGGTTTATCTGCTGCTATCGTGGAAGATTCGTGGCTTTCGAGGTCAAGACCGAAACGGGCAAAACCACGGCTTTGCAGAAGTCGGTTATCAACAAAATACAGAAATGTGGTGGAAAAGCTGCGGTGGTTCGGTCTGTGGAGAATGTGAAAGCAGCGCTGAAGGAGATGGTGGTATGACGGCGAAAGAATACATGAAACAGGCAAAAATTCTTTTGAGAAGAATTGACAGAAAGCAAAAAGAAGCCGATGCTCTTAGACAGAAACTTTCTGTCCCACAATCACCTGATTTTTCAGATATGCCTAAAACCGTATCTCCAGAACCAAATGAAATTGAAATCGGTGTTGCTAAAATCATATCTTTGGAGGAAGAAGTTCATACAGCAGAAAAGGAACTTGAGAAACTTAAAAATGATTTCCAAATGGCTATCTTAACTATAACCGATACGGAATATCGTGATATTCTTACTAAAAGATATCTGGAATTCAAGGACTGGAGTATTGTTGCGGAAGAAATGGGATATAGTGAGCCGTCATGTTACCGTTTGCATCGTGAGGCTTTGTTCCTTATGAAAAGTTGATAGTTCATGATAGTTTATGATAGTTCGTAACACTTGATAATAGTTTACATATGTGATATACTGTAAAGTAGGAAAATAAGATAAAGCGAATCAGCCTTTGCAGGAGAAATCCTGCGGAGGCTGTTTTCATACCCAAAGGAGGAGCATTATGCTTGCAAAGAAAGTTTTGAGAAACGCTATCGGTCTGAACAGCCGTATCAGAGAGCAGATGAACAATGTCCGAGTTCACTATTATATTGATAACACCTGTGCATGGCAGAATCTTCCGCTTACTTTGAGTGGCTGGCACGCCGCTGATGGCAGTGGCAACGGCAACCGCAGAACGATTGCAATTGAGTGTATCATGAGTTCTGCATACAGTGATAGGGATAAAAAGTCAGAGGATAACGCTGCAAAAATGGCGGCAGCTCTGTTGAAAAAGTATAATCTCAACATCGACCATCTCTATACCCACACGCATTGGCTGAATGTCCGTGACGGCAAGTCCGGCAGCGTGGATTATTTGAATACTGCAAGGAATCCGTACAAGATGTGTCCTCTGTATATTCTTCCGCACTGGTCTGCATTCAAATCAAAGGTGCAGTCTTACATGAAATCAGGTACTTCTGTATCGACAAATCCGACGAGAAAGCAGCTTTACCGTGTTCGCAAAAACTGGAGTGACACAAAGTCTCAGATCGGTGCATTTGCCTCTTTGGACAATGCAAAAAAGGCTTGTAAATCGGGATATTCTGTGTTTGATGCGAACGGCAATGTTGTCTATCCTGCAAAGAAATCCATTGATGAGATTGCTCGTGAAGTCATTCGGGGAAATTGGGGCAATGGCACTGATCGCAAAAATAGACTCACAAATGCCGGATATGATTATTCTGCTGTGCAGAAACGTGTGAATGAACTGATGAAATAAACTTTATAGACGGCTGTCGATTTATTTCGGCAGCCGTTTCCATTTGGAGGGACTTATGACAAATTCGCAAAAAGAACAAATCCGCCAGCTTCGTATAAAAGGCTGTAGTTATGCGGTAATTGGAGAAAAACTACATCTTTCCAAAGATACAATCAAGACTTTTTGCCGCAGAAACGATATATCTTCCGGTTCATCAAAAACATCAAAAACCATGTCCGGGCGATGCAGAGAATGCGGATCGAAATTGATTCAGACAGAGAAAAGGAAGCAAAAAGTGTTTTGCAGCCAGTCCTGCCGTGAAAAATGGTGGCATTCCCATCCGGATAAAATCAATCAAAAGGCTGTCTACAATTTTCAGTGTGCAGGTTGCGGAAAGCCATTCACAGCTTACGGCAACAGCCACAGAAAATACTGCTCACACGAATGTTATATCAATGCGCGTTTCAAGGGTGGTGGTCAGCATGAGTGAGCCTGAATTTCAAAGAGAAAAACTGTATAGAGTTGCTCTTTCCATTGCAAAATCTATGCTGAAAAACGCTCTTATTTCCGAGGAAGAATATCGTCAGATCGATACAATTCTGCTTGAAAAATACAAGCCAACTCTGGGTACTTTATTATCGGGAAAACCGTTGACTTAATGAGGATTTCGAGTAATATGTAGTAGTGAAGGGAGCGTGTTTTTATGCGAAAAATCAGCAAAATTGAACCAAGGCTGCCGAGTGTTCCAAAGCGTAAAAAAGTGGCTGCATATGCCAGAGTTTCCATGGAATCAGAAAGGCTGATGCATTCGATTTCCGCTCAGGTCAGCTACTACAGCAGTTTGATCCAGAGTCATCCCGAATGGGAATATGCCGGAGTTTATGCGGATTACGGCATCAGCGGAACTGGAACAGCTAAAAGGTCTGAATTTCAGAGAATGCTCGCAGACTGCGAATCCGGAAAAATCAACATTGTCCTGTGCAAAAGTATTTCAAGGTTTGCAAGGAATACGGTTGACCTGTTGGAAACTGTTCGTCATCTGAAATCCATCGGTGTGGAAGTACGGTTTGAAAAGGAAAATATCAGTTCCATGAGCGGTGACGGTGAGCTGATGCTGTCCATTTTAGCCAGCTTTGCGCAGGAGGAAAGCCGCAGTATTTCTGAAAATTGCAAGTGGGGTATCCGCAAAGGATTTCAGAATGGCGTTGCAAGGTTTTCATTGCTCTATGGATACCGAATTGTAAATGGAAATCTTGTAATCGAGAACAGCGAAGCAGAAATTGTACGCCTGATTTTTCAGCAGTTTTTAGGCGGTGATTCTTGTTACATCATTGCAGTGAAACTCAATGAAATGGGCGTAAAATCTTATTATGGAAAACAATGGTCAGGCGGTGTAATCAGCGGAATCCTACGGCAGGAAAAGTATACGGGAAACTCCCTTATGCAGAAATATTTTGTGGAGGATTGCATCACCCACAAAGAGCAGAAAAATAAAGGCGAGCTGCCGATGTATTATGCTGAAAATACCCATCCTGCGATTATTTCACAGGATACTTTCAATAAAGCACAGCAGGAATTTGCCACAAGATACGGCGTGAAAATCAAAAACGGAACGGCAGAAAAAGCAGGTTTTATGTATCATTACGGAGAATATGAAAAGCCGGATTTTTCTGTTCGCAAAGCCCAGTGGTCTGAGGAGCAGAGAAAGCGTCACAGCGAGATTTATCAGTCCAGAGAAACCATGAAATTCTTGCATCATGATCTATCTTTATTTATTAAGTGCGAGGTCTGTGGACGGAACTTAACGGGACAATATCGTACATTTGCAGACGGTTCAAGGGAGCTTCGATGGGTATGTTTTAAGCATAACAAGGAACTGCATCAGGAGAAAAACTCACTGCCAAGACCGCCTGCGATGCGTGATGATGCACTGAAATCCTTGATTGCAGAAGTTCTGGAAATGGAGCAATTTAACGCTGAGATTATGTGTGAGAATTTGTCGCAAATCACTGCTTATGGCGATATGCTGACGTTTCATTTTCATAATGGACGCAAGGTGCAGAGAAAATATATTCCGCCGAAAAGAGGCTACAGGCGAAAGGAGAAAATCTGATGGCAGGGAAAGTTACAACAATTCCGGCAACTGTGAACAGATTCAGTTTCACACCAATGGCGGAGGTCAGAAAACGCAAGGTTGCCGCCTATGCAAGAGTCTCAACCGATCATGAGGAACAGCAGTCCAGCTATGAAGCACAAGCAGATTATTACACCAGTTACATAAAGAGCCGTGAGGACTGGGAGTTTATTGGTCTGTACGCGGATGAAGGCATTACCGGCTGCAACACCAAAAAGCGTGATGGCTTTAAGCGAATGGTAGCGGACGCTCTTTCGGGACGTATCGATTTGATCGTTACTAAGAGCGTGAGCCGCTTCGCCAGAAATACGGTGGACAGCCTTACGACCATTCGTCAATTGAAAGAAGTCGGCTGTGAATGCTATTTTGAAAAGGAAAATATCTGGACTTTCGATGGGAAGGGCGAATTGCTGCTGACAATTATGAGTTCACTTGCTCAGGAAGAAAGCCGCAGTATTTCAGAAAACTGCACATGGGGACAGCGAAAGCGATTTCAGGACGGTAAGGTCACAGTGCCTTTCAGTCGCTTTCTTGGATATGACCGTGGAGAGGACGACAATCTCGTAATCAATGAAAAAGAAGCGGAGATCGTCCGTAAAATTTTCGGATTGTTTTTGCAGGGACGTTCACCTTATGCGATCGCAAAACAATTGACTGCTGAGAAAATCCCCACTGTCAGCGGCAAGTCAGCATGGCATGGAAGCACGATCAAAAGTATTCTGACCAATGAAAAATACAAAGGAGACGCACTGCTGCAAAAGAGTTTTACCGTGGACTTCCTGACCAAAAAGAAAAAGGTGAATACCGGTGAAATACCGCAGTATTACGTGGAAGGCAATCATCCTGCGATCATTGAACCAAGCGTATTTGACACGGTGCAGAAGCAGATGGCGATTCGGCATCCCGGAAAAAACAGAAAAAGCTGTGTAAGCATTTTTTCAAGCAAAATCAGGTGCGGTGAATGCGGAAGCTGGTACGGTTCTAAAGTCTGGCACTCCACATCAAAATATCGGCGTGTAATATGGCAGTGCAATCATAAATTTGATGGTGAGAAAAAGTGTGACACGACGCATCTGGACGAACAGAAAATCAAGAATATTTTCCTCAAAGCAGTCAATATGCTCTGCACTGAAAAAGACAAGATTATTGCGGATTTTCAGGCAGTAAAAGATACAATTTTTGATACCACAAAACTTTCAGCAGAAAAAGAAAAACTGCATGAGGAGTTGAATATGACTGTGGCATTGATGGAAAAATGTATTGCAGAAAACGCCCGTATCGCTCAGAATCAGGACGAGTATAACAAACGTTATGACAGCCTTGCTAATAGGTTTGAAACTGCAAAGATACGGCTTTCTGAGGTGGAAAATGCTATTCTTGAAAAACAAGCACATCGTGAAATGACGGAGCAGTTTCTTGCGGAACTTTCCAAGCATGATGTTGTCACAGAGTTTGATGAGGAGCTTTGGCTTAGTCTGGTGGACTTTGTTACGGTGTACAGTAAAGAGGATATCAGGGTTACTTTTAAGAATGGGATGGAAATATAGATAAGAGGCAACTTTTAATATTTCCAAAACAAGTATTTTCCCTTTGAAAAAGCTCCCGACGCAAAGTCAGGAGCTTTTTGTTTGTCCTTATTCAAATGCCTTAGTAAAGAAATCTGTCATCTTATCAAACGGAATAATATTCATATCATCATATAGATCAGTATGAACAGCATTGGGAATGATCAGCAGTTCCTTATTATCTGTGTACTTGCTGTTCTTCGTCATGGCAGCGTATGCATCCTTGCTGAAATAGCAGGAATGTGCCTTTTCACCGTGGATCATCAACACGGCACTTCTGATCTCATTTGTGTAACAGTTGATTGGCTGATTCATGAAAGACATACAGCCGATCTTGTTCCAGCCTCCGTTGGAATTGAGTGAACGTGCATGGTAACCTCTCTCCGTCTTGTAATAAGCATGATAGTCTTTCACAAAGAATGGAGAATCCTCCGGCAAGGGATCTGCCACACCTCCGCCAAGCTCGTAACTGCCGGATTTATAGTCAGCTATACGCTGTGCATTCATTGCCTGTTTTTTGGCATAACGCTGTTCTTCACTGTCCTCGGCATCAAAGTAGCCGTTGGCGTTGACTCTTGCCATATCGTACATTGTGGAAGCGACTGTTGCCTTGATTCTGGTATCAAGAGCTGCTGTATTCAATGCCAGACCTCCCCAGCCGCAAATGCCGATGATTCCGATTTTATCAGCATCAACATTGCCCTGCACAGAAAGAAAGTCCACTGCCGCCATGAAGTCCTCTGTGTTGATGTCGGGAGAAGCCATATATCTTGGAGTACCGCCGCTTTCTCCTGTAAATGACGGGTCAAACGCAATGGTGAGAAATCCACGTTCTGCCATTGTCTGCGCATATAGTCCGCTTGACTGTTCCTTGACTGCACCGAACGGGCCGCAAACTGCAATAGCCGCAAGCTTGCCCTGTGCATTTTTCGGAGTATACATATCTGCCGCCAGAGTGATGCCGTAGCGGTTTGTGAATGTCACCTTCTTGTGGTTGATCTTATCGCTTTTCGGGAAAACCTTGTCCCATTCTTCTGTTAATTTCAATATCTCTGCCATAATAATAACCGCCTTTCAATTGTTTGTCCTGATTTCTTTTTCAAGCTGATATACAAGATAATCAAGACAGCTGATTTGTTTTTCACCGGTATGGATAGTGTCAAGAGCAGCTTTACGATGAATACGGAGCAGATGGATCATTTCCTGCATATTCTCATCAGCGTAATATTGTAGGATCTCTGCTTTTTCTTCCTCTGAACAGCCTGCATCACTCAGGCATTCTTCCAACTTTTTTTTCGTAAAAACCATCTTGTCACTCCCTTTGCTATTATTATACCCGACAAACATTGAAATGTCCAATACTTATTTTGTATCGCAGGAAATACCTGAAAAGCATTTCAATCCTTCTGGATCAGTTCCATTAGTTTTTCCGTCATAGGTGAAAATACATGATATTTCTTCCATATAATGTACAGCTTTGTTTCCAGCTTCGGGGCGAGCGGACGGAACACAAGTATGCTGTCTTTTCCTGTGTTTATCAGTTTATCAAATGTCAGCATCAGACCAAGTCCCTCACGCACAAAAACAGAACCGTTATATGCAAGATTGATCGTTCCCGACAGATCAAGCTGCTCAATTCTGTCACCGCACCAGCGTGAAATATCGTATTCCATTCCCTGTGCGGAGCAGATCAGCGGTCTGTCTGCAATATCCTCAAAGCATATTTCCGTTTTCTCAGCCAGCTTATCGTCTTTCCGCATCACAACGCCCCATACATCCGTTTCCGGCAGCTCGATATAATTGTATCTGGATAAATTCGGCGGTTCGCATATCACGGCAAAATCTATCAGACCTCTGTCAAGGCGTTCCGCGACCTGTTCTGTATTGCCGCTCGTGATATGATAACGCAGCCCATTGTATTTTTGCCGAAGTTCTCCGATTTTTCTTGCAAGATAGCGAATCTGCCAGCTTTCCGCACAGCCGATATATACATCTCCGCCGGTCATTTCATCAAGATTCCGGAATTCCTCTGCGGTTTTGTCCACTATGGACAGAATATCTTCCGCACGTTTCCGTAGCAGCATTCCCTCATCCGTCAGGTGTACGCTGTAATTTCCACGGCGGAACAGCTTCTTTCCAAGCTCATCCTCCAGCTGCTTCAGCTGTCTGGAAAGGGTGGGCTGTGTGATATGCAGCTTTTCGGCAGCCCTTGTGATATTCTCCTCCCTTGCAACCGTCAGAAAATACCGTAATACTCTGATTTCCATGCAACCACCTCCAGCTATATTATACCACGATCTGAAATGCTTTTCAAGTATTTCTGGAAATACAAAATAAGTATTGGACATTACAGCAGCGGTCGGGTATAATAATAGCAAAGGAAGCAGAATGTCTGACAAATCAAAGAAACAGGAGGCAGTTTATGAGAAGGATCTTATCTGTTTTTACATTGATGGTTATGCTGTTATGCGGCTGTTCCACCCCAAAAATTGCGGTCAGTTCAGAAGCTGTGGAACGCTCTGACATCCTAAATATATCAGAACAAAGTCCGGAATCTTATACAGTCGATGACCTTATTGTTTTGGAGGATTTTCTGTTAAGCAGAAGAACTACCGGAAACGGAAAGGATTTCGATTTGAATCATGACAGCGTCTGGGATTCTTTTGATTTATGCTTGATGAGGCAAGAAGTATTAAAAAATCAGCCGCAAGATACTTCTGATATACTTGTTGCATATTTTTCATGCACCGGAACAACGGAAACGATTGCGAAATATGCATCAGAATACCTGAATTCAGATATTTATGAAATTGTTCCTGAAGATCCCTATACCGAAGAGGATTTAGCGTATTACACGGACTGCCGTGCCGACCGTGAACAGAATGACCCGTCCGCACGTCCTGCCATTTCCGGAACGGTTGAAAATATGGAAGATTATGATATCGTATTTGTCGGATACCCGATCTGGCATGGTCAGGCACCGAGAATTATCAGTACATTTCTGGAAAGCTATGATTTTTCCGGGAAAACCATTGTACCGTTCTGCACTTCACACAGCAGCGGTATCGGTTCAAGCGATACTGATCTGCATTCCCTTGTTTCTGATTCTGCCGTTTGGAAAGAAGGCAGACGATTTTCGGGAACAGCCGCCGAAAACGAAGTGACTGAATGGATCGACAGTCTTGAGCTGAAGGAAAGTGAACAGGTGGATATGAAACATTTTTACATTACAGCAGGCAATTCGACCTTTACAGCTGAATTTGCAGAAAATTCAAGTGCAGAAGCATTCCGTGAGCTGCTTTCAAATGAAAGCCTGACAATACAGATGAGCGATTATGGAAACTTTGAAAAGGTAGGCAGTCTCGGAACAACGCTTCCCAGAAATGATGAAAATATAACTACTGAACCCGGCGATGTCATTCTTTATCAGGGCAATTCCATTACAGTTTATTATGACACAAATACATGGAATTTCACAAGACTGGGTAAAATCAAAAACGCCACAAAAGAACAGCTTCTTGATGCCTTTGGAAACGGCGATGTTGAGATCACCTTTTCAATGAATAAAAATTCCGGAACAAAAAATAATTCCGTATCTGAATTTAATTTAGAAGCCGGTGAAAATCATAATGCACCAACCGTCACCTTAAACAGCGGATACGAAATGCCTGTTGCAGGTATCGGCACATACTCTCTGAAGGGAGATACCTGCATCAACTCTGTATCATCAGCGCTTGAACAGGGCGTAAGACTGATCGATACAGCATATATGTACGGAAACGAAGCAGAGGTGGGAAAAGCTATACGTGAATCAGGTATACCGAGGGAGGATATTTTCGTTATAACCAAAATATATCCCGGAGAGCAGTTTGCAAATCCCGAACAGGCAATACAAGACGCTCTCGACAGGCTTGACATCGGGTATATCGACATGATGCTGCTTCATCACCCCGGAGATAATGACGTTAATGCCTATCTTGCAATGGAGAAATTTGTGGAACAGGGCAAGATACGTTCTATAGGTCTTTCAAACTGGTATATCGAGGAAATAGATGATTTTATCGCACAGGTCAATATAAAGCCTGCACTGGTACAAAATGAAATACATCCCTATTATCAGGAGCGTGAAGTAGTGAACTATATGCACGATCTTGGTATTGTAATGCAGGCGTGGTATCCACTTGGCGGACGTGGATATACGGCAGAACTGCTTAGTGATGAAACGATCGTTGAAATAGCCGATAATCATGGAAAATCAGCAGCGCAGGTCATTCTCCGCTGGGATTTGCAGAATGGTGTTGTGGTGATTCCCGGTTCAAGCAACCCCGATCATATTTCAGAGAATATTTCTATATTTGATTTTTCGCTTACCAATGAGGAAATGGCAAAAATTGATGCTCTGAACCGTAATGAAAAGCATGACTGGTATTAAGGTGGTATAAGAATGAAAGTAATAGGAATTAACAGCAGCGCCCGAAAGAATGGAAATACGGCGATTCTGATCGGCAAGGTATTTGAAGAATTACAAAATCACGGTATTGAAACAGAGCTTGTACAGCTTTCCGGACAGATCATAGAGCCTTGCAAAGCGTGTTGGAACTGTAGTGGACGAAATAACTGTGTACATAAGAAAGACCTGTTCCATGAGATTTTTGAAATGATGTTAGAGTCAGACGGGATTCTGCTTGGCTCACCTGTCTATTCTGCAAATGTTTCAGCGAATATGCAGGCTTTTTTGGAGCGAGCGTCTGTGGTTTGTGATATGAACCCCGGACTGCTTGCTCATAAAGCAGGGGCAGCGGTGACAGCAGTCCGCCGGGGCGGAGCATTGCATGCAGTTGATACCATGAATCATTTTTTCCTAAACCATGAAATGTTTGTAGCAGGTTCGGTTTATTGGAATATGGCTTATGGAAAGATGCCGGGGGACGTGCATAATGATACAGAAGGTTTGAATAACATGAAAAACCTTGGTCAAAATATGGCATATCTACTTAAAGCCTTAGAGAGAAAAATGTAATAAGAATAAAAACGAAAAGCGGTACTTTGTCTTACATGGCGAAGTACCGCTTTATTTTTATATCAAATCTTTCAGAATCTCCGCAATATCCTCATTAATACAGATTGACTGCCTTTCAATCTGTTCAGGACAAAAAGCCTCACCATAATTCAAGCAAGCATAAGTGGCATTCGGATTTTTAGCAGTCATCTGCAAGAACGGATATTTGATTATAACAGGCGTGTTATATCCCACGCCGAGTTCCAGAAAAAGTATATGCTGATCGTTTCTTGTACGGAGAAAATTCTCATATCGTTCAGCTACCTTGTACCAGCCTTCATCTTGTACAAATCTATCGTCTGCACGAAGATTCATAGTTATTGGTTTTCCGCAATGCGGACATTTTGGAATAAGCTCTGTAGGAATTTTCATATCTTTCTGCGAATCAAGCATGGGAATAATCATATCCTCATTATCCCACGTTTCCTGACAGCAAGGCTCACTACACTGGAACAGTCCATAATCGCCCTGTGTATAAAACAATCTATGCTTGTCAAATCCTGCTTTCTGAAATTGGTGGTCAACATTGGTTGTGATGACAAAGTAATCCTTATTCTTTATAAGTTTAAAAAGTCGGCTATAAGTACCATTATCCACGTCCATATAGCGGTTAACGTAGATATATCTCGACCAATACGCCCAGTGTTCCTCCGGCGTTTCAAAAGGATAAAATCCACCTGAATACATATCCTTGAAACCATATTTCTCAATAAAATCAGAGAAATACTTTTGAAATCTTTCGCCTGAGTAGGTAAAGCCTGCCGCTGTGGAAAGTCCTGCGCCTGCTCCAATAACAATTGAATCGGCAGTTTCTATCTCACGTTTCAGACTTGCAATTTCAGCCGAGTAATCTTTTGTAGATTTCATAATCATCATCTCCGAATACATTGAAAATAACCTTTATGCTATGATTTTTCAGGAATTCTTTGACTGTATTTACAGCAATTTCAGCGGCTTCCTGCTTTGGAAATCCGAACACTCCCGTAGAAATACAACAAAATGCAATGCTTTCAATATGATTTTTCACAGCAAGCTCCAGACAGTTCTGATAGCAGCTTTTCAGAAGTTCACAGTGTTTTTCAGTCAGTCTGCCGTTTACGATAGGTCCGACAGTATGAATTACATAATCACACGGCAAATTATAGGCAGACGTGATTTTTGCCTGACCTGTCGGTTCTGCATAGCCTTGTTTCTGCATGATCTCCGCACATTCAAGCCGCAACTGCACTCCGGCAAAGGTATGAATACAGTTGTCAATACAATTATGGCAAGGCTGATAACAACCCGTCATTCCGCTGTTTGCCGCATTGACAATTGCGCCGCATTTCAATGTTGTAATATCGCCCTGCCAGAGATAAATTGTATCTTCAATCGGCTGTAAATCGGCAATATCTGTAATACCTTTTTGCTTTGTTAAGTCCTGCAAAAACTGATTTTCTGCGTTTATATAATCTTGTGATACAAGTGAGGCAGGACGTATATTTACAAGACTTCTGTAAAGCCGAAATTTTTCCTGCTCCAATTCTGGAATAGTTATTCCACTGTATCTTGTTTTTTCGTTCAAGAGATATTCTATAAGAAATTTATTCATTGTATATCACCTAAAACAAACTTAACTGTCTGCCGATATAGCTATATTGCTTTGCATAGCTGATTTTATCATTTGACAGACTTTCACCAATCAAAAATGGTGAATTTGGATTGTGACGCATCATATTTCTTTTCACCGACTGTATATTTGCATTTGCATAACAATATCTGCAAAAATGTCCACAGGAATTATATGCGCCTATATCTGTACCAAAAAAACAGTTGCAGTCACGCTGCGACTTTCTCTTTGGAAGATCCAAAGAAACGCCTAAAGCCTTTTCGTATACAGCTTGATTCAAACAACCGCTCATATCAATTCCATACCTTGAAAGTTCTTTGTTTTCATGACAACCTTTTATGGTGATTCTATAGGATTTGCCGATTTCAGAAAATGCTTTTGCGATAGTAATTTGTTCAGAGTCTGATACTGCACGGATTTCAGGAGCATTTCGTTTTACTTTTTCATACAGGTCAACAAAACTGATAATACAGGTTTCTGTATAGCCTGAAAGCTGTTTTGCCATTTTATCAAAGGCTGTAATGTGATAATCTACAGTATATTTGCTGTTTATCAAAATAGGGTCATAACGCCAGCCCATAGAATTTACTCCAACCATATCGGACAATTTCTGAAAGCATTTTATAACATCAGTTTTTAATGGAACATTTGGTTCAAATTCCTTCCCGTATGGCGTTATGGTGACAAACCAATATTGTCCGTACTCTTTCAGTCCTTCCATATATGGAATCATAGGAGCAGGATTCTTTGTACAGAATGCTATCAAGTCAATCATTTCTGGATTGATTTCATATCTTGTAACTTGCTCCATATGGTATGGATTACGTACAAGCACATATCCCTCACGTATTCTGTTCATAAACCATTCTGAATAAAATGCTGGAATATCTGTACGCATTCCGGTCTGTAAAATCATAGTCTTATTATCGCTCCTGTCGGACATTTTTCAAAGCATGCACCACAGTGCAGACAATTGTTCTGTCTAATAGTATAAGGTTTTGGAGTCCCTTTGTCAATACAGTTCTGCGGACAGACAGTCAGACATTTTCCACAGCCGATGCATTTATCTGTAATATAGTAGCCTTTGCAGAAAGACAAATCATTTCCTTGAATTTTGTATAAACAAGTTTTAGCATCCATAATAAAACCTCACTCAATAATCTTTATACGATTTACTTTTCTTGGTTTTGTATGCGGTTGTTCACCGTCTATATATCCGAGAATCACAAAGCAGACTGCACTGTAATTTTCAGGAACGTTCCATTCTTTCAACAATTTCTGCCCATCATCGCTTGCAAAAGTTTCTTCTCCTCTGGAGATAATACAGGACGAAATACCAAGCTCCGTTGCCTGTAAAATCATATTTTCAGCCATACAGAAAGCGTCTGCCACACGGAATGCAAAATCATTCTGACAGAAAATCGCAATAACGGAAGGTGCATCATAAAATCCGTTTTTCATAGTAGGGTCATCAATACAACTCGGCTGTTCCTTGGAAACATAACTTCCTAAAAGACGGCTTCTGTCAAATCCTGCAAGATTCATTCTGCCGATTTTTGCGGTCAGTTCTGCATTATGAACAGCAACCATCATACTACGCTGCCCACCGCCTGCATTCGGAGCATAATTGCCTGCTTCAAGAATAAGTTCCAAATCTTCACGGCTTATCTGTTTATCTATATATTTTCTGATAGAATGTCTTGCTTTTATTAAATCCATTAAACTCATAGCTTTTCTCCTGTCAGGTTATTATATTCTTTCCAGCACTGCGGGTCCGGTGCGTACATATTTCCGGTATATCCGAATGCAACAGCAGGACAACCTCTGCAATATCCAAGAAGTTCGCATTTACTGCACTTCTCAAATTTGTCCCATTGCCTGTATGCATCAAGTTCCGAACCCATAAATAAATCATAAAGTGGCGTTTCAAACACATTTCCGATTCTGCTCTCCACTCGCCGACAGGCATAAACATCGCCTGTAGGTAAAATCGTCATATGACCGATACCGCAATGGCAGCCGTCATAAATCATATCGGGATTATGATTTTCAGGTATTCTGAATAGTCCGTTTTCATAGAGATATAACGTCCATAAATGGTCTTTGAATTGAAATGTGGTCTTACAGCCGTTCTTTTTATGTTTCTGAAATTTATGATAGCACATATTCATAAATTCATGGTATTCATTCGGCGGAACGTGATATTCTTCGGATTTTTGATTGCTTGTCGGGCAATATCTTCCGAATGCGAAAACGTCTACTTCTTTTTCTGCACAAAGGTCAATAAGTTTCGGAAAATCGGTAATATTGGCACTTGATACGGTTGACATGACCGCACAGTACATTCCTGATTTTTTGATACAATAGATTTTTTCAAGTGTTGTATCAAACGAGCCGGGCTTTCGGAACATATCGTGCGTCTCTCTCATTCCGTCAAGGGACAGCTGGTATTTCACACAGCTGTAGTCGTGAAGTTTCTGACATACCGCATCATTCAAATGAAATGGATTGCCAAGTATCGCCCAGCGGGTATTATTTTTCTTTAGCTTTTCGGCAAGTTTCCAGAAATCTTTATGTAAAATCGGGTCACCGCCTGTTATATAAAGATAAGGAGTTCTTTCCAGTTTTTCGCACATTTCAAGGATATTTTCAATGACTTGTTCCATTTTATCAAAAGACATTTCCGTCAGTTGTTTACAGTTGTCCTCAGCGAAAATATAGCAGTGCTTACAGCGTTGGTCACAAGTATCTGTAATGTGCCACTGGAATGCAAAATATGGTTTCATGGCAGTTTCCTCCGATAGATAATTTAAAACTAAGGCAGCTGGAAGTATTCCGCCAACTGCCCGTTTTTGTGCTTTGAGGTAATAAAATTACTTCTGGTCAGGGTCAGCAGCACCGCAAGCGGACGTAGGTGTTTCCTTGGGGTCGGCAGTTCCGCAAGCAGAACCACAAGCAGATGCAGTTTTTTCAGTAGGGTCAGCAGCACCGCAGGCACTTCCGCTGAAAGCGGCAACATTCTTCAATGTTTCACTCATTGTAAATTTCTCCTTTCGATTGATTCAGGTTTTCCCTGTAATTTTATGATACTACAGCTTTTTCCGTTTGTAAAGTAGGCACTTTTTTGTAACATAGTTACTTCAAAGTAACCTTTGCGGAACATCGGGAATTTCCCTGAAAATTTTTTATATATTGACTTTCAAATTGTTATATGCTATAATGAATGTAACATCATATTTGAAACTATTGGAGGTTACTATGCTGAAACGTGAAGAACTGCCTGAGTGCGATGTTGCCACAACAGTACAAATTATCGGCAATAAATGGAAACTGCTCATTTTAAGAAATCTCCTTGCTCGTCCGTGGAGATTCAATGAACTTAAAAAATCCCTTGAAGGTGTCAGTCAAAAGGTACTGACTGACAATCTTCGTCAACTGGAATCGGACGGTATTATTTCCCGTACCGTATACCCGGAAGTTCCGCCAAGGGTGGAATATGCCCTCACGGAAATGGGAGAATCTATGCGACCTATCCTTGATGCTATGGAAGTATGGGGAATGAATTTTAAGAAGAATATCGGATGAAAAACAGCATTTTCAGGATTGAACAAATATTGAAAACTTATAAAAATAGTTAAAAGTACAGGATTTTTGTACAACAAACTATGCTGTCGGATATTTTTTTGATTATCAAGTTCAGGTATTTTTAGGATAATTAAAAATATGTGACTCAAAAATTTTCTGTTTTTTTGTTATAGCTGAACGATAATAAAATCACCATATACAGAATATTGGAATATACTGAATATGGGGTGATCTTATGAAATGCAGAATGGACAATACTTCTGAAAATTATTTGAAAGATTACAGGAGTATATTAAACACAATGATCACAGGAATGTGCAGTGCAGGATTAACAGAAAGTATTTCACATAATTTTATTGTACAAATGATTCCACATCATATGGCTGCTATAAAGATGTCCGAAAATATTTTGAAGTATACAAGCAATCCGAAGCTTGAAGAAATTGCGAAAGGGATAATCAGTGAACAGACAAAAAGCATTGAGAATATGCAGGAAATTCTGAATTCCTGTGAAGGTCTGACAAATTCCTGCTGTGAAGTAAATGCCTATCAGAATCATGTGTGCAGTATTATGAAAATAATGATTGAAGGAATGAAACAGGCATATCCTGATAAATGTATCAACTGTGATTTTATCAGAGAAATGATTCCACACCATATGGGAGCAGTCAGAATGTCAAGGAATGCACTGCGTTTTCCTATTTGTTCTGAACTTAACCCCATTTTGAATGCGATTATATCATCACAGGAAAAAGGAATCTGTCAGATGCGGGAACTTGGTATGGAATTGAAGTGCAGGTAGTTGATAAATATGGTTTTTCTATGGATGCTCTGTGAAAAAAGCAGGGCATTTTTATTTCACAGTATACTTTTTGATTTTAGAAAATGAACCCACCTCTCAATTTTGAACCCCTTTTCAGAAAAATGAACCCCCCGAGGTAAGAAAAAATCAAATTGTACAATGAATAATCAGATTGTATCAAAGACAGCGTTTAGATAGACATGATCATCACAAAATCTATCAGTAGATTTGCACGAAACACTGTGGACTGCCTGAATTACATCAGAGAGTTGAAAATCTTGAATATTCCGATCTACTTTGAAAAAGAGTCAATCAACACAATTGACGCAAAGGGTGGGTAGTGTAGCAAAAAAGTTGAAAAAATAAGAAAGAAGTGATATAATAAAAATAAAAACGGAGTGAATAAAAGATGGCAGAGGTAAAAGTAAAGTGTCCGTATTGCGGAAGCGAAGAAATA
>Ga0129308_1001237_pt1 | contig 28411 bp, 24 predicted proteins | sample L827metagenome_FD_94440 | JGI IMG/M metagenome (GOLD analysis project Ga0129308, IMG submission 94440) | Ring-tailed lemur group fecal microbial communities from Wisconsin, USA - L827 metagenome | ecosystem: Host-associated > Mammals > Digestive system > Large intestine > Fecal | place: USA...
GGTACAACTGCATTTTCTTTTTTTCAGACTGCATCGGCGGTCTTATTGTTATGCCCATTTTTAAATTGTGAATTATTTGTAAATTCCTACTTCGGTGTATTGACTTTTATTTGCAGGTCTTTCTAAACTTATTATAGCAATAAATCACATCAATGTCAAGTGATTTTAAGTATGTATGTGTAAAGAAAACGTAGGCGGACACAAATTAAAATTGTAGGGGATGTCGCCGCGGCGAGCCGCCTGTTGCATATGTGACAATAAAATTATTTTTTCATTGTGCATATATACAAAAACGGTTTTGGTTTTGTATCATACTCACAAAAATACTTGACAAATCAACGATTATATAGTATAATTTGAAACATGAAGTATGTGCCGCTTCTATCTGATTTTGGCTTTAGCAAACATTTTTTCAGAGGCTGCAAAATGATTATACTTGCCTCTATTGCAAAATATGCAAAAGATTTCGAGAAGAAATTCTGTATGTCAAGGCGGACGACGAAAGCGTGCTGTCGCACGGTGAGGAGGACAACGCAGACAGACGGAATTTATTCCGAAAGATATTGTGCATTTTGTAATAGAGGCAAGTATATAACAAAAAACGGAGGAATTACTATGAGCAAACCACATGAGATACCACAGGCAATAATTGAAAGGGACGTATACTGCCCGTTTTGCGAGGATAACGGAGCGTTCCTTATCTGCGATATGACGGAAAATTCCACTCTGTTGCAGATGCCCGAAGTAGGCTGCGTAAACGCAGGACTGATGCTCGTTACAGGCGGCTGCTGGGCGTTAGTCAAGGGTTATCCCTTGATAGAAAAAAAGCGGACTTACTATTTCAGGACCTACGGTTTCTGCCCTCATTGCGGAAACGTTTACTATGCGCAACACGAAGAAGAAAAATCGCTTGACGAAAAGGGAATGTCTCTCATAAAGGATAAGTTCCTGAATAAATAGGAAATCCAATGAAAAACGAAGAAAAAATGACAAATGAAGAAGTGCTTGCAGCATTTCACAAGGCAATAAGATCGAAGCTTATCGTCCAAAGACCGAAGTTCTCATTAAAGCGCGAGCTTTTGGGAATAATTTTATCCGCGGTATTTTCGGCGATAATTTTGCTGATATGCGTATATTTCAGGTCGAAAATATCGGACGTTTTATTCTGGGGCGCATTGGCATTGACAGTCATTTTGTTTATTGCTTCACAATTGAAAAACATTCTGCTTTTAGCGATATTTTTGTATCAGAGATTTGCTCCGAATTACATAAGAGGAGCGTGTCTGTTCACGCCCTGCTGTTCGGAATATATGCGTCAGTCTATTATCAGATTCGGCGTATTAAAAGGCGTAAAAAAGGGCTTTAAGCGTCTGCGCAGATGTAGACCGCCAAACGGAGGAATAGACGAACCATAAAGGAGTGAAACAGATGCCTGATAATTGGAAAAAGAGTTCGGACACACCCGAAGCATGGAAAAACAAGGGTTCTGCCAATAGTGACCCGTGGGCAAATACCAGACAAGCACCTACGTCTGCCGAAAATAAGGGTAAGGCGAATCATGCAGCAAGCGAGGTTTTCAATGCGATCGGAGGTCTTGCAAAAAAGGCTAAGGAATATGCAGGCTCTGAGGAGGCAGCCAATAAAATAAATGCAGTAAAATCAAAGGCGAGATCTGCTGCGGAGGGCGCGGGTTCTGCCGTATCGGGGGTAGGCTCGAAACTGTCGGAGATAAAAAACAAGGCTTCGGACAAAATTTCAGAGCATCGAAACAATGAAGCAGTTCCTGATGATAATTCGAGCAAACAAAATATTGAAGATACTTTTGAAAGCGAATCATCTATAGACGAAGTATCGGGATATGAGGAAAATCCCGAATCATCGGCAGCTGCTCCCGTTGAAAATTATGAAACCAACTCGGACACAACGGAGACTATAGAGAATGTCGATACTCCGAAAAATACTCCTCCGCCGAAAGCATATCCGAAACAAAACGGATTTCCAAGAACTCAACCGAACAGACCAAATCCGTATACAGCGAGGGACAACAGATTTGATAGAATAAACTCCGCTCCTCCCCCTGTTCAAAGCAGTCCTCAGCCTGCATATATCGTACAGGAGAAAAAATCTCCTGTTATTCCTATCCTTGTTATCGTGCTGTTGATAATTATTTTGGCTTTCGGGATTCTTTTAGGGTTGTTTCTGTCACAGAAAAAAGAACCCAATTCTAAAGAAAATAATACGTTTTCTTCTGAAAGCGAAATTACAAATGAAAATGCTGTAATTACTGAAGCTGCTGCAACTGAATCAGAACCCCAAGCTACAGTTGCTGCGACATCTGCGGAATCAACCACGCAGACAACAGAACCATATGTACAGAAAGATGTATCAAAAGACGAAATAAATCAGATATATGCAGATATTATAAACGAAACAGATTTTTTGGTGCCGCATAGAGGTTTTATAATAGACCTGAATAATGACGGCGTTAATGAGCTTATAGTTCCTGATACTGATACCATGTCGTATATCATTTATTATTACGAAAACGGAACGCTTTCTTCACAAGGATTCGGAAGTTTTATGTCGCTCGATAATTTTGGATTGTACAAAGTAAGCGGTGATAATGGAACAAACTATATCTATTATCGGGATGATTACTCCTATAAGAGTATGCAGGGCTACTTCTCTTTGAAAGATATGACACAGCTCAATATCTTCATTGACTATCCTGAAAACAACGGTTCATTCAGTGCCGATTGGACTATTGACTATAACGGAACAGAAAATTATGCAAAAGGAAATGAACCTGTAGACACGTTCTACGGTCAGCCTGCCGATTGTCATACAAAGCTCATGTCCGCATTAACGCACTACAAATTCAGTATATCAGAGGATAGTAAATATACCGCAATAATCGGTATGTATAAAGATGAGCTTTTAAAGAATTTAAGTAATACAGGCAGTACAGCTCCTAAAGCAACAGCTTCCCTATCCTTAGAGCCTCAACCCATTGCCGGCAATGGCACAAAATTACTTATGAAAGTAAACGGAAATTATTATTACTATACATATGAATGTTTCTGGGACGGAGAGGGGCAGACAAATCAATTATTAACAAGCGGAAGCTCATATGATAATTCTGTGATCATAGAGGGCGGATCTACAATTACAAAATTAACTGTTATTGTTATTCCTTATAATGAAGATGATTTTGCAGGTGATAAAGTAACCATAAATCATACCGGACCTTGGAGTTATGTACCTGTTCAGAAATCAGGTCAGATCAATGCTCCGGGAGGAGGTCCGATAAATGGATATGCAACTTCCTACATACTTAACGGAGGAAGTGTATCATATGAAAGAACTGATCTTATGGATAAATGGCATGTAACAGCAGTAAATCTTTGCTCTTATCAAGGAACAATATGGTATGAGCTTTATGATTCCGATGACGGCGATTATTACGGCTGGGTAGATTCGGATCATATAGATTTCTATTAGACCTGTTCAATAAGAGCCTGTTCAGAATCTAAAAATCAGGCTTACTATAAAAACGTAGTAACAGACGAAGTAAAGCAGGTGATAATTATGAATGATAACAATAATACGCCGAAAGGCTGGGGAAAATCCAACGGCGGAAACGGGAAAGGGTCTCCGTGGGAAAATAAATCCAAAACCTCGGCTTGGGGAAATTCTCCGTCTGATTCGGCGTGGAAAAATACTTCCGCCAACTCGGGAAACAAAGCGTCCAAATCTAACGGAGTCGATTCACCCGATGTGAGCGTAGCCGTCAACAAATTTGCCAATATAGCCAAAAAAGCAGGAGAAAAGGCTGCCGAAGCTGCAAAAAACGCTGTTGATCACGCCAAATCAGAAGAAACAGCCGAGAAGCTTAATGATCTCAAAGATAAGGCAGGTTCTGCCGTATCGGGGGTAGGCTCGAAACTGTCGGAGATAAAAAACAAAGCTTCGGACAAAATTTCAGAGCGTCGAAACAATGAAGCTGCTCCTGATGATAATTCGAGCGAACAAAATATTGAAGATACTTTTGAAAGCGAAGCATATACAGACGAAGTATCGGGATATGAGGAAAATCCCGAATCATCGGCAGTTGCTCCCGTTGAAAATCAAGAAGAATATTCAGATACAACGGAGACTATAGAGAATGTCGATACTCCGAAAAATACTCCGCCGCCAAGAGCATATCCAAAACAGAACGGATTTCCAAGAACTCAACCGAACAGACCAAATCCGTATACAGCGAGGGACAACAGATTTGATAGAATAAACTCCGCTCCCCCGCCTGTTCAAAGCAGTCCTCAGCCTGCATATATAATACAGGAGAAAAAATCTCCTGTTATTCCTATACTTGTTATCGTGCTGTTGATAATTATTTTAGCTTTCGGGATTCTTTTGGGCGTATTTTTGGTGCAGAGGAAAAACGAGTCCGAATCCGAGCGTAACGCTTCATCTAATGATAATTCATCGGCTTCGAGCGAAGCAGAGATCTCCGCAGCAGAGCCGACAGATAATAATGACGAAAGCTCGGAAGTTTCGGATAGTACGTCCGCTCCCGAAGAACCGACCGAGGAGGACAAACCGACTGCAAGTGCGAAAGACAGGGAAAAAGCGGAAAAGGCGTACATAAATACGCTTACTGATTTTACAAAAACCAATGAATTCGACGCTTACGACTATCCCTCAAAATTCGCGCTGTACGATGTTGACGGCGACGGAATTGACGAGCTTTTCATACAGTATATGAGTATGATCGGAAACGCCGAAATAATGTATTATTATAAAAACGGAAGCTACAACGAGATACTTTCTTGCGCCGAAACAAGCTTTGAGATATGTCCTGACGATCATCTTGTACAGTATTATATGTACGGCGGCGGTGAAGCACGTTTCGTTTCTGAAATTGACAGCCGTGGAGTTACAGTTGACGAAATAGCTGAATTTCCCGACAAAAGATATGAAAGAAACGGTAGTGGGATAGCTCGGACGGAATACGATGAGGCTATGGAATACTACGATTCTTTCAGGTGGATAAAGCCCTCCTTTAAGCTTTTCAGTACCGTTCTGCCCGATTCTGTTATAAAAGCAAAGCCGAGAGCGCGCGACCCGTTCTTAGCTGTTATTACCACGGAATCGACTTCCCTTAACGTAAGAGAACTGCCCTCCAAGGACGCAAAGATAATCGGGGATATTCCAAAAGATACCTATATCACGGCTTATAAGCTGGACGGTTATCCTGATTGGTACAAGGTCGAATACAGCGAAAAAAATATCGTCGGATATTGCTCGTCAAGATATATCGTTGACAGCGAAACATATAAAAAGGCGTTGGATAAAAGCGAATTTGTTGCATTAGGTCAAGTTGCAACTAAAAAAGACCCCTTGAATATGAGAGCCTCCGACGACGAGGACAGCGAAATAATATATAAAATACCCAAAGATCATTATGTGGGTATCATATCATACGAGGGCGATTGGCTCTATGTTAAATATTTTGCCGACGCTAATTCGCCTGTTTATTACGGCTATGTTAAAAAGGATTATATCAAAATTACAGAACGATATTAGACCTCCTCGTATGTGTAAAGTAAAATTCGGATATATCGTTATAATTGTTGTATATTCATATTGTTCCTGCAATTTTCCCGATGTAGGGACACGGCGTGCCGTGTCCGCCCAAAGAAATTATAGGAACATATAATCATAGATAGGAATGTACAGCCAAAATAATGATATATCCGTATTTTTACGTATCACATAATACCATATGCGGACACGGCGTGCCGTGTCCGCCCAAAGAAATTATAGGAACATATAATCATAGATAGGAATGTACAGCCAAAATAATGATATATCCGTATTTTTACGTATCACATAATACCATGTGCGGACACGGCACGCCGTGTCCCTACATCGGGAATTTTTTCCGCGCCTGTTGCAATTTCATGACTTTTATGTTATAATAAGATTAATAAGTTTAGAGTTAAACCCGACTTTGTAACAGCGCATGAAAGGGGTTGAAAGCAATGAGTGTCAATTTATCGGACGAAACGGCTGATCTGAGGCGGATAAACGAACAGCTCAGCAGTATAAACAGCGAAATGGCGGAGCTTCTGAGCTGCGGGATAATTGCGTACACGCTTCCCGAGCGAAAAATACTTCTTTTTAACCATGAGGGGCGGCGTATTTTTGAAGTTCCCGAGAGCGTGACGGTCGCATCAAATTTTAATGTGATGTCACGCATGGTTCCCGAGGACAGGGAAATGGTCAGAAATGAGACAAAGAAGCTTGTAAACCCGGGCGACCGTGTGGGATATGTTTTCCACAACGTCAACAAGGACGGCAGTACGACGGCTTTACGGTGTGAAACGAAGCTTCTGAGTTTTTCCGACGGCGGCAGATATATTCTCAGCTGTCTGAACGATATTACGGAGCAGGAGGCTTTTGAAAATCGGCTTCGTGAGGAACGGCGGCAATACAGAAAAGCCATTGCTATCGGTAGCGACGCCTTTATTACGGTCGATCTTACCGAGGGCATGCTGAACCAATCTATCATCGGCAAAAACGGCAAAGATTTCACGGCGGAGCTTGGAGTTTCCATTCCTGCATATTACGACGATCTGGCTCGCGCATGGTTCAGCAGTAAGCGTATTGAAAAGTGCAAGGGAGATATTGAATTGCTGAAAAGCAGGCGCAAGCTTATTTCAGCGTTCAAGCAGGGCGTTACGGAGATCGACGCAGAGTACCGCGTGCCTGCCGAAAAACGCTATATACGCATGCTGACCATGCTTTACAAGGCTGACGAGCATATATATGTAAGCTTTATCATATACGACGACAGCGAAAGAGCCGAGGAGGACAGAAAGCAAAAGGAGATAATTAAATCTCTCGGCGGAATTTATTCGGGACTGTATTATATTTCCCTCACAAACGATTGCTATACGGTTCTGAAACAGCATGACTTCATAGCGGCTGATATACCCGAAACAGGGAAGTTTTCGGGATTCGGGGAGCTTTATGCCGACCGCTTTGCCGCTCCCGAATACAGGGAAAAGGCGGCGGAATTTTTCGACCCCGATATAATTCGTCAGCGGCTTATGAAAGAAAATTACATCACGACCGTACTTCTCGGAAAAAACATGGAAATGTACAGAGTTCGCCTTGTTGTGTCCGATCGGGATTCGGACGGAACGGTCATTTCGGCAGTTTACGCAGGCTGCTCGGTAAATACGTAGAAAATTATGCCGAAAAATCCATAAATCTCAACAGCATATTTTGTGCAGTTTTTTAGGGCGATTGTATGGAAATTTGCTGCAAAGTATGATATAATTATTAAGGAAACACCGCATAAGCGATTGCCATAGACAAGTTAGACAGTGCTTTTCTGTTTCCGAAAAGGTCTAACTCTCTAACGGAGGTAATTTTCATGTCCAAAAAAGCAGTTATAACTCTTACAGTTTCACTTTCAGCCGCTGTCCTGCTCATAGGCGCAGCCGCCGCAGGTACAATGATATGTAAAAAGATTTATAAAAAGAACTATTTCTCCGCTAACAGAACAGATGTTTTTTGCTGAATATTTAAAAAAGAAGGTATATAAAATGGAAATCAAATTCACAAAAGCAGAGACCCTCAAAAAGAAGCCCCAGCCCGGCGATTCGCTCGGTTTCGGTCATATTTTTACGGACTATATGCTCGTAATGCCCTACGACGAGGGTCAGGGCTGGCACGACCCCGAGATAAAGCCTTACTCTACTATCGAGCTTTCTCCTGCCGCAATGTGTCTCCATTACGGTCAGACGGTTTTTGAGGGACTTAAAGCATACCGTACCGCTGAGGGTAAAGTTCAGCTTTTCCGCCCCGAAGAAAACTTCAAGAGACTGAACGTTTCAAACGAGCGTCTTGTTATCCCGAATCTCCCCGAAGATTTGGCTATGAACTGCCTTATGGAGCTGCTTAAAATCGAAAAGGACTGGGTTCCCTCAAAGGACGGCGAATCCCTGTATATCCGCCCGTTCATTTTCGCCTGCGACCCGTTCCTCGGCGTTAAGCCCGGCGAACACTATCTGTTCATTATAATCCTTTCTCCCTCGGGCGCATACTACGCAAGCGGTCTCGACCCCGTAAATATCTACGTTGAGAGCAAGTATGTCCGCGCGGTAAGAGGCGGTATGGGATTTGCCAAAACAGGCGGTAACTATGCGGCGTCCCTTATCGGTCAGGACGAGGCTCACAAGCAGAATTATTCTCAGGTGCTTTGGCTTGACGGCGTTGAACAGAAGTACATAGAGGAAGTCGGCGCAATGAACATTTTCTTTGTTATCGACGGCAAGGTAGTTACTCCCATGCTTCAAGGCAGTATTCTCCCCGGTATCACAAGAAAATCCGCAATTGACGTCTGCAAGTCAAAGGGAATCGAGGTCGAGGAAAGACGTATCACCATTCAGGAGATCGCCGACGCTTACGACGCAGGCAAGCTCAACGAGGTATTCGGAACAGGTACAGCCGCTGTAATTTCTCCTGTCGGTCATTTGAAGTGGAACGACAAGGTAATGGAGATCAACGACAATAAGATCGGAAAAATCTCACAAATGCTCTACGATACAATGACAGGTATCCAGTGGGGCAAGCTTGAAGATACTTTCGGTTGGACTGTCGAAGTAAAGTGATATAGCCTTTAGCGCGGCGAGCCGCCGCAGGCATTGCCGACCGTATTCTTATGAACGGGATATGCGTCCCCGTAGCCGCAAATTTCAGGAAAAGGCAAATACAAACTGTAGTGAACGGCTAATGGCTAACGGCTAATGGCTAACGGCTAATGGCTAATGGCTAATGGCTAATGGCTTATATATATTAAAATCCCGTCAAAGTTGCAATTTACCGCAGTTTTGACGGGAGTTTTTTTATTAAAAGCAATTGTTGATTATGCTGATTATTTCGCTTTTGTGTCTGCTGACAGCGGCGAGCTGCAAGTTCAGTTCACGTTCTCTTTCAAGGCATTGTTCGGTAGTTTTGTTGGGGAAATTCCTGCTGCCGCCGTGATAGCGTTTCGCAAGTTCGGAGATAATTAAAATTATGCCCGAATACAGACTGCTCACCTCGTTTTCGGTCAGAAGTCCTCCGAGACCCTCGGCAAAGCCTGCCGTAGCCTCCCGAATTTCCGTAAGGCTGATATTTTTCGCCGTTACCGAACGTATCATATCGCCGTAATCAGCCGCAATACAGCCCCTCATAGAGGTATCAAAATCTATAATGGTTATCCTGCACCCGAAAATTATATTATCGGCTTTTGTGTCTCCGTGGATATTTCTTTCGGGAACGTCCGCTATCCCCAGTTCATGGAGCTTCGGAACGGTTTTTTTAAAGCTTATGTCGGCGGAGTTCACGATTCTCAGGAACGTTCCTACCGCCAAACCGTGGGCAAAGCTTTTATACGGATAGTCCTTGCGTTCCTCGGTATACTCGTAAACACGCCATATTTCGCCGTTATGTTCGGCAAAGTTCCGTTCGCCGCAGTTCAGATAATGAGGAACGGTCACTCTGCCGTCAGGGAACTCCCTGAACGCCTGCTCAATAAGCCCGATATTATACATAACCGTCTGCGGCTCTGTAAAAATATTTTTATTGAGGGATTGCAGAATATACTTTCCCTCGGGACATTCTGCAAGATAGGTCTTGTTGATATGCCCGACTTTCAGTTCGGTCACGGTCGAAACGTCCGCAAGACCGAATTTTTTTAAAATAATATTTTTATCCATTAGTTTTTCAGACTGTGCATGGGTGCAGGTATACGTCCGCCTCGGTTTATGAATTTAGCCGCCGACTTCTCCTTGATAGGCATGACGGGTCCGCTGCCGAGAAGTCCGCCGAACTCCAGCATTTCGCCCTCTTTCTTTCCTACGGCAGGGATAAGACGGACTGCCGTTGTCTTTGTGTTGACCATGCCTATAGCGGCTTCGTCTGCGATAATGGCTGAAATTGTTTCGGGAGCGATCTCTCCGGGAACAACTATCATATCAAGTCCGACAGAACATACTGCGGTCATGGCTTCAAGCTTTTCAAGGCTGAGAACTCCTGCTACAGCGGCGTCTATCATTCCTGCGTCCTCCGACACGGGAATAAATGCGCCCGAAAGTCCGCCGACTGTCGAAGATGCCATAACGCCGCCTTTCTTTACAGCGTCGTTAAGCATTGCAAGACATGCCGTAGTACCGTGAGTTCCGCACATTTCAAGTCCCATTTCTTCAAGGATATGCGCCACGCTGTCCCCGATTGCAGGAGTGGGGGCAAGCGAAAGGTCAACGATACCGAAAGGAACGTTCAGCAGCTCCGAAGCGCGCGCGCCTACAAGCTGACCCATACGAGTTATCTTGAACGCCGTCTTTTTAATAATGTCCGCAAGCTCGTTTATGGAAGCGTCGGGGTACTTGCTGAGTGCGGAACGGACAACTCCGGGTCCCGATACTCCGACATGTATTTCGCAGTCGGGTTCGCCTACGCCGTGGAACGCGCCTGCCATAAACGGATTATCCTCAACGGCGTTGCAGAAAACAACAAGCTTTGCCGCGCCGATACAGTCACGGTCGGCTGTTCTTTCGGCAGTTTCCTTGACTATTTGTCCCATGAGCTTCACCGCGTCCATATTTATTCCCGATTTTGTCGAGCCTATATTGACCGATGAGCAGATGTTCTGTGTAACGTCAAGAGCCTCGGGAATCGAACGGATAAGAGCTTCGTCACCGGGGGAAAATCCCTTATGTACGAGAGCCGAATATCCGCCTATGAAGTTTACTCCGCACGTATCTGCGGCTCTTTGGAGCGTCCTTGCAAATTTCACGGGGTTCTCATTCGGACATGCGGCGGCAAGCATTGCGATTGGCGTTACCGAAATACGCTTATTTACTATCGGTATACCGTATTCCTTTTCTATCTGCTGTCCAACGGCTACAAGATTTCCTGCCTTTGATACGATTTTGCCGTATACCTTTTCGCACGCCCTGTCTATGTCGGTATCTATGCAGTCAAGCAGAGATATACCCATTGTAATAGTACGAATATCAAGACATTCGTCCTGTATCATACGTATCGTTTCCAATATGTTATATACGTTAAGCATTTTGCAGCTTCCTTTCTGAACAGGCTCTTATATATTGTGCATGGAATTAAATACATCTTCGTGCATGGTATGTATCGACAGCCCCAGCTTTTCGCCAAGCTTCGTCATATCGTCCGCAAGCTGTGAAAAATCCTCGGTCATATCGGTAATGTCTACAAGCATTATCATTGCGAACATATCCTGTAGTACGCTCTGCGTCACTTCGATAACGTTTGCGCCCATATCGGAGCATACTCCGCTTACCTTATGGAGTATTCCCACGTTATCCTTGCCAATTACAGTTACAACAGCTCTCATAATTTACCTCCTGAGAAAAATATATATTCTAATTATACCATAGTTTTTCAGAAAAATAAAGACTTATAATTAATTTTATTATTTAATTATGTTTTTATGCTAAACTATATTTACGCTGTAATTTCCCGATGTATGGACACGTAAAAATACGGACATATAGTTATTTGGGTACTTTTGGCACCTTTTGGCACTTTTTCATAAATTCTGTTTTTTGCCTGTATTACGTTGTTTTATGGACTTTTGGCACTTTTGGCACTTTGTCACCCCACTAAAAGAATTATAAAATAAAATCGGTTGTATAAATTCATATATTATATCTTTTAACTAAATCTCCTTATTATAGAGATTTCAATTTTAATTTCTCTGCATAGATCGTCAAAAATGCCCCCTTATAAACGGATTGTTTTTGTAGCGGACGACGACCTCGACGTCCCGTCACGCAGCCGTGTCTTTGTGATTTTTCGATTATATAAAATATTCCCCGTTGTAGGGACACGGCGTGCCGTGTCCGTCCAAAGAAATTATAGGAACATATAATTACAGGTAGAAACGCACAATCGAAATAACCATATATCCGTATTTTTACATGTCACATAATGCTACGTGCGGACACGGCACGCCGTGTCCCTACATCGGCAGATTACAGCGTAAATAAAAATTGTTGTATGCTATTTTTCAAGTTTTACCCCGTGTGACATGTGACAAAATTGACAAAATGAAAACCCCGAACATATAATTTTTCCGCGCCTGTTGCAATTTCCACCATAATATGATATAATGATTACATATCTAATGTTCCGACCGATATGAAAAGGGGTGTTATATTGAAGCTAACAGACTGTCATACACATACGCAGTATTCTATGGATTCCGAAGCGGACATATTCGGCATGATAGAGAGGGCGAGGGAGCTTGGTCTGAGTGCCTACGCCGTTACCGACCATTGCGAGTGCAATTGCTGGTATCCAAAGGAGCATTACGAGAATACGGAGCTTTTTGATTATTTCAATTACAAGGACGACTTTGAAGCCTCCCTTTCGGCGGTAACGGAGCTTAAAGAAAAATACAGCGGCTTTGAGCTGCTTTGCGGAACCGAGCTGGGTCAGCCTATGGAAGCTCTTGACATAGCCGAAAAGGTGGTCGGCGATAAGCGGCTCGACTTTGTAATAGCGTCGTTGCATCAGATAAGGGGCGAAAAGGATTTCTACTACATAAACTATTATCATATGACCTCCGAAGAAATAAACAAGCTTATCGAGGGATATTTTACGGAGATATACGAGATGTGCAAGTGGGGGAAGTTCGACGTTTTGGGACATCTGACCTACTGTCTGAGATATATGAAGATTCGCAACAGCATAACCCCGAGCCTGAAACCCTTTGACGAGATAATAGCCGAAAGTCTGAGAGAACTGGTTCGCAAAGGGAAAGGCATAGAGATAAATACCTCGGGGATACGTCAGGGCTTCGGAGCAACTTTCCCGTCGCTGAAATACGTGAAGCTTTACCGTGAGCTTGGGGGAAAAATAATAACGGTCGGCTCGGACGCTCACAAGATAAGAGATGTGGGGGCGAATATTTCCGACGGAGTGGAGCTTGCCAAAGCCGCAGGATTTACGGAGATATGTTATTTCAAGCAGAGAGAGCCACACTTTATTAAGATAGATTAAAAAAACTGACAGCCATTAGCCGTTAGCTGTTAGCCGTTAGCAATCGGTGTCTTTTAAAGCTAAAGGCTAAAGGCTAAAGGCTAAAAGCTAACAGCTTTGTAATAATACAATATGAAAGGATATGATAAAATGAAAAACGAGATAATCGGAATTTTACAGCAGAACGCCCGTATTTCCAACACGGCTATGGGTGAAATGCTCGGTATCTCCCCCGAAGAAGCGGCTGCGGAGATACGCAAGCTTGAAGAAGCGGGAGTTATCAGAGGCTACAGCGTTATACTGAACGACGAAAAATTTGACAGCTCCACAGTATATGCCACGATACAGCTTAAAGTTACGCCTCAGCGTGACTGCGGCTTTGACGACATTGCGAAAACTATCATGATGTACGACGAGGTGGAGAGCGTGAGCCTTATGTCGTCGGGCGCATACGACCTGTCCGTTGAGGTCAAGGGCAGAACCCTTAAAGACGTAGCGTTTTTTGTTTCCGAAAGACTTGCGACCATTGACGGCGTGCTGTCAACGTCTACCCATTTTCTGCTCAAAAAGTACAAGGAAAAAGGTATCTTCATTGACGACGACGATACCGACGAAAGGGGACTGGGTTAAAAGTGATAGATTACGATAAGGTTCTTTCCAATAAAATAAAGAACATCAAGCCCTCGGGAATACGTAAATTCTTCGATATTGCTGCAACTATGGAGGGCGTTATCTCTCTCGGCGTCGGCGAACCCGATTTCTCCACGCCGTGGGTGATACGAAAGGCGGCTATACAGGTTCTGGAGCGCAGACACATCGTCTACGGACCCAATCTCGGCATAGCTCCACTGAGGGAGACTATTTCCAAGCATATCGAGAAAAAACACGGCGTAAAATACGACCCCTCCTGCGAACTTATCGTCACCGTGGGCGGTTCGGAGGCTATCGACCTTGCCGTGCGCGGTATGATAGACACGGGGGACGAGGTTCTTATCGTTGAGCCGTGCTTTGTCTGCTATGCGCCGCTTGTGGAGCTTATGGGCGGAGTTGCCGTACCCGTGCCGACGCGCATAGAGAACAATTTCAAGCTTACGGTGGACGATTTAAGAGATAAGGTTACTGAGCGCACAAAGCTGCTTATCCTGCCTTTCCCGAACAATCCCACGGGAGCTATCATGACAAAGGAGGACTTAGAGCCGATAGCCGAATTTCTCCGCAGCACAAACATCATGGTGCTGTCCGACGAGATATACTCCGAGCTTACCTACGGCAGACGGCATTTTTCGATAATCGAGCTGCCCGACATGGCGGAGCGGACTATCTACGTCAACGGCTTTTCAAAGGCATACGCCATGACAGGCTGGAGACTGGGCTATGTGGCAGCTCCCGAGCCGATAATACATCAGATATTCAAGATACACCAGTACGGCATAATGTGCAGCCCCTATATAAGCCAAAATGCGGCTATCGAGGCTCTTAATTCCTGCGATTCCGAGGTAGTCAAAATGGTTGACGAATACAATATCCGCCGCCGCTACCTTGTAAGCGAATTCAACAGGCTCGGGCTGTCGTGCTTCAATCCCGAGGGCGCGTTTTACGTGTTCCCCTGTATCAAGAGTACGGGACTGACAAGCGAGGAATTTTGCGAAAGACTGCTGTTTGAGGAGAAAGTCGCCGCTGTTCCGGGAAGTGCGTTCGGAGATTCGGGCGAGGGCTATATCCGCATATCCTACGCATATTCTCTTAAACATCTTATGGAAGCCATGAGCCGTATAGAAGATTTTCTGAAACGATTGGAGGCTGAGAAAAATGAGGGTTAAAGCAGCGGCAAAGGTCAACCTTGCCCTTGACGTTACGGGAAAACTCCCGAACGGCTACCACGAAATTGAAAGCGTTTTTCAGACTGTGGGAGTTTATGATTATGTCACGGTCGAGCTTATCGAAAACGGTATCGAGCTGACCTGCGAATTTCCCGAAAGCTTTGATTCAGCCGACCCTATCCCCTGCGACGAAAGAAATATAGCCTATAAAGCCGCAAAGATGTTCATTGAGGAAAACGGACTTGAAACGGGCTGCCGTATACATATTAAAAAACAAATACCGTCACAGGCAGGCATGGGCGGCGGAAGTACCGACGCGGCGGCTGTACTGTACTGTCTTTCAAAGCTTACAGGGAAAACCTTTTCATCTCCCGAAAAGCTCGGAGCTGACGTGCCGTTTTTTCTTACGGGGGGAACGGCTTACGTCACGGGGATAGGCGAAAAAATCAGCAAAATCGCCGACTACTCGGAAAAAATACTCGTTATCGCAAAGGGAAAAGAGGGCGTATCAACTGCAAAAGCATACGAGGCGATAGACGCTTTGGAAGAGCATGCTCCCGTCCGTGTGAAAGAACTGATAGAAACGATAGAAAACGGCGGATACATCGCTCAATATATCGGGAATATCTTTGAGGAGGCGGTAAAGCTTTCGGAGGTTGACGATATAAAGAAAAAAATGATTGCTCTCGGCGCGGAAAACGCCTGCATGACAGGCAGCGGCTCGGCTGTTTTCGGACTTTTCAGCGATTTAAGAGCCGCATTAAGATGCCGTTCCCTACTTATGATTGAGGGATATTACGCCACAGTAACCGCCCCTGCCACCGAAACATTTGTAGAGATATAGCAACAATTTGAAGGAGCATTTCGATGCTCCTTTTTATTTTAGCCTTTAGCTTTTAGCTATTAGCCTTTAGCTTTAAAAGACACCGATTGCTAACGGCTAACGGCTAACGGCTAACGGCTAACGGCTAATGGCTAACGGCTAACGGCTAATGGCTAACGGCTAATGGCTAACGGCTAAAGGCTAAAGGCTAAAGGCTAAAGGCTAACGGCTTTTATAATTTAAAAATAAAAATATTAAAAACCCCTTGACAAATTGTATATACAAGTGTATAATGTGTATATAGGATATATACAATTTAATTTTATCACAGGAGTGCGCACCTATGGATATAATTATCAGCAATTCTTCGGGAGAGCCTATCTATAATCAGATAAGCTCCCAGATAAAAACGATGATCCTTGACGGCAGATTAAAGGAGGGGGACGCCCTTCCCTCAATGAGAAGCCTTGCCCAACAGCTCAGGATCAGCGTAATAACCACAAAAAGAGCCTACGAGGAACTGGAGCGCGACGGCTTCATAGAGTCCTACACAGGCAAGGGAAGCTTTGTGAAAGCTCAGAACACCGAGCTTTTCCGAGAGGAGCAGCTTCGTCTTATAGAGGAGATGCTTTCCAACGTATGCGATAAGGCGAAGCTGTGCGGAATAGAGCTTGACGAGCTTCGGGAAATTTTAGAAATAGTGTATGGAGGTCAGTAATGAACGATACCTTTGAAAACGCCATCGAGATAAAGGGCGTTACCAAAAAATACGACGGCTTCACGCTGAAAAATATCAGCTTTAACGTACCGAACGGCAGCATTATGGGCTTTATCGGACAGAACGGAGCAGGAAAAACCACAACGATAAGAGGTCTGCTGAATCTTATCAAAATAGACGAGGGCGAAATAAAGCTGCTCGGACTTGACCATATCAAATCGGAACGGGAAATTAAGGAACGTATCGCCGTTGTGTTTGACGAACTGCCGTTCCATGATATTTTCAACGCAAATCAGATGTCGAGGATATTCAGCGGAATTTACAAGAACTGGGACAATGAAACGTATACAAATTATCTCGACCGCTTTCAGCTGCCGAGGAAAAAGAAGATAGGGCAGTTTTCAAAGGGTATGAAAATGAAGCTGCAAATAGCCTGCGCCCTGTCCCATAATGCGGAGCTGCTTGTTATGGACGAAGCTACTACGGGTCTTGACCCTGTTGTAAGAAACGAAATACTCGATATTTTCCTTGAATATTTGCAGGACGAGGGTCACAGTATCCTCATGAGCAGCCATATAACAGGCGACCTCGAAAAAATAGCCGACAGCATCACGTTTATTGACAGAGGACAGATACTTTTGAGCGGCTATAAGGACGATATTCTGGAAAGCCACGGCATTTTGAAGTGCAGCAAAAGCGATTATAAGGACATTGACCCTGCGGACTTTGTAAGCGCGCGTCTCAACGATTACGGCGCAGAGGTGATGATCTCGGATAAAGCTGCGATAAGCCGTAAGTATTCGGGACTTATCATCGACCATGCCGCGCTTGACGAGATCATGGTATATTATGTCAACAGAAGCAAAAAGGAGTGGCGGTGAGCGGCTATGAAAAAAATCGGCGCTTTGGTTTACAGGGAGCTTTTGCTCGCAAAAAGGTTTTATATTACGGATATTCTTATCATCTTTGGTGCTTCGTCTTTCGGATACCTCATTCTTATGAGCATGGAATTCGGCAACCTTGCAAAACTATTTGAAGAAATGGGCGAAGAAATGGCTGATATAACAAAAAAATCCATGTACTATATTTTCAATTATCTTACGGCGGCATTGTGGTGTTTGTTCCTCAACGAAAACGGAACGTCCGCGGCGGATATAAAAACCAAATGGCGGATGTACGGATTTACTCTGCCTGTAACGGACAAAGAAAACGCTCTTGTAAAACTTATCTTTAATGTATCGGGAGTTATCCTGTGCTTTTCGGGGGCAGTTGCAAACGGTCTTATAATTTCGGCAATATCGGGAATAGATTTTGATTTTGAAAAAAATGCAAAAACGTATCTTTTAATAATGGCGTTATCAATGCTTTTCAGCTTTTTCGGCTCTGCCGTACTTTCGTGGGCAAGAACAGAAAAGGAAGCAGGTCTCAGCACCGTCGTACAGATATTCACAATGATCATTATGGGAACCGCAGGCTTCTTTTTATTGAAAGGCAGCGAGGAATTTTCGCCTTATATTTCAGCGCTGAGCGGCGAAGATACAAATATATTACTCGTGAAGGACTTATTCAATAAAATTCTTGAACGCTTCGGCGTATTTACCCTGCCGTGTATAATTCTGCTTACTGTAATCAGCTATTTTCTTAATTTACGCTTGATGAAAAGGAGGTATAAATAAATGAACGGCTTATTATATAAGGACTTCCGACAGAACAGAATAGCAGTTCTGTTCGCCGTGATACTGCCGATGTTTTTCTTACTTTTCCCTGCATTCATGCCGACCGCCGACGATTCCGCCTATTCTGTCAAAGCGGCGTTCACAGAGTATTCGGAATCGGGAATAGTGTTAAAAGCATTATTTCTCCTCATTGGCTTTTTGATATTTGATATGTTGACGCTTTCATTTTTAACGGCGGACGAAGTAAAAAAATGGGCGTATTTTTCGGCTTCAACTCCCAAAGGCATAAAAGGACAGGTATTTACAAAATATGCCTCAATATTCATTACAACAGCGCTGAATCTGATATTGCTGTCGATAACAAGCGTTCTGCTGAATAAGGCTATCGAAAGCATCACGGGTCTTGAAGCTCAGAGCATGATAAAAATGCTTACATATTTTTCATGTGCAGAGATCATTCTTAAAGCCATCGACCTACCGTTTTGCATACGCTTCGGCTCAAAAAAAGGCTCTGCTATAAAGACGGCAATGTTTATGGGAGCTTTTGTAATACTCATGATCTGTTTGCTTTTCGCTCCCATACCTTTGGACAACGACGAGTTTTTTGATAATATGTTTGAATTTTTATCGGATCTGTTCAGCGGAAAATATTCGGATCAACTGAAACTCTTAAAATCCGTTTTTCCTGCCGCCGCAATAGTAAGCTACGTACTCTCGTTTATGATCTCCTGCAAGCTTTACTTGAAAGGCGTAGAAACATACGATAAATAAGAACATGTTCGGCATTTCAGAACCACAGCTTGTACAGTAAAGCCTTTAGCCGTTAGCCTTTAGCCATTAGCTTATGGTGTCCGCTATTTTTAAATAATGTGAGCGAAGCGAACACCTTAGCTAAAGGCTAATAGCTAATGGCTTTATTGTGCAATTTACTGTACAATGCTAATTTATAGTATATATAAAGGAATACGGCGAACTGTATTTCGGGCTCTTGTCAACCAATTTTAAAATAATGGTTGACAAGAGCTTTTTTGTATGATATAATAGGAGGTGAAAGAGGTGAATTTTCATGAAACTTAAAAATCTTGTTTTAATTTCAATCTTTGCGGCATTGACGGCAGTCGGAGCTTTTATAAAAATTCCAACGCCCATTTGTCCCATTACCCTGCAAATACTTTTTACGACTTTGGCAGGCGTACTTTTAGGCGGACGAAACGGAGCTGCAAGCGTAGCCGTATACGTTCTTCTGGGACTTTTGGGAGTTCCCGTATTTACGGGCGGCGGCGGATTACATTACGTGCTTCAACCGACGTTCGGTTTCCTTTTGGGATTTATTATCGGGACTTACGTTACGGGACGGATATGTCACGGCGGAAAGCCGACTCTAAAGCGGCTGATAATCGGCTGTCTGACGGGAATGCTGCCTGTTTTTCTGCTCGGAACGGTCTACAACTGCATTATAACCTGCCTGTACATGAACGCAGAAGCAAGCGCAGTAACCGTAATTTATCATTGCCTTATGCCGTTCCCCGGAGATGTTGCGCTGTGCGTATTTACCGCAATATTGGGAAAAAGACTTATGCCTGTTTTGGAAAGGATGAATATTTATGAACATACCGAAGCTTGCCGATGAAATAATTTGCGGCAGACGGCTGACAAGGGACGACGACCTTTCTTCTTTACTTACAGCCGACATAACCGAGCTTACGCACAACGCTGACAGAATAAGGGAGCAGCTCCACGGAGACCGTGCCGAGCTTTGCAGCATAATCAACGGAAGAAGCGGAAAATGCTCCGAGGACTGCAAATTCTGCGCGCAGTCCGCCTGTCACGGAACTGACGTTGACGTTTACGCTTTTCTTCCCGAAGATGAGATTCTGAAAGAGTGCCTTTACAACGAACGCAAGGGCGTGAAACGTTTCTCTGTCGTTACGGCAGGCAGAACTCTCGGGGACGCCGATTTTCGCAGGGCATTGTCGGCATACCGTTTGATGAAACGTGAGAGCGGTATCGGGCTTTGCGCATCGCACGGTCTGCTGACGGAAGAACAGTTCGGTAAGCTTTTTGAGGCGGGCGTTACAAGGTATCACTGCAATATCGAAACGTCGCGCAGGTACTTCCCGAGCATATGTTCAACGCATACTTTTGAAGATAAGCTCGACTGCATAAAACGTGCGCAAAAGCATGGGCTGGAGGTATGCTCGGGCGGTATAATCGGAATGGGCGAAACATGGGAGGACAGGCTTGACATGGCTCTTACTTTGTCGGAACTCGGAGTAGTTTCCGTTCCGATAAATATACTGAACCCCATACAGGGAACGCCTATGGGAAATATGCCGCCCCTCTCAAAGGAAGATATACTGCGGACTATCGCTGTTTTCAGGTACATTGTCCCCGATGCGGACATACGTCTTGCAGGCGGTCGTGGACTTCTCGATGATAAGGGCAGGTCTGCGTTCAAATCGGGAGCAAACGCCGCAATAACCGGAGATATGCTGACTACCTCGGGAATTTCCGTTGAAACGGATAAAATAATGCTGTCTGAGCTTAATTACAAATCATGAGCCGTACAATTAAAATCGGGATTCCGTATCTCTTTGGAATCCCGATTTTATTCTAATTTTTGATTTCCGAAATTTTCCGATAAACGTCTATCCAATCATAGACCCTTGTTATATTCCTGTGACTTATGGTCTTATTGTACCGTGCGTCAAAAAGCAGGACTTTAACGCCTTTTTCCGCAAGATAAAGAGCAACGTCGGGACGGTCGTCTATCATAACGTCCACACCGAAACGGCGCACTCCCCTCATCTTATCCGCAGGGCCTCTGCTTTCAGAGCAGTAGAAAATACCGTTAAATTCAAAACCATGCTCTTTCAGCCACTTTTTATATATAAAACGGCTTACTCTGCTGACAGGACCGTTCCACGATGTGAATTTCCTTGCCGTTATCTGGAAAACTCTGTTGCCGTCATTTTTCAGTTTCTTTACCGCCGCCGAAGCATATTTTCTCGGCGGCCATTTTTTACAATAGGTCAAAAAATACCTCAGTCCGAAAAAAGTTTCCTGTAGCTTGGTGCAGTTAAAAATATCCGTAATATCGAGCGCATCGGGGTCTGTCGGCTTTCGTCCGAACCATTTTTCGCCGTAACGGAAAATGTACGCCGACATATCCGTCAGCACTCCGTCGCAGTCAATTCCGATATTCACTTCTTAACACCTCCGCAGCTCTTTTTCATTATTTTTATCTGTCGCCTTATCTCGTCCGTTATCTCGGATTCGGTCTTGTTTTCGGGAGATATTGGCTTTCCAAAGCAAATACGCACGGGATATTTCCGCATATTTTTAATGTCAAAAAACCTCGGCATCGCATTAAACCTCGGGAATATCTCGTATGCGCCGTCAACACATACGGGGATTATTTTCACGCCCGAATCAATTGACAGTCTCGCCGCGCCGTTTTTGAAGCTGCCAAGTCTGCCATTACGTGTGCGAGTTCCCTCGGGGTGGATAAGCAGACTGTGACTGCCTGTTTTCAGGCACTCCAACGCGCGCTTCATGGCAGGCGCAGAATTTCCGCTTCTGTGTACGGGGATTCCCCCCATTGACTTAACGCCGAATCGGTAAATATTTTTCTCAAAAAGATAATCCGCCGCCACGCTGCAAATACTCCGCCTTATTTCCTCGTCAAGACAACCCATGACCCACATTCCGTCAAAATGGCTCTCGTGATTGGGACAGAAAATATATTTCTCGCCTTTACGTATATTTTTTCTGCCGTAGATCCTGAAATCGTAAACGCTGTGAGAAAGCTTCGTGAACAGGTCGAACAGCTTCATATCTGCGGCGGTTTTTTCAAGAGGATACAGGTCGGCGTCGCTTTTAACGGTATTGCCGCAGCTTCCCCCGTTAATTATCTCGGCTATATCCCCCACCGTTATCCCGTCAAAAAGACAGCTTTCAAGGGAAATACCGTACCTGCCGTCAAGCTTCGCGCACATTTCAAAAACGTTCAGCGAATCCATTCCAATGTCCTCTTTAAGGCGAAGTTCAGGGGAAATATCGAATCCGCCGTCCAATGGCAGCAGACCTTTTATGCAGTCTTTAACGCTTTGCAGAACATCATCGGAAACGCAGCTTTTTTCGGTCTGCACATTCGTGCCGAAACGAATTTCATCGGCTGTGTTCAGACTGAAACGCTTGACCTTTCCGACGGCTGTACGCTCGATTTTCGGGACGATATGAATGTGGGATATTCGGTACATTTTCGGTGCGCTGCGTGAAATTCGCCCTATCTCCGAGGAAATTTTCCGACATTCCTTTTCGCCGTATTTCTCGCAGGAAATAAACATATGTATCTCGTCATATCCGCCGTTCTTTGCGGAAATTCCCCTGCTTGCAATATCGCATTCGGGCAGACGGGCAATATAATAGTCGTCCACATCGGCAGGCGAAACCTTTTTGCCGCTTTGAAGAACTATACTCTCCTTGATTCTTCCCGTGACGTACAGATAGCCGTTTTTGTCGATATATCCGTAATCGCCCGTCTTGAACCAGCCGTCCTCAAAAGCGGCGGCGGTAAGCTCGGGCTGTCGGAAATAGCCTTTCATGATAAGTTCGGTTTTTACGGTTATCTCGCCTACGCCATTGCTGTCGGGGTTACTTATCCTGACTTTTATTTCGGGGTGATGATGAACGTTTCCAACGGAAGCAGGCGCCCATTTATCGAGTACCCCCGTAGCCGTCAGCGTAACGTTCGTTTCCGTAGAGGCGTAGAAATTCTCAAATTCTATCCCGAGGCTCATATAAAATTCGGCAGTTTCGGGACTGCACGGAGAAGCCCCCGTAGCAAATCCGAAAACATTTTTTCCCATAGCCTCTTTTCGTATAAACAAAAACAGCTTTCTTCCGAAATTGATGCCGAGGTACTTTCTTGAAAGTCCCGAAAGTTTAAGCATACCGTTAAGCGCAGTTTCGACAAGTCTGCCCTTTTCGTGAACTGCGCTGCGTATCTTCTGCTCCATGACCTCGTAAACCTTTGGTACCATGATATAAAATCCCGGCTGAAAAGTTAGAAACGCCTTTTGCAGCTTTGTTGCGTCTGCGTCCTCGATAAAGTCTATCTCACAGCCCGTCAGAAAACAGGTCGTCACGCTTGTAAAGCCTGCTATATGATTGAACGGCAGCATAAGAAGATAGCTCATGTACCCCCTTATACCCGAAAGCCGCAGGGTGACTGTCCTTGATTTAAGAGTTGAAATATACGGGACTTTAACGCCTTTCATCTGCCCCGTAGTTCCCGAAGAATAGATTATTGCGATAACATCGGGTTCGGGGTCGGGATTTATCTTGACGTTCCTGTGAAGCATACCGCTTTCCTCAAACGGGACTATCTCAAGAGCGTCGCCCACACGGTAGCACGGAACGTCCTCCTTTATATTTTTACCGAGCATTTCGTAAAAAGTATCTGTTGTAAAGATCGCCTTTACGTCCGAAAACTCTATAAGCTTTTCTATTTCCTCAAAGGGCAGCGATGCGTCTATTGGGACTACCGTAACATTACAGTACGTCAGCGCAACGCCGATAAAAACGCTCGTCGGCGAAAGCGGAGCGAGAATTGCCGCGCGGTCTCCCGGGAACAAGTCCATATCGGTCATTTTACTTTGAACGCTGCGAAAAAATCCGCCAAGCTGCTTAAACGTGACAGTTTCAATATTTCCGCTGTTGCGCATATATTTTACAGCGATCTTTTCAGCGTATCGGTCGGTTACGGCGTCTATCCTACTCTTATATTTTTTATATCCGTTTTCCATATTGTTCTTTTCTCATATATTGTAAAAATTTTTAAAGCTTTCTGCAAGTATCATTCGGTTTTCATTCTCCGAAAAACCGAGCTTAAAGAACCTTTCAAGCTCCTCCTCGTGATTCCACATGGGAAAATCGCAGCCGAAAAAGCTCTTTTCCACGCCGAATTTCCTGATCCTTTCAGCCGCCTTTTCCGCCGTCATGAACGCAAGGGAACTGCAAATGTCTACGCTCAGATTCTCAAATCCCGTCAGCAGCTCCTCCGCTTCGTCCCAACGCTGATAACCCCCGATATGCGCAGCCTGCAATTTAAGCTTCGGGAAATTCTCGCATATCTTCCTTATCTTTGCAGGCGCGGAATAGTCGTATCTCGGGTCGCCGCAATGGATAAGCAGCGGAAGTTCCCCCTCGATCATCTCGTAAATTTTGAACGCTTCGGGCGAGTCCGCGTCAAACTCCTGAAAATCAGGGTGCAGCTTGACACCGTGAAGTCCCAGTTCCTTTATCTGAGCAATGTCACCCTCAATATCGTCCGACTGAGGATGCGCAGTCCCGAACCCGAAAAATTGGGGGTGTTTTCCGCATTCTTCGGCAATAAAGCTGTTTATTACCCTCACCTGATGCGGAACTGTCGCTGTCGAGCAGACAAGGTACTTCGACACGCCTATGGTACTCCCCCCCTCGATAAGCTTCTCGCTCATTCCGCAGCTATCCATGTGCAGATCGTAGAACTTTCCCACGTTCACGGTCGCCTTTTCCGCTATTTTCTCGGGAAAAATATGCGCGTGAGCGTCAATTATCTCGTATTTTTCATAAAGCTCCTTATCCATTAAAAAGACCCTCTTTTAAATAAATTTTCCTATTTATTATAGCATATTATACTTGAAATTGCAACTGCTGCGAAGAAAAATTTACCGATATAGGGACACACAACCTTTGTTATTTGCCATTTCCTGCGATAAATGGCTACGGGGACGCATATCCCTTACATAAGAATACGGTCGGCTATGGGTGCAGCGACACGCTGCTGTGTCTTTGTGATTTTCCGATTAAATTAATAATTCCCGTTGTAGGGACACGGCGTGCCGTGTCCGCAAAAAGAATTTACAAGGGCATGTAATTATGGGTAAAAACGTACAACCCAAATAACGATATATCCAAATTTCCACATGTCACATAATACTACGTGCGGACACGGCACGCCGTGTCCCTACATCGGGATATTATAATGGAAATAAAATTTGTTGTCCGAAAAAATTTTTCGCGAATCGTCTGCAGCGACACGCAGTATTATGCGACCCATAAATTCTACACATCAAGTATAACGTTCGCTAATATAGATCGAAACACGATTTTGAATCATTTTTGCAGTTTCCTCCGCCGAGCGTTCATCATTGAAATAGGCGTTCAGCTCGTCCCATAAAACAGGAATCACGTTCTGATCTCTCTTAACAACATTTTTAGCCGATTCTCTGACCCATGTTTTGTATTCTTTGAGTTCTTCATCTGACATCGGAGCAGCGTCCTCGCCCTCTTTCTGAGCTTCTGAAAGCAGCTTATTTACATTTTCCGCCTGCTCATCTATATATTTATCAACAGCGGGGAATAAATAGCTTCCTGTCGTTCCCGTGTAATAGCTGTCGCTGAAAAACGAATATTTCAGAAAATCCCATGCGCCGTCCTTAACGTCCGAATTGGCTAAGATCGAATATCCGTCGTCTATCTCAACATAAGAAACGCTGCCGTTTTCTGTCGGGTAGCCTATTATTGTTGTCGGCTCGTTGAAGTATTCTCTTTCTATTGCGTACAGTTCAAGAAAATACTGAACCTCCGTGACATTAAGCATGAGAACATCGTTTTTATAGTGATCTCTTATCATATCGCTGTCCCAACCGGAGCTGTCAACTGAACCTATATCATTGTCTTTAAAGAATTTAATAAGCTTGATAAAATTTTCATTATCAAAGTCACAAATACCCTTGTCGTAATCTATAAATGAATTATAATTTATAATTTCGCAAAATGCGCTTGTTGAAGAACCGTACTTTGATTCGGCTGAAAGATCAATGTTTTCGGATATTTTGATATAGCTCTCCATCATCTGATCGTAGTTCCAGCTTGTAAGTCCATTGAGGAATTTATCTTTACATTCTATAGTCTTGATACCGAAGCTGGGTGTTATCATGAGCAATTTGCCATTCGATTCCATTCCCTCAAGGAATCCGTCCACAAAATCCTCTCTGTTTAAATCAGGGTCATTGTCTATCATGGAGTACAGGTCAACAAAAATGCTTTCCTTAGAGCCGAACGTATCAATGGGCATATCTGCGTTAAACGGTATTATATCGGGAGCGTTTCCCGACACGATGTCCATTTTCAAAGCCTTGACATTCTCCTCATAATCCTGACCTCGATCATAATTTACAAGTTCGATCTTGTATTTATCATTAGCGGAATTATACTGCTTTACATAGTAGGACAACTCCGCATCAGGTACGATGGTTGCTATTTTTACTATCCGAGCGTTATCTTTTTCCGAAGTATCGGGTTCGGACGTTGTATTTCCGCTGCACGAAACGCTTGCAAATATCAGCACCGCCAATATTAACGTTAAAATTTTCTTCATGAAAAACCTCCTTGTCAACCGTAATTTTCGCTGACATAAATGCTTACACGGTTCTGTATGACCTCGGCAGTTTCCTCCGCCGAGCGTTCGCCCTCGAAATACGCGGTCAATTCCTCACTAAGAATATCTCTTACGGTAAAATTGTAATCCCTGCGGTGCTTAACAGCTTCACGGACAAAATCATCGTACTTTTTTGCTTCATCTTCTGTAAACGGCTCGTAGTAAACATAATCCTCATCCGTACCAAGATAAAAAGAATATGCGGTTATCTGTTCACCCGTTGTCTCATCTTCTATGGTCTGCTCCGTTTTTTCAAGTTCTGTCTTTTCGGTAAGATATTTGTCAAGAGCAGGAAAAGAAGCAAGACCGTTCCAACCATAATAATAATCCTCCGTAAAATAGGTGTCACGGATAAATTCCCAAGCCCCCTCGGGATATTTACAGCTTTTCAGTATTGAAAAATTGCGATGCTCATCGGGAGTAAATTTCGTACCCACACCCATATAGTCGGGATAGCCCACAAATGTCATCGGTTCGTTAAATTCTCCCATAACGGTACGATGAATGTCGCTCATTGAGAATAGATATGGTTTATAATTATTGATAAGGTATTTATCATCAATAAAATACCTCTCTTGCGGCGTCATGTCATCCTCCTGAGCACCGTTAAGAAAGCTGTTGTATTCTTCTAAGGTCATTCCAAGCTCATGTTCCTGAGTGAGCTTCATAATACTGATAAATTCGGGAGAATCATAGTGACACTCAGCCTTTTCAAAATCAATAAACGAACAATAGTCTATCATATTCAGCATAAAATCAGAACGTTTCCACGAATTGCTCCAAGGGACTATTCCCATATTTTCGGGACATGCTGACGCAACATTCATCATATCATCATATGTCCATTCACTAAGTCCATTAAGGTATTTATCCTTTACTCCCAAGGTATTCAGTGTAAAGCTTGGTGCAAGGGAAAGAAGTTTTCCTCTGAAATCCATAGCCTCAAGATAACCGTCAACAAAATCCTCACGGCTCAGGTTCGGGTCATTGTCGATAAGCTCATATATATCAACGAAAAGAGATTCTCTTGCGCCAAAGGATTCCGATGTTACAGAACCGTTTATGTTCAGCAGCATATCAGGCGGATCGCCGGAGAGAATATCCGCTCTCATTGGGTCTAATGTTTCCTCAGCTGATAAAGTGTTTCCACCGTACTGCTTTACCTCAATACGATAATTATCATTGGTATTGTTGAATGCCTTTATATCATCAGCAATATAAAGGTCTGTCCACGTTGCAATGGTAATGACCTTTTTGGATTTGAGTTCCGAAATATCTCTTTCCGAAAGCAAGGTAAGATGTGAACCTTCCCCGTCTGTTTTCAAAGCTGCAAATTCATTTTCACCTATGCAGAGCAGTCCGCAAATGTCATTTACACTAAATGTGTTATCCATGTAGTCAGTCAATTTAACCCAAGTATCATTGTTAAGACCGTAAAGTCCGTCGTTGAAATCAGCAAAAAGCGAATACTCGTCATTTCCGCCGCATATCGCATACGCCGAAGAAGAAATATCGCTGCATTTCCGCTCGTTTTCAAGCGAAGTACCGTTAATGCTCGCTGTTTTTGCAGTATCTCCGTAACCGAGGATAACAGTGGGAACATCGGCGTTATCCTTTGAAAAGCCTAAGATATTTCCGCCTTTGCAGTCAATTTCGCCCTGTACCGTACCGTCAGCCGCAACCGCAAGCAGGCTCTCGTTGTTCAGATTTATGATGTAGTCCTCGCCGTTTGCCGTGATAATAGCAGACATTTCGGTATCAAATTCATGCTCGCCTAAATTGTACTCGTTGCAAACGTCGCCATCGGAA
>Ga0129308_1001238_pt1 | contig 28364 bp, 37 predicted proteins | sample L827metagenome_FD_94440 | JGI IMG/M metagenome (GOLD analysis project Ga0129308, IMG submission 94440) | Ring-tailed lemur group fecal microbial communities from Wisconsin, USA - L827 metagenome | ecosystem: Host-associated > Mammals > Digestive system > Large intestine > Fecal | place: USA...
AGGCCCGGGTCCGGGGCGGCCGGCTGTACTGTGAGGTGGGTAGCGGCCAGGCGGACGAGGTGCTGCGCAGCATGCGGGCCCAGGGCTTTGGCGACATCCAGATCGTCCGGGACCTTCGCGATATCCCCCGTGTGGACTATGGCACCCTTTGCACGGAAATTTGAGAGCTTACAGACAGAGATTTTAGGAGGAGATACCTATGGCAAAAGACAAAGCGCCCCTGCCCACCGCGGCACCCGCCAGTGATAAAAAGAAGGCCATCGACACCGCCATGGCCCAGATTGAGAAAATGTACGGCAAGGGCTCCATCATGCGCTTCGGCGACCAGACGAACCTGAACGTGGATTTCATCCCCACCGGCTCCCTGGCCCTGGACGTGGCGTTGGGCATCGGCGGCTTGCCCCGGGGCCGCATCGTGGAGATCTACGGACCGGAGTCCTCCGGCAAGACCACCCTGGCCCTCCATGTGGTGGCCGAGGCCCAGAAAGAGGGCGGTGAGGTGGCCTTCGTGGACGCCGAGCACGCCCTGGACCCCACCTACGCCCGTGCCCTGGGCGTCAACGTGGAGGATATGCTCATCTCCCAGCCGGACACCGGCGAGCAGGCCCTGGAGATCACCGAGGCCCTGGTCCGCTCCGGCGCCATCGACGTCATCGTGGTGGACTCCGTGGCCGCCCTGGTGCCCCGGGCGGAGATCGAGGGCGAGATGGGCGACAGCTATGTGGGCCTCCAGGCCCGGCTCATGAGCCAGGCCCTCCGCAAGCTCACCGGCGCCATCGGCAAGACCAACACCATCGTCATCTTCATCAACCAGCTGCGGGAAAAGGTGGGCGTCATGTACGGCAACCCCGAGGTCACCACCGGCGGCCGGGCCCTGAAGTTCTACGCCTCCGTCCGCATTGACGTGCGGCGCATCGAGGCCCTGAAAAACGGCAGCGAGATCATCGGCAACCGCACCCGGGCCAAAGTGGTGAAAAACAAAGTGGCGCCCCCCTTCCGGGAGGCGGAGTTTGACATCATGTACGGCGAGGGCATTGCCCGCACCGGCGAGCTGGTGGACCTGGGCGTGAAGCTGGACCTGGTCCAGAAGTCCGGCTCCTGGTTCTCCATGGGCGAGGTCCGCATCGGCCAGGGCCGGGACGCCGCCAAGAAGTACCTCCAGGACAACCCGGAGATCGCCGCCAAGCTGGAGGCGGATATCCGCAAGAATTTCGACAAGCTGATGACGGGTCAGTCCCGGGTGGCCGCCAAGGCCGCCGGCCGGGCCGTGGATGTGAGCGCCGACGATTTCGACGATGCGGATTGAGCGCGTCGAGGCCTCCAAGCATAAGCGGGGCCGGGTGCTGGTGTTTTTGGAGGACGGCGCCTGCCTGAAGATCACGGAGCAGGAGCTGCTGGATTTCGGCCTCCGGGCCGGAGACCAGCTGGACGAGGCGGCTCTCTCCCGCTTAAAGGAGGCCGCCGGTGTCTCCAATGTGAAGGCCGCGGCGGCGGACCTCATCGGCAAGCGGGCCATGAGCCGCGCCGCCCTGGAAAAGAAGCTGAAGGAAAAGGGGGCCAGCGAGGCGGAGGCCCGCTACGCCGCCGAATGGCTGGAGGCCATCGGCGCCATCAACGACGCCGAGTACGCCGCCCTGCTGGCCCAACACTGTGCCCGCCAGGGCTATGGCCCCGCCCGCATCCGGGAAAAGCTCTATGAAAAGGGCGTTCCCCGGGAGCTGTGGGACGACGCCCTGGACACCCTGCCGGACAGCGCCGAGGCGGTGGACCGCTTTTTGGAGAGCAAGCTCCGTGGCCGCTTGCCGGAGGAAAAGGAAAAAAAGCGCCTGACAGACGCCCTTTTGCGCAGGGGCTTTTCCTGGGGAGATGTGAAGTCCGCCTGGAGCCGCCTGGGAGAGGCGACCTGGGAGGATTGACCCCAGACCTCCCCGGTAAAGTCCGCACCGAAGCGCAGACCGGCCCGGAAGGATTCCAGAACTTCCCACTGCCGCATCTGATAACTGAGCTCGTCATACCGGCGGAAAAAGTCCTTGCCCAAGGCGCGTTCAATTTGTGCTTCCATCCCGCAGAGGGCTTCCATGCCGCCCCTGTATTCCGCGTCTTTCGGCGGAGCAAGAGGCTCAGTGCAGAAAAAGTGCAGGTCATCGAGAAATTGGTTCATAACGGTCCTCCCATGCGCACAATATTCAGATTAAATCTGATTTCATAATATCAGATTTAATCTGAAAAATCAAGGGGTTTCTATGCTGCATTTAGAAATATTTGGCGAACGCTTGCGAAAATTGCGAAAAGAAAATAATATGGTGCTGGCAGATGTAGCAAAACTGCTGGGAACCAGTAATACACAAATTGGAGACATGGAAAATGGAAAGTCCGGGACGAGCCTGGCACGGCTGGTTATGCTGGCCGAATACTTCCATGTCTCCACGGACTACCTGCTGGGCATCACGGATGACCCCACCTGGCGGGGTGGACCACTTGAATAAACGGAGGAAACCGATTTGAGCTACAACGTATCATTCATTTCCCTGGGCTGCGCCAAAAACCAGGTGAACTGCGAGCAGATGATGGCCGCTGTCCAGGCCGCCGGCCACAGCATCCAGGTGGACCCGGAGGGAGCCGACGTGGTGGTGGTGAACACCTGTGGCTTCCTGGCCTCCGCCTGCGAGGAGGCCATCGACAACATCCTGGAGATGGCCCAGCTGAAAAAGGACGGCAAGGTGAAGAAAATTCTCGTCACCGGCTGCATGGCCCAGCGGTACAAGGAGGATGTCCTGCAGGAGCTGCCGGAAGTGGACGGCGTCCTGGGCACCGGCAGCTACGGCGACATCGCCCAGGCCATCGACGAGGTGATGGCCAAGGGCCTGCGGCCCTGCCACATCGGCAACATCCACACCGCCAACCAAAGCGGCGAGCGCATTTTGTCCACGCCCCCCTGGTATGCCTACCTGCGCATCGCCGAGGGCTGCGACAACCATTGCGCCTACTGCATCATCCCCTCCCTCCGGGGCAAATTCCGCAGCCGCCCCATGAACGATCTGCTGGACGAGGCGGCGGAGCTGGCCTCCGCCGGGGTGCAGGAGCTGCTGGTCATCGCCCAGGACATCACCCGCTACGGTACGGACCTCAACGGCGAATACCAGCTGGCGAAGCTGCTGCGGGAGCTGTGCAAGCTGGATTTCCATTGGATTCGCCTCCACTACCTCTATCCCGACGAGATCACCGAGGAGCTCATCGACACCATCGCGGCGGAGCCCAAGATCCTGCCCTATCTGGATATCCCCATCCAGCACTGCAACGATACCATTTTGAAAGCCATGAACCGCCGGGACACCAAGGCCAGCCTGACGGAAATGCTGACAAAGCTCCGGGCGCGCATCCCCGGCCTGGTGCTGCGGACCAGCATCATCTCCGGCCTGCCCTATGAGGACGAGGATGCCTTTGAGGAGCTGTGCCGGTTCCTGCGGGAGATGAAAATCGAGCGGGCCGGCGTCTTCCCCTTCTCCCCTGAGGAGGGCACCCGCGCCGCCCAGATGGACCATGTGGACACGGAGGAGGCCCAGCGCCGAGCGGAGCTGCTGGTGGACGTGCAGTCCGACATCATCGACGGGTATAACGAGTCCCTCCTGGGCGAGACCCGGGAGGTCCTGTGCGAGGGCTTCGACGGCCAGGCCCAGATGTTCTTCGGCCGTAGCTACGCCGAATCCCCGGACATCGACGGCCGCATTTACTTCACCGCCGACGGCGAAGTGGCCCCCGGTACGTTCGTGGAGGTCCGCCTTACCGGCACCATGGACGGCGAGCTCACCGGTGAGATGGTTTGAGAAGTGCGTCGAAGAAAGGAAGAAACACATGAATTTGCCCAATAAATTAACTCTATTGCGCATTATATTGATTCCTATATTCATGGTGGTGCTGTATTGGGGCTTTCCCGGCGCCTCCTGGGTGGCGCTTGCCATCTTCATCATCGCCAGCCTGACGGATTTGCTGGACGGTAAGATCGCCCGGAAGTACAACCTGGTGACGGACTTCGGCAAGTTCGCCGACCCCCTGGCGGACAAGATGCTGGTTACGGCCGCCATGCTGTGGTTCGTGGAGGTGGGGCAGATGCCCGCTTGGGCGCTGCTCATCGTCATCTGCCGGGAGTTCGCCGTCAGCGGCCTGCGGATGATTGCCGCCGACAAGGGCCGGGTCATCGCCGCCGGCTGGTCCGGCAAGGTGAAGACCGCCTCCACCATGGTGTGCATCGTGCTGATGTTCCTGCCCATCCCCGCCATTTTGAACACTCTCTGCGTCTGGGTCATCACCCTGACCACCCTGTACTCCGGCGTGGAGTACTTTATGAAAAACAAGGATGTCATCCAGTCCGTGTGAGCAGACAGCGGAAAGGAATGGGAACGGATGTTTCGTGAAATGCGCAGAAAAAAGCAGGCGCTGACCGCTGAAGAGATCGCGGAGATCCTGAAGCGCAGCACCTCCGGCGTGCTGGCGGTCAATGGCGACGGGGGATATCCCTATGCGGTGCCGCTGAGCTATGTATACCTGGATTCCAAGCTCTATTTTCACTGCGCCGGGACGGGCCATAAGCTGGAGAGCATTTTGAAAGATGGCAAAGTCTCTTTTTGCGTCATTGACCAGGACCATGTCGTGGGGGAGGAGTATACCACGTATTTCAGGAGCGTGGTGGCCTTTGGCCGGGCCAGAGTTCTGGAAGGGACGGAAAAACTGCGGCCCCTGGTGGAGCTGTGCGAAAAATACTATCCTGGCCATCTGGAGCAGACCCGCCAAAAGGCGGAGGGCGCTTTGAAAAATGTCTGCATCGTAGAAGTCGCCATTGAGCATGTTACCGGCAAGACCGCTGTGGAATTGGTGGAGAAACCGAAGTAACGGAAAGGAGTAGCCGCCGGGAAAACCCGGCGGCTACTCCTTTGCCCAGCGGCCGGAAAAGAGCCCTGGGTCCATGCCCCGGACCTGCACCACCTCCAGCAGGGGGCTGGCCGCCAGGTCCGCCACCGTCACCAGCCGCCCGCCGTCGCTGTCCAGGTCAAAGCCCTGGCGAAGCCACGCGTACCAGGGCAGGTACGCGCATTGGACGGAGGAAAGGGGCGGCTCCGGCGATTTTTCGCCCCAAAGGCCGCTGAAAAACCCGTAGGGCACCTCCTGAAGCTCCCGGAGGGCGGCGGCCACCGCCGCCTCCCGCTGTTCCGGGGAGGCATCCCGGACCCGCAGCACCAGCAGGGTGGGATAGGTACGCCAACTGTCCAGGGTGGCTGTGCCGCTGGTGGTGCCGGGCATAGCGGCCTCCAGGACCGTCCCGCTGTCCGTGACCAGGGCGGCGTGGCCGTGGCGCCACCCCAGGGTGTGGGTGGAGAAGGTGATGAGCAGGTCTCCAGGCTCCAACGGCGCCAGCACGGCGGGGGAACCGGTCCGCTCCTCACAGGTGACGCCCAGGGGCAGCAGCGCCCGGCACTCCGCCTCCGGCGGGGTGTGAAGCGCCGCCTGGCAGGCAAGGATGTCCGCTGTCCGTCCCTCCTCCAGCAGCTGCCGGACGGCCAGGGGGGAAAGCCCGGTCTCCGCCGTGACAAGGCTGGAAGCTTGGGCTGACAGTTCCCCGCCATCCAATATGGACGCCAGGCCGGCCGGCGGCTCCGGGCAGGCGTAAAGGGAACACCGGTGGGCCCACACGGCCTGCAGCAGCCAGAGCAGCAGGAGCAAAGCGCAGAAAAAGCGCGCCAAACGCCGCAGTTGTGTCAGAAAGTCTCTCTCCTTTCCAAAAAGGTACAAATAGTCTATCCGCCAAGGAGAGAGTTCAGTCTTGACACGGCGGACGATTCCTGGTAATATACTGTGGTAATCCAAAGTGCGTGAGGAACGGAAAGAGTAACAGCTCATCCAAAGGGCAGAGAGGGCGCGCCACCGGCTGCAAGCGTGCCCACGGCGGAAGCTGCGAAGTGCATCCGGGAGCGCGGGGCGTAATGGCCCCCGGTGAGGCCGCCGTTATCGGGCTGTCCGGCTGTTGGGCCGGCATGAGCGAATGCAAGAGTGGAACCGCGTGACTGCACGCCTCTTGTGCCCTGGTGGGCGCGGGAGGCGTTTTTGTTTTGCCAATGGAGGACCCTGTTATGAAGACCCGTAGGATGCTTTTTTCTGACCCCTGCCGATGTCGCCTGTAACGGGCGGCCGTCCCGCTCCGGCAAAATTTCGATTTTGGAATAGAAGGAGCAGCACGATATGACAAAGCGCATTACCCGACTGGGCGGCCTGCTGGCCGCGTACCAGCGCCGCGACCCCGCGGCCCGCAGCAAGCTGGAGATTTTTTTGCTGTACCCCGGCGTTCACGCCATTCTCTACCACCGCCTGGCCCACTGGATGTACCGCCACCGCTGGTTTTTCCTGGCCCGGTGCGTCTCCCAGTGGAACCGCTTCTGGACCGGCATCGAGATCCATCCCGGCGCCACCATCGGCCACCGGCTGGTCATCGACCACGGCATGGGCATCGTCATCGGCGAGACCGCCGAGATCGGCGACGACTGCCTGCTGTACCAGGGCGTGACCTTGGGCGGAACAGGCAAGGATAAAGGCAAGCGCCACCCCACCCTGGGCAACAACGTGCTGGTGGGCTCCGGCGCCAAGGTGCTGGGTCCCTTCACCGTGGGCGACAACGCCCGCATTGCCGCCGGCGCCGTGGTCCTCAGCGAGGTCCCGGCCAATGCCACCGCCGTGGGCGTGCCGGCCCGCATCGTCCGCATGGCCGGAAAGCCCGTGTACTACGCCGACGATGTGGACCAGATCCACCTGGAAGACCCGGTGCACCAGGAGCTCAGCAGCCTGGCGGAACGCATCGGAGAACTGGAACGTCAATTGAACGAGCAAAAGCATACGAAAGAGAGGACTGCCTGATATGTATTTGTATAACTCCGCCACCCACAAAAAAGAGGAATTCAAGACCCACACCCCCGGCCATGTGGAGATGTACACCTGCGGCCCCACGGTGTACCACTTCGCCCACATCGGCAACCTGCGCTCCTATATCATGGAGGATGTGCTGGAAAAATACCTGCGCTACGCCGGCTATGACGTGAACCGCGTCATGAACATCACCGACGTGGGCCACCTGACCTCCGACGCCGACGAAGGCGAGGATAAGATGGTGAAGGGCGCCAAGCGGGAGCACAAGACCGTCATGGAGATCGCCCAGTTCTATACGGACGCCTTCTTTGAGGACTGCCGGAAGCTGAATATCAAGCGGCCCGATGTGGTCCAGCCCGCCACCGGCCTCATCGACGATTTTATCAAGATCGTCAAGAAGCTGGAGGATACCGGCTATGCCTACTTTGCCGGCGGCAACGTGTATTTTGACACCTCCAAGCTGGGCCGCTACTACGTTTTCAACGACCACGACGAGGAGGACCTGGCCGTGGGCGTCCGGGAAGGCGTGGAGGAGGATACCAACAAGCGCAATAAAAACGACTTTGTCCTGTGGTTCACCAAGTCCAAGTTTGAGGACCAGGCCCTGAAGTGGGATTCCCCCTGGGGCGTGGGCTACCCCGGCTGGCACATTGAGTGCTCCGGCATCTCCCTGAAGTATAACGGCGAGTATCTGGACCTCCACTGCGGCGGCGTGGACAACGCCTTCCCCCACCACACCAACGAGATCGCCCAGTCCGAGAGCTATCTGGGCCACCCCTGGTGCCAGCAGTGGTTCCATGTCCACCACCTGAACACCACCACCGGCAAGATGTCCAAGTCCAAGGGCGAGTTTTTGACGGTGTCCTTGCTGGAGGAGAAGGGCTATGATCCCCTGGCCTACCGCTTCTTCTGCCTCCAGAGCCACTACCGCAAGGCCCTGGTATTCTCCTGGGAGAATCTGGATAACGCCCAGGGCGCCTACAACAAGCTGCTGAAAAAGATCGCCGCCCTGTCTCCCGCGGATGGCCCGGTGGACGAGGCTGTGTTCCGGGAATACAAGGACAAATTTACCCAGCAGCTGGGCAATGACCTGAACACCTCCATGGGTGTCACCGCCCTGTACGACGTGCTGAAGGCCAAGACCAACGACGCCACGAAGCTGGCCATCCTGGACAGCTTTGACCAGGTGCTGAGCCTGGACCTGCTCGCCAAGGCGGCGGAGCTGCGGGAGAAGGCGGCGGCCCAGACGGCCTCCAGCGCCCAGGGCGGCTACACCGTCACCGGTGAGGGTGACCCCGCCATCGACGCCCTGGTCATGCAGCGCTATGAGGCCAAGAAGGCCAAAAACTTCGCGGAGGCGGACCGCATCCGCGACGAGCTGAAGGCCCAGGGCATCGAGATCGTGGATGCCAAGGACGGCGCCAGCTGGAAGCGGGTGTAAGCAAAGAGACAAAAACGGGATGGCAGCGCCATCCCGTTTTTCCTTGACAGGCGGGGGAAACCGGGGTACTATAAAAGTCGAACCAGACAATATACTGTCATATTTTCGGGAAAGGACGTGTGTCCATGGAACTGACCCGGGCGGTGGGCGAGAATATCAAGCGCATCCGCAAGACCAAAAAACTCAGCATGGAGCGGCTGGCGGCGGAGTCCGGCGTGTCCCGCAGTATGCTGGGGCAGATCGAGCGGGGAGAGGCCAACCCCTCCGTGGCCATCTTGGGCAAGCTGGCGTCGGCGCTGAAGGTCCCGGCGGAGGTACTGCTGGAAAACGACGAGTTCCAGACGCTCCAGCTGGTGCGGGAGTTGGACACCCGGCCCAAGCGGCTGGACGGCGGCAAGGCGGTGCTGCGGCCATCCTTTCCCTATGACGATACCACCCGGCAGGAGACGTATTTCCTGGACCTCTACATCAGCGCCCACTATGTGCCGGAGCCCTCGGTGCCTGGCTGCGTGTGCCACGCCACGGTCCTCTCCGGCACCGTCAGCCTGACGGCGGAGGGGGAGGCGTTCCAGCTGCTGGAGCGGGACGCCCTGCGCTTTGCGGCGGACCGGCCCTATGAATTCACCAATATGACCAATTCCACCGCCCGGCTGCTGCTGAGCTACCGCTATTTGAAGTAAGGAAGTGTTTCCCGTGCAGATTCGAACCGCTGTTATGGCGGACCTGGCCGCTGTCACAGCGGTGGAGGCCGCCTGTTTCCCCGCCGCTGAAGCCGCCACGGAGCGGGATTTTGCCCAGCGTCTGGCGGTGTATCCAAACCATTTTTGGCTGCTGGAGGAGGATGACGGCACCCTTGTCAGCTTCATCAACGGCATGGTGACCGACGAGCCCACCCTTCGGGACGAAATGTACGAAAACGCCGCCCTCCACCGGGAGGACGGCGCATGGCAGATGATCTTCGGCGTCAACACCCTGCCCCGGTACCGCCGGCAGGGCTGCGCCGCCCGGGTGATGGAGCGGGTCATCGCCGACGCCCGCGCCCAGGGGCGCAAGGGCTGCGTGCTCACCTGCAAGGATCAGCTCATTCATTATTACGAAACGTTCGGCTTCCGAAACGAGGGCGTGTCGGCCTCCACCCACGGCGGCGTGGTGTGGTACGATATGCGCCTGACGTTTTGAGGGGAAGGGAGGACCGCCATGAGCAGGCAGCAGAAAAAAGACAGCCTGGCCGGAGGATTTGCCATCCTGGCGGCGGTGGGCTACCTTTGCTGGAAGGGGTTGAAGCGGGTGGACGCCCGCTTGCAGGCGGAGGCCAAACGGAAAAAAGGATAAAGAAAGTCCCCGGCAGTAGGCCGGGGACTTTTCTTTATTTCAGGAATTTTTTCACCCGGCGGCTCAGGACCACCGCCAGGGCCAGCTTGGCAAGGTCGGGAAGGATATAGGGGAACACACACCAGCCCAGGGCGGTCATCAGACCGATGGGCCCCACGTTTCTGGCGTAGACCACCAGGAACCAGGCGGTGCCGAAGGCGTAGCACACCGCCAGACCCAGCACGCAGGCGGCGATGACCACCGGCAGGGAATCGCCGCATTTGGCCGTCACCAGCCAGTACAGCAGCGCCGCGGCGACAAAGCCGATGATGTAGCCGCCGGTGGTGTCCAGCAGGACCCCGATGCCGCCCCGAAAGCCGGAGAACACCGGCATGCCCACGGCGCCCAGCAGCAGATAGACCAGCATGGCGTACAGCCCCCGCCGGCCGCCCAGGACCGTCAGGGCCATGAACATGGCAAAGGTCTGCATGGTGAACTGCACCAGGGGCTTGGGCAGGGGAATGGTGATCCAGGCACACACGGCCATCAGCACGGCGAACAGCGCGATATAAGCGAGGTCCAGCGTCCGGAACCGGGGCGCGGCGGTTTGTGAAGTGGTCATATAAGAGCCCTCCTTTGATTTCTGTTATCAGCATATACGGAATCAACAGAATTGTCAACCAGTAAAATAAATATGGTTAACAATAGTGAAGAAAAAAGCCGGGAGGCAATGCCTCCCGGCGGCTGTTCAAATGTCCGTGTGGGGGCATAGCTCCCGGACCTTGGCCTGGATGGACTTCAGGTCCTGAAAGGTCTCCGGCCGCTTGGATACGTCCCGCAGCAGGGCGGAGGGGTGGTAGATGGCGGTCATCTGCACGCCGCTGCGCTCAAACCACTGGCCGTGCTCGGCGGTGATGCGGAAATCCTCCTTGATGATGACCTTGGCGGCGATGCGGCCCAGGCAGATGATGACCTTGGGGCGCAGCAGCGCCGTCTGCCGCCGGAGCCAGCCGATGCAGGCATCCTGCTCCACGTTCAGCGGGTCCCGGTTGTTGGGGGGACGGCATTTGACGATGTTGGCAATGTAGACCTTGGTGCGGTCCAGGCCGATGATTTCCAGCATATCGTCCAAAAGCTGGCCGGCCCGGCCTACAAAGGGCACACCCTGCTCGTCCTCGTGCTGGCCGGGGCCTTCGCCCACCAGCAGGACCTCCGCGTTCCGGTTTCCCACGCCGAACACCACATGGGTCCGGGTGTCCGCCAGGGCGCAGGCGCGGCACTGCATACACGCGCTCTCCAGCGCCTCCCAGTTGTCCGCCATAGACCCACCTCCTTTGATGAAAACCACTATACCATAAAACCCCTTCCGGCGCAATGCGGGATGAACCCGGAAAAACCGGAAATACTGGGGAAGGGGGGGATGGGGATGATACTCTGGCGGTTTTGGCTGTACAGTTTTTTGGGATATCTTCTGGAAAAGGCCTTCGCGGCGGCCACCGCTTCGCCCCATCAGACCCGCAAGTGCTTTTTGCTGCTGCCGCTGTGCCCTGTGTACGGATTGGCGGTGCTGGCGGTGCTGGCGCTGCCGCCCACGCTGCGGGACGGCTTTTGGCGGCTGGCTTTTTGGGGCGGCGCCGCCGCCACCGCCGTGGAGTACGCCGTCCACTGGATGTATGAGCGGGGCCTGGGGGTGCAGTTTTGGGATTACAGCGCCCTGCCCGGCAATATCCGGGGCCGGGTATGCCTGCCCTTTTCCGTTATCTGGGGCCTGCTGCTGGCGGCGGGCCTCCCTTGGGCGGAGGGAAACCTGGTGCCGCTTCTGGAGCGGGTGCCGCCCCTGGTCACTTACGGCCTGCTGCTGGTATTCACGGCGGACGCCGTGTGCTCCGTCCGGTTTTTGCAGGTGACCCGGAATGTGGACGCTCTTTGAGCGTCAGACGGCGGCCGGGGCGGGGAGCTGCCGCTCCAGCCACTGGCAGATGTCTTCGTATACGGCTTCGCGGCAGTCCTCGTTGAGGATCTCATGCCGCAGGCCGGGGTAGAACTTCATGGACACGTGCCGCATCCCTGCTTTTTGAAAGCTGCGGCAGGCCCGCCGGACGCCCCGGCCAAACTCGCCCACCGGGTCCATGGAGCCGGAGAGAAAATACACAGGGGTATTGGCGTTCATTTTGCGGATGTTCTCCGGCCGGGTGATGAAGGCGATGCCGGAGAGCATCTCCCGAAACAGTCCCATGGAGGGGTTTTCCCCGCACAGGGGGTCTGACAGGTAGGCGTCCACATTGGCCTGGCTGACGCTGATCCAGTCAAAGACGGTGCGGTTGGGGGAAAAGGCGCGGTTGTAGGTGCCGAAGGACAGCTTCGTCACGGCGTCGCTGGGATGGGTCTCACCCACCCTGCGGATCTCCCGGCGCACAAACAGCTGCCCGGCGGCCACAATAGCGGAGGGCATGTGGCCGGTGCCCATGATGACGGCGCCGTCCACAGTGCCGGGGTAGCGGATGAGATAGGTGCGGGCCAGAAAGGAGCCCATGGAATGGCCCAGCAGGAAATAGGGCACACCGGGGAAGCGCTTCCCCGCCAGACACCGGCGGGTATACAGGTCCTCCACCACCCAATCCCAGCTGCCCTTGGGGCCAAAATACAGCCGGGGGGCGCCCTCCGCCACGGAGGCGCCGTGGCCCAGGTGGTCGTGGCCCACCACGGCGAAGCCCCGCTCCGTCAGATAGGCGGCGAAGGGCTCGTATCGAAGAATGTACTCCGCCACGCCGTGGGAGAGCTGCAGGACCGCCCGCACCGGCCCCTCCGGCAGCCATTCCACCGCGTGGATGGGGGTCCTGCCGTCGGCGGAGAGAAAGGTGAATTCGCTGCGCACCATAGAAAACCGCGCCTCCGTGTGATATAATCAAAAACATGAGGCTGGGTTATCCCCGCCTTACAATGAGCACATCATATCACACCCGGCGGCAAAATACCAGAAAAAAGTGCGCCGGAGAAATACAAGAAAGGGACGTGTCCTATGGAAACCTATGTGATCGCCCTGGACCAGGGTACCACCAGCTCCCGCTCCATCCTGTTCAACCGGACGGGAGATATCGTCTCCCGGGCCCAGTATCCCTTCCGCCAAATCTATCCCCAGCCCGGCTGGGTGGAGCATGACCCCATGGAGATCTGGGCCACGGAGAAGCGGGCCCTGGCAGAGGCGGTGGACAGCGCCCACATCGACCCCAAGCAGATCGCCGCCATCGGCATCACCAACCAGCGGGAGACCACCATATTATGGGATGCCCGGACCGGAGAGCCGGTCCACAACGCCATCGTCTGGCAGTGCCGCCGGACCGCTCCCCTCTGTGACCGGCTGAAGGCCGACGGCCTCGGGCCGGTGGTGACGGACAAGACGGGCCTCCTCATCGACGCCTACTTCTCCGGTACGAAGCTCCGCTGGCTGCTGGACCATGTGCCCGGCGTCCGCCGCCGGGCGGAAAACGGAGAGCTGCGGGCGGGCACCGTGGACAGCTGGCTCATCTGGAACCTCACCGGCGGCAAGGTCCATGTGACGGACTACTCCAACGCCTCCCGCACCATGCTGTTCAACATTCACACCCTCCAGTGGGACCGGGACTTGTGCGGCGCCCTGGATATCCCCCTGTCCCTGCTGCCCACGCCCTGCCCCAACAGTCAGGTGTACGGCACCGTGGCCCCCGGCATCCCGGGACTGGAGGCCCTGGCGGGCATCCCCATCTGCGGCAGTGCCGGCGACCAGCCGGCGGCCCTGTTCGGCCAGGCCTGTTTTCGGCCCGGCCAGGCGAAAAATACATACGGCACCGGCTGCTTCACCCTCATGAACGTGGGGGAGGAGCCGGTGCGGTCCGGCCACGGCTTGGTGACCTCCGTGGGCTGGTGCCTGGATGGGCGGACCACCTACGCCCTGGAGGGCAGTGTGTTCAACGCCGGCAGCGCCATCCAGTGGCTGCGGGATGAGCTGGGCCTCATTCAAAGCGCGCCGGAGTGCGACCGTCTGGCGGAGAGCGTGCCCTCCTCCGGCGGCGTCATCGTGGTGCCGGCCTTCACGGGACTGGGCGCCCCCTACTGGGATATGTATGCCCGGGGAGCCATTCTGGGGCTGACCCGGGGCTCCACGAAGGCCCACATCGCCCGGGCGGTGCTGGACTCCATCGCCTTCCAGGTGACAGATCTGGTCCGGGCCATGAACGAGGACGCCCCCTGCCCCATTACCACCCTGCGGGTGGACGGCGGCGCCTCCGTCAGCAATATCATGATGCAGACCCAGGCGGACCTGCTGCGGCTGCTTGTGGACCGGCCCGCCCAGGTGGAGACCACCGCCTTCGGCGCGGCGGCCCTGGCGGGGCTGGCCGCCGGCGTGTGGAGCGGCACGGAGGAGCTGGAGAGCCTCCGCCGCAGCCAATTCGTGTTCCGGCCCCAGCGGGACGCGGCGGCCTGCCAGGCCGATTACGCACAATGGAAGCGGGCAGTGTCCCGCGCCTGCGGATGGATTGAAAACGAAGTGTAAACATCGCATGAAATTTGTTGCGCTTTCCTGGAAAGTGGGGTATACTGACCACAACCGGGAAAATTGAAAGGAAACGGAATCCCATCCTGTGCGATAAAACGAAAGGAGTTTTCCATATGGCTTTTTTTGATGAACTGACCAAGAAGGCAAAGGACGTGGCCAACCTGGCCGCTGACAAGGCGAAGGACGCCGCGGAGCTGACGAAGATCAGCGTTGCCATCGCCGGCGAGCAGAAGGAGATCGACAAGAATTACCGCACCATTGGCGAGTGGTTCGTCAATGAGTACGAGGGCGAGATCCCCGATGCCGTCCGTGACCTGGTGGAGGCCATCAACGCCGGCAAGGCCAAGATCGCCGAGCTGGAGGCCAGCAAGCCCGTTAAGGAGGAGGCGCCCGAGGCGGAGGAGGCCGCTCCCGCCGGCAAGAAGTGCCCCATCTGCGGTGCCGAGTCCGACAGCAAGTTCTGCCCTCAGTGCGGCGCGCCCATGGAATAAGACGCAAGACATCCCCGGCCGCGGCCGGGGATGTTTTCTGCAAAAAGTGGCAAATGCAACCGACAAAATTGGAAGAAACTGCTATAATTGAGCAAAATTCTTCAAAGGAGGTCCACCAAATGCCGATTTTTCAAATGAAATCCCAGTCCGCTTCCTGCACGCTGGAAGGAGCGGAGAACGATTACCGCGGCGCCCAACGGGTAGCACAGTACCGCGTGGGGGCCCAGGCCGCCTATTTCCCTGCATTTCCGGGCACCAAATACCTGCCTTACGCGGCGGTGGACCGGGTCATCAGCAAAAATTCCGCCCTCAGTGTCACGGGCTGCTGCGGCAAGCAGCTGCCGGTGATCCGGGTCCGGCTGTTTTACGACGGGGAGTTTTACCAGGAGTTCGTCTTTGAAAAGCAGAAGCAGGCGGACGTGCTGCTGGACGCCGTGGCGGCGGCCCGGCCGGGATTGCCCCTGGTGCGGGACACCACGCCCTTCGGCGCGTAAATCCATTCGAAAGCTGATAAAAAACGTGCCGTGAGCTGGTCTCACGGCACGTTTGGTTTTTCAGAATTTGTTTTTGATGACCTGCTCATACTGGCCGGTGGCAAGGTCCGTGTAGCGGACGAACAGGGACACCTTGTTGTCCGCGTTCAGGGCCTCCCACATCTGCTCCGCCAGAGCTTCCGCGCTGGGGGCGTCCAGCACCACCCGCTCCGGCTCCCCCTCAAAGGAGGGCAGGGGAGCGCCGTCGCCCATGTAGGTGTGGATGAAGCGGCCCTCGGCGGCAAGGGGATGGTCGTAGGTGTAGAAGTAGCGGTGGCAGCAGCTGGGGTCGCCGTCGGCGGACTTCAGGATGGACAGCTGGAAGCTGCCGTCAGGGCTTACCAGGCCGGAGATGCGGGGGGTGTAGTTGGGGCCGTCCGGCTCGAACTCCCGGGTCTGGAGGGCCTCGGCAAAGGTGCGGCCCTGAAGCAGGTAGTCCCGGATGGTGTCCGTCTGGTCGCCGTTGGTGACAATCAGTCCCTTACCCACCTGGCGGACGGGATGGTAGATGATGAGACTGGGGTCCGTCATCTTGGAGGGGTCGTGGGCCTCGGTGCGGATGCCGTCCTCCGTGACGGTGAACACCCGGTTCCGGGAGTTTTCGCTGCGGCCCATGATGAAGTAGGCGGCCACGGCGTACTTGCCGTCGGTGCTGCGGCCCAGGACGATGCCCCGGCCGGGATAGGGATTGCTGCGAAGCTGCTGGGAAAGATCCAGTTTGTTCATGGCGATGGCTCCTTATCGTAAAAGTTTTTTGCGTTCCTTGTAATCGGGAAGATACCGGGACAGCAGCGCGTAAAAGGCGGGACCGTGGTTTTTCTCCCGGATGTGGCACAGCTCGTGGACCACCACCAGGTCAATGGCCTCCTCCGGCTGCTGCATCAAAAAGCAGGAAAAGCACAGGCTGTTTTTCCCGCTGCAGCTGCCGTAGCGCTTTTGGGCGGCGGTGATCTTGACGCCGGTGGGCTGGACGCCCATGACGGCGGCCCAGTGGGCCACCTTGGGGGGCAGGACCTCCCTGGCCCGGGCCTTCAGGGCGGCGATGTCCGCCGCCGTGGGAGGCGGAGGCGCCGCGGCGGCCCGCCGGCGCTGCCGCTCCAGATGGCGGGCGATCCAGTCCGCGTGGGCGGCCACGAATTCGTCGATGCGGGCCTGGCTCACCCGCAGGGGAGCGCGGACCAGCACCCGGCAGTCCCGGGTGATCTCCAGCGCCAGCGTCCGCCGGCGGGAGCGGATCAATTCATATGTACTCATGGTAGTACCTTATCACAGAGCGGTTGAAAACACAAGAAAAAAGGGAGGCGGCGGACCCGCTTCCCTTTTGTTCATTTTGCTCACAGGGCCGCCATGGCGTCATTGACGCTGTCCTCGCAGGAGCGCATGGCCTGGATGGTCTTGTCCATCAGCTCCTCCAAGGTCCAGCCTAGCCGCTCCGCGCCGTCCCGGATGACCTCCCGGGAGCAGCCGGCGGCGAACTTCTTGTCCTTGAACTTCTTTTTCAGGGAGCTGACCTCCATGTCCTGGCAGCTCTTGCTGGGGCGCATCCGGGCGGCGGCGCCGATAAGGCCCGTCAGCTCGTCGGCGGCAAAGAGGACCTTTTCCATCTCGTGGACCGGCTCCACCTCGCAGCAGAGGCCGAAGCCGTGGGAGCAGACGGCGTGGATGAGCTCGTCGGAGCAGCCGATCTCCGCCAGCAGCTCCGGGGCCTTTTTGCAGTGCTCCTCCGGCCACTTCTCAAAGTCCACGTCGTGGAGCAGACCCACGGTGGCCCAGAAATCCGCGTCCTCGCCGTAGCCCAGCTCCTGGGCGTACCAGCGCATGGTGCCCTCCACCGTCAATGCGTGCTGGATGTGGAAGGGTTCGGAATTGTATGTTTTCAGCAGCGCCAGGGCCGCTTCTCTCGTAGGACATGCTCTCATGGATGACCGCTCCTTTGTGAATGAAATTGGTGCCAGTATACCCGTTTTCTTCCGGCTTTGCAAGATTGTTCAGGGCTCCCGGGGGTCCGGGTCGCCGTCCAGGGTGACGAAGTAATCGTAATAGGGCAGCAGAAACTCAAAATCCCGCTTCAGATGGTCCACGATCTCCCGGCTGAACAGCTCCTCCGTCAGCTTGTCCTGGTGGTAAATGGAAAAAGACTTCGCCTTGTACCAGGGCTCCAGCAGGGGGGAGGGCGCGGCGGCGCGGGGACGCTTGTAATCCTCCGTCTCCAAAGCCAGCTCCTGCTGGCCGTTCAGGCGCCGGGTCAGGGCCTCCATGGTCTTGGGGTCCCGGTCGATGCGGGCGCGGAGCTTGGCCATGGTCACAGGCTTTGGCATGTAGTAGCCCATGCCGCAGGCCCAGTAGTCCGGCGACAGCTCGAACCAGAAGGTGGGATGGGCCGTCCACTGCTCGGAGGGCTGCTCCACGGAAAACCACAGGTTGTCCTTATAGGGCCCCCGGCCGTGGAGCCGGCGGGCGTCCCGGTAAATGCGGGTGACCTTGGAGATGAGGCCGTAGTCCGGCCGCTTCTCCCGGATGAAGTCATACAGTTCCCCGCTCAGCTCCCGCATGGGCTGGTAGAACTGGGTCAGGTAAATATCCTTGTGGGCCTCGAACCAGGTCCGCTCATTGTTGAAGCGGATGCCCCACATGAAGTCCACGGTCTCATCGGTAAATCCGGTAAACATGGTGTCCTCCCGTTGTATTTCATAATCGGGAAAAGTATAGCACAAAATGGTTCCCGGAGCAACGGCACAAAAACAAAGCCCGGAGAAAAATTCTCCGGGCTGGGATGTATGGCTGGCTCAGTCCTCCGCCTGGGCGGCGGCCACGATGAGCCTGACGCAGGTATCATAGCCCAGGGCACCGCTGTCCAGGGTCATGTGGTAATTGTGGCTGTCGCCCCACCTTTTGCCGGTGTAATGGTTGTAGTAATTGTGGCGGCTGGCGTCCTTTTTGGCCATGAGGCGCTGGATCTCCGTGGCGTTGGTGCTGCCGGTCATCTCGCTGACCCGCACGGCCCGGTGGACATCGTCGGCGTGGATGAACACGTTGATGCAGTCGATGCCGGCCTCCTGCAAAACCACATTGGCGCACCGGCCCAGAATGACGCAGGGTCCCTCCTGGGCGAAACGCAGGATGATGGCCTGCTGCACGTCGTGGATGGCGTCCTGGGTGTCCCGGTAGTTGGAGCTGGAGACGGCGCAGATGCTCTTGAGGATGGAGCCGGTCTTGGAGATCTCCTCGCCCTCGTCCTCCACCAGGTCGATCTCAAAGCCGCTGGCCTTGGCGGTCTCCCGGACGATGTCCCGGTCGTAGAAGGGGATGCCCAGCTCCTCGGCCACCTGCTTGCCGATGGAGTGGCCGCCGGCGCCGTATTCGCGGCTGATGGTAATGATCTTGTTCATCCTTTTGTGTCCTCCGTTTCCCTGCCGCCCATGCGGCGTATCACTATGGGTATCATACCATATTCCCGCCGGCGGCGCAACGGAAAATGTCAGCCCGGCAGGCTCCGTTCCAGCAGACGCAGAATGGTGTCGGCGTGGCGGTACTCGTCGGCGCTGAGCTCATTGAAAAGGCGGCTGAGACAGGGGTCCGTGGTGCCGTCGGCGGCCCTGGCGTAGTTGAAGCCGCTGCACGCCTCCAGATGGTATCGCTCCCGCAGGGCGGCGCACCACTGGCCCACGCACACGGGACCGCGGTGAACGGCGGGGCGGTAGCACTGTCCGGTGATGAGGTAGTGGGCCGCCAGCAACCGGCGGGCGTGGGCGGCCTCGTCATCGGCGATGTCCCGCAGCCGCTGCCGGGCCCAGACGGGGCCCTGGCGGGCGATGGCCAGAAAGTACTGCCGGTCCGCCAGGGATTCCTCGATGAAGCCGGTGAGGACCTCCAGCATCTCCTCGGCGGCGGTGCCCATACAGCAGGGGTTGGGCTGGGCGCCGGGCAGCTGGCTCTCCGGCGGGGAAGGCTGGCTCTCCGGCGGCGTGGGCGCCGGGGCGGCGGGCGGCGTTTCAGCCCGGACCTCCGGGGCGCCTGGCGCGGCCTGGTCCATGCCGGGGTAGGGCTCCAGGGTGGGGGCCACCCGCTGCCACACCCGGTCATACTGGCGGTAGTCATAGACCTGGGGACGGTGCAGATCTTGTTCCATAACAGGTCCCTCCTTTCTCTCAAGTATATGCGGCGGCGGCAAAACCGTGCCTGCCGGACAGGCGGAGCGTTGGAAATCGCGCTTTTGGTTAAAATACCCGGGGAAAAGTCCGCTGCCGCGTTGCTTTTTTCATTTGCTTCTGCTAGAATAGACAAGCTATGAGCATTTTTTGCCAAAAAGGAGGTTCCATTTCATGCTGGAACTGAAATCGATCAGCTACGCTGTCCGGGAAGGGGACAGTGAGCTGGGGATCTTAAAGGATATTTCCCTGACCATCGATGACCACAAGCTGGTGGTGTTCACCGGCCCCAACGGCGGCGGCAAGACCACCCTGGCCAAGATCATCATGGGTCTGGTGAAGCCCACCTCCGGCCAGATCCTCTGGAACGGTCAGGACATCACGGACCTGGGCATCACGGAGCGTGCCCGCCTGGGCATCAGCTACGGCTTCCAGCAGCCGCCCCGCTTCAAGGGACTGACGGTCCGCGACCTGTTGACCCTGGCCAGCGGCGATGAGAAGCTGTCCAAGGACAAGTGCTGCCAGTACCTCACCAAGGTGGGCCTGTGCGCCAACGACTATCTGGACCGGGAGGTGGACGTGTCCCTCTCCGGCGGCGAGGTCAAGCGCATTGAGATCGCCACCATCCTGGCACGCAACAGCCAGCTCATGATCTTCGACGAGCCGGAGGCGGGCATCGACCTGTGGAGCTTCGCCCGGCTGACGGAGACCTTTGAACAGATCCACGCCACCGGCACCGCCACCATGATCATCATCTCCCACCAGGAGCGCATCATCTCCCTGGCGGACGAGGTCATCGTGGTGGGCGACGGCACCATCCGCCACCGGGGCAGCGCGGCGGACATCCTGCCCCAGATTTTGGCGGACACCCTGGGCACTTGCCCGGTACTGACGAAGGGAGGCGACGCGCAATGATGGACAACGAGATCGACCGCGAGCTTCTGGAAAAGATCGCGGATATGCTGGGCAAGCCCGTGGGCGCCTTCAACATCCGCAAGGACTCCGGCTGCGACGGCCGCCAGTCCACGGAGCACATTGAGATCACCAGCAAGACCGACGGCAAGAGCGGCATCGACATCCGCATCAAGGACGGCACCGTGGGCGAGACCTGCCACATTCCCGTCATCATCACCAAGCCCGGCATCGAGGAAATGGTGTATAACGATTTCTATATCGGAGAGAACTGCAACGTGGACATCGTGGCCGGCTGCGGCATCCACAACTGCGGCGACCAGACCAGCCGCCACGACGGCCTCCATACCTTCTACGTGGGCAAGAACTCCCACGTCCACTACACGGAAAAGCACTACGGCGAGGGCGACGGCAAGGGCGGCCGCATCATGAACCCCCAGACGGTGGTGTATCTGGAGGAGGGCGCCTCCATCCAGATGGACACTACGCAGATCCGGGGCATCGACTCCACAAAGCGGGACACAAAGATCGTCTGCGGCAAAAATGCCGAGGCCGTCGTCACCGAGCGTCTGCTGACCCACGGGGAGCAGACGGCCGAGAGCGACATGGAGATCGTTCTGGACGGCGAGAACTCCAAGGGCCGGGTCATTTCCCGTTCCGTGGCCCAGGACGCCTCCAGCCAGGTGTTCTATCCCCGCATGGTGGGCAACGCCCAGTGCTTCGGCCATGTCCAGTGCGACTCCATCATCATGGGGGAGGCCAAGATCAAGTCCATCCCCGCCATCACCGCCAACTGCACCGAGGCCCAGCTGGTCCACGAGGCCGCCATCGGCAAGATCGCCGGCGAGCAGCTTTTGAAGCTGGAGACCCTGGGACTGACGGAGGAGGAAGCCGAGGACTGCATCCTCAAGGGCTTCCTGGCGTAACAGGCAAACAAAAAGAAGCTCTCTGAACATCAGAGAGCTTCTTTTTTATCCTGCCGGGGCAGGACGACCAGCTCCGGTTCTCCACTTTGGATATACAGTTCCTCGCAGCGCAGCTGGGCCGCCTCCAGAATGCGGATGGCTTTCTCGGTTTCCCGGACCATGGTCAGATACATCTCTTTGTAATCCGGCATATGCTCACCTCAATGCATATTTTAGGACATATTGTCCAAAAAGACAATGGACAGATTGACCTAAAATATACTGAGCTTGGGTGATAATCATGAAATTGCGCATCCGGGAATTGCGAGAGGACCAGGATTTGGCACAAAAGACCGTGGCGGGAGAAATGCATTGCGACCAAAGCTTGTATTCCAAATATGAGCGGGGAGAACGTCCTCTCCCGTTGGAGCTTGCGGACCAACTGGCCGATTATTTTGGCACCAGCGTGGACTACCTGCTGGGCCGCACGGACGTAAGAACGCCGTATCCCAAAAGCAAACGGACATAAAAAACCCGCCTGGGCCATCGGTCCAGGCGGGCTCCTTTTTATTCCATGGAGATGATATAGTAGTAAACGGGCTGGCCGCCGGAGAGGATGGCCACCTCCGCGCCGGGGCAGGCGTCCTCAAACACGCCGGCCGCCTTCTGGGCGTCCTCCTCGGACACATCCTCGCCGAAATACAGGGAGATGAAGGAGGCCTCCCGCTCCACGGCGTCCGCCGCCAGCTTCTCCAGCAGGGTGTCCAGACAGCTGTCGGTGCCGAAGAGCTTGCCCTCCTCCAGGGCCAGATAGTCGCCCTCCTTGATGTCGAAGCCGTCGAAATCGGAGTTCCGGGCGGCATAGGTGATCTGGGCGGTGGTGACGGTGGAGAGGCTGTCCGTCATGGCGGCGGCCAGTGTCTCCGCGTCGGGGGCCTCAAAGTCCACGTTCATCATGGCGGTGATGCCCTGGGGAACGGTCTTGGTGGGGATGACGATGACGGTCTTCTCCGTCAGGGCGTCGCACTGCTGGGCGGCCATGATGATGTTGCCGTTGTTGGGCAGCACGAACACGGTCTCGGCGGGGATCTTGTCCACCCCCGCCAGGATGCTTTCGGTGGAGGGGTTCATGGTCTGGCCGCCGGATACCACGCCGTCGGCGCCCAAATCCTTGAACACCGCCGCAAGGCCCTCGCCGGCGCAGACGGCCAGGAAGCCGTACTTCTTCTCGGGAGCGGCCACGGTATGCCCGCCATCTTCGGCGGGAGCGCCCTCCAGCTGGGCCTCCACCTCGTCCAGGTCATCGGTGCTCTGGGCCTTCCGGCCGGCGGCAAGGTCCTCCGCCTGGGTGCGCATGTTCTCGATCTTGGCCAGCTCCAACGTGCCGTACTTCTGGGCCTCGTTCAGGGCGCTGCCGGGAATGTCGGTGTGGACGTGGACCTTGAAGGCCTCGTCATCCTCGCCGATGACCAGGCTGTCGCCGATGCTGTTGAGATAGGCCCGCAGGGGCTCCAGAGAGCGGTCCACCGTCTTGCGGACGATGAACACGGTGTCAAAGGTAAAGGTGATGTCCTCGGCGGAGAGGGCGGCGAAGTCCGCTTTTTCCTGGGACTTGCCTTCCTCCTCCACCTCCGGCATGGGCTCGCCCCGCAGCTCGGCCAGCATCCCCTCCAGAATGAGCAGGTAGCCCTTGCCGCCGGCGTCCACCACGCCGGCCTTTTTCAGTACGGGGTTCATGTCGGTGGTCTGGGCCAGGGCCTCGTAGCCCACCCGGATGGCTTCTTCCAGTACTTTTTCCACGTCGGCCTCCTCCGCGGCGGCGTCCACAGCGGCCTTGGAGGCCAGGCGGGACACGGTGAGGACGGTGCCCTCGGCGGGCTTCATGACGGCCTTGTAGGCGGCGGAGACGCCCTCCTGCATAGCGGCGGCAAAGGCGGCGGCATCGGCGGTCTCCCGGCCCTTCAGGCCCTTGGAGATGCCGCGGAACAGCAGGGACAAAATGACGCCGGAGTTGCCCCGGGCGCCCCGCAGCAGGGCGGAGGCGGTGGTGTCGGCGGCCTTGGTCAGCGTGGCGGGCTCGATTTTGCGCAGCTCCGTCACGGCGGTGCCGATGGTCATGGACATATTGGTGCCCGTGTCGCCGTCGGGGACGGGGAACACGTTCAGGTCGTTGATGGCCTGCTTCTGGGCGGTGATGGCAGCGGCGCCGTGGAGCACCATCTGCTTGAACAGCGCGCCGGTGATCTGATTGTTCATGTCGTTACTTCCTCCCTCACAGGGTCATGGAATCCACGCACACGTCAACGGCCTTGACGGTGACGCCGGTATTCTTCGTGACAACGTAGCGCACCTCATTCATGATGGAGCTGCATACCGCGGGGAGGTTGACGCCGTTTTCCACAATGATGTGGAGCTCAATGGAAATGGAGTTGTCGTCGTGATAGGTGATGTTGACACCCTTGCTCATGGCTTCCCGGCGCAGCAGGTGCACCAGGCCGTCGGTCATGGAGCGGTAGGCCATGCCCTTGACGCCGAAGCAGTTGGTGGCGGCGATGCCCGTGATGTTGGAGAACACGGCGCTGCTGACGGAGATCTCACCCTGATCGGATTTAAATTGAATCATGAGAACGTCCTTTCTTTCCCAGTATTGGCAGGAAGAGGCGGGCGGACCGCTCTCCCATGGAGTATACATACTTTGAGAATTCTATTATAAACGATTCCCCTGTAAAGTACAAGTCCCAAAAAGTCCTGTGGGAGCTATTGAAATGCGGGAAATTTTGACGTAAAATAGGACAGAATTTGTAAGTCGTTTCCGGGCTGCGCCGCCGCGGAGCGCGGAAAGGTCGTGTCGTGTATGAAGCGGGGCCCGCTGTATGTACTGACGTGTTATATCCTCTGGGGCGTCCTGCCGGTTTTCTGGAAGCTGCTGGCCGCGGTGGACTCCCTGTATGTTCTGGCCGGCCGCATCGTGTGGTCGCTGGTGTTTATCTCCGCCATTCTGGCGGCGCGGCGGGGCTTCGGCGCCGTCCGGGCCGTGCTGGGGGACCGGCGGGAGCTGGGGCGCCTGGCCCTGGCGGGCATTTTCGTGTGCGTCAACTGGGGGTCCTATATCTGGGCCGTCAACAGCGGCCATATGCTGGACGCCAGCCTGGCTTATTATATGAACCCCATTCTGGCCATCCTGCTGGGCACCGTGGTGTTCCGGGAGCGGCTGACGGGCCTTCAGTGGCTGTCCGTGGCGGTGACGTTCACGGGTCTGGTCATCACCATCCTCCGCTACCGGCAGATCCCCTGGGTGGCCCTCATCATCGGCGGCAGCTTCGCCGTGTACGGCGCCATCAAAAAGGGCGTCCATGTGGACGCCGGTGTGTCCGTGTTTTTTGAGACGCTGGTCCTGTCTCCCTTCGCCCTGGTGTTCATGGCGGCGGCGGAGGCCCGGGGCGCCGGCGCCGTGGGTGTGCTCCACGGGTGGCAGTGGCTGCTGCTGCCCGCCGCCGGTGTGGTCACCACCGTGCCGCTGCTGTTTTTCGCCAAAGGCATCAAGTCCACGCCCATGACCCTCTCCGGCATTTTGATGTATATCAACCCCACGTTACAGCTGCTGCTGTCCGTGCTGCTGTACCAGGAGGAATTCACCACCACCCACGCCATCCTGTTCGGCTTTGTCTGGAGCGGCCTTGCGCTGTACCTGCTCTCCAGCCTGCTGCGGGAGCGGAAGCACCGGAAGGAGGAGAGCACATGCGCGTGATCACCGGAAGCGCCCGGGGCCGCCGGCTCAGGGAGCTGGAGGGCATGGAGACCCGCCCCACCACCGACCGGGTGAAGGAGGGGCTGTTCAACGCCCTGCAATTTGACATTGAGGGCCGGAAGGTCCTGGACTTGTTCGCGGGCACCGGCCAGCTGGGCATCGAGTGCCTCAGCCGGGGCGCCGCCTCCGCCGTGTTCGTGGACCGGCGGGCCGACGCCGTGAAGCTCATCCGGGAGAACCTGCGCCTGACGGAGCTGGAGGACCGGGCCCGGGTCATCGCCGGAGATTCCATGGAGTATCTCAAGAGCATCCGGGAGCCGTTTGACATTATTTTCCTGGACCCGCCCTATGCCGCCGGGCTCCTGGAGCCCGCCATTGCCCACATCGCAAAGTTTGACATTCTGGCGCCGCATGGTATAATTGCAGCAGAACATCCCGCGGACCGGGTGCTGCCGGCCCTGGCGCCGCCATACCGGCTCCACCGCACCTACCGCTACGGAAAGATCGCCCTGACCCTGTACCGCCGGGGCGGAAATGAACAGAACGAGGAATGACCCATGAGAACAGCCATCTGCTCCGGCAGCTTCGACCCCATCACCCTGGGACACCTGGACATCATCCGCCGCGCCGCGGCCTGCTTTGACCGGGTGTGCGTGTGTGTCAGCCCCAACGCCGAAAAAAAGAACCAGATGTTCACACCGGAGGAAAAGCTCCGGCTGGTGCGCACCGCCGTGGAGGACCTGCCCAATGTGGAGGCGGAGCTGTGGCCGGGCCTGCTGGCGGACTTCGCCGTGGACCACGGCGCCACCGCCATCGTCCGGGGCGTCCGCAACACATCGGATTTCGATGTGGAATACCAGATGGCCCTCATCAACCAGGGCATCCACCCGGGACTGGAGACCATGCTGCTGCCCGCCTCAGCGGCCTATCAGCATTTCAGCTCCTCCATGGCCCGGGAGATGATCCGCTATGGGCAGCCGCTGGAACAATACCTGCCCGCGTCCATCATTCCCCTGGTGCGGGACTTCATGGAGAAAAAGGAAGGATGAATCCATATGGCAAATGATATCAACCGCCTGATCGATATGCTGTACGAACGCATCGATGATGCCAAGTCCCCGGCGCTGAAGCCCAATATGAGCATGGTGGACCGGGACGAGATGCTGGACCTGCTGGACGAGCTGCGGGCCGCCCTGCCTGTGGAGATCAAACGGGCCCAGGAACTGCTGGCCGCCCGGGAGAAGTTCGTGGACGACGCCAAGCGGGATGTGGACCGCATGATGCGCCAGGCGGAGCTGGAGGCCAAGACCAAGGTCTCCGAGAGCGAGGTGCTCTACGCCGCCAAGGAGAAGGCCCGGCAGATCATTGCCCGGTCGGAGGAGCGCTCCCGCCAGCTGTACCAGGTGGCCAATGAATACGCCGAGGACGCCCTGGCCCGCACGGAGGAGGCCGTCCAGGCCGCTCTGGACGAGGTGAAGCAGTCCCGGGTCCGGTTCCGCACCGCCTCCGCCGCGAAAATGCAGGAGCAGCGGGACAAGCTGGAGGGGAAAAACGCCTCCGAGCCCCCGGCCCAGGAGGATTGAGCTCCCCAGTCGACCATAACCCAAAAAATTTGTAAAAAACGACGAAGACTCCGACGAAACTTTTTCAACAAAAACAAGATTTTGTAGGAGAATAGAAGAAAAGTAACGCCCGGCACAAGATGTTGTGTCGGGCGCTATTTGTTATTTTACGTAAACCGGGAGGTAAACCGTCGAACAACTGTTTTAAATGGCGGATTTTGGCGTAAAAAGGCGAAAAATGGACGCTTTTTCCAGGTTTCCACCTGTAAAAAAATCCTTGCATTCCGGGAAAATATCGCTTATACTCAAAATACATGGTGGGGATTTGTGGGTAATTTGTGCATCTAAGTGGCAGATAAACCCTGGATAGACCCTAAAAACAGAAAAAAGGGGGGCGGCGTCCATGGCACGGCTGATGGGAAAATCCAATAACAGCATCGATTCCAAGGGCCGCCTGGTCATCCCCTCCGCCATGCGGGAGGCTTTGGGAAACCTCTTTTATATCACCATCGGCGCGGAAGGGTGTCTTACTATCTATCCCGAGGCCAAATGGGAGCAGATGTCCGAGGATATGGACGAGCTGCCCTACACCGAGGCCCGGGCGCTGACGCTGCTGTATGCCAACGCGGTGCCCTGCGAGCCGGACGGCCAGGGCCGGGTGCTCATTCCCGCCAACCTGCGCAAGCACGCGAACCTGAAAAAGACAGCCACCATCGTGGGCCTGAACTCCTTCGCGGAGATCTGGGACGAGGATACCTGGACCCAGCGGGAGCAGGAGATGCTCAGCAGCAACAATATGGCGGCTGCTATGGATGCCCTGGCCCGAGCCCGCCGGAACCGGGGGTAAGGTGCCATGGAATTCACCCACAAGCCCGTGCTGCTGCACGAGTGCATCGAAGCCTTGAACATCCGCCCCGACGGGGTGTATGTGGACGGTACGCTGGGCCGTGCTGGGCACTCTCTGGAGATCGCCCAAAGGCTTGCCACCGGCCGGCTCATCTGTATCGACCGCGATATGGCGGCCATCGAGGCGGCAAAGGTCCGCCTGGCCCCATACATGGACCATGTGACGCTGGTCCACAGCAATTTTTCGGAGCTGGGCGGCGTCCTGCGGCAGGCAGGCGCCTCCGGCGCCGACGGGATGCTGTTCGATCTGGGCGTATCCTCGCCCCAGCTGGATGACGCCTCCCGGGGCTTTTCCTATATGCAGGATGCTCCGCTGGACATGCGGATGGACCTGGAGGCTCCCCTGACGGCATATGAGATCGTCAATACCTGGAGCGGCGACGAGCTGCGCCGCATCCTGTTTGAATACGGGGAGGAGCGTTATGCCCCCGCCATTGCACGTGCCATCGTCCGGGCCCGGGAGACCCGGCCGGTGGAGACCACCCTGGAGCTGGTGGACATCATCAAGTCCGCCATGCCCCCCGCGGCCCTGCGGGAAAAGCAGCACCCCGCCAAGCGCAGCTTCCAGGCCATCCGCATCGCCGTCAACGGCGAGCTGGACGCTCTGCCGCCCATGCTCCGCGCGGCGGTGGAGGGCCTGAATCCCGGCGGACGGCTGGCGGTCATCACATTCCATTCCTTGGAGGACCGCATCGTCAAGCGTACGCTCCAGGACATGGCCCGGGGCTGTACCTGCCCGCCGAATTTCCCCGTCTGCGTGTGCGGCAAGAAGCCCAAGGTGAAGCTCATCACCCGTAAGCCCATCGTCTCCGGCGAGGAGGAGCTGGCGGAAAATCCGAGAGCCCGCAGCGCGAAGCTGCGGGTGGCGGAAAAATGTGAGCCGTTTGATATTTGACGGCGCCGGCAGGATTTTCCGCCCCGCCGCAGGTGCGGCGTCCAAGCGTTTTGGCGGCAGCCAAAACCT
>Ga0129308_1001239_pt1 | contig 28363 bp, 21 predicted proteins | sample L827metagenome_FD_94440 | JGI IMG/M metagenome (GOLD analysis project Ga0129308, IMG submission 94440) | Ring-tailed lemur group fecal microbial communities from Wisconsin, USA - L827 metagenome | ecosystem: Host-associated > Mammals > Digestive system > Large intestine > Fecal | place: USA...
ATTTCTTGGAAGAAATCGGAACAAAATAACTAGTTGCTATGTGCAGAAGAGAAGGGAGGACATTATGAAAAAAGACAAGATGAGAAAAGTTTGTATTTTCTGTTTGGTCGCGTGCCTGACCGCGTTGGCATCGACAGGGTGCGGGGATGGCGGGGCGGAGGAGAACGTCACGCTGTCGTTGGGGCATGTTATGGCAGAGGACTCCACGCTGCATGCAGACTCGTTAACGCTGAAGGAATTCGTGGAAAAGGATACGGAAGGGACTGTTATCATCGACATATTTCCCAGCTCCGGACTGGGCAGCGAGATCCAAACCATCGAGGGAATGATGGCGGGGACCGTGGACTGCAGCTTTGTAACCGCTTCTTCTCTGGCCAATTTTGTTTCGGATTTTGGGGTATTCGATCTTCCTTATTTGGTAAACGGTTATGATCACGCCAAAGCCGTCTGGGAGAGCGAGATCGGTCAGGCTCTGGAATCAAAGTTGAAGGAGCAGGGGCTGTTGGTGGCAGCCTTCTGTGATTTCGGATTCCGCAATGCCACAAACAGTGTACGGCCAATAGAGACCCCAGCTGACGTGAAAGGGCTGAAGATGCGTGTCATGCAGAGCGAGATCCCTCTGGATACATGGAATACACTGGGCGCCGAGACGGTGGCCATGGCGATCAACGAAGTATTCAGCGCACTGCAGACGGGAGTCATCGACGGTCAGGAAAATCCGGTGACGGCCATAAAATCCAACAGCTTCTTCGAAGTGCAGAAATATCTGTCTCTGACGGAGCATCAATATAACCCCATTTTTCTGATCATGAGCAGAGATTCCTACGATAAACTGTCGGAGGAACAGAAAGCTGCCTTTGACAGCGGGTGCGCGGAGATGGAGCAGTTCTCGGTCAAGGATATGGAAGAACGCACGGAAAGGGATCTGAAGGCTTTGAAGGATAAAGGCATGGCGGTAAACGAAGTAGACAAGTCTGCCTTCCAGACGGCAGTGGAGCCGGTGATCCGGAAATATTACGATGTGTTTGGAGAAGCTGCGATAGAGAAAATAAGGGACCTTGAGTGATTTAGAAGAGGAGGTCTGATATGAAGGTATTCGTCAAGCTCATGGACTGCATCGACAGAACCATCGAAGCGTTTCTTGTCGCCATGCTGGCTTTCCTCGTGATCGTCGTGTTTGGACAAGTCCTTTCCCGAACTTTTCATTTTACCGCGCCCGTGCTAGAAGAATTGGCGAGATATACGAATATATGGATCGCGTTTCTGGCGGGAGCTTATGGGATGAGGAAAAATACGCTGATCAAAGTGGATTCCCTGCATATGATACTGAAAGGTCGCTGGAATATCTGTATTGTAGAGATCTCGCGGATAGTATCGCTGATTTTCATCATCTTGATGATTTACAGCAGCATGCTGTTGGTCAGCTTGGGTGTGGGGCAGATCTCGCCATCGCTGAGGATCGAAATGTCCTTTGTGTATGCGGTGATGCCGGTCAGCTTTGTGGTGGCCTTTCTGAACTGGTGGGCGAATTCCGCGCAGAGGTGGGAGGGGGCGTTAAAATGAATACTGCGATCGTTCTCTTTGCTGCTCTGTTTCTTTTTTTCACTCTCGGTGTTCCCATCGCTTTTTCGCTGGGAATGGCTTCGGCGGTGGCGCTGCTTACCATGGGAAACACCAATTTGGTCATCCTTGCACAAAGCTTTTTTCAAGGGATGAACTCGTTTCCGTACCTGTCGCTGCCCTTTTTTATTCTGGCGGGAAACCTCATGGCATCGGGAGGGATCTCCAAGAGACTGATCAACTTTGCCTCAGCGATGTTTGGAAATGTAACGGGTGGGCTGGCCATCGTGTCGGTCATAAGTTGTATGTTCTTTGCCGCGGTGTGTGGATCGGCTGCCGCGACCTGTGCCGCTGTGGGCGCGATCATGATACCGGGAATGTTGGAAAAAGGATATGACAAGGATTTTTCGGGGGCTACGATCTGCTGCGCTTCCGCCTCCGGGATCATCATTCCTCCCAGCGTGCCCATGATCATATACTGCGTGACAGTGGGAGCTTCTGTGGGCGACGCGTTCATCGCGGGCGTCATCCCCGGAGTGATCTTCTGCGCCGCGTTGGCCGCTGCTGCGTATATCCGCAGCAAAAAACGGGGTTATGTGGGAGGGAGAAAATATTCCGCAGGAGAAAAGCTAAACGCATTTCGGGAGGCGATCCTGCCGCTTCTGATGCCCGTTATTATCCTGGGCGGCATATACGGAGGAGTTTTTACTGCCACCGAGGCCGCCGTCGTAGCCGTTGTCTATGGACTGGTGGTCAGCGTGTTTGTCTTTCGCGAGCTGAAGTTTTCCGATATGAAGCGAATATTCAGAGAGTCTGCCGTAATGGCAGGAGGGCTGCTGCTGTTGATCGGAGCGGCGAATCTGTTTGGTATGGTCCTTACCCGCGAACGGATACCGGCATTGATCACGGAACTTTTTCTCCAGATTTCAACGAACAAATATCTGTTTCTACTCATCGTAAATATTCTGTTTCTACTCATCGGCATGGTAATGGAGTCTTCACCGGCCATTATCATCATGGCTCCGCTTCTCGCACCGGTAGCAACATACTTTGGTATCGACCTGATCCACTTTGGTGTCATCATGATCGTGAATCTGGCCATTGGAATGGCCTCGCCTCCCTTTGGACTTAGTCTGTTTGTGATCGTGGAGATAGCGAAAACCCGGTTTATCAATGTTGTGCGGAATATGGCGCCCTACTTTGCCGTTCTGATCGGTGTTCTTTTGCTGATCACCTATATCGATAAGTTCAGCCTGCTTCTGCTGGGGTGAAAATGGAGGTAATCATGCGTATTGATGAAGTAAAAGTCTATCATATTTCCAAACCGCTGGCCCGCAGTCTGGCTAACGCGTCCTACATTATCGAACGGATTGAACATGTATTGGTAGAGGTCGCAGCAGGCGACAAGATCGGAATTGGTCTGGTGTATACTTTTCACAGAGAACAGGCACAGGCGCTGAAGGTCATGCTTGAGGGATATGGCCGCCAGCTGATAGGAAAGGATGGTACGTTGATACAGAAGCACCTGAAGGAGACAAAAACAGCGTGCAATCTCATGGGACCCACAGGTATGCCGCTTTTGGCCTGGGCGGCGGTGGACATCGCGCTGTGGGATCTTCTGGCACAGCAAGCCGGAATGCCGCTCTACCAGGTACTGGGCGCGTTTCGTACCAGTATGCCGGTCTATGCCAGCGGAGGGTTCCTCGGGCCGCTTTCAGAGCTGCTTGAGGAAGCGGATGCATTTCGCAGGGCCGGCTATCGGCACTATAAAATGAAGTTGGGCTGTCCCGATGTGAGAGATGATCTGAAGCGTATCGAGGCCTTGCGTCAGTTAATGGGCGATGATGTGGAAATCATGGTTGATGTAAATCAGGGATGGTCAGTGAAAAAGGTCATCGAGATCGCGCCGCGGCTGCTGGAACTGGGAGTTTCTTATCTGGAGGAGCCGGTTCACGCCCAGGATTATATGGGACAGGCTGAGATCCGTCGCCGGGTGCCGCTGACTGTGGTAGCGGGGGAAACCCTGTCGTCGGTGACAGAACAGTTTGAGCTGATGAGAAACGGGTGCGTGGACATGCTTAATCTGGACGTACAGAAATGCGGCGGGGTCAGCGATTTTATGCAGGTGGCCGCCGTGGCAAACGCGTTTCGCATTCCCGTCACTTCCCATGTATTTACGGAAATCAGCGGACATCTGTTGGCCGCCGCGCCTACGGCAACGATGGTCGAATATTTACCTGACTGGTGGGACGGCGTTTTTCTGGAAAAGCCGGATATCAGAGACGGGTATCTTTACCTGAGGGACGATCCGGGGATCGGCTACCATTTCGATCATGATTTTATCCGGGAATACAAGGTGTAAAAAGGCACACGTCAGAAATGCTTGCTGGTAGAGATAGCCAGCCTGACGTCCAGTAAATACAAAAGGAAAACACGACGGAGAGGAGCCGGAATATGCCGGCCCTCTCTCTTTTTGTCTGCTCGTCTGCTGCCGATTCTTTACGAATCCGCTCAGAAAATACGCAAAAAAAGCCGCCGCCCATGCCCGCGTCTTTCGACAAATAACGTAAAATCTTACAGTGCTTTTCTTGATAATAAAAAGGCTACATGATACAATAAGTTGAAATAATTGTGGACACAATATGGCACAACTGAAGTGATATGAGATGGTCTCACCGGCGCTGGGGGAGAATTGAAACGGCCGCCGGCGATCCGATCCATATTGGAGGTATAGATATGAATTTCCTTCTGCGCGGCCGCTCCCGATGCTGGATCGCAGCGCTGACCGCGGCAGTTTTAATCGTGACTTTGTGGACTCCCCGGACTGTGACGGCGGAAAGTTCAAGGGCGCTGCGCGTGGCCTTTCCCGAAGCCGAAGGCTATACTATGACCGATGAGAACGGGAAGAGAAGCGGTCTGGTGGTGGACTTTCTCGATGAGATCGCCAAGTATACCGGCTGGACATACGATTATGTGGAGACGGACAGCGAAACGATGATCCAGCAGTTTTTGGCAGGCGATTTCGACCTGATGGGCGGGACATATTACGCTGCCGGTTTTGAGAAGTATTTCGGCTACCCGGCATACAACTGCGGATATACCCGGCTGACTTTGCTGGCAAGGACAGAGGATACGACGATCAAAAGCTACGATCTGGACAGTTTGAATGGAAAGACCATCGGCGTTTACGAGGCAAACAGGGAAAATATCCGACGTCTGCAGGAGTACATGAAAGTATACAAACTGGATTGCACGCTGAAATATTATACCCATGACGACCTGAAGGTGACAGGAGATCTGACCCGGTTTCTCATGAACGGCGAGGTGGACCTGCTGCTGGGAAACAGCGCGCAGACGGCGGAGGGTATCTACATCGCCGCCGCATTTGAGTCCCAGGCGCAATATATCGTCACTGTCCCGGGCGATCAGGAGCTTCTGGACCAGCTGAACACGGCGCTGGAAGATATTTACGAGAGCGATCCCCACTTTGCGGAAAAGCTCTACGTCAAGTATTTCTCGGATGCGGAGAAGGGTTCCGTGGCCCTCACTGAACGCGATCGGGAGTATATCAGTGAGAAAAAAACGGTGACGGTCGCCGTTCCCTCGGACTGGCACCCCATGGTGTGTGTGAACAACGGGGACGGCCACGACGGCGTGGTCATGGACGTAGTAAAGGAGATCGAGTCGTTTACCGGGCTTGCATTCACTTATGTCTACTGCAGCAGCTACGCGGAGGCCCTGGAGAAGATGAAGTCGGGCGAAGCGGAGCTGCTGGGTTTCTATATCGGCACGAAAGAATACGCCGCTGACAACGGTATCGTTTTGACCGCGCCTTATCTATCGCTGGACTGCATTCTGGTACGAAACAAGAAATCCGGTTATCCGGCGGAGGGGCTGACGGGTTCCATTCTGGAGGGACGAACGCTGCCCGAATACATCGTCGCCGACGAGGTGAAGGTCTATGCCAGCACCATAGACGCGCTGGGCGATGTGGACCGGGGCAGAGTGGATTTCTTTTATGGAGTCTCCGCTCATCTGGAAAACATCATCCAACATCAAAATTTTTCGAATATCGTTCAAGTAAATCTGATCAATGACAGTACGGATATGGGCTTCGCTCTGAAGGCGCCGGCGGAGGCCAGACTGCTCACCATTCTGAACAAAGCCATCAACAATCTTTCGGATGAGCAGAAAAGCAATTACGCCAGCCGGAATGTGGTCTCCATCGGCGCTTCTCCTATGAGCCTGTCCGCTGTCATATCTGCAAATCCTGCGGCGGTGTTTCTGGTGGTGACGCTGTTTTTGCTGGTGATCCTGAGCTGCATGGTCCTGGTGACGCGCTCCCGCCTGCACGCGACTGTTATGCAGGGAGAGCTGGAAAAGGCGGAGGCCAACAGCAGGGCGAAAAGCGAATTTCTTTCCCGCATGAGTCATGAGATCCGCACGCCCATGAACGCTATTTTAGGACTCACGGATCTGACGGAGATGCAGGAAGGACTGACGGAGAGATCGAAGGACAATCTGGCCAGGATCAAGGCCTCGTCCCGATATATGATGAGCCTGATCAACGATATTCTGGATATGAGCCGCATCGAGAGCGGAAAGATGGAGCTGGCCCGGGAACCTTTCTCACTGACGGCGCTGATCAGCGAGGTAGACAGCATGATGACTGTCGAGGCGGAAAACCGCGGCGTGAGCTTCAGGCCGAAGAAAGAGTACCGCACCGATGTGGTGATCGGAGATTCCGTCAGACTGCGTCAGGTGATACTCAATCTCCTTTCCAACGCATTTAAGTTCACGCCCCCGGGCGGAGCGGTGTGCCCCAGTATTCACGAGGACGCCGCAACGGAGCGCGACGCTACCTATACCATACGGATCGCCGATAACGGCGTGGGGATCGCCAAAGAAGATCAGGAGCGCATTTTCCTCAGTTTTGAGCAGGTGGGCTCCAACATCGCAAAGAGTCAGGGCACGGGACTGGGTCTCTCCATCAGCAGCAGCATCGTTCAGCTGATGGGCGGGGAGCTGAAGCTCAGGAGCGAGCCGGGGAGGGGGAGCGAGTTTTATTTCACGATCACTCTGCCGAAGGGGACTCTCGGCGATGAACCCCGGGACGGGGAAGGGCCCCGGCAGGATACGGCGGACTTCAGCGGCGTCCATATTCTGCTGGCGGAGGATAACGATCTGAACGCGGAGATCGCCAGCGAGTTCCTGGAACTGCAGGGCGCCCAGGTCACCTGGGCGGAAAACGGCAGAGCCGCTCTGGAGACCTTTGAACGCAGCAGGCCGGGAACATTTCAGCTCATCCTGATGGATATCATGATGCCGGAAATGACAGGCCTGGAGGCGGCCCGGTCCATCCGGGCGCTGCCCCGGGAGGACGCCCTGACGATTCCCATTTTGGCTATGACGGCCAATACCTTCAAGGAAGATGAGGCGGCGGCGATGGCGGCGGGAATGACGGGTTTTATACCGAAACCGATTGAAGTGACGCAGTTCTACGAGGAGATCCGCAAAGCGCTGGGCGATGAAGAACAGCGGCCGGACAGCCGGTTTATGAATTAAGAGGAAATAGAATGGCATCAAAGAAAACAATATTGGTCGTCGAGGATAACGAGATCAACCGCGCAATGCTGTGCGAGATCCTGTATTCGGAATATCTGGTGCTGGAGGCGGGAAACGGTCAGGAGGCGCTGGATGTTCTTCAGAATCATAAAGAGGAGATATCGCTGATCCTGCTGGACATTATCATGCCCGTTATGGACGGATACACCTTCCTCTCCCGTATAAAAGAGGACCCTTCGTATGCGTCCATCCCTGTAATCGTCACGACGCAGAGCGATGCGGAAGCGGACGAGGTGGCGGCGCTGTCTCACGGCGCCACCGATTTCGTTGCCAAGCCCTACAAGCCTCAGGTGATCCTGCATCGGGTGGCCGGCATCATCCGCCTGCGGGAGACGGCCGCCATGATCAATCAGTTTCAGTTTGACAGGCTGACGGGTCTTTACAGCAAGGAATTTTTCTATCAGCAGGTGAAAGAGGTCCTGGGACAGCATCCGGAAAAGGAATACGATATCGTATGTTCGGATATTGAGAATTTTAAACTCATCAACGATGTATTTGGAGTTCCTGCGGGGGACAGTCTGCTCCGGGGCGTGGCGAATATGTACAAGGGGCTGGTGGGAGAGGAGGGCGTCTGCGGCCGTCTTCACGCAGATCAGTTCGCCTGCCTGATGGAGCGACGCGACTATCAGGACCAGTTTTTTATTCAGGCGGATTCTCAAATCGACCAGTTTGCCGGCGCTAAAAATATCGTGGTCAAATGGGGCGTCTATCCCATCGAAGACCGGACTCTGAGCGCGGAGCAGATGTGCGACCGCGCGCTTCTGGCTGCCCGCAAGATCAAGGGACAGTACGGTAAACATTTTTCAACATACGATGACGATCTGCGCAGTCAGATGCTTCACGAACAGGCCATCACAGACGTGATGGAGCAGGCGCTGACAGAGGAGCAGTTCGTGATCTATCTTCAGCCGAAGTACAATCTGCGCACGGACCGGCTGGCCGGCGCCGAAGCGCTGGTGCGCTGGGTGCATCCGAAGTGGGGGCTTCAGCCTCCCGCCGTATTCATCCCCCTCTTTGAAAAGAACGGATTTATTACCAAGTTGGATCAGTACGTCTGGGAAAAGACCTGCGCGGTGCTGCAGGACTGGGACAGGAAGGGATACCCGCCTGTTCCCGTTTCCGTCAACGTCTCCCGTGCGGACATTTATCAGGTAGACCTGGCGGAGGTACTGCTGAATATCATCCGCAGGTATGATATTTCTCCGGACCGTCTTCATCTGGAGATCACCGAGAGCGCTTATACGGAAGACCCGGATCAGATCATTCAGACCGTTCGCCGTCTGCGCGAAATGGGCTTCATTGTGGAAATGGACGATTTTGGGAGTGGATATTCCTCACTGAATATGCTCAATCAGCTTCCCCTGGATATTTTGAAGCTGGATATGAAGTTTATCCAGAGCGAGACTGCAAAGCCGTCGGATCAGGGTATTTTGGGTTTTATCATGGGCCTGGCCCGCTGGATGAATCTGAGCGTGGTGGCGGAAGGGGTGGAGACCCGGGAGCAGCTGGAGCGCCTCAGGGCGATCGGCTGCGACTATGTGCAGGGCTATTACTTTGCGAAGCCCATGCCCTGCGAGGAATTTGACAGCCTGCTGAAGGCGCAGGGATCGGCTGCCGCGGAAGAATCCAACGTAAAGAAGCGATTGACAGCGGCGGAGACCATGCTTGCGTTTACAAGAATGTGGTTTGAAGAGCAAAACCTGGAGGAAGCGGCCGCTTTCCTGGCGGATGACGTGAGCTTTATCGGCACGGGCGCCGACGAGTCCGCGCGGGGCAAGGCGGCCATGACTGAATATATCCGGCAGGATATTGCCGAGATCGAGGAGCCTTTTGACTGCGATATGGCCGTGATCTTCCAGCAGCATCCATCGGAGCGCGTCTGCGATCTGGCTGCCGCCATCACCCTTCGGAATACCCAGTACACCTGGCATCTCCGGGGTTTTTATGTTCTGGTGGAGGAGTCGGGACAGTGGAGGATCTGCAGCATCCACGTCTCTGAGCCCAGCCGTAATCAGACCGGGGACGAACATTATCCAAAGACGCTGCTGATGGAGCACATCGCCAGAGAGCGGCAGGAGCTGCTGAACGATTCCGTCCCCGGAGGTATGATGGGCGGATATATTCAGGAGGGCTTTCCTTTTTACTTCATCAACCGTCAGATGCTGGATTATCTGGGCTATGAAGGCGAGGACGAATTTGTGGCCGACATCGGCGGCATGATCTCCAACTGCATGCATCCGGACGACAGAGAGATCGTCGACCAGGCCGTGGCGGAGCAGCTGAGCCAAAAAAGTGAATATGCAGTGGATTACCGCATGAAAAAGAAGGACGGTTCCTACATCTGGGTCCACGATCTGGGCCGGCAGATGACGGCGGAGGACGGCCGCGCGGCCATATCTTCCGTCTGCATCGATATCACTGCGCAGAAGGCGGCGCAGGAGGAAGTTCTGCGCCTCTATAACAACATTCCCGGTGGAGTATTTCGCTGCCGTTTTGACAGGGATCTGTCCGTCATCGACGCCAACGACAGCCTGTTTGATTTTATCGGGTACTCCCGCGGAGAGTTTGCGGCCATGGGCAACAAAATGTCCGCCGTACTGCATCCGGACGACATGGCGGCCATGGAGGGTGTTCTGGACCGACAGCTCCTGCAGGGGAACACGGTCCAGAATCAGAACCGACTCCTGTGCAAAGACGGCAGTCTCAGATGGGTCGCCATCAAAGCCCAGCTGATCGAGGAACCGAATGGGGAGCAGCATTTTTACTGTGTCCTGTTGGATATCACAGAGGAAAAGCGGCTTCAGGAGCGGATCAACGAGCTGTACGAACAGGAGATGGCCTATTTTGCCGAGGTCTCATCCAAGGACGGCACGTTCCAGGGGCGTATCAATGTGACGAAAAACCGGATGGAGAATTATTTGTCCACTGCGGAGACGGCGGTGGCCCGGGTGGGCGATACATATGACGAGACGGTGGACAATCTGGCGTCTTCAGCCGTAGACCCGGCGTATGGAGAGGTGATCAGAAGCAGGCTGGACCGCAGTAAGGTTCTTGCAGACTACGCCGCCGGCAAGGTGGACTATCACTTTAAATTTCTGCGCCGCCGAAACAGCGGCAGCGCTTTCTGGAGCGGCACCAATTTCCGCAGTTGCGTCAACCCTGAGACAGGCGACGTGATCATGTTTTTCTACACGCTGGACATCACGGAACAGGTGCTGCAGGAACAGCTGCTTGGAAAGATCACCAGAGTGGATTACGATATCATTACGGAGATCAATCTGGCCACGGGAGAGTATCAGATTGCGGGTCACGCCGACGACTGGGTGCCCACCGTCCCCTTTCAGGGCGATTTCAGCAGCGAGATCCTCAAGGTGGTGGAAAAATGCATCGGAGAGGCGGCGAAGGAAGAATTTCTGGTCAAGCTGGCACCTGAATACATGAAGGCGCAGCTGGCGAAACAGGATTCGTATACCTTCATCGCGGAGTTTGTGGATGAAGACCGCGGGCCGCGGGTCAAACGCTTCCAGGTGTTTTACATCAGCGAGGAGCTGGAACGGGTGTGTATGACCCAGGCCGACGTGACGGATGTGGTGCGGCAGGAACAGAAGCAGAAGGAGGAGCTGGCCGCCGCACTGGTGGCGGCAGAGCAGGCCAACGCGGCGAAATCCGATTTCCTCTCCCGCATGAGCCACGAGATCCGCACGCCGATGAACGCCATCATTGGAATGAGCACCATCGCGGCCCAGTCCGTAGGGGACGACGAGCAGGTGGCGGACTGCATCTCCAAGATCGGCATTTCCTCCCGGTTCCTGCTGTCTCTGATCAACGACATTCTGGACATGAGCCGCATCGAGAGCGGAAAAATGCTTCTCAAAAATGAAAAGATCCCGGTGGAGGAATTCCTGAACGGCATCACTTCCATCTGCTACGCCCAGGGGGCGGCCAAGGGGGTGGAGTACGAGTGCATCGTGGACCCCGTACTGGACGATTACTATATCGGCGACGCCATGAAGCTTCAGCAGGTCCTGATCAATATTCTTTCCAATGCCATCAAGTTTACGTCGGAGGGCGGTAAGGTGACGTTTTCCGTCCAGCAGCGCAGGCGGACAAAAAATGACGCGCTCCTGCGCTTTATCGTCAACGACACAGGCGTGGGAATGAGCGAAGATTTTCTGCCCCATATCTTTGAACCGTTTTCGCAGGAATCCACGGGGACCACGGCGCTGTACGGCGGTACCGGACTGGGCCTGGCCATCTCTAAAAACATCGTGGATATGATGGACGGAAAGATCACCGTCCGCTCGATCAAAGGGATCGGCACGGAGTTTACGGTGGACGTCAAACTGGGCATCACGGAAGAGGAAAAACTGCGGCATCACCAGAAAAAGCAGGTTTATAATTTCTCCCATCTGAAAACACTGGTAGTAGACGACGACGTAGCCGTCTGCGAGAGCGCCATCGTCACGCTGAGAGAGATGGGGATAACCGCAGAATGGACGGACAGCGGCCGGAAGGCGGTGGACCGGGTAAAAGAGCTGTGGAGCGCAGACCGATATTTCGACATGATCCTGATCGACTGGAAAATGCCGGAGATGGACGGCCTGGAGACCGCGCGGCGCATCCGGGCCATCGTGGGGCCGGAGGTCACGATCATCATAATGACGGCCTACGACTGGATCTCCATCGAGCATGAGGCCAAGCTGGCCGGAGTCAATCTGCTGATGAGCAAGCCCATGTTCAAGTCTTCGCTGGTCTCGGCGTTTACAAAAGCGCTGGGTGAGAAGGAAGAACAGGCCCAGCGGCCGTGCGCGGAGGATTACGACTTTTTGGGGAAGAGGATCCTGCTGGCGGAGGACAACGCTCTGAATACCGAAGTGGCCGTGATGCTGCTGGAATGCAAGGGCTTCCAGGTGGATACGGCAGAAAACGGCCTGCGGGCCCTGGAGCTCTACAGCAAGACAGAGGAAGGGTATTACGACGCGATCCTGCTGGATATTCGAATGCCGCTGATGGACGGCCTGACTGCGGCCGCCAACATCCGGCACCTGAGCAATACCGACGCCGGAAGCATCCCTATCATCGCCATGACGGCAAACGCCTTTGACGACGACATCGAAAAGAGCAAGGCCGCGGGGATGGACGCCCATCTGGCCAAGCCGATCGATCCGGACAGGCTTTACCAGACACTCTATGATTTTATTTTTGGAAAGGAGTCTTAAGATGTCTGACAGGAAAGTAATAATGGAGACCTACGGTATAGACTACGAGGATACCATGAGGCGCTTCATGGGAAACATAGACATGTATCTCAAATTCCTGAACAAGCTGCCTGCCGATGACAATATGAGCAGGCTTGGCGAAGCTGTTTCCGCAGGAGATCTGGACCGGGCCTTCGAGGCGGCCCACACGCTGAAAGGCGTCTCCGGCAATCTGGGGCTGAAGCCTCTGTATGAGGCCGTATCACAGATCGTGGAGCCGCTGCGGCGAAAAGAGAGCAGAGACGATTATCCCATGCTCGTCCAGCAGGTCCGTACTGCGATGTCGAACATGCTGGATATGGTGGAAGAGTTGAATAAAACAAGATAGGGTCCGTGAGACCTCTTATTTCAGCAGGGACTGAGAAGGAAAAAGCACGTCTTTTTTCCGCCTGGGGCTCATATGCTTATTCAGCAGAGAGTTGCGTTTCTCAGATTCCTGAAAATGGGAGGTAGACAGTATGGAACAGAGCCCTATTCTGCAGTTTTCCGATCCGGCTCCTTATCCGCCGGTACAGGTGTGGGGGCCGGACGCCCGCTACGCCAAAGCGATGCTTTCCAATATTGGAAGCTGCAATTCGGAGATGTCTGCGGTCAGTCTGTATTTTTATAACAGTATCATTACCCGAAAGACCTTTAAGGAGGCAGCGGATTGTTTCCAGAAGATCGGCATGGTGGAAATGTATCACCTGGATCTGTTCGGCCAGCTGGCATGGCTGTTGGGGGCCGATCCCAGGTTATGGAGCTACGGCCGGAAAACCATGTCCTATTGGAGTCCCGGGTGCAACAAATATCCCGGTCAGATCGTGCGGCTGCTGGACAACGCCATCCGGGGCGAAAACGAGGCCATTGAAAAATACCGGCAGCAGGCCGCCTGGATCAAAGACCCGAACATAGTGGATATTCTGAATCGGGTCATCCTGGACGAAGAATGCCATATCCGCATTTTTCATCAGCTTTATCAGGACCTCAGCGAATGAGAACGACCCCATGACACACAAAAATGAAATGCTGCCGTTAAAAATGACTGCGAAGACCCCCAAAAGGTCCCGCAGTCATTCTCAGTTTTTGCGGAGTGGTGTCTACAGCCAGGTGACGGGAGCGGGCTTCGTCCGAACCGGTACGCGCAGGTAGGACTCCTCACTGGGATAACCGGCCATGAGAGCGCCGTAAAACAGGCTGCCTTCCGGCAGGTTCAGAAGCCGGCGCAGGTCGGGAGAAGCGTTTGCCAGTCTGGTCAGATATCCGGCCCAGCAGGTCCCTACGCCTCTGGCCTGAAGATAGAGCTCCATCACACTCAGCGCCAGGGCCGTATCCACCGGCGGGTTGACCGCGGTGTCTCTGCAGTAGCCCAGGATCAGAGTGGAAGCCGTGCCCATCACCACGTTATTTCCGCTTTCGTATTCGGAGAGGATCTCCGGGGAAACGCCGGTCTCTCTCACGTGGCTGAGCACAAGTTCCATGATCTCACGCGCCTTTTCGCGGCTGTTGACGATGATCCAGCCGGCGGGGTGCTGATTCTTGGCGCTGGGGGCGAAGTCCGCCAGAGCCGCCGCCTCCTCCAGCAGCCTGCGGTCCACCGGATCCCCGGTAAAATGCCGGTAGGAACGTCTTCCGGCCAGGTGGACGGCCAGCTGGGAGACAAATTCGGGAGACAGTCCGGTCAGCCCCGCCGGACCCGTCTGTCCGGCGGCTTCGGAGGACCCGGCTGTTTCGGCAAGTCCCGCCGCGTCAGTGGGAGCGGCGCTATCCACAGCGGAATATTCTGCCGGCAGATATGCGGCCGGCACAGCCGCCGCGGCCACAGAGGCTCTTTCCCCTCCGAACAGGATCGCCTCCCGGGGGCAGGCAGCGGCGCAGTGAAGGCATTTCAGGCAGTGCTTATCGGGGTCGAGACGGGGCCGGCCTTCCTCCAAGATCAGCACTCCAAAAGGACAGACAGACGTGCAGATCCCGCAGCCGATGCAGGCGTTTGAATCGACAGACAGCGTCCGATGTGTATGGTTCATAAGATGATCTCCTCTCTGTAAGTAAGATAAAAAGCGTCTTTCTATCATAGTAACAACAATCGTCTGACAAAATCAATCCCTTTGCGCAAGAAATACCCGGAGTCCCGGAGGGCGCGGAGCTGCGGGACCCCGGAGGGCTGCGGGACCCGTTACAGACCAGGTTCCAGACTGACGGTGGGAGAGAAAGCCTGCGGGAGGGGCGGCGCAGAGGGGGAAGAGATTAGTTGACGGCTTGTCGGGGGAAGTGTAAAATGGATGTAAATTCAAGAAGAAAGGATGTCCCGAATGAATCGGGAGAGGGTCGAAAAATGGAAAAATCGAAAGTGTTTTTTACTGATATGCGCACCGATTTCAACAATAATCTGCTGCAGAAGCTGGAGCGCCTGGTGCGGAAGGCCGGGATCGGCGATATTGATTTCAGCGGTAAGTACACGGCGCTGAAGATCCATTTCGGCGAGCCGGGAAATCTGGCGTATCTGCGCCCGAACTACGCGGCTGTGCTGGTGGAACTGATCAAAGAGATGGGGGGACGCCCCTTTCTCACGGATTGCAATACCCTGTACGTGGGAGGGAGGAAAAACGCGCTGGATCATCTGGACGCCGCCTATAAGAATGGGTTTTCGCCTTTTTCCACCGGCTGTCACGTGATCATCGCCGATGGACTGAAGGGTACGGACGAGGTGCTGGTGCCTGTGGAGAACGGAGAACATGTCAGGGAAGCGAAGATCGGGCGGGCCGTCATGGACGCGGATATTATCGTTACCCTGAATCATTTTAAAGGCCACGAGCAGACCGGTTTTGGCGGGGCGCTGAAAAATCTCGGCATGGGCTGCGGTTCCAGAGCGGGAAAGATGGAAATGCACAGCGCGGGCAAGCCCTTCATCAAACAGAAGAAATGCGTGGGCTGCGGTAACTGCGCCGCGATCTGCGCCTACGATGCGCCGGTGATCTCAGAGGGCAAGGCTTCTATCGATCTGGACAAGTGCGTGGGCTGCGGCCGCTGTATCGGCGTATGTCCCATGGACGCGGTCTGCTCTCCCAGCGACGAGTCCGTGGATATTCTGAACAAGAAGATCGCGGAATACTCCTGGGCGGTGCTCCACGGCCGTCCGAACTTCCACGTCAGTCTGGTGGTGGATGTATCGCCCTTTTGCGACTGCCACTCGGAAAACGACGTGCCGCTGGTTCCCAACGTAGGCATGTTCGCCTCCTTTGATCCGGTGGCGCTGGATATGGCCTGCGCGGACGCGGTGAACCGTCAGCCGGTCATGCCGGGCAGCCGCCTGGCGGAAGCCCTTGGCTCGAAGGGCGCGTTCTCCGGCGGATCGGAAGCTGCGGAGCACGGTCACAGCTGCTGCTGCGGTCGTGAAGAGGGGACGGAGAAGGATTATTTTACGGCGTCGTCGCCGGAGACCGACTGGCGGGTCTGCGTGGACCATGCGGTCAAATTAGGTCTGGGAAAGAAAGAATACGAGCTGATCGAGATCAAATAGTGAGATCGCCGGCGCCCAGCTGAGAGACAGAGCTGGAAAAACCGTGGACAGCCTTTTAATCGAAGGCGATTCCGGGTAATATAACAGCGTGGCCGCAGCGGATACAAACGGCCCTGCTTGACGCAGTCCGGGCGGCCAGGCCGATAAAGGAGGGATAAGTGTGAGATACCACTTCAGCTATGATTCGGAGATCGGAAAGATCTGTCTGATGGAGGAAAACGGCGCCATCACGCACATGCATTTTCTGGCTCCCACGGACGAATTTCGCAGGGAAACGGCGGACAGACGGACAGCGGAAATGATGATCGAGGATATGACGGAAGAGCGGGAGACCGATCTGATCAAAAAAGCGTGGACCGAGCTGCAGGAGTATCTGGCCGGTACGAGGAAGGACTTCGACATCCCTCTGGCGCCCCGTGGAACGGAGTTTCAGAAAAAGGTGTGGAAGGCTCTGCTGGAGATCCCCTACGGCGAGACCAGGACATATAAGGATATTGCGGAACGCTGCGGCAATGCGAAGGCCTGCCGGGCGGTGGGAATGGCAAACAACCGCAACCCCATCTCCGTTTTTATTCCCTGCCATCGCGTGGTGGGGGCGAATGGGAAGCTGGTGGGGTACGGCGGCGGTCTGTCCGTTAAAGAAAAGCTGCTTGAGCTTGAGAAATGACTCAGAGGTTCCGGCCGGCAGCAAAGAGCCAGAAAGCAAGTAGACAGAAAGAAAGGCGACAGAAAAGTCGGGAGAAGTGCGAATGCTTACTATTGGATGCCACCTGTCCTCGTCAAAGGGATTCGAGGCTATGGGAAAGACCGCTCTGGAGATCGGAGCAAATACATTTCAATTTTTTACGAGAAATCCGCGGGGAAGCAAGGCAAAGGACATCGATCCCGCGGATGCAGAGGCGCTCAATCGGCTCATGGACGAACAGGGATTCGGAAAGATCCTGGCCCACGCGCCGTATACGCTGAACGCCTGCTCGAAGGATGAGAAGACGCGGGAGTTTGCCTGGATGACCATCGCGGACGATCTGGCGCGCATGGAATACACGCCGGGAAACCTGTACAATTTTCATCCCGGAAGTCACGTGGGGCAGGGACCGGAAAGAGGGATCGAGCTGATCTCCGCCATGCTCAACGACGTGCTGGCGCCGGAACAGACTACCACGGTGCTGCTGGAGACCATGGCGGGCAAGGGCAGCGAGGTGGGAAGCCGCTTCGAGGAGCTGCGGGCGATCATTGACAGAGTAGAGCTCTCAGACCGTCTGGGCGTATGTCTGGATACCTGCCACGTCTACGACGCCGGTTACGACATCGTGGAGGATCTGGACGGGGTGCTGGAACGATTTGATAAGATCGTGGGTATCGGCCGTCTAAAGGCGGTCCATATAAACGACAGCAAGAATCCTTTCGCCAGCCACAAAGACCGCCACGAAAAGATCGGAGACGGATCTCTGGGCTTTGACGCATTTCAGAGGATCATCAATCATCCTCAGCTGAGGGAGCTTCCGTTTTATCTGGAAACGCCCAACGAACTGGACGGATACGCCCGGGAGATCAAAATGCTGCGGGAGGCGTACGGGGAATAGAGCCCGCCTGAAGGGGGCGCACGAAGGAAGTGAAAGGATGGATAAGAGAAACGAAGTTCGGCTCCATGCAGAGCCAGTAAGCTGCGACGGCTGCATGGAGTAACATTGTCGCAGGATCAGACTGCTGGCTTTGCCACCTGACCATAACGATCAAGGAGGGAGCCTGCATGAAATATGTAAACGCGAGGACGCTTCTCCCCGAGAAACTGGTCCGGGAGCTGCAGGAGTATATCCAGGGCGGATATATCTACGTGCCTGCCGGCATGGGGAAGCAGAGACGATGGGGCGAATTATCCGGTTACCGGAAGGAGCTGGAGCGGAGAAACCGCCAGATCACAGAGGAATACCGCGCCGGATATACCGTCGATCTGCTGGCGGACAGGCACGGCCTGTCCGTTTACGCGATCCGGAAGATCATATATCGAAAATAGGATGGAGGGGAGAGCCGCGGAGGAAAATGCCGCGGCTCTCCCTTGTTTTTGTGTACAAAACGATACCGAAGCGTTTCGTATATTGAAGTGAGAAGAGGAAGGGGATAGGATAAAAGAAAAAGAGAATTGAGGTGAACGCCATGACTGCTCAGGCAAACAGGAGATATCCCCGCACAGGGGACAGGGCGACGGTCTACTTAAAAAATGTGATCACCGATCCCGCCGTTTCGGTGGGGGATTTTACGATGTACCATGATTTTGTGAACGATCCGGAGCTCTTTGAAAAAAACAATGTGCTGTACCACTATCCCATCAATCACGACAAGCTCATAATAGGAAAGTTCTGTTCCATCGCCTGCGGCGCGAAGTTTCTGTTCAACAGCGCCAACCACGATCTGACATCCCTGTCCACTTATCCCTTTCCGCTGTTCTTCGAGGAATGGGATCTGCGGCATGAGGATGTGACCGACGCATGGGATAATAAAGGGGATATCGTCGTGGGAAACGATGTATGGATCGGCTATGAGGCTGTGATCTTGGCCGGCGTTTCCATTGGAGACGGGGCGGTCATCGGCGCGCGGTCTGTGGTGACCCGGGACGTGCCCCCCTATACCATCGTGGGGGGAGTTCCGGCAAGGCCTATCAGAAAGCGCTTCGACGAGGATGTGATCGCGGCTCTGCTTGAACTGAAATGGTGGGACTGGCCCGCGGAGAGGATCGGAGAAAATATCGGGGCGATCCAGGCCGGCCGCATAGAAGAACTGAGGGAATAATTTAAACAGGCCGCGCATAAACTGCGCGGCCTGCGTGTTTTGCCCGGATCCAACGGATCCGGGATCTATTTCATTCTGACGTCTTTTTTGATCTCTTTTGGACCGCTTACCGCCACCGGATTCTCGTTGAGCCATCCAATGGCTGAGCGGGCGCATTCCTGCAGATCGCTGCTGCGGGTCAGTTCCTTGATGAGTTTGCCGCCCCCGGGGCTTTCTCCTTCCCTGAGACGATAAATGCTGGCCTTGAAAGCGGCTTCCAGTCTGCGGATCTCGATGTAGGCGCGGATGCCGTCTTTCATGAGGACATTCATCGTGCCGTCGTCCAGCTTTTCGATCAGAGAAATATTCTCATAGTCCGTCATGATATCACTCCTTTAATTGGGATCGGTATATAAACAGATGATTTCTTACTAGTATATACCCGGTTCCGGGAGTTTTACACACGTTCGCTGACTAATTGGAAGCCTTCTTCCGTAAGTTTTGCCTTGATCTGCTCGATCTGGGCCTGATCTCTGGTCTCCATGCCGATCTTCAGGAAGCAGCTGTTGATGGCCATGTTCTGATCGCCCCGGTCGTGGTGAACGCTGACCACGTTTCCGCCGCAGCCGGCCACGATGCGGCTGACGCCCTCCAGCTGTCCCGGTTTGTCGGTGAGAGCGATGGTAAGATTGCTGTTTCTGCCGGTCATGATCAGCCCTCTAGTGATGACCCTTGAGAGAATGTTCACGTCGATATTTCCGCCGCTGAGGAGACATACGACTTTTTTGTTCTTCGTGGGGATCTTGCCGAACATGGCCGCCGCTACGGCCACGGCGCCGGCGCCCTCCGCGATGAGCTTCTGCTTTTCGATCAGGGTGAGGATGGCGGTGGCCACCTCGTCTTCGGAGACGGTGACCACTTCGTCCACATATTTGTTGATCAGTTCGTAGGTCAGATCACCGGGGCGTTTGACCGCGATTCCGTCGGCAAAGGTGTCTACAGTGTCCAGAGTGACGATCTCCTGTTTGTGCAGCGAGTCGTACATACTTGCCGCCTGAGCGGCCTGAACGCCGTAGACCTTGCAGTTGGGACGCAGATGCTTGATGGCGAAGGCTACGCCGCTGATCAGTCCGCCGCCGCCGATGGGGACCACCACAGCGTCCACGTCGGGAAGCTGATCGAGGATCTCCAGCCCGATGGTGCCCTGTCCTGCGATGACGTCCGGATCGTCGAAGGGGTGAATGAAGGTATAACCCTTCTCTTCCTGCAGACGAACGGCAAGATCGTGAGCGTCGTCATAGGTCCCCTGAGCCAGAGCCACTTCCGCTCCGTAGCTCTTCGTGGCTTCCACCTTGCTGATGGGGGCTCCGTCGGGCATGCAGATGAGGCTGGGGATGTTGTTCTTTTTTCCGGCCAGCGCCACGCCCTGGGCGTGATTTCCTGCGCTGCAGGCGATGATGCCCCTGCTCTTCTCTTCGTCGGTGAGCTGGCTGACCTTGTAATAAGCCCCGCGGACCTTGAAGCTGCCGGTCACCTGAAGATTTTCGGTCTTCAGAAAGATCGTGCCGGTGTCTGCGGACAGGGCCGGGGCGGCGATGAGGTCGGTTTTGCGGATGACCTCCTTCAGCACGAAGGCTGCGTGGTAGATTTTATCCAGTGTGAGCATGTTTTACCTCCATGTCTCCGTCCCTTCTTGACGACCGCTTCAAACGTGGTATACTGTAAAAATACGAATAAGGGAGGGACGCAATAATGTTCGATATGCAAAATGATGAAGTCTTAAAAATACAGCATCTGAAGATACAGCTGCGCTGCATGACGATCTTCCGCGAGCTGCTGGAACGCCCGGTGCTCAGGCGTTTCCTGGAGCTTGCAGACAGGCTGCAGCCTGCGGGGTCCGGAGCGGACCGGGATCCGGATCAGGCAGACCGGGCCTGCGCTGCACCATGGGGCGGGGATCAGGCCGGAACTTTGGAAGCCGGCGGAACAGTGAGTGCCAGCGGAACAGTGAGCGCCGAAGGAACAGCCGGCTGCGTCGGCGGAGCGCCGGCGCGGTCAGCGCTTGCCGCTGCGGCGGAGGCCTACGCGGCTTTCGTGTCGGAGCTTTACGCTGTTTCAGACGATCTCAGCGATCATATCAGAGAGCTGGTCCTGGCAGACGAGAATCCCTATATATTGAAGAGCTGCGCCGCCGATCTGAGCGGCAGTCCCATGAAGGACAGCCTGTACCGCGATCTACAGGCCCTGCAGCGTCTCTGCGGCCTGCGTCCGGAGAACGTGAGGGAGGCGGTATGCGCCTGTTTCTTCAATGGAGACCCCAGGTCGCGTAAAGCGGTGGACGAACTGTTTTCCGCCGGATGGAATACATCGGTCTGCGATCTGAGAGCTCTGTATGAAGAGCGTTTGGCCGGACTGTTCACCAGGGGCTACGGCATGTTCGCCAAATACCATACCTTTGTGGTAAACGACGGAGAGATCGTACCTGTCAAATATCCCGACCCTCAGACTCTGGCTCAGCTTGCGGATTATGAGCGGGAGCGGGCCCAGGTGATCAAGAATACCCAGGCGCTGCTGAAGGGAGAACCGGCCAGCAACGTGCTTCTTTACGGCGACGCGGGAACGGGGAAAAGTTCCACCATCAAGGCCATCGCCAATGAGTACAGAGATCAGGGACTGCGTCTCATCGAGGTCAAGAAAAATCAGCTGTATCAGATCCCAGAACTTCTGGAGACCATCAGCAGGAATCCGCTGAAGTTTATACTGTTCATCGACGATCTGAGCTTTTCCAGCAATGACAACGACTTTGCGGCGCTGAAAGCGATCCTGGAAGGCAGCGTTACGGGACGCAGCGGCAATCTGGCTGTCTATGCCACCAGCAACCGCCGGCATCTGGTCAAGGAGACCATGTCCGGCAGAGAAGGGGACGAGATCCATCTGAACGATACCATGCAGGAACTGATGAGCCTGTCGGCCCGCTTTGGACTGGTGGTCACGTTCTCCAAACCGGGCAAAGACGTGTATCTCAACATCGTTCGTCATCTGGCGGATGAATACGGCGTAAAACAGGACGAAGAAAAGCTGTTTCAGAAGGCCGAGGCCTTTGCCATCCGCAGCGGAGGCAGAAGCCCGAGAGTGGCGAAGCAGTTCATCGAGTTGGTCAAAGCCGATATCCGCTGAGATATGCAGATATTTGCTGAAAGATCCGGTCTGGATCAGGCGGCGGGAATCAGATCCCGCCGCCCTTTTTTTATGACAAAAGAAATATCGTCCGCTGCTATTTCAGCACTGCGCCGTCCTTCGCGGAGGAGACAAGGCGCGCATAGCGGGCCAGCCAGCCGGAGGTGATGTTGGGTTCCGGCTGCACGTAATTCTGGCGGCGTTTTGCAAACTCTTCCGGCGTGACTCTGGCGTTGATCTTTGCCGCGGGAATGTCGATGTCGATGATGTCGCCTTCCGCGATCAGTCCGATGGCTCCGCCGTCGGCGGCTTCCGGACTCACGTGGCCGATGGAGGCGCCGCGGCTGGCTCCGCTGAAGCGTCCGTCGGTGATCAGAGCCACAGTCTTATCCAGTTTCATGCCCGCCAGCGCGCTGGTGGGATTCAGCATTTCTCTCATGCCGGGGCCGCCCTTGGGGCCTTCGTAGCGGATGACGACCACATCGCCGTCTTTTATTTTGCCGTTGTAGATGGCGTCGATGGCTTCGTCTTCACTGTTGAAGACGCGGGCCGGACCGGAGTGGACCAGCATTTCCGGCGCGACGGCGCTTCGTTTCACCACGCAGCCGTCTTCCGCCACGTTGCCCCACAGAATGGCCAGGCCGCCGGTTTTGCTGTAGGGATCCTCCAGAGGCCGGATGGCATCCGTGTTCTTTATGCAGGCGCCCTGGATATTCTCGCCCACGGTCTTTCCGGTGGCGGTGATCAGGCTCTTGTCCAGAAGCCCGCCCCTGGCCAGTTCAGCCTGGACGGCGGCCACGCCGCCCGCTTCATACAGGTGCTGCATGTGAGTGGGGCCGGCCGGCGCCAGGTGGCACAGATTCGGCACCTTCGAACTCATCTCGTTGAACAGCTGCAGATCGATGGGCGCGCCCGCCTCGTTGGCGATGGCCAGCAGGTGGAGTACGCTGTTGGATGAGCAGCCCAGGGCCATGTCGCAGGCCAGAGCGTTGCGGATGGACTTTTCATTGATGATATCTCTGGATCTGATATTCTTTTCGACCAGATTCATGATCGCCATGCCGGCGCGTTTGGCAAGCTGGATGCGGCCGCTGTGAACAGCGGGGATCGTGCCGTTTCCGGGAAGGGCGATACCCAGAGCCTCGCAGAGACAGTTCATGCTGTTGGCCGTGTACATGCCGGCGCAGGAGCCGCAGCCGGGGCAGGTGTTATTCTCGAACTCTTCCAGTTCCCCGTCGTCGATAAGGCCGGCTTTTCTGGCCCCTACCGCTTCGAACATCTTGGAGAGCGTCGTGTGCTGTCCGTTGACCAGACCCGCCATCATGGGACCGCCGGAACATACCACGGTGGGAATATTCATGCGGACCGCGCCCATGACCATGCCGGGCACGATCTTGTCGCAGTTGGGGATGAGCACCAGCCCGTCGAAGGCGTGAGCCATGGTCATGGTCTCCACGCTGTCCGCGATCAGTTCGCGGCTGGCCAGACTGTATTTCATGCCCAGATGTCCCATGGCGATGCCGTCGCAGACGCCGATGGAGGGAACTTCTATGGGGGTGCCTCCAGCCATGCGCACGCCGGCTTTTACGGCTTCCGCCACCTTGTCAAGGTGAATGTGCCCCGGAACGATCTCGCTTTTCGCCGACACCACTCCGATGAGGGGACGGTCCAGTTCCTCCTTGGTATAGCCCATGGCGTAAAACAGACTGCGGTTGGGTGCGCGTTCCACGCCTTTGGTCACGTTATCACTTCTTCGTGTCATAGATACCTCCGTTTTCAGCGCGCGGTCCTGATCTCAAGCTGAAGGGCAGGCCAGCGCGGGAAAAATTTATTGTAATTTCAGAACGGACGGCTTATGAAAAGCCGTCCGTGAACAGTCGCTATGTAATCTGTAAAACAGGGGATCGCGGCTTATTTCTTCAGCCAGCTCATCATCTGACGCAGCTCGCCGCCGACTTTCTCCAGCGGATGCTCCGCTTCCACCTGACGGGTGGCCAGGAACTTGGCTTTTCCGCCGGATTTGAATTCCTGAATAAATTCGCTGGCAAAGACGCCTGTCTGGATCTCCTTCAGGACCTGCTTCATCTCTTTTCTGGTCTCCTCCGTGATCAGTCTGGCGCCTGTTCTGTAATCGCCGTATTCCGCCGTGTTGGAGATGGAATATCTCATTTTGGCGAAACCGCCCTCGTTGATCAGGTCGACGATGAGCTTCATCTCATGGATACACTCAAAGTAAGCCATCTCGGGCTCATAACCGGCGGCCACCAGGGTGTCGAATCCGGCTTTCATCAGTTCGGTCACGCCGCCGCAGAGCACGCACTGCTCGCCGAACAGGTCGGTTTCCGTCTCTTCTCTGAAGGAGGTCTCCAGAATTCCCGCGCGGCCGGCGCCGATGCCGGAAGCGTATGCCAGAGCGTAGTCCTTGGCCTTCCCGGAATGATCCTGATGCACAGCGATGAGACTGGGCACGCCTTTGCCTTCAAGATACTGGCTTCTCACAGTGTGGCCGGGTCCCTTGGGAGCCACCATGATCACATCCAGATAGGGCGCCGGATTGATCTGCTTGAAATGGATGTTGAAGCCGTGAGCAAACATGAGAACGTCGCCTTCCTTCATGTGCTTCGCGACCTGAGTGTTGTAAATATCGGCAGCCAGCTCGTCGGGAACCAGCATCATCACTACGTCGCCTGCCTCGGCCGCTTCTTCGATCTCCATGACTTTCAGGCCTGCAGCCTCAGCTTTGGCGGTGTGGGCGGAACCTTTTCTCAGTCCGACCACTACTTCGCAGCCGCTTTCCTTCAGGTTCTGAGCGTGGGCGTGGCCCTGGCTTCCGAATCCGAGGATCGCGATGGTTTTTCCGTCAAGTAATCCCAAGTTGCAGTCTGAGTCATAATACTTTTTAATCATTTTCTTTTACTCTCCTTTTCCTTACCGAATTTCCCGGGCCTTTCGACGGATAACGGGTTGCGTCTTTCCGGCGCCGTCCGGCGCTCTGCCTCGGCACGGGTCGCGCCCGCCGGCAGTCTGCAGAAATTCGTCTGCGCAGAAGCGCAGATCACACTCAATAAGATATATAAAATTTTAATTTAAAGCTGTTTTGTTGTCCAGAGGAAACCTGGAAAGCGCGCCGTTTTTTTACGCCGCCGCTACAGATTCAGGTGATAATCCACCGCGCCTCTGGAAAGGGCGGTCACGCCCGTGCGGCAGACTTCCAGGATCTCGTACTCGCCGAGAATGGTGAGGAAGCCGTCGATCTTGTTCTGTTCGCCGGTGAGTTCCAGGACCATGCTGCCCACGGACAGGTCGATGACCTTGGCCTTGTAGACATTGGCGATCTCGGTGATGACGCCGCGGTTGCTGTCGTCGGCGGCAACTTTCACGAGAAGGAGCTCGCGCATAAGGCTTTTATCCGCATCCAGCGTGAAGATGTCTTTGACCTCGATGAGCTTGCTGGTCTGAGCGATCATCTGATCCAGCATGTACTCGTCGCCGGTCATGACGACGGTGATGCGGGACAGATCCGGTATATTTGTGATGGAAACTGTCAGCGAGTCGATATTGTACCCCCGCCGCCCTAAAAGGCTGGTAACGCGGGTCAATACGCCGGGGTGGTTATCCACCAGAATGCTGATGATCGTTTTCCGGGGTGTTGACATGGGAACATACCTCTCTTTCTAATCCATGATCGTGTCTTCGATGGTGCCGCCGGCGGGGATCATGGGAAGTACCCGTTCCTCCCGTGCGATGGTACAGTCGATCCAAACTGGTCCGTTTTCTTTCAGCGCCTTGCCGAGAGCGTCTTTGAACTCCGCCGGAGTGGCGGCGCGGAAGCCTTTGGCGCCAAACGCCTCAGCCAGTTTTGCGAAATCCGTCTTTCTCCCGGGAACCGTAGAGGAATAGCGCTTTTCGTAGAAGGCTGTCTGCCACTGGTATACCATGCCCAGAACGCTGTTGTTCATGATGATGGTGATGATAGGCAGGTTGTAGGAGACCGCCGTGGCGGCTTCGTTCAGGTTCATATGGAAGGAACCGTCCCCCGTAATGTGCACCACGCGCTTGCCCTCGCACAGACCGAATCTGGCTCCGATGGACGCGCCGTAGCCGAAGCCCATGGTGCCCAGTCCGCCGCTGGTGATAAAGGAGCGGGGATGGCTGTGATGGAGGTACTGCGCCGCCCACATCTGATGCTGTCCCACGTCGGTGACAAACACCGTGTTTTCCGGCGTCATGCTGCAGAGCGTATCGAACAGCTGATGGGGCTTGATGACCTTTTCGCTGTCCTTCGGTCTATAGTCCGTATCCCGCCACTTCCCGATCTTTTTGATCCACTCTTCGTGGGAGGCTTCTTCTACCAGAGGAAGCAGATCGGAGAGCACGGCCTTTACGTCGCCGCCGATGCTGCAGTCCACAAGAACGTTCTTGTTGATCTCGCTGGCGTCGATGTCGATCTGAATAATGTTGGATTTCGGGGCGAAACGCTTGGGATTCAGCGCCACGCGGTCGCTGAACCGGGCGCCCACGGCAATGACCAGATCCGCGTTGCCCACGGATTTGTTGGCGCTCTTGGAGCCGTGCATGCCCAGCATGCCGATATTCAGCGGATCGTCGTACCGGACGATACCGGCGGCCATCATCGTGTGAGTGGCGGGAATACCCGCTTTGTGCATGAGCCTGCAGAGCTCCTCCGAGGCCTCGCTGGAGGATACGCCGCCGCCGTAGTAAATGACGGGCTGCTGAGCGCTGTTGATCAACTGCGCCGCTTTCTGCAGAGCCGCTTCATTTTTTTCATAGGGCACTCTGTCCAGCGGAAGAGGTTCGCGGGACGTAAATTCGCATTTGGCCGCTGTGATGTCCTTCGGAATGTCCACCAGAACAGGACCCTTCCGTCCGGAGTTGGCGATCTGGAAGGCTTTGCGCAGAATATCCGCCAGATCGGTTACGTCTCTGACGAGGAAGTTGTGCTTTGTGACCGGCATGGTAATACCGGTTATGTAAATTTCCTGAAAAGAATCTTTTCCTAAAAGATTAGTGCTGACGTTGCCCGTGATGGCCACCATGGGAATACTGTCCATGTAAGCCGTGGCAATGCCGGTGACCAGATTAGTCGCGCCCGGACCGCTGGTGGCCAGGACCACGCCGGTCTTTCCCGTGGCCCTGGCATAGCCGTCGGCCGCGTGGGAAGCTCCCTGCTCATGAGCGGTCAGAACGTGTCTGATCCGATCCTTGTAGTCGTAGAGCGTATCATAGATGTTCAGGACCGCGCCTCCCGGGTAGCCGAAGATCGTATCCACACCCTGCTCCAGCAGCACTTCGGCCAAGATTTGAGAACCTGTTAAATTCATTTTCACACCACCTTAATGTTTCAACTTGTTTGATCGGTCTCCCTGCCGGAGATGACCGGCATCTGGAGAGTATCGGCCGCGGCCGGGTTATAGATCCGACCGCGGCATTCAAAAGCACGAAGCGCACGGGATCGCCATTCGCTCCGGCAGAAAAACCGTTATTTTTCCTGCTTTATAGGAGACACTCCTGTTAAATTTTAAACGATTCTCTGTTTTTGCCTCTGATATTCGTCTCTTTGTTTGAATCTCATTGTATAACTTTAAGGTTGTTATGTCAAATAGTTTTTTTGATTTTTTTTTGTGCATTCACAACAAATTTGAATTTGTGCACAAAAACAAAACAAGCCGGATTTTTACACCGGCTTTTGTAGCAAACAGACAAGCATATTGACAGGTCATCTGACAGGTCATCTGCGTTTCATGGAGCGGAGGCGGTCCTTTGTGGCCGCGTCTACCCGGAAAGACTCGATGGTCTTTTGGATGGCTTTGTTGTATGTGAAATCATCCAGCTCATTGCAGCCGCCGAGCAGCTCCATCGTCTTCTCCGGAAATTTGATGAAGCAGACGGAAAGGGCCCAGGCCACAGCCATTTTTACATAGTATCCTTCGTGCCTGACGCTGTTCAGCAGCGTCAGGACCCTGTCGATGTACCCTTCATTAATATAGTGGGCGAGCAGCATTACCACCGCGAAGCGCAGAGGAAATTCCGTCCGGGTCGGATGGTCCTGCGGGTTCTGTTCAAGGCCCAGGGCCAGGTAGGGCTGCAGGAAATCCCAGAACTCAGCCATGTGCTTTTTCGCCGCTTTGAGAGACGTGCAGAAGGTGTCGCAGACAGCCCAGTTGTCGATCAGCGGCACGAATGCCGCCGTGCGGGAAAGCAGTTCATCAAAAGGCATTTTCGCGCAGCCGATGACCAGCCCCTGAAGTAAGATCTCCTCATAATAGATCGGCGGATCAAGGTTTTCGGCGTCGGAAGGGCCGGGGTGGGTGCTGGCCGCATAGCCGGAGCACTCAGCGCCGGGGCCGGTGGCATGGCCGGAGCAGCCAGCGTCGGAGCCGGTGGCATCGCCGGAGCAGTTTGCGGCGGGGCCGGTGGCGTCGCCGGAGCAGTCAGCGCCGGGGCCGGTGGCATGGCC
>Ga0129308_1001240_pt1 | contig 28354 bp, 26 predicted proteins | sample L827metagenome_FD_94440 | JGI IMG/M metagenome (GOLD analysis project Ga0129308, IMG submission 94440) | Ring-tailed lemur group fecal microbial communities from Wisconsin, USA - L827 metagenome | ecosystem: Host-associated > Mammals > Digestive system > Large intestine > Fecal | place: USA...
CGGCCCCTCCTCCGCGGACAGGTAGCCCAGGTACTCGATGTTGCCCTCCGGGCCTTTAATAGGTGAAAAGGTAATATCCTTTACAGTAAATCCAGCGTGGGCGGCGTGCTCCAGGAAGTGCTCTAGCACCTCCAGATGGACGGCGGGGTCCCGGACCACACCGTTCTTCCCCACCTTGTCCTTCCCCGCCTCAAACTGGGGCTTGACCAGGCAGACGCCTTGGCCGCTCTCCTTCATCAGAGGGCGCAGGGCGGGCAGAATCAGGTTCAGGGAGATGAAGGACACGTCCACGGAGAAGAAGTCCAGAGGCTGAGGGATCTGCTCCGCCGTTAAGTACCGGGCGTTGGTCCGCTCCATGCACACTACCTGGGGGTGGATGCGCAGGCGGTAGTCCAGTTGGTTGTAGCCCACGTCCACGGCGTACACCTTTTCCGCCCCGTTCTGGAGCATACAGTCAGTGAAGCCGCCGGTGGAGGCCCCGATGTCGGCACAAATGGTCCCCTGGAGCCGGATGGGCCAGCACTGCATGGCCTTCTCCAGCTTCAATCCGCCCCGGCTGACATAGCGCAAAGTCTTGCCCCGGACTTCGATTTTATCTTCCTCTTTTACCGGCGCACCGGCCTTGTCCACCTTCTGGTCGTTGACATAGACCTGTCCGGCCATGATGATGGCCTGGGCCTTCTGACGGCTCTCCGCCAGCCCCTGTTCTGTCATTGCCACGTCCAACCGCTTTTTAGCCACGGCCCAGCACCTCCATCGCTTTACAGGCGATCCCCGCCCCATTCAAATTCAATTCTTCCTTCAAATACTGTAACGCACCGTGGGTCACAAAGCGGTCCCCACAGTTGACCAGACACACCTTGGCGCTTACGCCATGCTCGGCCAGGGCGGCAGACAGCCGCTCTCCCACGCAGCCGCTGGCCGCGCAGTCCTCCGCGGCCAGCAGAGCCCCGGTCTTTTTCACTGATTTCAGGACCAGTTCTGGGTCCAGCGGTGTAATGGTATTCAGCTTTACAACTTCCGCCTCTATATTCCGGGCGGCCAGCTCCTCCGCCGCCGTCAGCAGATCGTTGATTGCCATGCCGTAGCCCGCCAAAGTGATGTCCCGGCCGTGACGCAGGACCACGGCGGGATCGTCGCCCGCGTCGCCGGTATAGGCGCCCTGCCCCCCGCGGGGGTAGCGCACCGCCACCGGGCCGTCCATCTGGAGCACCGCACGCTCCAGCATGTGCTCCAGCTCCGCGAAGCTGGAGGGCGCCAGCACCGTCATGCCGGGCACACTGTTCAGGTAACTTACATCAAAGACGCCGTGGTGGGTTTCGCCGTCCTCCCCCACCAGACCGGCCCGGTCCACCCCAAACACCACATGGAGGTGGTCCAGCGCCACGTCGTGGATCAGCATGTCATAGGCGCGCTGGAGGAAGGTGGAATAGACGGCAAAAACGGGGACCGCCCCCTGCTTGGCCATGCCGGCGGCCATAGAGACGGCACAGCCCTCGGCGATGCCTACGTCAAAGAACCGATCGGGACATTCCTTTTGGAAGTGCTCTAGCCCCGTGCCGCTCATCATGGCGGCGGTAATGGCGCACACCCGTTTGTCCTCCCCGCCCAGCCGGGCCAGGGTCTTGCCGAAAACAGCGGAGAAGTTCTCTCCCGAGGGCTTTTTCGGCTGTCCGGTCACAGGATCAAAGGGCCCTACGCCGTGGAAAGCGTCGGGATTTTCCATGGCAGGTGGGAAGCCAAGTCCCTTTACCGTCTTTACGTGGAGCAGGACCGGCTCATTCAGGTCCTTGGCGTACCGCAGGATCTGGGTCAGCTGGGACAGGTTGTGCCCGTCCACGGGGCCCAGGTAGTGGAAGCCCATATTCTCGAACATGCTGCACGGCAGCAGACTGTGCTTCAGCGCCTCTTTCAGCCGATGGGTCACCCGGTAGGCCTTGCGCCCCAGCCAAGTGGCGTTCATGATGCGGCGGTAGTATTTCTTAAAGGTCAGGTACTGGGGCTTGAGCCGCTGCCTGGCCAGGTGGTCGGCCACCGCGCCCACATTGGGGGTGATGGACATGCCGTTGTCGTTGAGGATGACCAGCAGCTGCTGACCGCACTGGCCGGCGTTGGACAGCCCCTCGTAGGCCAGTCCGCCGGTGAGGGCGCCGTCTCCAATGAGGGCCAACACCTTATAGTCCTCCCCCAGGGCGCTCCGGGCCCGGGCCATGCCCAGAGCCACCGCCACCGAGTTGGAGGCATGGCCGGCGATAAAGGCGTCATGGACGCTCTCGCTTGGCTTGGGGAAGCCGGCGATCCCCCCGTATTGCCGCAGGGTGGACATGGCCTCCTTCCGGCCGGTGAGGATCTTATGGACGTAGCACTGGTGGCCCACGTCGAAGATCAGTCGGTCCCGGCTGGTGTCGAAGACCCGGTGGATGGCCACCGTCAGCTCCACCGCCCCCAGATTCGAGGCCAGGTGACCGCCGGTCTTGGACACGTCCTCCACCAGCTCCCGGCGCAGCTCGGCGCACAGGTCGATCCCCTCCCAGTCCGTCAGCCCGGCCAGCAGGGGGTTATGCTCCTGATTTTTTTCCTGCATATCCAATCCCATGCGACTCCTTTTTGTATCGAAGGTAAAAAGGTCGAATTTGCTTATTTGTTCCGCTGGGCCATCTGACCAGCCAGCCAGGTATGGAACTGGGCGTTCTCAAAGCCAGCCAGAGCGTCCACCGCCTCCTGGGTCAGCTGGTCCACCAGGGCGGCGCAGCCGTCCAGACCCAGAGCGGTGACAAAGGTGCTCTTTTCGTTGGCCCGGTCGGAGCCCACCGGCTTGCCCAGCTCCTGGTCGGAGCTGGTCACGTCCAGCATATCGTCCCGGACCTGGAAAGCCCGGCCCAGAGCCTGGGCGTAGCGGCGGATTTTTGCCAGCTCCTCGGCGCCGCCCCCGGCGGCGATGCAGCCCAGCTGGGCTGCGGCGGAGATCAGAGCTCCGGTTTTCAGGCTCTGGAGCTGTTCCAGCTCCTCCCGAGTCATGGCCCGGCCCTCGCCGGCCATGTCCAAAGCCTGACCGCCCACCATACCGTCGGGCCCGGCGCAGGCGGACAGGCAGGCCACCGCCGCCACGATCCGATCGGCGGGCAGCTTGGCCCCGGCCAGCTGGCCAAAGGCCGCGGTGAGCAGACCGTCCCCGGCCAGGATGGCGGTGGCCTCGCCGTAGACCACGTGGTTGGTGGGGCGGCCCCGGCGCAGATCGTCGTTGTCCATGGCGGGCAGATCGTCGTGGATGAGGGAGTAGGTGTGGATCATCTCCACCCCGCAGGCAAAGGGCAGGGCCGCCTGAACGTCGCCCCCGCACATGCGGCAGGTCTCCAGGGTCAGCACGGGCCGCAGCCGCTTGCCCCCGGCCAGCAGGGAGTACTCCATGGCCTCCTGGAGGTCGGCGTAACGCTCGCTGTCATGACAAATTCTGGCCATATAGCCCTCGATCATGGCCACATCCTGAATCAACTGCGCGGAAAAATCCTGTTCCATCTCAATTCTCCCCCTGGAAAGGCTGCTCAATGGGCTGGCCGTCCTCACCGGCGGTCAGGAGCGTCACCTTCTGCTCCGCGTCGTCCAGCTGCTTGGTACACTCCCGCAGCAGCTTGGCCCCCTCCTCAAACAGGGTCATGGCCTGCTCCAGCGGGGCGTCCCCCCGCTCCAACAGACCCACGATCTCCTCCAGCCGGGCCATGGAGCCCTCGAAATCCAGCTTCTTTCTTGCGGCCATAAGGGCACTTCCTTTCGTTGTAGATACTTTTCTTAAAAAGAAAAGTATCAAAAGAATTTTGGCGCAAAACTGCGCTTTGCTTCTAACATGAACAGAAAGCCATCTAATCCCCGAGAGGCGAAACGTCAGTTTCGCACAAAGTTCTTTCGCTTCCTTTCTTTCAAGAAAGGAATGCCCATCCGGCGAGGATCTGCAACTAGTCCACCCGGCAATCCAGGCTCCCGTCGGACAGCCGCAGGGTGAACTTGTCGCCGGGTTCGGCCTGCTCCACTGAGGACAGCACCTGGCCGTCCTCCTTCCGGGCGATGGCATAGCCCCGACCCAGGACCTTCAGGGGACTCATGGCGTCCAGGGCGGCGGCCAGCCGGGCAGCGTGCTCCCGCTGTCCTGCCACACTCTTCTCCAAACCGTGGGTCAGGCGGCGGCTCTGGTAGTCCAGCAGCAGCCGCTTATTCTGAAAATAGGAGGCCGGTTGGGTGATGGCCCGGCTTCTGGCCAGGCGGTCCAGGCTCTGGCGGTACCGGTCCAGACGGTGGGCCATACTTCCCTCCAACCGATCCTTATCGCTCAACAGAGCCCCGTAGACTTCGTTCTGGTCGGGGACGGCCAGCTCAGCGGCGTTGGAGGGGGTGGCCGCCCGGAGGTCGGCCACAAAGTCGGAAATGGTCACGTCGGGCTCGTGGCCCACGGCGGAGATGACGGGGATGTCCGAGTTAAAAATGGCCCGGGCCACCGCCTCCTCGTTGAAGGCCCACAGGTCCTCCATGGACCCGCCGCCCCGGCCGGTGATGATGAGGTCAGCGACTCCCTTCCAGTTTGCCCAGCGGATGGCGGCGGCGATCTCCTCCGCCGCCCCCTCCCCCTGGACCCGGACGGGCAGAACATGGACACGACTCATGGGCCACCGGGCCCCTAAAATACGGAGGATATCCCGCACCGCCGCGCCGGCGGGGGAGGTGACCAGGGCGATGACCTTGGGAAAGGCGGGGATGGGCTTCTTGACGTTCTGGTCGAAGAGGCCCTCCCGCAGAAGTTTTTCTTTCAGCTGTTCAAATGCCACATGGAGGTCCCCCGCCCCCTCGGGGGTCAGACGGACGCAGTACAGCTGGTACTGGCCGTCCCGGGGGAAGACTGTGACCCGGCCCGCGGCAATGACCTGCATGCCGTTCTGGGGTCGGAACCGCAGAGATGCGGCGTCCCCCCGGAACATAACGCACCGCAGAGCCCCCTCCCCGTCCTTCAGGGTGAAGTAGTGGTGGCCGGAGGGGTACATCTTATAGTTGGAGATCTCGCCCCGGACCAGCAGGCTGGACAGCACTCGGTCCCGGTCCATAAAGCCCTTGATGTACTGGCCCACCTGGGTGGGGGTGAAGACGGTCTGCTCCCCTCTCATCGAGCGCTCTCCCGCTCCAGAGCACGCCAGGTCAGGATGGCGGTACCCATGGCATTGTCCGTGGAGAACTGGGGCTGGGCGAAGAGGGCGTGGCACTGCCGCTGGAGGGCCTCCCGCAGCTGGGAGTTGGACGCCACGCCGCCGGAGCACAGCACCGGCAGGCCGGGCCAGCGCGCCTGGGCCTCCTGGGTGGCCCTGAGAACCACACTGATGACGGTGTCCAGCGTAAACTTGGCCACGTTGGCGGGCTTCTCCCCCGCCGCGATCATCTGCTTGACCTTGTTTTCCATACCCGACAGGGAGAAGGTCAGGCCGTCCAGTTTGACCTTATAGCCCTTTCCTCCGTCGGCCTCTTTGTACAAGGCATCCACCGCCTTGCCCGCCGGAAACGGAAGGCCCAGCAGGACGCCGGTGCGGTCGATGAGCTGACCGGCGGAGATATCGCTGGTGCCGCCCACGATCTCGGCCTTGACGCTGACACCGTCGGGCTCCACCTTCAAAAGCTCGGTGGTGCCGCCGGACAGGTGCCAGGCCAGGAAGGGCGAATCCAGCAGGTCCAGCCGCCCGGCGGACCAGGCGGCCGCCGCCAGATGGCCCTGCTGGTGGGAATGGGCAAAAAAGGGCACCCCCAGGGTGGAGGCCAGGCTCTGTCCCTGGGAGCTGCCGGCTAAAAAGCAGGGCATGTAGGAACCCTCAACCGCCCTCGGGCGGGTACTGGCCCCTACCGCTTCGATATTTTCTAAAAGGTCCGCCTCGGTCAGGCGGTCGAAGAGCTCGGGCAGGCGCTTGACGTGCTGGAACAGAGCGTCGCTCTGCCGCAGGCCCAGTTCGCCGGGGCGCACCTCCAGAAGACGGCCCTCGTTGCGGCCGCTCTGCCCATCAAAGACGGCAACCGAGGTGGTGTAATTGCTGGTATCCAGCCCCAGAACAGCCATTACGGTTCCTCTTCGCCGGCCTGTTCAGGCTCCTGAGCGGGCTTCTCCACTTTCTCAGGCTTGGGGGGCGTGTCGGCAAACTCCGCCCGGGCAAAGGAGCCCAGAATGCCGTTGATGAAGGACACCACTTCCTGGGGCTCGTAGTTTTTGGCGATCTCCACCGCCTCGTTGATGGCAGCGGCGTTGGGGATGTCGGGCATATACAGCACCTCGTACATGGCGGTACGCATGATGGCCGCCGCCATGCGGGGGATGCGGGCGAAGGCCCAGCCCGTGGCATACCGGCTGATGTAGTCGTCCAGCTCGGGGCCATGGGCGAATACACCCTTCACCAGGTCCCGGATATACTGCTCCTGCTTCTCGTTGGGGTACTGGGCATACAGAGGCATCTCCTCCGCCAGTTCCTTGAACCGCTCCTGGGTCAGCTGGCTGTCCAGCAGCTCCTCGGCCTTCAGATTGCTGAAGCCCAGAGAAAAAATCATTTGCACCGCGATTTCACGGGCGTTGCTTCTTGTCATCTTTCGTATCCTCCCACACGGCCGATACTCCGGCCATCATAAGGTATCATACATTATACTAATAATTATACAAAAAAGGAACCCCTAAAATTTTTCCCGGACAAAAATTTTTGTGCTATCCGCTATCCTTCCGCACAGAGGCAGCAAAAAAGGCAGCGGTCTTTTCAGACCGCTGCCTTTTCGTTTGCTTCATCAGCGATAGAACTTGTGACCGCCGATCACGGCGACGCACTCCTTGTTCCGGGAAACCCAGGTGCCGCTGGCGGAGTTGAAAAAGAGGGCGCCCTCGGTCTCCTCCACCACGCCGCCGTCCAGCACCAGCTTGGCAGCAATGATACTGGAGGCATTGGGGGTACGGTTGGCCAGCTTACCGCCCTGGTAGGTGGTGAACTGGTTTTTCTGGGCCAACACGCCCTTGACGGTGTTGGGGTACTTGGGGCTGGCCACCCGGTTCATAACCACATTGCCCACGGCCATCTGGCCCTCCAGGGGCTGGTTGCCGCTCTCGGCCGTGATGACCCGGGACAGCCAGAACAGCTGATCCTGGTTATAGTAGGAATCGCCGGACTGAATCGCACCGCTGCCCCGGGTCACATTGACCACGCCGCTGGCGGCGTCCCAGCTCATTTTGGCGTCAAAGGCCTCGACCACCGACCACAGGGGGACGATGACCCGACCGTCGGCCTGCTGGACCTTTTCGGGCAGGTACAGATAGCGGCCATTGGCCACCAGGTACAGCTGGCCCACCTTGGCGGTCAGGTTCAGCTTTGCGGTGGTCACCGTGGCGGTAGCGCCGTCCCAGGAGACCTTGGCCGTCTCGTCCAGCGCCTGCGCCATGGTGGACAGGGCCACATAGCTGACGCCCTTCTGGTTGGAGAGGGCCACCTCGGCCGGGGCGTAGGCCCCGTCGATGAGCAGACCGCTCTCGGTGAGTTCCGCCAGCGCTAAGGGGCTGGCGCCGGCAGCGGCGGGAACCGCCTGGCTGCTCGCCTTATCTGTGGACTGAAGCTCAGTCTCAAGCGCGGAACGGACCGCGCTCTCCTCCTCTGCCAAGATGGCCGTGGTCTGCTCCGGAGCAGTACCCGCGCCCATCAGGAGGAGTAAGGCAAAGGCGCACAGCAACATGGAAAACAGCTTGCGTGTCATTGTCTACACTCCCAATAGAAACAGATTTTGTCATAATTATGACAATCAAAAGCAACCGCTGTTACTTTTGTTACCATATTGTAACTAATTCACGTTCCTGATACAAGGGCAAATTTGCCCAGACTTACCAGCCCAATCTTGTGTAATTTGTCTGTATCGTTTAAGATTTTCCCCGTTTTTGCAGATTTCAGACCATTTTGACCCTGTTCTTCCAAAAAAATACCCCCCTCTTTTCCAGAGGGGGATATCGGATCAGATTGGTTGCAATTTCATCGAAAACGGACCGTTTACTTGGTCCGCAGCCGCTTGACCAGTTCCTCGCTGGGGGTGACCCAGGCCGTCTCGTAGGTGGTGTACACCACCATGCCCGGCCGGGCGCCGGCGGGCTTTTTGACGTATTTCACCGGGGTGTAGTCCACGGGCACCTTGGTGCCCTCCCGGCCCTGGGAAAACCAGGCGGCCAGACAGGCGGCCTCATTCAGGCTCTGAAGGTCGGGCTGCCCCCCCTCGGTCCACAGGATCACGTGGGAGCCGTGGATCTTCTGGGTGTGAAACCAGATGTCGCTCTTAAAGGCCTGCTTGCAGGTAAGCAGGTCGTTCTGGGTGTTGTTCTTGCCCACCGAGATGCGCAGGCCGGCGGTGGACCGAAACTCCATAGGTTTGGAATTCACCCGCTTGCCCTTGTCCTTCCCTTTATATTGGCGGCGGAGGTAGCCGGTGTCCATGAGCTCCTGGCGGATCTCCTGAAGATCCCGCCCGCCCTCGGCCAGGGTGATGTTCTCCAGCACGCTGTTCAGGTAGTCCAGCTCCCGCCGGGCCTTGTCCAGCTGGATGGACAGCATCTCCTCGGCCTTCTTGGCCTTGTTGTACTCCTTATAATACTTGGCGGCATTCTTCTGGGGAGACAACAGGGGGTCCAGGGGGATGTCCACCTCTCCCCCCTCGGGGTCGTAGAAGTTATAGGCCCGGAGCTTGGCCATCCCCCGCTCCATGGTGTGGAGGTTGGAGGTGATGATATCCCCGAACTGGCGCAGCCGCTCCCGGTCCAGGGTGGCCTCCAGCTCCTTCTCCTGGTTGCCGATCTTCCGGGCGGTCCGGTTCCGGGCGTTGGTCACAGACCGGATCAGGTCCTGGCCCTTCTGCCTGGCCCGCTCCATCTGCTCCCGCTGCTCGTAGAAGCGGTCCAGCATGGCGGAGAAGGTCTGGTACTCCTCCAAAACTCCCGCCTCTCCGTACTGGGTGACGGGCAGGAAGGTGAAGTCCTTGGGCTTGCCCTCCAGAGAGATCATGGTGGGGGTATAGCGCTTCTCCCGGACGTCGGCCAGCAACTCCTCCAGCCGGTCCAGCAGCAGCCCCCGACCCACGGGGCCCAGGTCGCCCAGGGTAATATTGGTGGCTCCGCCGGCGCGCTGGGCCAGCTCCCGGCAGATCAGGGGAGACAGGCCGCCGAAGGTGTCCAGCAGCCACTGGTCCGCCCGGCTCTCCCCGGGGGCGGCGGCAATGAGGGACTCCAGGCTGGCCCGGTCCTGGGCGGTGGGGTCCAGCTTGTCCTGGGCCAGAGGCAGGCGGTAGAACATGCCGGGCATCACCTGGCGCTTGGAGGACAGGTCCCCGTCCACCCGGCGCAGGCAGTCAATGATGCGGCCCTCCCCGTCCAGCAGGATCAGGTTGGCGTAGCGTCCCATGACCTCCAGCAGCAGGCGGCGCTCCACCCGGTCCCCCAGCTCGTCCATGGCCTCCAGCCGGAAGTCCACCACGCGCTCCAGGTGGGCCTGGGCAATATCCAGAATGCGGGCGCCCGTCAGGTGCTTGCGCAGCAGCATGCAGAACATGGGGGGCTTTTCCGGGTTTTCCAGAGCGATCTGGGTCAGCTGGGGCCGGGGGTGGCTGGGGTTGGTCGACAGCAACAGCTTCACATTGCCCCTGGGAGCCCGCAGGGCGAAGATCACCTCGTCCCGGCCGGGCTGGTAGATCTTGTCGATCTTGGCCCCCACCAGGGCCGTATTCAATTCGTGGACCAGGCCGGACAGACACAGCGCGTCCAAAGGCATGGGGATCACCTCTTCTATTACATAAGGTAGCGTTTCATTACTTTAGTTATGGATACTTTTTCTTAAAAAGAAAAAGTATCAAAAAGAATTAAGCGCAAAACTCTGTTTTGCTTCCAATTATTTTTTTCTTTCGAGAAGCGAAGCGATCGTTTCGTGTAAAATTCTTTTGCTTACTTTTCTTCTAAGAAAAGTAAGTCGGGCTCCATCATGGCGGCAAACAGCTCGTTAAGCCGGTCCGTCCGGCCCTGAAGGTAGAGCCAGCCGAAGAGGGCCTCCAGGCCGGTGGCGGTCTGGTACTGCGCCCGGCTGGCGGCCTTGGGCACCGAGTGGGGGGCGGTATTGCGGCCCCGGCGGAAGACGTCGGCCTCCTCCTCGGTGAGCATGGGAGAAATGCGCTCCATGGCGGCCGCCTGAGCGGGGGCGGCCACGTACCGCACGGTGGCCCTGTGGAGATTCTTGGGACGGGTCTTACCCTGGAGACTGAGCCAGGAGCGGACCATCACCTCGAACACGCTGTCCCCCAAGTGGGCCAGGCCAAGGCTGGACAGACTCAGCAGCTGGTCCCGCTCTATATTTAAATGAAAGTAATCGGTCATATGAAACCCTCCGGGTGAAATTTTGACAGTTGATGATACCATATTTTAAAAAGAAAGACAAGGATGGGACAGCCGGCGCCAATTTTCCCTTCTCAGCCTTCCGCCTCCGTCCCAAAATAGGCCACCAGCAGGTCCACACAGGCCCCGTAGGAGCGCATGCCAAGCTCCTGGTCGTTGTTTTTCAGGAACGTGTCATAGGCGTTGCCGGCGGCGTCCTCCACAGGAGATTTTAAGGCGGCCCAGTAGGCGTTGTTATCGTTCCAATCCATGGCCAGCTCCGGGGTAAACGTCCGCTGGACGATGTCCCGCCATGCCTGCTGGTCCACAGGGTACAGGGCATTGCACAGGTTGATAAGACCCATGAGGTATCCTGAATACTGGAACGCCGCGTCGCCGCTGGTGACGCAGGCGGCGATACCAACAAAATTGGCCTCCAGCTCCGAGGCCACCATCCGCTGGTGGGCCATCTCGTGGCCGATGGTGGCGGGCACCAGACAGGCCGGCTGGTCCACGTTCACGTTGGCCTCCCCGGTGAAGGGGAAGTACATCCCGGTGAAGCCCAGAATGCTCTGGAGCCGGGAACAGAAAATCGGCTTTGCCTCTACGGATTTCATGGACAGACAAGGAAATTCCCTTGTCAGGTTTTCATAGATGGGTACGCCCCGGTCAAAGCACTCCCCCAGGCTCTCGGCAAAGTGCCCCTCCCCGTCCCGGGCCACCTGACCAGACAGCCGGGCTGCGTTTTGGGCGAAGTACTCGGTGACGGCGGCCAGCTCCTCCACAGCGTAAGGGGCGGTGTCCAGGCCGGACCGCTGGGCGAAGGTGGAGGCATAGTAGGCGGCGTTCCACAGCCAGTCCACCCCCGCCCACAGCCACAGCCACGCGGCCCCCAGGGCCAGCACCCGCCGCAGCAGCGTTCTCCATTTTCTGCCCCGGACTGCCAGGATCACCGCCCGTACCAGCCATACCACACTGCCCGTCAGAAACAGGGCGATAAACACCTCCATCATGGAGATGGGAACGACGGACCAGAGGCGGCCAAAAAACCGCTCCGCCGGGGCCATGATCCCGAAGACCCAGCCGTCCATAAGGGCTCGCTTGCCCTTCAGCTGTTCAAACAGGCCCACGAAAATCAGGGGCAGAATCAGGGCCGCCGCCAGCTTTCCGTCAAATTTTTTCTTTGCTTTGGTTTCCATGCTCTCCTCCGGGCCGCTTTTTCAGTCTAACATCACCGGCCCCGTGGTCCACTCCCGACCCGGAGTGCGGATCTGCTCGAAGCACAGGTCGTACAGGTCGGTACAGCGGGCCTCCAGCTCAAACAGGCGGCGGCCCGGCTCATCCAGATCCCGGGCGTGGGCGGGCTTGGTCAGAATGGGCAGGGCGGCCCTGCCCTTCATCTCCTTTAAAACCTCCCGGCCCCGGCGGTTGAAGCCCAGCACCCGGAGATAGGGCGGGTGCTCGGGCCGGTCCGCCTCGGTCATGCCCAAATAGGCCCACAGCACCAACCGCCGCAGCCGGGCGTGGGTGTACCGCTTAGTCTTAGCCAGAGCAAAAAACTCCTCCATGGAGGCACACTGCCGCCCCGCACGCTCCAGCCGCTTGGGCAGGCCCTCGGCCTCGCCGGAGTCAGGCAGCTTGGCCCAGTCACCGGCGGTCATGGTGCGGACCCGGGCCAGCATGGCCCGCTCCACCTGGGTCAGCGCGGGCAGACCGACGGTATTCCCCTCCAGCAGCGCCCGGCCACCGGAGACCAGGTAGGGCTCCACATCGTCCCACTCCCCCTCCATCAGATCCATACGGATCTGGGTGGCGGAGACGAACCGGGGACGCGCGGGACGGGGAAAATCGAGGCCATCTCCCTCCCCGACGAAGGCGATGGCGTTGTGGCCGGCCCCCTCCCGGCGCACCGTGGTTGGGCGGATGCCGCTCTTCTTGGCGTTCAAGGCCCGAATATACTCCACGCCCAGGTTGTTGTTGGCCTTGGACAACAGCTCAGACAGCTCCTCCCCCAGCAGTCCCCGGACCGCCGCCTGGCGGGCGGCGGCGAAGGGCATCCCCTCGTCCACAAAGCGGCGCAGTCCCGCCTGGCAGGCGGGGCTGTCCAAGCAGGCGGCCAAGCGCTGGAGCTTGTCCACATCGCCGCACTCGCTGCCGAAAGACAGGACGTCCACCACCCCGGAGGCGGCCAGGATGTCCGTAGCCCCCCGGGCGAAGGACTCGGCGGAGGACATGGCCCAGGGGGTGGGCAGCTCCAGCACCAGGTCCGCCCCCCCCATGAGAGCCAGCCGGGCCCGGGTCCACTTGTCCGCAATGGCACAGTCGGCCTGCTGGACCCAGTTGCCGCTCATAACGGCGGCCACGGCGGCATCTTCTCCAAGCGTCTGTCTGGTCCGGGCAATCTGGTAGCCATGTCCGGTGTGAAAAGGGTTGTATTCCGCTACGATCCCGGCGATTTTCAAGTCGGGTACCTCCACAATAGAAATTTCTGGGCTTTAAATTGAATCAGATTTACTTTTTCTCAAAAAACGGTTGTCCTTCTTTTGGAAAAGCGTTAAAATAGAGTGTCAAAGGAAGGACGTGTTTCCATTGTAACCCGTTCCGACCCCTATCGCAACCCAAAGCGCATAAATTTTGATTTTAGAAGGAGATTGATTCCCATGAACATTCTGGTCATCAACGCCGGCAGCTCCTCCCTGAAGTATCAGCTGCTCAATCCCGAGACCCAGGAGGTCCTGGCCAAGGGTCTGTGCGAGCGCATCGGCATCGACGGCAAGTTCACCTATAAGCCCGCCGGCAAGGAGGCCATCAAGGAGGCCGACGTGGCTATGCCCACCCACTCCGAGGCCATCCAGGCTGTTCTGAACGCCCTGGTGGACGAGAAGAACGGCGTCATCGGCTCCATGAAGGAGATCGACGCCGTCGGTCACCGCGTGGTCCACGGCGGCGAGAAGTTCGCCAAGTCCGTCCTCATCACCGACGAGGTTATGGCCGCCATCGAGGAGTGCAACCCCCTGGCCCCCCTGCACAACCCCGCCAACATCATCGGCATCAAGGCCTGCCAGGATCTGATGCCCGGCACCCCCATGGTCGCCGTGTTCGACACCGCGTTCCACCAGACCATGCCCGCCGTGGCCTACACCTACGCCCTGCCCTACGAGTACTACACCGAGGACGCTGTCCGCCGCTACGGCTTCCACGGCACCTCCCACAAGTATGTCGCCGGCCGCGCCGCCGCTCTGCTGGGCAAGCCCATTGAAGAGCTGAAGCTGATCTCCTGCCACCTGGGCAACGGCTCCTCCGTCACCGCCATCGACGGCGGCAAGAGCGTGGACACCTCCATGGGCTTCACCCCCCTGGCTGGCCTGCCCATGGGCACCCGCTCCGGCGACATCGACGCCGGCATCATGGAGTACCTGATGAACAAGCACGGTATGGACATCAAGGAAATGCTGAACGTGCTGAACAAGAAGTCCGGCGTGCTGGGCATCTCCGGCGTGTCTTCCGACTTCCGTGACCTGGAGAACGCCGGCGCTCAGGGCAACGCCCAGGCCGCCCTGGCCGTTGAGGTCTTCGAGTACGGCGTCAAGAAGCTGATCGGTTCCTATGCCGCCGCCATGGGCGGTGTGGACGCCGTTATCTTCACCGCCGGCGTGGGCGAGAACGGCATCGGCAACCGCGCCAACATCGTCAAGGGTCTGGAGTTCATGGGCATCAAGATCGACGCCGAGAAGAACAAGACCCGCGGCGAGGAGATCGACATCTCCGCCGAGGGCGCCACTGTCCGCACCCTGATCATCCCCACCAACGAGGAGCTGATGATCGCCATGGACACCGCCGCCATCGTCAAGGCCTAATTTCCGTCCTTCCTGGAGCGGGCGCACTTTTGTGCGCCCGCTTTTTTATGCCTCCACCGCCCAGTGATTCTCCTCTCCTACTCCGACATTGACAATCTTACAGCCAGACTTTATAATGGTAGCAGTTTAACTGGCTAAATTCCGATCTGTGGGAGATTCTCTTATGAACCATGGAGGGCCAGGAGGAGCCGCCTGCCGGGCAGCTTGAGGGCTTCTCCCGCGGCTGCATCGGCCGCCGGGACGGCTGGGAATGGTCCGAATGACGACTCTCACCAATCACAACAACCGCGAGGAGGCCCATATGGACATCCATGTCAACGACATCTTAAAAATGAAAAAAGCCCACCCCTGCGGCAGTGCCGAGTGGCTCGTTTTACGGGTCGGGATGGACTTCAAGCTGCGCTGCCAGGGCTGCGGCCACGAGGTCATGCTGCCCCGGAGCAAGGCGGAAAAAAATATCCGGAAGGTATTCCGGGACGGCGCGGCAGTGGAGGTATAACCTGCCGCCCATGCCGATAAACTGAGAAGAGGGGAACGACTATGGAGAAAAAATTCTGGAGCGCCCGGATTCAAAACCTGGTGCCCTACACCCCCGGCGAGCAGCCCAAGGACCGGGTTTTTATCAAGCTGAACACCAACGAGAACCCCTATCCCCCCTCCCCCAAGGTGCTTCAGGCTATCCAAGGCGCCGCCGACAGCCGCCTGCGTCTGTATCCAGACCCGGAGGCCACGGAGCTGAAGAGGGCCATCGCCGCCTACCACGGAGTGAATCCCGACCAGGTGTTCTGCGGCAACGGCTCCGACGAGGTGCTGGGCCTGTGCTTCTACGCCTTTTTCACCCCGGGGAAAAGGGTGGTCTTCCCCGACATCACGTACAGCTTCTACCCCGTGTACGCCAAACTGTTTCATCTGGACTATGAGGAGATTCCCCTGAACGAGGACTTCACCCTGCCCGTTGACAAGTTTCTGGGCGGCAATGGCGGCGCGGTGATCTGCAACCCCAACGCCCCCACGGGCAGGACCCTGCCTCTGGCCGATATCCGCCGCATTCTGGAGGCCAACCCCGACGTGGTGGTCATGGTGGATGAGGCCTACGCCGACTTCGGCGCTCAGTCCGCCGTCTCTCTGCTGGCCGAGTACCCCAACCTGATCACTGTCCACACCATGTCCAAGTCCCGGTCCCTGGCCGGAATGCGGGTGGGCTACGCTTTGGGCAGCCCCGACCTCATCGCCGCCGTCAACTGTGTGAAGAACTCCTTCAACTCCTACCCCCTGGACCGGCTGGCCCTGGCCGCCGGCCAGGCCGCCATGGAGGACGTCCCCTACTTCGAGGAGACCCGGCATAACGTGATGGCCACCCGGGAGAAGACCACCGAGGCCCTGCGCAAAATGGGCTTTCTGGTCCATGACTCCAACTCCAATTTTATCTTTATCACCCACCCCGACAAATCCGGTAAGGACTTGCAGCAGGGCCTGCGGGACCGGGGCGTGCTGGTGCGGCGGTTCGACATGCCCCGCATCAAGGACTACCTGCGGGTATCCATCGGCACCGACCAGGACATGGAGGCCATGTGTGCCGCCTGCCAGGAAATTCTGAACGGATAACATTTTGAAAGGATAGTACCCATCTATGCGATACGACAGCGACCTGTTATACCGCCCCCCCGGCGAGTGGAAGAGCTATCTGCTCCAGTGCACCATCGGCTGCTCCAACAACCAGTGCACCTTCTGCGGGATGTACAAGGAGAAGAAATTCCGCATCCGCCCCGTGGAAGAGATTCTGGAGGACATTGACATGGCCCGGGCCTACTACGGCCCCGCGCTGGAGCGGGTCTTCCTGATGGACGGCGACGCCATCATCATGAAGACCGAGGACCTGATGAAGGTCCTGCACAAGCTGTACGACAGCTTTCCCAATCTCCAGAAGGTGACGCTCTACGCCGGACCCCGCAGCACCCTGAGCAAGACCCCGGAGGAACTGAAGGCCCTTCACGGCGCGGGTCTTTCCCGGGCCTATCTGGGTGTGGAGAGCGGCAGCGACACGGTGCTGAAGTTCATCCACAAGGGCGTCACCGCCGACCAGATGCTGCTGGCCGGCCAGCGGCTCGTCGAGGCGGGTATCGACCTGTGGGTCACGGTCATTCTGGGTCTCACCGGCGCTAACGGCGAGGGCGGCGACTGGGAGGAACATATCCTGTCCACCGCCAGGATGATCAACGCCATGAAGCCCAGGCACCTGTCGGCCATGACCTTCGCCCCCGCCAAGGGCACCCCCCTGGGGGAGGACGTGCTGGCCGGACGGTTTACGGTCTGCGACCCCGATCACGTGCTGGAGGAATGCCGCCTGCTCATTGAGCACCTGGACGTAGACCCCCTCCATTTCACCAGCAACCACGCCTCCAACTATCTGCCCCTGAAGGGCGGCCTGCCCGAGGACAGGGAGAAGTTCCTCTCCCTCATTGACCAGGCCCTGGAGGGCAAAATCCGCCTGCGCAAGACCCTGAATCGGGGAATTTAAATCATAAAACGGCCCCTGGCCCGGTTTGATCGCCAGGGCAGGGGCCGTTTGCTCTGTGGTCGTTCCGCCCTTCTTCAGAACGGGCGGATGTCCACGCATCCATAAGGGCAAAAACGGCTCTCCCCGGTCATGTCCAGAACTTTTCGGGGCCGGTCGAGCAGGTTCGACTCTTTCCCGGCCTATTTCCGGAGGATTGGCACATATCCGGTCGAATTGAAGCCATTTCTGCGATATTTTTCTCTTTTTCTTTTCATTCCGCAAGGATATAATGTGGTTATTGATTTTACGGGGGAGGATATATCATGGAAATTAGGATCACCACCCGAAGCTGTACCGACAGCCAGCGCCAGCAGCACCGCTTCCACTACTACCTCACCGTGGACCCGGTGGAGTCCGATCGTCTCTGCTGTGAAAATTACGGCGTCCGGGTCTGCGAGGAGGCTGGTGAGAGCTGCACCATCCCCGCCATCACCACCAGCGCCGCCCGCATTGATGAACTGATGACGCTGCTGGTGGAGCACCAGGTCGGTCCCGCTGGTCTGCCCGATGTGGTGGCTGATTGGCTCTGAACATTCCTGTACATCGCGGTCCCTTTGGGAGCGGAAAGCCGCTCTCCCGTGGACTTGCTCCAATCAAAAAGTGTGCCGGACAGGAAATTGTCCGGCACACTTTTTTCTGTTTTTATGGCTTATTTTTTATGATTGTCGATCTTCTGCATCAGCGCTACCAGCAGGGCGATGAGGCCAAGCACCACAAAGATACCCAGCATGCCCTGGCCCATCATCTCCAGAGCCTGTTCTATATTCGCATTCATATTCCAATCCTCCTATCAACCAAGGTTGGCAAAGTACTGAAGAACCACGCCGCCGGCCACCACAGAGGCGATCTGGCCAGAGACGTTGGCGCCGATGGCATGCATCAGCAGGTGGTTCTGGGGGTCGGCCTCCTGGCCCAGCTTTTCGATAACACGGGCGGACATGGGGAAGGCGGAGATACCCGCCGCGCCCACCATGGGGTTGATTTTCTTCTTGGGGGTGAAGAGGTTCAGAACCTTGACGAAGAGTACGCCCACCACAGAGTCCAGGATAAAGGCCACCAGGCCCAGGCCCATAATCATCAGGGTCTCCGGCCGGACGAACTGGTCGGCCTTCATGGAGAAGGAAATGGTGATGCCCAGCAGCAGCGTAATAAGATTGGCCAGCTCGTTCTGAGCGGTCTGGGACAGGGAGGACAGCACGCCGCACTCCCGGATCAGATTGCCGAACATGAGGAAGCCTACCAGCGCCACCGAGGAGGGAGCCACCAGGCCGGCGATAACGGAAACCACGATGGGGAACAGGATGCGCAGGCGGCGGGAAACGCCCTGGGCGGTGTAGGGCATCTTCATGGCCCGGTCCTTCTTGGTGGTTACCAGCTTAATGGCGAAGGGCTGAATGATGGGCACCAGGGCCATGTAGGAGTAGGCCGCCACGGCGATGGCGCCGATATAATTGGAACCAAGGGTCTGGGACACCAGCAGAGAGGTGGGGCCGTCGGCGGCGCCGATGATGCCGATGGAGGCGGCGTCCTTCAAATCAAAACCCAGAGCGGCGGCAATCAGGATCGTCAGGAAGATACCGGCCTGGGCGGCTGCGCCGCACAGGAACAGCTTGGGGTTGGCCAGCAGGGGGCCGAAGTCGATCATGGCGCCGATACCGATGAACAGCAGGATAGGGAAGGCTTCGCTGGCCTCGATCCCCGTTTCAAACAGCCACTGGATGATTCCGTGGGTCTCCCCCACCCCCTGGCTGAACTGATTGATGACGCCGGACAGGGGCAGGTTCACCAGGATCGCGCCGAAGCCCATGGGCATCAGCAAGGCGGGCTCGAAGCCCTTTTCAATAGCCAGCCAGATCAGCAGACCGCCCACCACATACATGACCAGCTGCTGAGGCGTGATGGACATAACGCCCTCCCACAAAAATTCCATACACACAACATCCTTTCCAACTTATCTTTGACAAATTCTTCTGTTTATAATCTCTGAGTTTGGGACAACGTATTCACGCCTCGCCTGCTCACGGCGCGGTTCTAAGCCGTACGGCTTCGCCCGCTGCCCACGACGGCTCGGTCGCTATATGCAAAAAGACCTGCGTTCCGTTGCGGAACGCAGGTCTGGTCATTTCAGGCAAAGCCAGAGCAGGACATTTGTCCTACCCATGATTGTTGGCTTGGCCGCGCGCCGAGGCGCGCCGACTACTCCCCTTCGTTGTATGAGGGATATTATCATATGAACTGCACTCTGTCAATAGCCGCTGAAAATCTTATCTGTTTCTGAACACAGATGTCAAAAATCTTTAAAACATCACGTTTCAGCAGACCTGCACTGCGGCTTCAATCGCCTCTTCCTCACTCTGCATGGCTTTGAGGGTCAGGTCCAGCAGCTTGTCCAGGTCCCAGCCCAACAGCTCCGCCCCGGCGGCGATAATATCCCGGGAGCAGCCCGCGGCAAACTTTTTGTCCTTGAACTTCTTTTTCAGGGATTTCAGCTCCATGTCGGCAGTGCTCTTGGAGGGGCGCATCAGGGCCGCGGCCCCGATGAGGCCGGTGAGCTCGTCGGTGGCATACAGCACCTTTTCCATCTCGTGTTCGGGCTTGATTTCCACCCGATGGCCCCAGCAATGGCTGGCGGTGGCCCGGATGATGGACTCCTCCACCCCCGCTTCCCGCATGAGCTCCTGACTCTTGATGCAGTGCTCGTCGGGCCACTTCTCATAGTCCAGATCGTGGAGCAGACCCACGATGGCCCAGAAGTCCGCCTCGTCTCCATAGCCCAGCTCCCGGGCAAACCAGCCCATCACATGCTCTACCGTAATTGCGTGGCGCAGGTGAAACGGCTCCTCATTGTACTTGGTCAGCAGGGCCCAGGCCTGCTCTCTGTCCATGGACATGGCGTATTCCTCCCGTAAAATCATAGCTGCCAGACAGCCTTGTGTTCTTCTGCTATTGTAACAAATTTCCTTTCCTGGTACAATGCCTTTTTCGGAACGTGCCGCAATAAAAATGAGAGACAGCCCTCTCCCGCCTTGCGGACGGAAGCGGAACCTGTCTCCCAATCGTTTCTTAGTAAGCCACCACAATGCCGCCCTCGTTGGCGTAGACGGTGGTGATGCCGCCGGCCTCCAGGATGAGGATGTCGGCAAACTTGCACTTGGCCTCCACCATGGCCTTGACCTGGAGGGCCCGCTCCTTGCAGGCACAGTGGCTGATGGCCAGAGTTCGTCCCTCGTGAGCGGGGTCTTTGGCCATCTTGTCCACCAGCTTGCCCAGAGCCTGCTTGATGGACAGGGCCTGGCCCAGTTTACAGATTTCGCCCTCGGGGGTGGCCCCCATGAACAGCTTGATCTTCAGAGCCCCGGTAACCACCGCCTGGAGCTTGGTCAGGCGGCCGTTTTTCCGCAGATTCTCCAGCGTCTCCAGCACAAACAGGGTCTGCATCTGATAGATAAACTGCTCCACCTCACGGACCACATGCTTGAAGGCCATGCCGGTGGAGGCCAGCTCCCGGATTTTCAGGGCGATGAGCACCTCGCCGGCGGCGGCGGAGCAGGAATTGAACACATGGACGTTGATGTGGGGCTCCTCCTCCTCCAACAGGATGCGGGCCTGCTCCGCGCTGTTGTGAGAGCCGCTGAGCAGGGCGGACAGAGTGACCACATAGATGTCGTCTACCCCGCAGCGGTAAGCATCCAGATAGGCCTGGGGCGCGGGACAGGCAGTGGAGGGGGCGTCCTCGCTCTGCTTCATGGACCACAGCAGGTCGGCCTGGTCAAAGGTCTCGTCATCCACAAAGGTGCTTCCGTTGGACCGGATGGTCAGAGGGGCCTTGGCGAAGCAGGGGTCCTTCAGCATCTGAGGGGACAGATCGCAGCAACTGTCCACGACAATTTTAAAACTCATGCGTTTCATCTCCAAACGTGGTTTTGAAAATCATATTATGCTAAATATTTTAACATACTTTGAACAAGGTTGCAACCCTTAATCCATGTTAAAAAACGAAGGCATTTACTCATTGTCCGGACAGAGGGCCGCCCAGTTCCTTCTCCAGTTCGGCCAGCAGCTTCTTATCCTCCTTGGAGCTGAGGTCCAGCTTCTCGTACAGATCGGGCCGCCGCTGATAGGTTCGGAGGATGGACTGCTTCCGCCGCCACTTCTCCACGTTGACATGGTGGCCGGACAGCAGAATGGGAGGCACCGCCCGGTCGTGCCACACCTCAGGCCGGGAGTACTGGGGGGCCTCCAGCATACCGTTCCAGTGGCTCTCGTTCTCATAGCAGGAGGGATCGGACAGCACGCCGGGCACCAGGCGGCACACCGCATCGGCCACCGCCATGGCAGGGATCTCGCCGCCGGTCATGACGAAGTCCCCGATGGAGATCTCCTCGTCCACACACTCGTCGATGAAGCGCTGGTCGATGCCCTCGTAGTGACCGCAGACCAGGATGAGCCGGTCATAGTCGGCCTTCAGCCGTCGGGCGTCGGCCTGGCAGAAGGTCTTACCCGCCGGAGACATGTAAATGGTGTGGACCCGCTCCCCCGCCTCGTCGCACAGGTGCTTCCAGCACTGATACAGGGGGTCGGCCTGCATCACCGCCCCCCGTCCGCCGCCATAGGGGTAGTTGTCCACCTGCTTCTGCTTATTTAACGTGTAGTCCCGGATCTGGTGGCAGTCGATGCGGATATAGCCCCGCTCCTGACCCCGACCCAAAACGGACTCACACAGCATATCCCCCACCACGTCGGGAAATAATGTCATAATGTCGATGTGATACATCCTTGGTACGCTCCCTTATCTTTTCCATAGTCTCTTGTCGTATTATACGGAATTTCCCTGGTTTTTTCAATGTGCTTTTCTCGGTTTCTTTTCTCATAACTTTTTTAGAAAATTTAGTTTGCTCCCCCTATCTTTCCTGGCGCAAAAGTGATATGATTTCTCTGATAAAACCATATATCCTGCGGAAAGCGAGGTTGTTTTATGTATTGTATTCGAAACGTGACTCAGGACCTGCTATGGATCGGCGCCAACGACCGCCAGCACCCCCTCTTCGAGGCCGTCCATCCCGTCCCCCGGGGCATGTCCTTTAACTCCTACCTGCTGCTGGACGAAAAGACCGTCCTCTTCGACACCGTGGACCGGTCGGTACAGACCCAGTTCTTTGAGAATCTGGAGCACGCTCTGGGCGGTCGGAAGCTGGACTACGTCTTCGTCCACCACATGGAGCCCGACCATGCCGCCACTCTGGGCGATCTGATGCTCCGCCACCCTGAGGCCAGGATCGTGTGCAACGGCAAGTCCATCAACATGATCCGCCAGTTCCACTGCACCGACCCCAAGGGGGCCATTCTGGTCAAGGAAGGGGATACCATTGACACCGGGCGGCACCACTTCACCTTTGTCAACGCCCCCATGGTCCACTGGCCCGAGGTCATGGTGAGCTACGATTCCACCGACAAGATCCTCTTCTCCGCCGACGCCTTCGGCACCTTTGGAGCCCTGAACGGCGTGCTCTTCGCCGACGAGGTGGACTTCGACCGGGACTGGCTGGACGAGGCCCGGCGGTACTACACCAACATCGTGGGCAAGTACGGTCCTCAGGTGTCCGCTCTGCTCCAGAAGGCCGCCAAGCTGGACATCCAGACCATCTGTCCCCTCCACGGCCCCGTGTGGCGAAAGGACCTGGGCTACATTCTGGACAAGTACGCCAAGTGGGCCGCCTACGAGCCGGAGAAGAAGGGCGTCCTCATCGCCTTCGCCTCGGTCTACGGGGGCACTGAGACGGCGGCCAACATTTTAGCCTGCCGCCTGGCGGAGTTGGGCGTTCCGGTGGAGATGTACGACGTGTCTGTGACCCACTGCTCCTATGTGCTGTCCGACGCCTTCCAATACAGCCACATCGTTTTCGCCTCCACCACCTACAACAACAACATCTTTGTCTCCATGGAGAATCTGCTCCACGACATCGCCCACCACAACCTTCAGAACCGGAAGGTGGCCCTCATCCAGAACGGCTCCTGGGCTCCCGCCAGCGGCAAGCTGATGGGCCAGATTTTGGACGAGATGAAGAACATGGAGCTCCTGGAGGCCCCCGTCACCCTGAAATCCGCCCTGGCCCCCGGTCAGGACGGGGAGCTGGAAGCGCTGGCAAAGGCCATCGCCGCCGATCTGAATGGGGAAACGCCGGTCATCCCTGAGGAGCCCAAGGCGGACAAGCCCCGGGGCTTTGTCTGCAAGATCTGCGGCTTCATCTATGAGAGCGACACCCTGCCCGACGACTTCGTCTGTCCCATCTGCCGCCGCCCCGCCAGCGACTTCGAGCCCCTGGTCTGAGTCTATGGAATATATCTGCGGCCTATGCGGGTTTCTCTACGACGAGAAAGTCAGCGGACCCATGCCCGACGATTACGCCTGTCCCATCTGCGGCGCGGGAAAGAAGCACTTTGAACCCGAGGAATAAAAAAATCGGACCGTTTTCATAAAACGGTCCGATTTTTTGCATACTTTTATGGAATCAGAGCTTCGGGCGTGACGTTGCGGGTGTGGCGGATCTCCTCCCACACGGTAGTCTTTTTCATAAAGCTGCCGATGGTGATGGGCAGCCAGGACAGCAGAAACAGCCAGTAGAAGGCGATGCCCTTCACAAGGCGGCGGTCCCATTTTCCCTCCACCGTCACCACCAGAACAGCGGCCAGTGTGGCACCCAAAATAGTGAAGGCCAGGTTCAGGAGGATCACCCCCAGAAAAACGACCGGGACCTGATACAGATGCTGACAGACACCGCATGCGGCCAGCGCAGATACCACCAGGTTGACCAGCGCGGCCAGCTGGTAGGCAGGAATGAGCAGGACCGCCCCCAAATCAAGCAGAGCCAGAGGGCGCTCGCCCCTGCCCAGGTTCTCCACGGTCCGGCCGAAATAATTTTCTGTCACCTGGAGGGTGCCGCTGGACCAGCGGCGGCGCTGACGCACCGACAGGGCGTAGTCCAGGGGCTGCTCGTCGTAAGTAACCGCCTTGGGGACCCAGCAGACCTTCTCTCCCGCCAGGACGCACTGGGCGGTAAGCTCCAGGTCCTCGCTGATGGTCTCGGTCCGCCATCCCCCCAGCTTCTCCAGGGTCCGGGCGGACACCATGAAGCCGGTACCATTGATCAGAGCGGACAGACCCAGGCCGGCCCTTCCTCCGTTGTGGAACCGATTCATCATCCAGTAGTAGATGGAGCAGCAGCCTGAAATGGCGGTGTCATAGGGATTTTTGCTGTCCCGATAGCCCTGGGCCGCCTCCGCTCCCGCCAGATATGCGTTGTTCATCTCAGCCAGAAAGCGGCGGTGGACCAGATTGTCCGCGTCAAAGACACAGTAGGCGTCGTACCGGCGGCCCCGCAGGCGGTTGTAGGCGAAGCGAAGGACCTCTCCCTTGCTCTTCACCGGGACGGTGCACTCCAGCACCCTGGCCCCAAACTGGGCGGCGGCCCGGGCGGTGTTGTCGGTACAGTTGTTGGGAATCACCCAGATGTCGTACAGCTCCGCGGGGTAGTCCTGGGTCAGCAGACTGTTGATGAGAGGCCCGATGACCAGCTCCTCGTTCCGGGCAGCGATGAGCACCGCAAAGCGGGTGCGTGCCGGATGCCAGCCATAGTCTGTGGGCTTTCTCCAGGACATAAACCCGGTCACCAGATAGTACCCACCCCATAGAGTGACCCCCAGCCCCAGCAGTCCGGACAGGATGGACAGTACCAATCGAAACAGCTCCATGAATGGTTCCCCCTCTTTTTTCTGTTGTACTCATCCTAGCAAAGCAATGTTAAGGACAAGGTAGGAACGGGATTAAGATTTTATGAAGAGTTCTTTAAATTCTCGTTCGACTCCCTTCGACTTACTTTTACAAATGTTTACATTTTATTAATTTGACAGTTTCATACAAATCGTTTATACTATATTTGTACATTTTGTCTCAGTACTGTCCGTAGTCAAGCCGATTTTCCCTCTTCGGGCTGCGCCCCTTCTGCGGACATCTTTTATCCGCCCCCTCTCCGGGCGGGTAATGGGGCTCCCGCTTCGGCTGCTTCTGCCGCACCGGAAGCCCCCGGATTCTTTCAGCCCAGGTCGTTTCGCTCCCACGCGGCGTCCCCAGAAAAAGGAGGTCAATTTGCTTCAATTTGAGCACGTGTCCCTGTCCTACGGCGGCCAGAAAATTCTCAACGATCTGAACTTCGAGATTCAGGAGGGTCAATTCGCCGTGTTCATCGGCCCTTCCGGATGCGGCAAGACCACCACCCTGAAAATGGTCAACCGGCTGATCCAGCCGGACAGCGGCCACATCTACTTAAGCGGCAAGGATATCGCCGCCGTGGACCGCTATGAACTGCGCCGCCACATCGGCTATGTCATCCAGCAGATCGGTCTGTTCCCCAACATGACGGTTGCTCAGAACATCTGCGTCGTGCCCAGACTGCTCAAGTACCCCAAAGAGAAGTACGAATCCCTGGTCCGGGAGCTGCTGGCCATGGTGGATATGCCCTATGAGAAGTACGCCCACAAATACCCCTCGGAGCTGTCCGGCGGTCAGCAGCAGCGCATCGGCATTCTCCGGGCTCTGGCGGCCTCACCTCCGGTGGTGCTGATGGATGAGCCCTTCTCCGCCCTGGACCCCATGACCCGGCGCTCCCTCCAGCTGGAGATGAAAAATCTCCAGCAGAAGCTGAACAAGACCATTATCTTCGTCACCCACGATATGGAGGAGGCTCTGGATCTGGCCGACGTCATCATTTTCATGAACAAAGGCAACATCGTCCAGATGGCGGCCCCCGAGGAGATGCTGGCCAATCCGGCCACCGAACAGGTCCGGGAGTTTTTGGGCAAGCACCAGTCCGGCCCCGCCCCCGCCGACCTGACCGCCGCCGACTTCATGCGCACCGGCATCGTCACCGTCAACCAGAACCGGGGCATCCACGAGTGTGTCAGCCGGATGCAGCACCACAACGTGGACACTCTGCTGGTGGTAGACGAGAATAAGTGCTATCAGGGCACCGTATCCATCGCGGATATCCGCCTCACCGGCCACGTGGTCAAGTCCATCGGTCCTCTGGTCCGGGACAACACCCCCACTGTGATGGCGGGCGACAACGCCAAGGACTGCTTCGATCTGCTGATCTCCAGCGGTTCCCCCTATCTGGTGGTCCTCTATGAGGATCGGACGGTGGCCGGCATCATCACCAAGACCAGTATGGCCTCCGCCATGGCCGAGCAGCTGTGGGGGTGATCGTATGACCATCGACTTCTCCGTCCTCTTCCAAAAAGTGCTGGAGCACCTGGGCTTCACCCTGGTGTCCGTCTCCATCGGCTTTGTGCTGGGGGTGACATTGGGTATCCTGCTGACCCGGGCGCCCAAGCTGTCCAAATATATCCTGCCGGTGCTGTCGGTGCTGAACACCATCCCCGGCGTGGTCTTTGTGGGCCTGCTGTTCCTCTCTCTGGGGATGCGGCCCGCCACCGTCCTCATCGCCCTGTCCATCTACGCTATGTTCCCGATCCTGAAAAATACCTTCACCGGCCTGACCTCGGTGGACGCCCAGTATCTGGAGGCGGCCCGGGGCTGCGGCATGGACCACTTCCAGCGGCTCATGATGGTGGAGCTGCCCCTGGCCATGCCCACCATCATCGGCGGGCTGCGGATGTCCACCGTCTACACCGTCAGCTGGGCAGTGCTGGCCGCCATGATCGGCCAGGGCGGCCTGGGCGACTTCATTTATCAGGGGGTCAGCTCCAACAACAACGCCTTGATTCTCCAGGGGGCCATCCCCGCCGCCCTGCTGGCCCTGGTTCTAGGCGCTCTGGTGGACGCGCTCCAGCGCCATGTGGTCCCAAAGGGTCTGCGGAAAGGCAGGGATGAGGCATGACGGCGACCATGATTTTTGACCATCTGCTGGTGGTCCTGTCCGCCCTGGTGCTGGCCATCGGGGTGGGCGTCCCCCTGGGCCTGCTTTCCTACCTGCGCCCCCGGGCCGGAAAAGTCATTCTCTACGTGGTAGACTTGATCCAGACCACCCCCGCCCTGGCCCTGCTGGGCATCATCATGGTGTTTATGGGAGCGGGTAAGCCCACGGTCATGGTTGGCCTGGCCCTGTATTCCCTGCTGCCCATCGTCCGGAACACCTGCCTGGGTCTGACCCAAGTACCTCCCCACTTGAAGGAGGCGGGCACCGGCATGGGGATGACCCCAACCTACCGCCTGCTCCATGTGGAGCTGCCCCTGGCCATGCCCATGCTGTTCACCGGCCTGCGTATCGCTGTGGTCAACGCCATCGGCACCGCCGTCTTTGCCGCCTCGGTGGGCGGCGGCGGCATCGGCAACATCATCAACAGCGGCATCCGCCAGCGGAACATGAGCCTGATTCTGTCCGGCACCCTGGTCCTCATGGCTATGGCTCTGGTCTTCGACTTGGTCATGGCCTACGCCGAGCGGCGGCTCAGCGACCCCAAACGGAAACGCCTGCCAAGCTGGGTCAAGACCGTCGGCGGAGTGGCTCTGACCGCCGTATCCATCGGCGCGGTGGCCGCCGTCCTCATCCCCCCCAGCACCGCGGGCCAGCTAGTCCTGTACGACGGGGACTACTCCGAGGTCAAGCTGATGCACAGCATGGTCAAGCAGCTGGTAGAGGACAAGACCGACTTGACCGTCACCATCCGGGACCAGATGACCCAGAAGAACAACTTCTCCGAGCTGGAGGGGGCCGACCCCAGCTGCGACTTGATGTTCAGCTACGACGGCACTGTCCTGACCACCTTCATGAAGATGGACGTCACCGACGTGCCCGAGGGCGAGAGTCTCTATGACTTTGTCAACGAAACCGTCAGCCGGAACCACGGGGTCCATATGCTGGGCAAGGTTGGGCTGGACAACACCTACGCTCTGGCTGTCACCCAGGACATTGTGGACCGGTATCACCCGGTCTCCATCCGCGACCTGGTCCCCCTTGCTCCTCAGCTGTCCCTGGGCGCGGAGCAGGAGTTCTTCACCGCCGAGGGCAGCATGAAGTACCAGCCCTTCGTGGATGCCTACGGCCTGAACTTTAAAAAGGCCATCCCCGTGGACATGTCCCTGAAATACAGCGCCGTGGAGGAGGGGGCCTTCGAGGCCGTCATCGTCTACACCACCGACGGCTTGAACAGGCGGGCCAATCTGACGGTGCTGGAGGACGACCTGGGCTTCTTCCCCGAGTACAACGGGGCCTTTCTGGTCCGGAACGATCTGTTCGAGCGGTTCTACGAGGCCGCTCCAAACCTGGAGGAGGTGCTGGAGCTGCTCACCGGCAAGGTGGACAACGAAGCTATGCTGGACCTGACCTATGCCGTGGACGTGGAGCGCCAGGACGTGGACCAGGTGGCCCACGACTTCCTGGTGGAACAGGGCCTGCTGGGTTAAAATACGATAAAACGCCCCCTAATGTAGGAAAATGAAAGTACTACGTTAGGGGGTATTATTATGGCAAGAAAGTATCAGCACACACAGGGATTGCTGCCTAAAATCAAAGAAATGCTTGACGGAGGAATGAC
>Ga0129308_1001241_pt1 | contig 28345 bp, 24 predicted proteins | sample L827metagenome_FD_94440 | JGI IMG/M metagenome (GOLD analysis project Ga0129308, IMG submission 94440) | Ring-tailed lemur group fecal microbial communities from Wisconsin, USA - L827 metagenome | ecosystem: Host-associated > Mammals > Digestive system > Large intestine > Fecal | place: USA...
AAAGCGATGAATTTAGTGTGATGCTAATTCAATGGCTTTCATAAAAGATAAAGTAATAAGTGTACAGTCACTCAAGGGGTTAGAATAAACCGAAGCAAAAGGTTCGATTCCTGGTGGCACCACCTCAAAAATCGCCAAGTATTTAAATCACAGATACTTGGCGATTTTCGTGATGCCCGATTTTGGACAAGTTACCTATAAAGTTACCTATGGATTGTGGCTGTAAGTGCTTGTAAATCGGTGTGAATTGAATTGTGTGGTGGATAGTATTCAAACGCATTTATTTTGTGGATTGGATTGAATTCTGAGATTCATTCGTCAAAATTTTATAGGTAACTTTTGTGACCACATGGAAAAGTTACCTATAAACGGCACTACATTGTGAGTTGTGTACCGGACTGCTGGGTGTCTATGTGGTCGTAGCGGGATTGCTTGCCGACTTCCCATTCGCGGTTGGCAGAGTGGGTGGATGATGTGTCGCAGGGCATGAGATGAGAGAGGACGGTGCTTTGATGAGCGGTGAAGGCTTTGGCTTGTTCCGGAGTGTAGTCGGACTGTCGGAAAGGGAGAGTCATGCTTCCGGTTGATTTGGCGGTCAGTTCCTTGATGCGGTTGGTCAGTTCGGTGGCGTCTTCATGGGTTATGCGCAGGATTGCGAGTTGACGGGGATATCCGTTTGCTGACTCGTCTTGCAGTTGCGTATGGCAACGCAATTCTTCCGTGGTCATCTGGTATGTAGCAGAGAATCCATCAGATGATACAACGCGGATTGCTCTACCGCCATTGCGCATCTTGATTATGTTGACGCTTCCTATTCTTGAACTGATGTCGCTTACCGGATATTTCAACAGGACGGATTCAAATATCTCGGTTGAGAACATTGTAGCGGCTATCCGTATCGCCACATCTTCCCTTTCACTTTCGGGCGAGTTGAAGTACCATGCCGATTGACGTGGTGACATCGTGCGTGTATAGTCAGAGCCGTCGAACAACCGGATTGACATTATCCCGTCCATGCCGGACTTCCGAACCTCCATAGAGAACAGGTCGCGGTAAATATCAAATGGCGTTGCCTTGCGCTCCTGCTTCTGTGCGAAGTCAATCAGTTCTGACAGTTTTATCACCTTGCTACCGTCAAAGGCCATCTTCCGGTTATGGTCAACTATACCGTAGCCACGGATTTCGCCACTGCGGTCCTTCTGAAAATGAATGTCTATGCCGAATTTAGCTTTGAGTATGTCAAGCAGATCCGATAGATGCCGCTGTTCTTCCTGCGATAGTGTCTTGCCGTTTGACCCCTTGATTTTACGGATGTCGGGACTAACTTTCCGGCGCACAAATTTTTTCTTCTGACCTTTGTGACCCTTGACATTTTCGACATTTTGAACTTTTCCCTCTGCAATTTCAGCCTTATATTTCCTGATAATCGCACGGAGTTGTTTTGGCCGTTCTTTTCTGGTCTCGTTTTCTTGCGAAATATGTCTCTCTATCTCAGATAATGGGATTGTTGCGGCCTTGACACCTCCGCGGAAGAGTACATAGTCATCCTCCACACGCTCAAATTTATATCCATGCGACCGGATTATATTGGCAAACTGTCCCTCGGTGAGATAACTATAAGAGAACATACGCTGAATGTTTCGGTTGATGTCCGCTGAAAGAATCCGATTTGCGGCGGCATTGAGGCGTGCGTAGTCGTGATGGTCAGTTATCGGGAAACCGTTGGGCTGTATGCGCGTGGAGAGTATATGCACATGGTTGTTGTCGGTATCGTGGTGGTAGTACACGAAATACGGCTGTCTGCCATATCCTGCTTCCGCCATTAGTTGACGGGCAAAGTCAGTCAGCTCGTCAGCCGACATCACCTGCCCTTTTACCGAGGCGGCGATGTGGAACTGAAAACGTGTGGTCTTGGTGTTGCCGTATCTCCTCGACCGCTCCTTGAGATATTTCTCAATCTCTCCGGCGCAGTCGAACCCGGCTTCATGCAACAGTTCCACCTTATGACGCATGGCTGCATCGACATTCTCCATAGCCATGAGCCGAGCCACGCCATCGGCTACCTTGTGTTCATTATATCCGGCACCGGGGAAGCCTCCGCCGGATACCATACTAAGTTTCTTGACTATCATAGACACTCTTTGATTTTGATTTGGTTAAGATTTTCCCAAATGGCAGACAGGTCTTTTCGGAAAAGTACAAACGGTTGGATATTCGAGGCGGACAATCCGTATGGCGACACCTTCATGTGCTCGTTAATCTGACGGGCGGTCTGATTGACATTCGTCCCGATTTTCTTCAACTGTCGCAGAATTGCGGTCAGTAACGCCGCTATTTCGGAATTGGATGGTGATGGCATTGCCTCTCCGTCATATTGCAGAGTGGCGCAACGGATACAGGCACTGATGTTGCCGTTGAAATGGCTGTCGGCTTTGGCGCGGATTGCGTTGGTGGTTGCTTCATCCACGCGAAGCCGTATTATGATGTTCTTATTATTTGATGACATGATGTTACTATACTTTGATGCTTTGATGTTCTGATGATATTATGTTTGGAAGTTATAATGCCATCAAGACTGTATGTCTTGATGATTGCATATCTTGATATCATGGCCACATGACATTTTCATCCTTATAAAAGACTGCGAGTTTCGAGCGGGATTGACCCAACTCTGCGAGGTGGCAGGATTGCCGTTGTGGGAACAATCGGCATATCTTGCACAGCAAGATTTATACACCTAAGAAGTCTGACAAACATGCTCTCGTGCCTCACTCCACGGGCCTCGTGAAAAATGTCAAAGTGTCGAAAAGGTCAAGGGTCACATGACATTTTCGTATAGCGTCCATGCTCCTCTTTTCTGAAAATGGCAGTGTTTTTCAAGAACCGTTTTACTGTGGACTCCGATATTCCGAGTGATTGTCCGATGTCGATGGCATCCGATGTCCGGAAGTCGTAGGGCAAAGCGTCGAGGAGTTCGGACTGTCGTTTGTCAAGATTGCCGGATAATGACACGCGGATTACACGGTTTTCCATCTCACGGAAATACTCAACCAACTCAATAGCCGCCTCCGCACTCCCGATATCTATCATTGCCGCCGATTCTTCATTGCAAATATTCTTCATTATCCGGATTATCAGGCAGAAGCGTATGAGATAGATTTCGAGTTTGCCGCACACGGCTTTCTCCGCTTCCGACTCGGTAGCGGAGTATATCGCATTGTTGACGCTCTCTTTCCACTGGCACAGTTTCTTATGGGCTTCAAGGGAGAAGGTCAGTTCCATTGGCTGTTCTTTTCCCTTGAAGTCAAGAGTGACGACTTTGCGGATTATCCGCTCCCATTGCTCCATTATGCCATCAGGCATACGGTCTGAGCCCCATGTAGGCATATCGGCGATGTCGGGATATACTTTCAGGAAACGCGAGGAAAAGCCGTTGGCAACGCGCTCGCCACCGAATTGCTTTGCGAGCCGTCCCGGTTGGGTGCTTCCGATTATGGAGCAATACGGATTGGGTAGGAATATATGTTCATCAGCTGATTTGCGGATATATTTGAACGGTGTGCCACTGAACGCGCTGAGAAAATAACTTTCATCAGAACTGTTGTAGCGGTTGAAGTTGGCGAACAGGCTTTCAAGTTCATCGCTGTAAAGGATCACACCCTGCGGATTGTCGCGCATGGCACCGATCAACGCCTCGATGGTCGCATCGACAACCACATGACACCTGCGCCTCGGTCGCTCCATCTCCTCTGGCAAAGACAGTGCCGCGCGCTCTTTCGGAGATTTTGACTCCCATTGCTTGTAGGCTTTGAGTTGGGCGCAATATTCCCGGTCATACTCATGGTCGAGGTTGTGCAGAGGCGAAAGGGCGAGCCTGAGCGGTGGCGTCTTTCCGCAACTCGGATAACCGACAAGTGCCACATACATAATCGGTCGCTCAACCCATGTCGCCGAAAAACGTACCGTCCAACGGTTGCCCATCGCCGCCGCAAATGTGGTGAACATCGACGCGGCAATGAAATTGACGTTGAAATGCTCATACTCAACCAACGCTTCCACTATATTGCGGATAACCGAAGGAAATACACTTAGAGGGAAAGAGGGCACCTCTTTTTGCAGTTTACTTTGTGGGATAACAGGCTCGTCCTCATGCAACCCACAAGCCGGACGCAGTGGTATCCTACGATTGTGATAAAAAGTAGCCATCAGAATTTGACATTACGCATACCGAGTGCCTTGCGGACTTCCGATTCATGATAGAGAATCTTGTTTCCTGTCTTTACAGGCTTAAGAATCCCCTTGTTTTGCCAATTCCAGAGAGTGGTATCGCACACACCGAAGATATTTTTGACCTCGGCTTTGGTGAGCATACGCTCTTTCTGAGCCTCGGCAACCATAGAGCCGAGTTCATCTTTTGCCCGTTGGATGAGGGTGTGGGAGAACGCCATGAGATCTTCTGCATCCATCTCGACACGCACATGCGCCTTCCCATCATTGATGATATTGAATAATTCGTCCATAGATTTTTATAGTGCCGTCAGGTCGTGACAGACGTTTACGTCTGACGGCTTAAGACGGAAACGCCACCGCTCCGACATGGAACGATGACGCAAAAGTATAGCCTAATTTATTGAATTGAAAAGAATTGTTGGTTCGTTAAGTTCGCAGGTCGATTTGGCGAACTTAACGAACTCAATCTGATAGAAATTGCTTTATTGTGTCGATAATCTCACGGTCTTTACCCTTGTCTTTAGGCGCGTGCTTGCCCATACCGACAACTGTTTCAAGCAATTTCAGCTGCTTTTGAACAGCTCTTAATCCGACAAATCTCACGTCCGGAAATTGCGCTACGATAGCATCGTGAAATTCATACGTGTTATCAGCTGAATAACCGAGTTCCTTTAGAGCGATTATCAGATAGGCTTCATCATTTCCGGAATGTCGTGCGGTGACCCATTCGCCGATGCGATCGATAATATCGCTGTCATTGGCAAATATTTCACTGAAAGACCTTCGGATAGTTGTGGGAGTGGATTTTACTTGTTCTTTTAGATGGACAGATTCGGCGATATTCACCCCACCCACAGATGCGCGGTAATTGCGGTAGTTTTTCCAATCAGCCTTAGTGCGGTTGCCACTTCGTATGCTCTGGTTAATGATGAACTTGACCAATAGCGTCAATATCCATCGGTAGCCACCGTATCTGCTTGATGCAATCATCTCCTCCAGATGCTCGACCATATTTTCGTATGTGCGACCAAATAGAAGCCAAGCAAGCGCGGCATTACGCAAATCATCCTCTTCCTTAAAGAATAGCCGTAGCGCGTCAGACTGCATTATAGGTTCAATCAACGATGCGAAATCTGGTTCCGCCATGCTAATCTGCAATGCCACTATATCCTCAAACCCCTTGATTTGATCCATTGCAATTTGTCCCATTATCTGAATACCATGATTCTCGGGGCTATTCATCACAGCCACAAAATCGGAATACTCCTGCGGGTGCTCAATCATCCACGCCTGGATCTCGGTCTTCATCTCAGCAAAACTCTTTTCAAAAATTTTGCCGGAGCAATTATTCTTATTCTCGTCCATAATAATCTATCAATTAGTTTTCTGCCACAAGTAAGTCAACACTTGTTGCCACAAAATAAAATGAACCGCAAAAATATATCACCCCGATTGCTAAATCACAATCTTTGGACATAAAAATCCTTTAATGACTGAATTTAGAAGGATTTAGCAGGAAATGGATGCCCCATGCATGGTAATAAGGATTATGTTTACACTTAAATTGAGTATCCAAATTTTCTCATTGATTAGAAGATTTATTATGTTTTTCAGCACTTTTGATTGAAGTGTCTTGGATTATTAGTAATTTTGCACTGCAAATCTACGCCGATGACGGATTATCCCGTCGGCTGGGTGGGTTTGAGACATATTTCAAAAGCGTTTACTGCGCTTGATTCTTGGCTGCTAAGAACTTCGCAACCTCTTTGACAAAGTCGAGAATGAAGCAATTGTAGATGTCTTCGGGTATGATAAAAAATACCCTTGGGAGGATTGTACCGTTTCAGTACGTCCCCTTTGGTGTATCATATATCATACGGCGTAGGCTCTGCGTTGCTCGTTCCACTTTGTCGGGCAATGCGAAGGCCTTTAGCAGCGGGACGAGTAACAGTACGGATCCTGCGCTTTTTTTGTATAATATGTCCATAGAGGGTCGTGGACACATATATAAAGACTATAGATGAAGCGAACAACAACGTTTATTACAGCCCTCGTACTTTTATCTTGTGTGTCAATTATTGTAACTTCTTGTGGACGTGATATCAACTCCATACAAGACACGCACTTCGACACAGATGGTGCGCCTCTTGACACCACCATTACTTACCTTACTCCGAAACTCCCTGAGTCGATAAAACTCTATGTGGAGACTTCCGGCAGCATGAATGGTTTCTTTAGAGCGAATAAAGCCAACAATTTCAAGAAAACTGTATGGTCAGTTTTCTCTGGTCTTGCACCCATTAGTGGCAATGCCGTTTATCCTATGTCAAACGGCGGCGATATTGACGTACCGGTTACCGTTGCCGATTATCGCAAGCGTATGAATGCCGGTGAATTTGTGTCTAACACATCGACACATATTCCTGCTATGCTTCATAATATTATGGAGAACATCGACACCACCAAAAATGAGGTTGCTGTCCTTGTTTCCGATATGAAGTATAGCCCTATGGGAAAATCTGCTGCTCCCGAACTCAGCCAGTATCAGGAGCAAATTCGCAATATAGTTGGTGTTCATCCCAACCTCTCACTCTCATTCGTTTGTGCCACCTCCGAATTTCTTGCTTCCAACGGCTCAGTAGTGGAAGAAAACTCTCCCTACTACTTCATCATCATCGGCAAAGCCGACAATGTAGCCGCAGTCCGTAACGACATCTCCCGTTGGTGTGAAGTTACAAATTCTTACGTTGAGTCGGGTGATATGTGCATGACATATCAGACTCCCGAATATACTATTGAGACTGTCAAAAATGGTGTAAAACACTATGATTATCCAAATAACGTAATTACTACTTTTGACCGAGAAGTCAACGACACCTGCTCATTCATTGTTCGTGTCAACATGAACGCATATCCCTGGGGAACTGTGGACGCAGATATTCTAGAAGACTGCTTCAAAGCCAAAGCGGTTTATGGTTCTTCCGTTGACTACGAACTTCTCACTACGCCCGAACATCTCGTCGATGATCATGCGTATAAGAGTGAATTTAAGCGTCGCTCTTATGCCGACTTCCTCGTTAAAGTCTACAATGTCGCTCTCGACGATGAAGTTGTCGAGTGGACGTTTACCAACCGTCCTTTCGATGGTCGCTACATAGTGGACTTTAACAATATGATTAACGCAGATGATGAGAACGACCTCTCAGGTACATTCTCTTTCAATAAGTTCCTTGAAGGCTGTTTTAATGCTCGTCTCAATACCTTCAACGAGGAACCGGTTCGCATCCTTGTATCTTCCTTCCAGTGAAACAACAATACAATATGAGCCTCATAAATTTCTTTTTCTTACTGCCTTCAAAAGGTAAATTCTTGAACGGATTTACAAACGAGCAACTAAAGTCTCAAGCAGATAACGTTTGGCGACACCTTGACGGTATGTCGCCCGTACTCCTTATTGCAGGAGTCGCTATCGGTATCGCTTTGGCGGTGTTCTATTACACCGCCTACAACGAAATGCCGGGGCGACACTACACAGTAAAGCACTGGACCATTTGGGCGATAATCTCTTTTGTCCTTACATTGGTCGTAACTGCCGTGATTGAACACATCTTTATCAAGACTAATCTAAAGTCCGGCATATCATCTCTTTATTGGCTATGCGCTATAAATAATGCGCTTTACAGCCTTATTCTTTATTTCGTAGCTTCGCTTGTTTGGTGCAATTTCTTACCGACCAACGCCTATAAATTTCTAAAGCCATGAAAAGGGTATTTGTTTTCTGTATCGGAGGCACCGGCCTCCGTGTGATGAAGTCCATTACCATGCTTCTCGCAGCAGGAATGGACGCTAAGGGCTTTACCGTTGTCCCTGTGCTGATTGATCCGCACATGGATTTGGAGGAAAAACGTAATCTTCAAAGTCTCATAGGCGAATACGAAACCGTCTATAACAGCATCATAATGGGCGACGGTCAACGTCTCCCGGCTAACGAGGGTTTCTTCGGCACAGACATTGCCGACCTTGCAAAACTTAATGGTCAGCAAAACGATATTTCCGAGCCTATCGCTGAAAAGCGTTCTTTCGGTCAATATATCAATTATGGCAATCTCAATTCCGAAGATGTCAACAAATACCTTGTGCAGACAATGTTCTCACAAGCTAATCTTGATAACGACCTCTCCGTAGGCTTCAAAGGAAGCCCTAACGTCGGTACGGTCGTGTTAGGTGAGATGATTAAAGGCGCAGACTGGTTCCAAGCGTTTTGCAATGCTTGTCAACTTGGCGACCGCATCTTTATCATCAGTTCTATCTTCGGAGGAACCGGAGCTTCCGGCTATCCGCTTCTCGAAAAGAAAATCCGCAACTCTACTGACCACCCCAACGTCAAGGATGCAATGATGGGTGCAGTTTCAGTCCTTCCGTACTTCGCACTTGAAGACCCATCGACAACTGATAGCGACATTGACTCTGCGAACTTCCTTACTAAGACCAAATCTGCTTTGGCTTATTATGAGAACAGCGTCCTCTCCGACTTTCTCTATTACATCGGAGAGCAGGGTATGAAGAAAACCTACGCCAACGATGAAAAGAAACAGGAAGACCCTGCTCATTTCATCGAACTTGTTGCTGCAACGGCTCTTTTCGACTTCCTCGCTAAAACGGATAAACCCGAAAAAACTCAGGCTCTCTCTCGCTCTATCAAAGAGAATGTCGAGTCTCTTCGTATAACTTCTCTCGGAAACCCCTACAACGATGTTGTTAAAGCCGTCGCAGATATGATGTTGCTTTCTCGCCTCGTTTTCCTTCTCCCTAACGAGTCGCAATTCCCCCTGTCCAAAAACCGAGGCTTCGATAACGATTTTTACGAAGACAAGTCTTTCGTAAATCTTCGCAACTTCCTCAGTCGCTTTGCCGCGTGGTATCACGAATTGGAAACCAACAATCGCGGCTTTGCTCCATTAAACATTGCTCCTTCCGAGGATCGCAATGCAAAACTCTCTAACTGGATACACGATTTCTCCCTCGATGCAAAGGACGAGTCCTATTACCTCTTGGATATGATACGCGCAAGCAATAAGGACAAGGACAACTCTCACTCCGTTAAGTTCCGTCGCTTCCTCGACTACGCATATAAAGCAATCAATAAATATACCTCTAAAATAATGTAACGCTATGAGTAGTGTTGACCTCAATATAATTGAACGCGGTCTCAAAGGTCAGCAGTGGACGGCTGAAAAAGGCCCTATCACTGCCGGAGACCTCGACAAAATCTCAGAGCAACGCACTAACAATAGCAGTGCGTTAAATGCTCTCCCGACTCCCTTTGCCCGCTTCTTTGTAGTCAAAGAAGCCTTCCGTCGTGCTCTGGAAGAAGTCAAAGACCCTCGTAAATCTGCCGGCGACGCTTATAATCGTCTCGTGTCTGACACCCTCGATGTCTTTGAACTTCTCTATAATCAGACTTTCCACGAAAAGCGATGGGATGCAAATTCTCGTAAAATCGCAATTCTCGAATGGGACTATTCTTCGCACTTAAAAGACCTCAATAGTCAAGTTCCTATCCTCGGAAGTGCCGTCGAGAACTACTTCAGTACCGACCTTAAAGCCGCTAATAACAAACTCTTTTTCATCGTTCTAATGAACGACGGTCGCGATTATCTTCTCGGTACGTCCTCACCTTACACTGGTTTAGTTACCCCTCCTGACCTCGATAAACGCGTTGACAAACGTGGCAACGGCACGACCTCATTCATGGGCAAGCGTTATCAGCAAATGCCTTCGCTCGTCCGTAAATCCGGAGGAACATACTTCCGCGACATCCGTATGTTCGGACAGCGTGATAAGGACTTCAAAAACTTCATGTTCTATCTCGTCGACAATTCGCCTCTTGGTAACGAAATGAATGAACTGCGCGATTACATCAAGCAAGTTCAAATCAACGACCCCGACATCAATAAAAATTGGCAACCCCAAATTAAGACTATCATTTCCGACCAGAGCAACGAAGTTGTCATAAACGGTCTCCCCATTAGCAAGGACACCGGTATCAGCACCGTCAACTTCTTCAACGATACTCTTATTCGCCTCCCGTTCCGTTTGGCTAAAGACTATTACCAACCAATGACCTTCGCCAACGATAACGAAAATCGCGATTATGATTATCTGCTCCCCATAAGCCGAGAAGGTCTCGAACTTATGGATAGCAACTTTGAGTGTGTGTGTAAGGATGCACGTACCAAAGTAATCATCACGCTCAAATACAAAGGGCAGGAGTACACAAAAGAATACTATCCCGACGAAAGCACTGGCTCCCGTGGACGCATAGTGAATCTTTCTCAGGAAAATGTCAACTTCAACCTCGGCGTTTTCCCTAACATTCTTTCTCCGAATGTTGCTGAAAACAATTACTTCAAGGTTATGGCAGTGATGAATGATGCCACCACTGACTTCAAACCTGTATCGGTTGAACAACTCGAACTTTCTTTCTTCTTCCGAAACGCTGACAAGCTTTTTGAAGAAATTGAAACAATTGATCAGGATAATTCCAACGCCAAATATGGTGTCCGTCCTGCCGTTGTCCGCTCTAAGCAAGACACTTCTCGCGAAGTAGAGGCAGGCTCCAAATTCTACGAAGTTTTCAACAAGGAATTTGACGCTATAAATCTTCGCTTTGTGCTCCATAGCGGCACTTGCGAGGGTGTGCTACTTCCCAACTGGAAACGCGCTCAGCGTACTCACGACGCTTTCACTTATGCAGTTGACCTCGGTACTACAAACACTTATATCTCTTGCCGACATCTCGGCAAAGAAAATGAGCCGGAACAACTCAATATGAAAGAACCGATGGTTGCTTTCCTGCATGATTTCAAACACTCAAATCAGCACTCGCTTGTATCTCTTATAGAGAACGCACTTGTACCTACATGCCGCAAAAACTTTACAACTGAGTTTGTTCCTGCGCTGATTGACGGTGAAGCTTATCGCTTCCCTATCCGTACCGCTCTTTGTGTAAAGACCGGCGATCACAGCAAACCCTCTCTTTTCGATAACTGTAATATCGCCTTCTTCTATGAGAAGACTCTCGGACTTGGCAATCAGTCCATTCTCACTGATATTAAGTGGGAGGGCACCCATGAAAAGGAACTCCGGCTTTTCATCCGAGAATTACTTCTCATTGTCAAGACTGATGTCCTCCAAAAGAATGGACTTCTCGCCAACACAAGACTGATTTGGTTCCGTCCTCTCAGTTTCAAAGTGAACATCAAGGACCTCTACAACAGAATTTGGGAAGAAGAAGCCAAGTACATTCTGAACATTGGCTCATCTCAAATCGAATGTGTTTCCGAGTCCGAAGCTCCATACTACTACTTCAACACCAAAAACTCCTTCAACAGTGTTGATGCAGTTTCTATCGTGGATATTGGCGGTGGCTCCAGTGATTTCATCTATTTTGCCGACGGGAAACCGCAAATCGCTAACTCTATCCACTTCGGTTGTGATGTCCTGTGGGGCAATGGTTTCAGCGGCTTCGCAAATGACCGCACAAACGGCATTTATGAACGCTTCGCCGACTCTATCCACTTAGGCGACCATGATGACGAGCTTGAAATGCTCAACATTCGTATGCGCACAAATAAGGATGCCTCAACTAAGGACATTATTAACTTTTGGCTCAGCAACGACAAACGCTGCGAAATCTCCAAAAAGTTGAAAGAGAACTACAAGCCACTGTTCCTTTATCACTTTGCCTCGATAGTTTACTTCATGGCGAAGATGTATAATTCCAAGAACCTCGCTTGCCCCCGCTCAGTTCTTTTCTGCGGCAATGGCAGTAAATACATCGATGGACTTCTTTCATCCGATAAGTCGACCATTAAAGAAATCGTCACTATAATCTTCAAAGAAGTTTATGGCGACATCAAAGACGTGCAAGTTATTCTTCCCGAAAGCCGCAAAGAATGTACCTGCTACGGTGGTCTCTATCGCGACTCAGACGTTGCCGTTCCCGATGAGTTTAACTTTCAGGGTATCTCCGGCAAGGAGTATGAGAACGTAGAGCAGCTGAAAGCCGATTATCCTAACATTTCAGGCGAACTGCTCAAATCCTTCTCGCAGTTCAATAACCTCTATGGTAAACTCCTGCGCATCCTTATCGGTAAGGGTGAACTTGACAACAAGGTCGACACCGACCTTGTTATTAATACCATCTCAACCGGTATTCAGGACTCTCTCGACAAGAATTTCAAAACTCAGGTTATTCAGAAGCTGAGCGATAGCGAAGTCTATCACGACTCTATCTTCTTCCTGCCGATTATTGATAACGTATTAAAACTTACTCAGATTTAATCATGTTCCAATCCGGTCTCGCTATAACTTCGCTCATCATCTCCATTAGCACCTTCGTTGTCGCACTTGGAGTACAGCTTTATTTTTTCTTCGGAAATAATAGAAAACTCGCTATCGTTCGCAACTTTTTTAACAAGAACCGAGAATATGCAGTTTGTGGTGAGGATGAAAATTCGCAAATTGATGCCACTGTCGCTGATAGCAACTCTCATCTTTTTGCGCTTATAACCGAACTTAACAAATACACTCGCAAAAACCACGGCACCACCGATTTCTCAGTAATTCAAAATAAGACTGACCGTAAAATTAACGTGCTTTATGATGAAGCGACTTCAAAAATCGCTTTCCCTACTTACGTAGGACTCATGGGCACGTTTATCGGTATATTCCTCGGTCTGTTATTCTTCACCATTGGTCTCAGTTCATCAGCCAACGGTGCAGGTATTACCGACGAAACCATTGGCAATCTTATCTCCGGTGTCTTAGTATCAATGTCAACCAGTTTCATTGGTCTGTTGCTAACTACCATTACGCATCACCTCGCCTCTGAAACGCAAAAGATTGTCGGTGAAGAAAAGAATAACTTCTACGAATTTATTCAAAACGAACTTATGCCGACCCTCGGTGTAAGTATGGTGGCTGCTCTCAACAAACTCCACCATACAATCAACCTGTTTGAGCCTTCGTTTAATCGAGTAATCGATAAGTTCCAGACAACCTTTGACACCTGCACCCAACGCTTCGGCAACGCTTTTGAACAAAATGTTACAATCGTTTCTGAAGCCGTCCGCGTAATGGGTGAAAATATGGATAAGATCAATGAGAATGTTGACCTACAAGCCCAACTTCTCAAAACACTTCGTTCTCGTGGTGTGGTTGAATCGCTTGAATCTTTCGTCCGCGCTTCTCAAAACTTTGACCTTGTCACCACTGCGCTCAATCGCTTTGAGGTCACTCGGAACGCCATTAAAGACGTTACTGTTGAACTTATCAACACTCAGCGTAGATACAACGAGTCTCTTGAAGTTCCTCTCTCGGTTGCCAACAAACTCAATCAAATACTCTCGCGCGTTACTGATTTTGAGAAATCTATTAATGCTCTCGGTCGAAACATGGAGAAAATTGACCTCATTGGTAACACTGAGGTCGAAGCACTCAAAGAAGCAGTTAAAGCCATCAAGAACAAACAAAAAATTGCTGTTGAGGCTATGCAGGTTTCCGATGGACATCTTGAAAATATCTTCCAGATGCAAGGCGACTCTATTCGCAAACTCAACAAGGCTTATGAAGAAAACCTCGCTACTTATGTTCAGAAATTCGAGGATGTTCTTGAAAGTCTAGGTAAAGAAATGCAAGAGCGTCGCCGTGAGATTGTTGCCGCTATTGAGGAGAAATTCTCTCTCGAACAAATTCAGCAAGAGTTCTCTCAACTTAGCAAGTTGAAGAAAATCGAGGAACTACTTAAAGCTATCAACACCAAAAGTTCTCGCGAGGATGTTGATAAAATCCTCGAAACGACTCGCTCCGAGGTTCAATCAATTCGTAAACTCCTTGACAAGGCTATCGATGAGTCTCAAAATAAATCCGACACACAGGGCGGTTCCGGTTTCCTCGGTGGTCTATTCGGTCGTAACAAATAACATCTATGGATAATCGCAACGGCAAAAGTGCTTTCTGGCCAAGCTATGTGGATATTATGACCACATTGTTTGCCATCATGCTTGTACTTTTCGCGGTTTCGTATAGCCGCTTCAAAATCAAGCAGCACGAATTAGAGGAGTTCAAAGATAAGTATGAGGAAATCATGTCTATTTACAAGGCTGTTGACAATATTGACCCCGAATATTTCGAGTTCAATAAGGATTACCTCAAACATATCTTCAAAATTCAAGTTAACTATCAGAAAGGTAAGTTTTCTCTCGAAAACTTATTACAGGACGACCCTCGTTCATCGGAGTATAATCTTTCCGAAGCAAACAATATCCGTAAGCAGATTATGGATGCAGGTGAGGAGATTATGCGCACAATCCTTAATCTCCAAAAAAACGACTCTCTTAGAACCGATATTAAATATCTTGTCGTTATTGAAGGTCAGGCATCCGCAGACGGTTATCACGTTGACGACTACTTCAACAACGACGTTCTAAGTTACCAACGTGCATTAAAATTACATGAATTTTGGCGTGACCAGGCAGGCATTGACTTTACCAAAATGGATAAATGCGAATTAGTCATTGCCGGCAGTGGTGAGGGAGGTGTACCTCGTGCACCTCGTATTAGTGATAAGGACGACACCAAAAATCAACGCTTCCTAATCCACATTGTCCCCGTCATTGGAAACATCCACCTTGACCCTAAGTTTGCTAAATAGTTTCTGAATTTTGATATCTTTCAAATTCATAACCTACCTTGTCTTGGCAATCTTCTTTCTTGCATTCTGCATGAAGTCTTGCCAAAACGACGAGTTTATTGACGAAACGCCAATAATAAACAAATTTCGAACGAGTCTCAATAGTCTATTTTGGACACATATCTACCTAGTTACCTGAGGATAACGTGAATCAGATCTATTTCATAGTCGAGACCAAAGGCTCTATGCGTGAGGTTGACTTGCGCGAAATCGAAAAATCAAAAATTTCCTGTGTCCGTCTCCACTTCGCTTCGCTCTCAAATTCAACCGTCAAATACGATGTGGTGAAAAGCTATCAAGACTTATTCAATATAGTAAGGAAGGACTAATATGAGTTTCTGGAGTTTCATGAGAGAAATGTTTGTGTTTGACTGGCTGTTTGGTCACCGCAAGAAAGAATCCTTTTGGGAACGGAGCCAAAGTGAGCGACAACGTTTCGACAACAAGTCGTACCACGATGAGTATAGCACTGGAAGTTACAGTCATTACCATCACAATGATTATGCCCAACAGGATTTCGACGACGATCTCGATTCGGGTATGTTCGACGATGACTTCTAACAGACATTATTGACGATGGTGTCATTATGTCATTAGATATATAAATATTGGCAGTTATTATCGGTTGGCACGCTTTTTGCTAATCTTACGTTGTAAGCGACCGAATGGCTGAAGCATATCTTTAGATAGTAAATCTGCTACTCTCCAGCAGGCGCTCTTGCAAATTGGTGCAAGAGGATAACGTTTCCAAAGAAGCAAATGCAGGGCGCAGTTACTTGGAGCACCTCTATAATGAGGCCGAGGATTGCCACGGCATTGCCTATTTCGGATGATGTCAGCATTGTTGTGTTCTCTTTCATTGTAAACAGAATTATCAGCAAAGTTAATGATATTATTCTAAATATCTGAGGGGTGAGACCCTTGTATGGTCTTGGACTATCAATTGAATGCTACACGGGCTGCAGACCGTGGGAGACTCCGATTCGGTCGCTTTTTTTATTTATTCAACATGAAAAAGCGAAAAGATTGGTTCAAACCTAAAAAATATCCACATATTGGCTTGCCTATAGAGCCAAAAGACCGTCACAACGTTGAATGTTATGTTAGGAATCCTCAAAAGATTGCCCACCATTCCTTCATGCCGTTGATACGGCGTGAACAGGTTTCTCATAGATACCGGGGACAAGATGGAGTAACGAAGCGGATAACCAAACGCAGACCGATTTCTTACGCCGCCCACCTTGATGCTCAAATTTATTCCTACTATGGACAAATTCTTGAAAAACGCTATGAGGATTATTTGGAAGCACACGGTTATGGTGAATGTGTTATTGCATATCGTTCATTGGCCCGAGAAAACGGCAAAGGAAACAAGTGCAACATTGACCTTGCCAAAGATGCTTTTGAACACATTCGTAGGGTTGGGGACGTGGCAGAACAGGTTGTAATCATTGCTGATATTAAATCATTTTTCGATACGTTGAATCATAAGTTGCTTAAAATTGCATGGAAAGAGGTCTGTGGTTTTGATTCTATGCCCGAAGACGAGTATGCAGTTTTTAAGCACGTTACTCGTTTTGCATTTGTAAATGCCCAAGATCTATTCAATGTCTATCGCACCAGAATCTTGTGCCAGCAAAAGACGAAGGTCTCAGAACGCACTTTGGCAAGCATGAAGTACTTTCGTGATAAGAATGCCATTGCTTTTTGTGACAAAGATTCCATGGCGGATATTCGCAAATGCGGTATGATACATAAAAATGAATCAGGTGTTGGAATTCCCCAAGGTTTGCCTATAAGTGCAGCTCTGGCAAATATCTATATGTGGCGTTTTGATAGGGCGATTTTTGATTACTTAAAATCAATAGGAGGTTATTACAGACGATATTCCGATGATATTATCATTGTTTGTGAGGGTAGCAAACGTGATGAGGTTCTGTTAGTGCTTAAGGATTTAATTGCCACAGAGAAATTAACTATAGCCGATGAGAAAACAACTGTATTTTCAATAAAAGCAGAAGAGGAAAGGCTAAAGGTGATAGATAAAAAGACGAATCAGAGATCTGTCATCGAGTATCTTGGTCTATCTTTTGATGGGGAAGTCATACGATTGAAAAATAAGAGTCTCTCAAAATACTATCACAAAATGAAGCGGACAATTAATGCCAAAACCCACTATGCTATCAAGAAAACAGATAAAACAGGTGGTGTTTTGTTCGTGCGACAATTGTTGAGAAAATTCACACCAATAGGTAGCAAACGACATTTAATTTTCCGAAGATGCAGGTTTGATAAGAGTCAATTTTGCAATACAGGGGTAAAATCATTTGGTAATTTTTGGACATATGCTAAGAAAGCTGCCTTGATTTGTGATTCACCTGAGATTTCTAATCAACTGAAAAGAAACAAGCCAATTCTTCGTGCTCGCATCCTTAAAGCAAAGCGCATCATATCGGAAGCAAGAGATAGGAAACGGTTGGCTGAGTTTCTCAAATACGGCAAGGTTTATCATTAAACATTGGAGTTATCTCCACTTTAAGATTAGATAGGTTTAGATCGGGCAGTATATACCCGAGTTAAACCAAACTTATATATAGGACACTGAAAAGAAAAATGCCAACGAGAAAAAGGGCTTGGGAGAATAAATCATCCGGAATAACGCCTATATTTAACGACTCTTTCCAAAATGGAAAATGTCGGTTTATTCGTCTATGCCAGTTGGTTGGTCATCTATGGCGTGGATGATTTCGAGTTTAAGGTCTTCGGGGTAGTCCTCGTTTGCCATGTAGCAGGTGATGATGCGTTGAAGTAGATCTTTGTCGATGCGTCCGGCGGCAACGTGATAGATGATGGCTTCCATGCACTGCATGAAACTGTAGGCGTGCCAGTAATAGCCGTTATGAACGAGGAACCATACTCCGATTGTCAGTGCCACGCGCTTGTTGGAGTCCTCGAAATAATGACCGGTGCATAAGCCGAAGACCAAATATGTGAGTTTGTCAACGAAAGTAGGATAATACAGGTCGTTCTGAACAAAGTCGAGCACTTTTCTGATTCCTCCTTCATCCTTGACTCCGCTCAGACCGCCGCCACTGGCGGCAACAGTCTTGGCATAGACTACAAGAGCCTCATCATAGTCAATGTATTTCAGTTCTTCAGTTCTCATCATCATCGGCTTGTTTCAGGCGTTTAAGAACTTCCCGATTGGCTTCGAGGATATTGTCGAAGTCTATTGAAGCATCGCCGATAAATTTATCAAATTCATCAGGTGTGACAGCACGAAGGTATTCGGCAAGATTGCCATGCCAAGCATCACGGAACGCAACGTCACGTGATGCCATTTTGGATCTTGCGTCATTGATGAATGGTTCCATCATCGGAGCGGATGCCAATTTGTCGATAATAGCCTTGACTTCTTCGATGGTCAGTTGTTTATTCCCATTATTGGAGTAGCAGTTCACAATCTCATGTGCCACACCATTCTCAAATGATGAGATGCAAAGTAAAACTTCCGCATAAAGTGTATGTCTCACATTCTCCTCGTTCTGTAAACGAAGCACCTCACGATACTCTTTGGCATTTTCACGGAAGACTGCCTTATAAATCAAGTCGGTTATCTGCTCATACTTATATGTAGGAAGCCCGTCAACATATTTACCGACAGCCTGAGTGAAATTCTTGCGATAGTTTTCGCTCTTTATTGCGGTAGGCAGATAATCCCGGTCGCGCCAGTTGATGTATTTGGTACCACCTCCGGCACGACTATTAATTGTTGCTATAACAATATCAAGTATCCGCGTGCGTAGTTGTTTCGCTTTTTCGCTCTCTGTGAGGAGCATACCGATATTCAGGAATGCACGAAACGGGAAAATCCCAAGTTGCCGTGTAAACTTAGGGACATTAATGTCCCCAACAAAATGCAACTTTAATTCTTTCAATGAATTACCCTCACTTAAAAAGTATCCATTGGCACGAAGTTCCTCTCCGTGCTCCTGCACATAACGCTTAATCGTTCGTTCATCGACATCATAAAAATCAGCGACCATTTTGGTCGTGAAAAGAAGTTGTTCATGAAAACGCAGGCCATTAACATCCAAGTTTTCTTGGATGGCTTGAAGGGCATAATTGTTGTTCAGCACATTCTGCCGCTCAATATTTGATACTGTGAGGTCGTTCATATATACAAAATTACAACTTTTATTTTGATTCCCAGAACTCTACGGCCATTAAAATTTAGAATATTTCGCTCTTATTGGGATTGGCGATGGCGTCTATCTCGTCGGCGATTTCGTCGGAGGATAGCTTGATATAGTCCATGAATGTCTTTTGGGTTTTGTGACCGCTGACGTGCATCATCTGGACGATGGTGTATTTGTGGGATATGTACATGTTGGTAATGCCGCTACGACGGGCGGTATGGGTGGTTACGCAGTTGTAGCGTGGCATGACCACTTCTCCCTTGTCGTTGTGTTCAATCTCGATTTTTCCGTTGGCGAGATTCTGTTTCTGCTTCATGGTGAGTTTGGTCGGAACTTTCAAAGCAAGCGATGGCACTTTCTCCGAAAGCACTTTCAATATCTGCTTAATGTAGCGGTTGATTATCACGTCGATTACAGACGGAATGTTGTAATTGTATTTCTCGCAGATGGCTTGCAGATAGGGATTCATGATAGGAATTTTGACCTCGGTGCGTGTCTTCTGCTGAATGAGACGGATAATAGGGGTCCCTTTTGCGGTGGTAGTGAAGCTATCCTTCGAGATATTATTGTAATCGCTGACACGTTGGCAGGTGTAACAACCCACAAGGAATATGTCGCGCACCTGTTCATGAAGCCCGGTCAACGGCATTTCGTATAATGCTTGAAGCTCCGCTTCGGTCAGGTATATCTCAGCCGCTTTATCCCGCTCCTCGATTTTCTTTTTCGAGAAGCATTTGGTGGCACGGTCATTGTTGTGGATGCCATCGGTATAGGCATACCCGACAAGCGCACGAAGCGTGACAAGATATTTATTCTGAGCCGTGACCATATATCCCTGCTTTTCCATGTATGCAAGGAATTTGGTCACAAACTCGCGGTTGACCATATCCCATGTGAACCGATGCTTGCGGTCGAATCCATCATACAGCTTCATAAAACTGTACCATGCCTTTACTGTCCCGGCTGAATAACGGTCGTTGCCGTTGAGCCTCTTGCCAGATTTTATGTCAGCACAGAATTGGTTGAGGAAATTCCAAATTTTTGCCCGTTCCTCTTCAATCCCTTCACGTACCAAACGCTCCTGTTCGATGCGGATACGTTCATCTTCCATGCGCGCTGCTTCCTCGGCCTCACGTTGCTTACGTAGGATTTCCGATTTTTCCGGATCGGCGATAGAAAGAATCTCAACCTTGACACGTTCACGGTCGAACAGCGGTGCCGACATCTCACGGTCAAGCATCACCTCTATGCGTCCGAGCATATCGTGAAGTTTCGGATTCTGCTTGCGATGACGGGCCAGAGAATTTTCATCAGCGACGGCCGCCTTCCATTCCGGCACGCTTGCCTTGATACGAGTTGTAAACTGCACGTCGATTTTCCTTGAGGGATCCTGTACCCTCACAAATAGGGTTGCCTTATCTTTATTCTCGTCCTTTTTCAGGAAGTAGAATCTGGAGAGAGTTCTTGCCATAGCGCGGTCGATTAATTAGGGTTGATATTACGACTGCAAAGTTAGTAAACTTTTCAAAAAGTTACCTATAAAGTTACCTATAAATTCTCAATCCCACTGAATCAGATTAAATTTAATATAGTTTAATTCGCTTTATTATCAGTATGTTAGTTATCAATATAATTCAAGTCAATAGATAATAATTTAACTTTTATAGTGCTGGTGGCACCACTTAGAAGAAAAGCAAAAGATAGTAAAATCCTGATTTCCAAACGAAATCGGGATTTTTTATTTTCCGAGAGGACGCAAGAAACGGCAGAATATTACGATTGCTGGTGTTCCAAAAGGTGGAGCAAAAGAGGTGGAGCGCAAATCTCCACCGAATAAGATTACTTCTCTCTGATTTGCAACATTTTGCGTATCAAGAAAGCGTGCATGGTTTCCTACTTTTGTACAACGAAAAACTGTAGGAACATGAAAAGAGACTCATTCAACGTGCTTTTCTTTATCAAGAAAGCCAAGTTGCTGAAAAACGGGGAAGCCTCCGTGTGTATGCGCATCACGGTGAACGGTGCGCGAGTGGAAAACAATATCCGCAAGAGCATCGAACCAGCCTTGTGGAATCAGGCGAAGGAGTGCGCCAAAGGCAAGAGCCGCAAATCCTGCGACTTGAATGCTTATATAGAGGAAGCAAGAATCAAACTCCACCAGACTTTCAATGAAATGGAAGAACAAGGGCAATTCATCACCGCTCGCCTGTTGCAGGAAAAGTTCTTCGGACAAGACCAAGCACCCGAGGTTGTCCGCACTCTCATTCAAACCATCCAAGAGCATAACGACCAATGCCGTGAACTTGTCGGAAAGGACTATGCCCTGATTACCGTCCGCCGTTATGAAAGTTGTAAGCGTTATCTTGCAGAACTTATCAAACTGAAATACGGCAAGGAGGATTTGCCATTATCGGAAGTCAATGGTGAGCTGGTACGCTCTTTTGAATTCTATCTCAAAACGGAAAAGGAGTGCCAGCAGAATACGGTTATCCGCTACATGAAGTGCTTGAAGAAGATAACCAATCTTGCGCTTGCTAACGAATGGATTACCAAAGATCCGTTCATCGGCATCAAGTTTCATGAGAAAGAGGTTATCCGTGAGTTCTTGACAATGGATGAACTACTCACTATCTATCACAAGGAATTTCCGTTAGAGCGTATCACCATTGTCCGTGATGTCTTTATCTTTGCAGCGTTCACATTTGTTGCACTAACTAATGTATGCTTGATTATCAATAAATTGCAAACCAATAATAAAGGTATAGGTAATGGTTTAGAAACCACCTATCTTCATCATTTTGCATGATTCCCAATCATTTCAAATAGCTCAATGCGAAGATAATATTATTTTAAGAATTAACCAAATTCTGATAATCAAAATCATACAAATCCGGTGAATTGCCGGCTATGGTTGCTGAAATTTATATTTCAATCCATATTCTTCCAGTTTGCTGTACAGTGTTGTACGTCCTATTCCGAGCAGTTCAGCGGCAACCTTGCGGTTCCCGTTTGCCTGCTTTAACGCACGTAAAATCCGTTCCTTATCCTCTGTGTCATTGCGCAGGGCGAAGCTGACAGGTGAGTTAGGTTTTGTTACGGCAAGTTCCAGATGTTCTTTCGTGACAAGTCCTGTCTGTGCCTGCAACACCGCACCCATGATTTTCTGCCGAAGCTCACGGACATTTCCCGGCCAAGCATGGGTCAGCAATGTCTTCCGGGCTTCCCCGTCAAAACCGATAATATTACATTCCAGTTCATTGTTCGCAATCTCACGAAAAAACTCCGCCAGCGGCATGATGTCCTCCTGACAGTCACGCAATGGCGGAACGGTTATCTCAAAATCATGCAGACGGTACAGCAAGTCCTGACGAAAACGCTTCTCATTGACCGCCTTTTCCAGATTCTCGTTGGTAGCGGCAATGATACGGATATTGAAACTCTTATCCGCTCTGTCTCCTATCGGGCGGTATCGCCGTTCTTGTATGGCACGCAGAAGCATCTGTTGGGTTTCCGGTGCGAGATTACCCACTTCGTCCAAAAACAGCGTACCGCCTTCCGCCTCATGGAAATAACCTTTCTTGGCACTGTCCGCACCAGTGAACGCCCCTTTGACGTGTCCGAAGAATGCCGACGGCGCAAGCTCTTTGGTGAGTGAACCGCAGTCCACAGCCACGAATGGCTTGCCGGAACGTTTGCTTTTATCATGCAGATGGTGGGCGATATGCTCCTTGCCCGTGCCGTTCTCTCCGAATATCAGTACGCTCATGTCGGTAGGGGCTACCAGCCTTATCCGGTGCATGATTTTCTGAAAGGCGGAACCGTCACGGGCAAACACGGGCATACGGCTTCGCCCGATATTCCGTTCTTTCAGTATGGTACGGAGCAGAGGCACGAGTTTGTCCTCCACGAGTTGTTTGGGTATGTAGTCCAGCGAACCGAGTTTCATGCTTTCAACTGCCGTATGCACTTCGGCATAGTCGGTCATGATGATGAACGGCTGCGTCATACCCTCCTTGCGCATCCAACGCAACAGGTCGATGCCGTCACCATCGGGTAAGCGCAGGTCGGAAACCACTATGTCCCCGTCAGCGGCTTGTTGCAGAAGTTTCCTTGCTGTCGAGAGGTGGAAAGCCTGCACGGTACGGAATCCCTCACGTACCAGCAGGTTGCAGACAAACTCGCAATACACGATATTATCTTCCACCACGATGATTTTTGTCTTATCCATTGTTGTATTTCTTCCTTTCTTCTTTTGCCAGCCGGATTATCTCCGAACCCTTATCCAGCACGGCTCTTACGGCATTGCCTATTGCTTTGTCGTCAGGTGTGCCATTGTGATGAGTCAGTTTATAAAGTTCCCTCAACGGTCTGTCGGCACGGAGTATCTCCCAAGAGCTGCGCAGGTGGTGTGTTAGGGCGTCCAGTTCCGGAAGGTCTTTCCGTTGTTCCGCATACCTGAGCGACTGCATTTCCTTTTCGGTTTCCGTTATCAATTTCTCCGGCATGACGGCTTCATTGCCGTATGACAGCAGAGAGGTGAAATCCGGCTTTTCATTCTGTTTGCCTTTTATGGCGCACTTGTCAGAAATCTCCATCAGTTCCGATATGGAGAACGGTTTGAGCAGGCATCCGGCGAATCCACGTTCTATAAGTTCCTCCTTGCTGCAACTGCTCGAAGCGGTTGTCACGACCACCGGAATGGTCCTTGAATTTCCCACGTTGGAAGCACGCAACAATTCCAATAACTCAAAGCCGTTTATATCCGGCATGTTCAGATCCGTAAGCAACAGACTGTATTCCTTTTTCCTTACCATTTCCATAAGTTCTGCCGCATCGTTGCAAGTGTCGCAGTGTATCCCTTCCTGTGCATACATTTCTTTCAGCATCAGAAGCAAAACTTCGTCATTATCGATAGCAATTACTTCATGGAATGTTCTGTTATGGTGAACTTGTGTTTTATTTATCTGTTCCGGCAGTTCCTCGGCTGTCTACATGGGGATTTCCACCGTGAAACGGCTACCTTTGCCCTTATCGCTCTCCAGCCGGATTATGCCGCCGAGCATTGTCACAATACGCTGAACAATGGAAAGACCTAATCCGAAGCCGTCCTTTGCGGCAGCGTTGGACAAACGTTCAAACGCACCGAACACACGTTGCTGTTCCTCTTCGGTCATGCCCGTACCCGTATCTTTGACGATAAGTTTCAACATACCGTTATCATATCCCATTGTCAGAGAAACGCTACCATTCTCCGTGAATTTGATGGCGTTTGACAATAGATTATTTCCGATTTGCAGGATGCGTTCCTTATCTGTACATACAAAGGCATCCTTGTGGCAATGTATTGTCAGAGTCAGTCCTTTATTTATGGCGATTGGCATAAACTCCGTTTCGAGCGTATGTGTAATTGCGGAAATCCTACATGCGGAGAAATTAGGCTGTTCCTTGCCGTTGTCCAGCCGGAAAAAATTCAGCAGGGTGTTCAGCATTTCACGCATGCGGTCAGAAGATTCCTGAATGTTTCGGATATACGTCCCGGTTTTATCCGTATTGCAGTCTTTCCGCATCAGTCCGGCATAACCCGTTATTGCCGTCAGTGGAGAACGTAATTCATGGGTGATGGTATGAACGGCTTTTTTACGAGAGGCAATCAGTGCCTCGTTTTGTTTGATAGACTGTATCTGCTGTTCTATTAAATCCGCAGTTTCTCGTTTGTACCGTTTGATACGGGTGATATTTCGGTGGATGATTATGTAAGAGATTACCAATAACAACACAACGAATCCTGTCAAGCCACCTATCTGAATAAAAGACCTTTCACGCATGGCGGCTATTTCCGCTTCCCGTTTCTGTAAGTCTGCTTGAACCTTCTTGTCTATTTGAACTACCAGTCCTTGCAGTTGTCTGTTGAGTTCCGCATTTCGTGCAGCAAGACTGTCGGCGTGTTCCGACAAACGGCGGCTTTGTGCCTGTTGTTCAGCTATCATATTCCGATTAAGGGAACGCAGCATCGTAGTAGTCGCAGTTGGTTTCGCTTCTTCCTTTTTGCCAAAGATGCCTAAGAAACCCTTGCGCTTGGATTTCTTGGGCTGTTCCTGCACACTCTTCTGCACGATTACAGGTACTTGACGGGTTATCTTATCGTTGATGGCTTGTTGCTGTTCAAGTATCTGCACGATTTGGCACATCTGCCGTTCCTTGTCTTCGAGAAAATGGCGTACACTGTCTATGCGTTCTACCGGATAGATAGCTTTGAACCGACAAAGCATACTGTCCATTGTCATACGCCGAGCATGGTAAAGTCCTAAATCTTCATCATCCCATTCCAATATCGTTTCACCTAATAAAGAAAACTCTATCAAATGAATATGAATATTGTTTACCTCTTTTCGAAATTCATCGATTTCTCGGTTTTTGGCTTCCAGTCCCTCCATGTCTCGCCATTCGCCAAGCCATGTGTACATGATGCCGCCTACCAGCAAAGCTATTAGTAGATAGCCTATGGAAGTCAGCATACGGAAGTGTCTTGTTTCAGCGTTATGTCGATTCATGCGTTATTGCCATTGATTATTGATAATACAGCCCGTAGGTCTTTATAGGCTTACGGGCTGTATGGTCTTTGAAGCTCAGTCTAATAAAGATGCTATATCAAATTGGATTATAGAACATCCTCAATAGACAATTCAAAATTTCTTTCCGATATCATATATCTTTTGTAGATGTTCGGTATTTGAAATAGCCCCCTTCTCATTGACACTATTTACAAGATAATGGCCTCTGTTTTTCCATCCCCTATCTTGCGCAATGAGTTCAAAGGAACGCACTATACCGTCAAATACATGTGGGTCTTCCAACTCTCCACACGAAAGAAGCATACATTCCTTAATAGGCACATCTTTTTTACCTATGATGAAAGAATAAAACTTGTCTATGGCAGCTTTTATCTGGGTAGGAAACGAGTACCAATAAAGAGGGGTACAGAATATGATGACATCACTTTCTGCCATCAAAGATGCCAGTTCATTGAAATCATCATTAAAAATACAGGCTTTATTCTCCTTGCTAAAACAATTATCGCAAGCTCTGCATCCTTGAATATGTTTATGCGCAGTATTAAACTGCACAACACTGTTGCCCGCTTCGGATGCTCCTTTCGCAAAAGCGTCCGCCATAAGGTCGCTGTTACCTCCCCGTCGTGGGCTGCCGGTTAAAATCAAAATTCGTTTGCTCATATCCTTTACATTTATTCACCCATACGGAAATCTCCTACGTTGTCATGACTAAGAGTTATATCTTCGATGATGCTTGTGCATCCACCATGTTGCGGACACTGGCTGCTGATGCCGAGATATATTTGATCGGGATATTCATTACGATACAGACGCACCATATGCCACTCTTTTTTGTCTAATGAATAGTAGCTGGCGATAGTGTGAGTATCAGAAGATATTTTCATATAGACTGATTTTGCGTCTATCTTATCATGGTTATTGTCATCCGATGTACCTTGTGTTCGTACCGTTACGATGCGGTGGTTGCCATATTCGTCCTGCTCAAAGGCAAGTTTCTGCCAAAGTGTATCGTTGACATACACAAAAAGATCGGCGGCATTGTAAAGTCCATCAGAGGTAAACTCAGGGGTTACTTTAGCTGTCAGCGTGAATGGCTTTGTATTATCGGTCGGAATCAGTAACACAGGCAGTGTATTGTTGGACAGCTTACCCTCGTTAGGATCACAGAAGAAGTCAAGTCCTCCGGGACAGTTGAATTCCAATCCTCCGTCTGCAAGTATGGTTACACATGTATCTGCGCCATTGATGGATTTGGTAAAAGTGACATCTCCCACTTTTATCTCACAGTCTGTGATTTGGCTTGTTTCAGCCACTTTACCGGTCAAATCCGGTTCACTTGTTTTGGACTCTTTGTGCTGCTGACATGCAGCTAAAGAGAGGCATCCAACAAGAAATGCTCCATATAAAACGGTTCTTTTCATCTTTGAATCATTTATTATTCGTAATTTTGTGGCAAAATTAGGACTATTGGCGCAATCCCGCAATGGTGAAAATTAACCAATTCACTATGGAACAGGAACATCAACTAAAATCACTTCTGACTGAGCAGCAGTTTGAAGATGCTGAAAATAAGGAATTTATGCTTGCTCAAGCAAGAGCGTGCGCAAATGGTTATGCTCTTGCAACAGAAGGTATAGCAGTTGTGTCAGATTTTCAAAACAACGAATGTCATATATATTCTGGCAGATTCGGTCAAACTATAATGGACTTCCCGGAATATATGGTTGACCATACATCTGCCTTTGAAAATACCGTTTTCAGCCACGCGAATGAAGAAGAGCTTATTCAACGTCATATACTCGAACTTCGTTTCTTCAACTTTATAAAAGAACTTCCCATAAATGAAAAGACAAATTTCTCGGCTTCGTGTATCATCAGTTTCTATCGGACAGGGAGTAATGAGACAATAAAAATATTACATACAACGAGATATTTTAGTTGTAGCAACGGTGGAAGTGTCATTCTCGGTCTATGCACTTATTCTCCATACTTTGGTTCTCATAACAAACAAGACGGTATTATTGTAAATCTCGTGACAGGAGAAACCATTAGACGAAACGTGTACGAAGCATGCGACCGAAAAATCCTTAGTCGGCGACAACTTGAAATACTATCACTAATAGCGAAAGGGGTGCCCAGTAAACAGATTGCAGACAACCTAAATATTTCCGTTTATACCGTTAATCGCCATCGTCAGGATATTTTAGCTTCATTAAAAGTCGCTAATACTGCGGCTGCTGTAGAAATCGCATTAAGAATGAATCTTATTTAATGAGCCCTCTTGCTTTATGATTGGTTAAAAATCAGTGTTGTACCAGTTATTATTGGTTCGTAATTTTGCGGGCATATAAAAGCGAAAAAGATGAATCAATTTGCTGGTAAATTAGAATTGGAAGCAGGCATAACAGTTCTGCAAAATGAATGTGAACGTATTTTTAGTTCTGTGCCAATTCATTTTGGTAAAGGTGTAGCTAACACTTGAAAAGGGACCCGGGTAGCATTTGAAACGTGTACCACCCGATAGGTTTTGCAAAGTTAATTAAATTTGTTTATTTATCATATCTTGTGTTTCTTTCATTCTGTACGAT